>ERZ791926.274-NODE-274-length-50535-cov-3.155032_pt1 | contig 50535 bp, 74 predicted proteins | sample MGYA00510131_ERZ791926 | MGnify/ENA primary metagenome ERZ791926 (study PRJEB30046, sample SAMN00792052) | human gut metagenome | study: EMG produced TPA metagenomics assembly of the A metagenome-wide association study of gut microbiota in type 2...
ATTCCGGAAGAAAAACCGTGGATTTCTATTGCTGATCGTCCCATTATAGATAAAATCGTAGAGAATAAAAGAATCCTTTATCCTTGGGATTTAGTAAAAGAGACTCACCAACCTAATGGTGCATGGGATCGTATATATAATAATGGAAGCGGAAACCATGAGGAGATTCCAGTTGACCTAATCCGGAAAGTTGGTTAAATGAATACATCACAAGAAGAACTTCAACGCAAAGAATTTCGGGATATTCTATTTGAGTTAGCATCTAATCAAAATCTGCTAGATGATAAAGTTACTAGGGCAAAAATGTATAAACGAATGGAAAAACTTTACCATCCCAGTACGGATGAAAAGCCATTTAGGCATTTTTACTCTGATATCTTTTCTGTTCTGACCACAATACAAAAGATCCCGGAAAAAGGAGATATTAACGTACTTGGTCAAAATTTAGCCATGATACGTGAAAAATACATTCCCGGGAAAAATGTTGATTCTAATGGAGTACCAATTGATATTAACGATAGCATTCGGAAATTGTACGATCATGTAAGTTTAGATATTGCCAGAATATTATATTCCGAAGAAGGCGACCGAAGAACATCCGGAGAAAATGTCATTATTGATGTGCAAACACAGATTCAGACTATCAAATCAGAAGTACAGGCCACAGCTGATGCGCAAAACAGTTTATCGGAAGAATTAGGCAGGCAGCAACGGGAATACATTGCCATTCTTAGTATTTTTGCAGCAATCGTACTTGCTTTCATCAGTGGAATAGTATTTTCCACATCTGTGCTGCAAAATATCAATGCAATAAGCGCATATCGTTTGGTGGCGGTTGTGCTATTGATTGGTTTAGTCCTATCGAACACGTTGTTCGGACTGTTTTATTATATGAATCACTTGGTCCATACGGAAAAAACAATTTCGATTAAACCAATAATCATAGCAAATATTGTATTGTTCTTAATGCTTATTGCTACTGTCATTGCCTGGAAATCGGGATTTATAGAAGCACGAAATGCAATGATTTTGAAGAACTAATGAACACAAAAAGCTGGCTTTTCAACCGGCTTTTTGTGTCTATGGAAATTGGAATTCACCTATTTTTCAACAACGCAATATGTACTTTTTTCGTTTCCGCTACCTGTTATTTTTATAAGCCCGGCCTTTCTCAACTCTACCAATATCCTAACTACTGACACCATGGAAAAGTTTGCTCTTGCCGCTATTTGAACCATTGTTAAATCCGGGTTTTCTTTTATTATTTTTAATATCTCCTGTCGTCTAATCTCATTCATATTTGATTCAGCATTGCTTTTCGATCTGCGAACTACTTCATTTACTATTGATATCTGAGACGGATTTTTTAATCTAGAAATTTCTCCAAGTATCTTTTCTAATTCATCGCAAATAATGCTGACATACTCTACTTCTTTCTCGGTAATACTTTTTCCTATATCAAATGCGGAAGCTTTTCCTTTTGCTATTTTTTGTTGCATTAACCAATAATTCAATATTTCGAGTTTACGGTCAATTCCATATATTTTTTCATCAATAACAAGAACAAAAGCCTTTTCATGCCAATCTGGTTCATTTGCCAATGTCGAAATTTCCAACATGCAGTTTCTTGATTTTACATATTCTTCTGTTAGCACAATAACTACATAATCACAGCAGGCTACCTTCCCCATAAAATCATATATGTCATCATTTGCCTGTAGCTGTGACTTATCTCTAAAAACCTCAAAATAATCCTTTAGCTGGCTTTCTAACTCGTCTGCATAAGAAGCGCCGTCCTTCCAGCAATATGAAATAAATACTGTTTTCTTTCTTTCACTCATAAAAGGCCTCCAACCGTATACAGTACTGAAACTATTTTATATCATGGATGCAAAAATGGGACCGGCATTTCTGCTGATCCCATTGCATTTTATTCATACCCGTTCATGATTTCATTCATCTGCTGATGATACTCTTCTGCCTGTTCTGGTGTTAAATCATAGTCCACGCGGAAAAGCACTTTTTTATATGAATAAACATACTGGTTCAATGCCAAGAAGTCATAACTAGGATTATTCAAACTATTCAAATAATTGGTTCTGTTTTTGCAATCAGCTTCGGAAGAAAATGTTTCAAGAGTACCCCCGCAAAGGTATTCTCCAACCTGTTTCACGCGAGAATCCGAAAAATCAGCTTTGCTGATATAATATCCAGGTCTACCCAATTTTCCATTCGGATCCGTAGAAGAATTAAACGCATCGACACCACTTAAATTAGCATTCTTCGCCTTTAATTCATTCAATATACCCTCAGCTGACGGAATTGCACCTTTTGTTTTGATTCGTACGCCATCAGCGCCAACGCTGCAACCATCCGGCGCCATTGTGTCATGCAGCATATAGCCATTGCTGTCGAAATAATATTGCTTTCCATCAATTTCCTGCCATTCCCCTTTTGAATAGCTGCCATCATCGTTTTGATACCAACTTCCAACCTCATCCTGTTTCCATTCTCCGGCATACGCAGGAACTACAGATGTCGACATCATAATCGCTAATGTGACTGCTACTAATCCCACTCTCTTCATACGTACCGCCCCCTTATTTTGATACCTTAAATATAGCACACTGCCGCCCACTAAGCAATATGCGAACACAAAAGCAGCTGACACTGAAATGCCAGCTGCTCATTCAATCCTATTTTTCTTTATGATGCTTTTGGAGCCACATCTTTTCCAAACTCAATCTTCCCATGCGACAGGCACTTGCAAGCATATGCGAAGCCATCAATAAATGCGTTCTGTTCTACTTCCTGGCAGCTATCACAAAATGTCTCATAGATTTCATCTGATAAATCACGGGATAAAATCTTTTCCAGTCTGTTCATAAGGTCGGAACCTTTATCGAAGTATAAATCTCTATCCATCTGAGCCTTTGCCCACTGTTCATAAATCATTCTTGCAAATTCTTCCATAATATATCCTCCGTCCTATCTTCCAATACCGTATTTAATGGCCATTTCCTTGACGATTGCCACAAAACACTCAATCAGCTTCTTGTCCTCAGCGATAACATCCACATAGGTCAGTTTATCACGGGCCGACTTGCTCGCACCCTCATCAGCCATCCGGCGGCGCTTATTGGTCAAGCGCATATGTAAGTTGACACCAGCACGCTTCTGCAGCAGTTCATAGCATTCATTCCGAACATTGCTATACATCTTGCCGCCGCCAAGCTGTGATCCGATCTTTCCAAGGATGTTTGCTGTTTCGGTACGCCATGAGGTTGAATTGATCGCCACAACCTCTCGGATTGATTCAACGCGGTTCTCGACCTTGCGGAGTTGCTCGGCCTGTTTCTTCTGTGCCAATTCAAGTTTTGCCTGTTCATCGGCTATGGCGTAGAACATCTGCATCTGAGGAGATAACTGGGCACGGTCTATTCTGGATTTCTGATACCGTTTTTCTACCTCGATGAAATAACGCCGAACCTTCTTTCCTTTCTCATTGCGCTCAAGCATCGCCATTTCCTTTGCGGTATCAAGCTTGATAATGTGATCTTTCTTGGTCTGACCGGAAGGTGTAGAAATTTCTACGGCTTGAAAATCCTCTTTTTCTAAAGCGTCACAATCTTTCAATCTTCTTTGCGACCACTCTCTATATGGACTCTTTACCGATAAAACTTCATGAAGTTCTGAACCATACACAACCTTTTCACCTGTGCTGGTAACATATACTGGAACCAGTTCATTCTCAATAACTTTTAAGTTTTCCAAAATAATGCTCCTTTCAATTTGACAAGAGCACCTAGGGTCGATATAATACTATTCGACAAGACTTTCGGTGCTTGTTGGATTATAGGAACTGCAATCTTTGGTCGGGGCGCAGTTCCTATTTTTTGTTTCATATTTTAATACTGGCATTGTCTTAAACAAATGCGTGAGACTAATGTTAAATAACTCTGCCTGTACGCCTTTATGTGGCCTTGCGGGGATTCGGAACTGACTATAATAATTATGAAGCAATTCCTCATTCTCCCAATAATTCAAGCAAGGTGGAGAGACACAAAAGATAGTTTCTCTCTTTCCTATGTTCCGTAACCGAGTTCTTGGCATTGTCGTAGCTCCAATTTTTATCAATGATATTCCCTGAATAATTGGAATCTTTACTGCGTAACAATATCCATAATCCCGGTTGCCAACTGGCAATTTCGACAAATCCTCTGTTATAAACCAGTTATGCATTTATCACACATCCTTCTCGATCATTCTTTTGATTTCAAGGATTCCTTGCAATATCTGATCCTGTTTATCTGCACGAATATCCCCATCAATCAAACGCCGGATATAATCATTTTTGCTTATTCCTAATTCTGCTGCTTTCATTCCAATAAATTCTAATTGTTCCTCGGTTAACCTCAATGTAAATGTTTTAACGCTCATGCCTTTTCTCCTTTCTTTGAAGTCATTTTGAAGTCTTTTCATATTTGAAGTATACATTGAAGTCATTTTAAAGTCAATAGATTTTGTTAGAATAATTACAAATCTTTTTAATTCACGCTCATGTTCATCTGCGCATTACATCCCCTGATCTGTTCAGCCAGAACATACGGCGGCGTATATCCTGAAATCAATTCCACCGCGGTATCGCACTGATTCCGTTTGATGGCTTTGTATGTATTCACGCCAAACTGACGCTTTAATTCCCGGTAGATGTCCTGGTAAGTCTTGCTACGGAGGACGCTGTCTTTGTAAGCATTGCTGCGCTCACCGCCCAGAATCTCCAGGCCCTTTTTCTTAATTGCCTTTGTAATCCGGTTTTCTTCTACTCCCAGAATAGGCATATCCAGTTTGAAATCATCTAAGTCTTTCTGGACCTTGTCCACTTTGTCGTTCACCTGCTTAATAGCAGCATAATGAAGTTCCAGTAATTCCAGGGGAGACTTAGGAGTTCCATAAGAGCCGGTCTTGCGAATGGATGGAAGCACCTCACTGGTTACCCAGCGTTTGAACTTTTTCGCTGATTCAAGTCTGCTACCGAAAATCAGCGCATACAATCCAGATTCATTAATAATTACCATTTTCTGTGTTCCGCCAGGAGTCATCAAATCAGTGACCCCCTTATCCGTTTCATCAACATGGTTTGCTACGGCATTTGCAAGAGATTTTCCTTCTCCATATCCCAGGGCGGCAGCCACATCCTTCCCCACAAACCATGGTTCGCCATCAATGAGCATACCTCTGACATCACCAAAATCCGGATTACTAAATAACTGCATCTCGTTCATAATAAACTATCTCCTTTTCCAAAATTCTTGATTTTCCAGAAAAGGGCTGATATACTTTGTGTACAAGGTCCTTTTCTGGATTTTGCTTTTTGAGCAATCACGTAGGTCGCCAAACTCAGCGTGACTGCTCTTTTTTTGCTTCAATTTCAGTTTCCACAAGCTCAATGATAAGGCCGGTCATCGTCTTATCTTCATTTATTGCCAGAAGTTTTAACTGCTTATGAAGCTCTTCATCCATGCAAATACATACTCGTTTCATTCTGTTCTCCTTTCCCCAGATTCCATAAGAAACACACTTATGAAAACACGGTTAATTTTGTTTTTCATAACCATAGCATAAGCATTAAGAGATGTAAACCGCCGCATTGTGTACGCAATTATTGGCTTCTATTGTCATTCATGGAAATGGAATTTTTATTGCCAATATTCGACAAGTGTACTGCTAATACTCATTAATTCCCATCTACACACGTCTATTTCACACCTCGTTTTCATAAAATTCAAAATAGTTTGTTCAATTCCGTATATTCATGTGAACTACTAATTATTAAATTTTTATAAACTATTTGAAACAAAAAAATAGCCGACACATGTAAATGCCGGCCATTTATATCCATTTTATATTTTCTGCTCCCAAACTCTACCGCAATTATGGCATACGAATTTAGTTTTCCCATTCTTTCCATTTATTCCAGTAGCAGCACCTACAACAGCACCAACAGGTCCACCAAGAACATACCCAACAGTATTTCCAATCAATGATTTTTTTACCGAAAACTTTTTCTGATTAGATACAGGCGAAAAATTCAAGCTATAACACCTCGGACACTTTATTCTTGTAAACAAACTACCTTTGGTATCTTCCACGGAAATCGTTTGAATAGAACTACTCTGCTTCAGTTTATTTTCAACATTCTTTTGCTGTACTATAACATGCGTCTGGTATTCATCCATGGTATATTTATATCCGCATTTTCCGCAAACAAATGTGCCTATTGCATTATGCTCTCCACATTTTGGGCATGCAACATAACATACCGAGCTAATCTCTTCTGGCGTATTCAATGTTTCCTTATTGGGAATTTTCACTCCACATTCATTGCAATACCCATCTTCGTCAATAGATTCTGAACCACAAAATGGACATTTACCTGATTCCGATTTTGGCTTTTCTTTTGTCTCCTGTATTACATATTCGGTCGGGCAACCGCAATTTGGACAAGCCGCTGCCTTGTCGGAAAATTCTTTTCCACATTCCGTACACGTTATAAGAGCCATGCCTTATACCTCCTGCGTATGATATTTTTATTCTACCATACGCAGGACAATTTGCAACTTAATATGAAATACCTAACTGTCTACCTGTTTGCTTTCTATAGCTTTTCGCTCCAGCTTTCCAGGCATCTACAACATCACCCTTATCAATAACCGGCTTCGCCAAAAGCTGTTCAAGCAAATCGTTGTTACGCTTCAATTCTCGAAGAAGCTCGGTGTTTGCACTTTGCACGCCAATAGCAATTCCTTGCGTAATCTGTTCATTATTCGCTACAGCAGTCTGACCATTTGAGAACCTACCAACAAGTTCATTATGGTTTGCCATAAATAAGCCGTCCTCTGGGAATCCTCCGGTTGAGAATGTCGGTATATGTCCCAGATTGATTTTAGCTCCCCCAAACACCTCGACACCTGCAATATTTATGGGCTCAATATCAAAATCAAGTTTGCTATTCAACCATGTAGCAAAACAATTCCATATCTGCTTCACTGCATCAAACGCTGCATTAAATGCATCTTCGAATCCAGTTTTTACGCCAGACATGGCCGTTTTCCATTTTTCAGCTGTAAACCACGGAGTAACATTAGATGTCCACCAGCTATTAATATCCTGGGACCACTGTCCCACAGTTTCGTCCCATACGGATTTCATAGAAGTTTTCATTGTTGAATACAGTTCCACCCATCTTTGTTGTGTAAACCATGGTACAATATAGCTGTTGTACCACTCGCTCAGAGATTCCGTCCACTCGCCAAAAGAAGATTTAAAGCCTTCTATAATTCCACGCAAAATATTTTGGCCATATGGTTCCATATTTTTTGCTGGTGAGTGAATACCAAATATATTGCAAATTCCTTCGACTACAAAATTGAACAAATCTGCAATAGGTTCTAAAAGCCAAGTTATTCCTGTAGATATACCACTTATTATACCAAGTACAATATTGGCACCAAACTCAATGAAATTATCTGCATTAAAGGCATTTTCAAACACCTGTTTTGTGTAATCCCACATCACAGAAGCCTGATCCCAATTGAACAAGGTCTCCCCTAATTTCTTCCAGAATTTTGTCACCCACTCACCTTTAACAATAAAGGTATCCAAGGCCACACCAATTCCAGCACCTATAGCTGCACCTATGGGACCACCTAAAACAGCACCAGCGCCCGTACTAACAAATAGTAACAGGCTTTCTCCCAATGCATTTCCAACACTTTCACCGAAATGATCAAGAATAAATCTATCAAACTCATCAAGCATTAAATTTGCAACGTGCTGGATTGCAGGCGAATTTATTGCTATAGAAAGTGTTGAAAAATTAAAAATTCCTTGCAAGATACCATTTAAATTGAACCCCTTAAAAGCGTCTGTTATACTTTTGATTATTTTATTTTTTAGAAGCGAACCAAGTGGTGTAAATGTCAATGCACCTACAGCCGTTAATATTGTAGTTTCTATCGGTGCTGCACTAAAAGTTTTCCCATAAACTGTAATGCCAGCATTAATAGCTTTCCAAAGAGCTTCTCCAACTTTTGCGCCAACACCTGATAAATCAAGTTCCCCAAGGAACTCTCCTATCTTCGTTCCGATAGTGTCCCATTCTGTTTTATCTAAAAATGTGATAAGCGTATCTAACAGTCCGTGAGCCCAAACATTCAAGGTATCGGCTAAAAGCAAGAAATCGAATGTATTGAAAAATCCGTTTATACCGGCAGCGATGGAATTTCCAAACTCGGTCCATTCAAATGTCTGCCCGAAGGAATCCAGGAAATGCAATGCGGTATTCAGTGCACCGGCGACTGTCTCTCCTACCGCTTCAAAAAGCTCCGGAGAAATTAAGCCATTCAGGAAATTCGCCAAGCCAATGCCGAATTGATCTGCACCCTTATAAATCTTGTCCCAGTCAATGCCCTTTAAGGTCTTAGTCAGCACATCACCGATATACTCGCCCAGCTTATACAGGCTATCAATGGAGCTGGTGTACTTCTCCAACAGGCTGTCAGTCTCTACCCATTGACCACCGGAACCAGCGGTACCGGCCCCACCAGACGCGCCACCACCGCCACCACCAGAACCTCCGGAAGCATTTGAACTGGAAATAACATTCAGTTTATCAAAGCTCTGGAGGTTATCAGCCATCTTTTTCGTGTTCTTCGCCGCATCTCCGGTACTGCCTGCCAGATCATCCGCACTGTCCGCAGCATCTGAGAAATCATCAGAGATACCACCGCCGGACTCGTACTTCCAGCCGAAGATTGCACCCAGGGCATTTGATACCACCTCTGCAAACTGGATTACCTTCAGCATGACAGAGTTCAATGCACGAATGAACGGTTTGAACGCATTAATCAGAGATCCACCAACGATGGAGCCCAGAGACTGGAATGCGCCTGACAGAAGAACTAACTGGTTATGCCAGGAATCACTTGTGCGGGCGAAGTCCCCCATGACCTGCTGACTGTTTGCCATGACATACTGATACCGCAACCACATTTTCTCAGCTGCACTCATGGACTTGATATTGGCATTCAAACCATTGTTAAGTGCCCACTGCTTCAATGTGGCCTGCGTGAGGTCAATACCATATTTACGCAGCGGCATAGTCTGGCCCGTAAATACTGCTTCCAGGCTCTTCGCAACATCCTTCTGATCCACATTGTAGAAGGAAGCCATATCTGCCGCCAGTTTAGTCAGTTCGATGGACATATCAGACATGCGTTTTTGAGAGAATCCCATCGCAACACCCATAGCCTGGTACCGGCTGGCTATATCCTTTGCAGTCAGCGCAGACATACCATACTGGCTCAGGGAAACTTTGGCAAACTCCTCAATCGTTTTCTTCATGTTGCCGAAAGTTACATCCACAACGTTCTGAACCTCGGTCAGGTCAGAAGAAATGTCCATAGCCTTGCGGAACATTCCCATAGCACGGAACAGCATCCAGTAAGTCGCATAAACTCTACCGATAGCGGATGCAATACCCTTGCTGGAAGTCTTTACCTTTTTGGAACTGCCAGAAAACAGATTAAAGCCCTGATTCATCGCAGAAGTGGCACTGCCAACCTTACTGCCAGCTCCGGCCAGATTGGCAAGTGCCGTAGTCATCTGAATCAGATTTTGGCTGACAACCGGGGCCTTAGCCAGAGTGGTCATAAGTTGATTCAGTGCTGCACCCAAATTATGGATATTCGGAATCGCATTTCCGGCAGCCTTGCCGCCCAGTTTTGTGATGGATGATACTAACTCAGCGAGACTGGTGGTATCAAAGCTCAGCTTGCCAATACCGTTAAGGCCAGATACGAACTTAAGCAACTGGTCCTTAATTGGCTTAAGATTCGCCGATGCCTGCGTAGCCTTCGTGCCGCCCAGCCTGGTAATTCCAGAAATCAAATTGCCAAGGCCGGTAAAGTCAAAGGTCACGCTTCCTACAGAGTTCATGGTAAGGACAAAATCTCTGAGGTGCGCAGAAATTTGCGGCAATAAAGCTACAGCCTGCGCTGCATTGGCACTACCTAACCGGCTGACAGAATTTACCATAGACACCAGGCCATCCGCATTAAAGGTGACCTGTCCTACAGTATTCATGCTAGTAACAAAATCTGACAGACTCGTTTTAAGAAATTCCAGGTTCTGCGCGGCCTCAGTAATAGAAGCACGACCAAGCTTTGCCACAGATCCGGCCAGAGTATCAAAACTCTGGGAATCAAAATGGACTCGCTCAATTCCGGTCATACTGGAGACGAAATCTGCCATAGACCTTGAAACAGCAGAGATAGCTCCTGAATCCACCGCAGACAATTTATTAAGTCCAGTCGCAATACGTGTGAAATCGGCAGTTTTCGTATTCTTGTTGAAGTTTTGTACCGATGAAGTTATCTGGTTAAGTCCATTAGAAATGTTGGTCGCATTGGACATTTTTACACTGGTTATCGCAGACTGCAGCTGCAGCATTTTGTCGATAAACTTATCCAGTTTCGCATCGGCACTCTTTGTACTGGCATCAATTTGGACTTTTAACTCATCAATCACATCAGACATGACGTCCACCTTTCCCTGAACGCAAAAAGGGCGAGTGATCTAATATCACTCGCCCCTTGCGGTCATCGGTCCAACATCACTCGTCCTTTGCGTTTTTCAGTTTTATTTTAGTTTCAAGCGCTCCAGCAAAACCGATAAACTTCTGCAGTTCCCGCTCTTCTGCTGCCTTGCGCTCCGCTTCCGTAACTGGAAGAATCCGCACAGGTTTCTCCGGATAGGTTCCTTTCTGTCTCCGCTTTGTGAACGGCATCATGTTGCACACGGTAGCATCCATAGCAGCTGCTACTAGCTGACCCATGTACCACATGTCATTCATGCGTTCCTGACGCTGTCTGGCATAAGCCGTTTCAAAAGCCTTCAACTTCCTTGGATTCAGATGCCAGAACAGGTCATACGGAACACCTATTGACAAAGCGTAAGGAAGATACTCTTCATCAATTATTTTGCAGAAGTCGATTTCGCCTTGCTGTTCGCCCGGGTCTTCCCGGATTTGGACGGTACTGCCGGCTGAGTCTCCGCTACCATTGTTGCAGCCTGGTTCTCCAGCATCTTGTCCAGGCCGGTCAGTTTGAAAAAACCGTCATCCTGCATACACTCCTTAATCAAATCAAACATGCCCGGGAAGGTTGCAGATTCATCATGTGAATCCTTGAAATACTGCTTAAGCAGCTTTCCTGCCTCTGCCTCGTTCATGACAGCATTGTTTTCCATCAGTCCTGCATAAAACGCAGTAATGACGGTATCCGGCATTTCAGCATACATATCAGCCACACCGTCAATCAGCGCGGATGCACGGTCTGCCTTAGTCTCATCCTCAGCCCCAGTTAAACCGGATCGTCCCAGATAACTGCCTGAGAGCATCTTGAACATCTTATTGATAAGCTGTTTGTGCTTTGCCGCCTGGAAACTGAACTCCAGAACATACTCTTTATCACCGATATTTAAAGTCTTCATGAATATTTACCTCCCTTAAATTCTTACTCTGCGTCTGTCGGAGCAATAGCCTCAGCCCAACCAATCTCGCCGGTCGGAGTTACGTTTGCATCACCATCCCAGATAGCATCAACGTCAGCAGACGGGAAGCCTAACTTAGTTGGTGTGCAGGTAAAGAAAAAGCTCTTAGTAAGCTTCGGATGGTAGAACTCCATCCACATGCGCTTATTGGATGCTGATGCGGTCTCTACATCGTCACACAGCTTCTCCCACATATCCAGGAACACCTGAGACATACCAAAGGTGATAGCCAGCGCACCACCCATATCCTTTAAGCCCTCAACGTAGGTTTTCCACTCTGTCGCATTCAGAGAGGTGGAGTCATATGTAGACGGCTCAGGGTTGGTATTCGGAATAGACTTCGGATTCGGAATGTTGGTAAATGCAGTCGGCTTAGTGCCGGCGGTTTCCTCAATCGCATAGGCAACCTTAATACCAGCAGTACTTAAATCAATAGCTTTTGCTGCCATTATTTTGACCCTCCTTAAAAATGAGCAAAAAAATAGGGCCCCGCCTAAAATGGCGGGGTCTCAGTTACGTTTTATCTACAGCGAATCGCCCTCACAATAAGTTCTTCGGAACCTTGCAATCCAACGATACGCTTCTGTTGTGCTTGACCGGTCTATTTCTTCCGGTCCGTAATTCATTGTGAATCCCATCTGCCGCATTAGCTCTGCAACATGGAATATCAGCTGCTTCGCCGTGGTACTTGACTTAGAGTCATAGACTGTGATTTCAAATGAAGCCTTTATAGCGCATTGATCATTCTGAAGAGATGCGCTTGTGGTCGGTTCTCCAAGTACTTTCACATACATATAAGGGAACACCGGAGGCTTGTCATTCTTCGTGGTGCCGCTGCCTTTCAAATGCTTTTTCATGGTCTCATCGTTCACCAGATTAGAATAAACCCTCGATGAAATATCAAGCATCAGCCGAACACCTCCTTTGCACATTCTCTTACCTTTTCACGGATAGCCACAGATGCGTTATACATTGGCATAGTAGCCTTTGTGCCGTGCGTATAGTGCCACTTCTCATCCTCACCCCAATAATACCAGCCATCCTCAAAAGCATGAATCTGGCCCGGGAAAGTGCCGACTCCGTAGCCCATCTCACCAGCTTTTGGATTGGCATTGGCGTTGTAGTGAATACCACTTCCGAACTCAACCAGGAGTAAAGTGGAAACAGTTCCGTAATCATTAGACTTTTTCTGTCCCGTTGCAATCAGCATCGCCTTGCATCCAGCATCTGCCGGTTCCATATCTATGCGAACTGATATCGTCTTACCCAGCGGAGACTCAGCAATATGGCTTTCTGCGACCTCCATGCCAGATTCCGCAAGCTTCTTACAGAATAGCTCCGCTTTACGTTGAAGATCTTGTTTGTAGTCCTTGAGCTGGTCAATAATGCTTTGGATTCCCTTTGCTGACAGGTCTCCGCGGATTACTTTTTTAGCCATGACCGTTTACTCCTCTGCAAGATCGTATGTCTTTGCGAAGATATCCGGCTTACATGGGTAAAATTCACCAGCAACATCTTTGATGATATAGTCTCCGATACTCGCTACATGCTCGCCTTCTAAAGTCTTAATGATCAAGCCACCCTTTATAGCAAAATGATCTATACGAAAGGTCTCTCCAAAAGAAGTCATGTATTCATCTTTCTTCTCACCATTGGTAAGAAAGTCGAACATTTCTCGCTGATTTTCACCAGTCCACTGAATTGCATCAATTTCAACTGGCTTCTTTCTATATTTAGCCATCTGCATCCTCCGTTTTCTTCTTAATTGCAATCAATAGAGAATTAAGGCTCTTCGCCACCTTGACCACCTTGTAATCCGGATCATTGAGAAGATTTCCTTCTTCGTCATATTGTGGTTTTTTGTCAACGAATAACATCGAAAGTTCATCAATTGGCAAATCCATATCACATGAGCAAATGGTCTTGTCATACTCTACATTCACGCCAAATGGATCTGTAGACGCCTCAGAACGGGCCGGAGAAACATTCGCTTTGAACAACACCGGACTCTTATATCCGGCTATGTACTCACCTGTTAGAAGCGGATTCCCGGTCACTGGATCGAGAACAGGATTTCCATCAAGATCCGTTTCATAAACGGGAATATTGGCATCATACAGTTGATACCACAGCTCGACCTTATTTCTCTTCAAGCCCCTCATACGCACCCCTTTCTGGCAAAAGAAAAAGAGAGGATTGTCCTCTCTCTTACTTTACGCCCGGTCCATGCTTCTGATCTTTGTCTTTATTGCCCTTTGCACTGGTCGGAGTAAACCCAGCTGTAACAGTACCGTCTACCGGATGATTACCGCCCTTCGGAATACCAACGCTAGGACCGGAATGCACCGTATGACCACAGTCATCAGCTTCCGCATCAAAGCCATTCTTTGCATTGTTGTGATGATCATTAATATCGCAATGTTCCGCATCATGCGGCTCACAGTCACGGTGCATCTTCTCAGCTTCTAAATTCATGTTTTCGCCCATAATTTATACCTTTTCCTTCCTCATTTTAATGTCATTCTACAATCTTCCAGTCTTCGGCCAGCATGTCTGTCTGAGAAGCAAGCCAGCCAACAACAAACTTATCATTTGCGGTCTTCATTACGATAGACGGACAGGTTAAGTCGCCCTTTAAGTCCTTCACGCAGGTCAAATCTGCCGTGGTATCGAAATCAATATTATCTGCCAGGAAAAGGAACATTCCCTTTTCGTTCCATCCTTTACGGGCAACCTTGTGTCCTTCCTTCATGTTCATGATTGCGCTGCCGAAATCCATCGGATCATCCGTGCGCTCAAATGAATAATCCTCAATGTGAATTTTCACACTGTTCGCATGCACCAGATCATCATCATAAGTCCGATCGATATAGGCCATCTTATCTTCCACATTGCTGTTGGAAATAACCTCGATTTCGCCGCCCGGCATCCGAACCATCAGGGTAACACAAATTGCTTTATCTTTTACGGCTTCATAATCCGCAAACAGTCTTTCTTTTCTTGTCATGATAACCTCCTCTTTCCTCCCGTTTACAACGATCATGCGCTTGCCCACCACCATGTCTTGCTCATACCCTGCATCCGACCGGGAGGTTTAGCCGGACACGCACCGTCTTTTCTAACCGTCTGGAATCCCAAGCGGTTACAGCACCTTTACCATAGGTGTTATGTCAAAAAATATACTGTCTTCCGATTCATATGCGCGGGAAATGGAGTTCTCACTATGGGAACTCTCCCCATCTGCGCCCTGTTTCGCCCAGTAGTAAACGGCAGCTTCGAATATCATACCCTGATACCGTTTCACTGCCGCTTCTTTCTGCTCATCTGTATAGCCGAATGGATACCGCTTCAAACAAACCTTTCGAATGGCCCGATTGATGAGAATGAGCAGAACCGGCTTGTCCATTTCCGTCACCTCATCACCAAGGTATTCCATGACTTCATCCAGGATCTCCGCTTCCACTCATCTCACCTCGCTCCTACTCTGTTTTTGCGGTCACGGTTGCACTTCCGGCCTTAACTGCCTTGTAGCTTGCATCGCACTCAACGATGGTGATGAACTGACCAGATGTTGCTTCGATTTCATCAGAACCATTCCAGGACTTCCAGGTCTGTACATTCTGGTTCAGTACGACGCCTGCTGCACTGCTGCCGACTTTGTACTTGTAAGAATTACCACCTGTCTTTTCCGGAGTTACGGTAATCTTAGTCTTGCCAACAGTGGTTAAGCTTGCTGCAGAAGCCACAGTCAGAGTTCCCAGTTCAGCTTCACCGGAAATATCCGCAGAGGTAATCTGAAATACCTTGCGTGCCAGATCACTGTTTTTCGGCATCTTAGTGGACAGTCCGGTAATTTTCGCAGAATACCACTCCGGTCCATGATCTAAACCAACCTGACCAAAAATCTGCTTTTTGGTTCCTGCACCAGTTTTTGCAAGCTCTTCAAGGAAGAAATTGCCTTTGCCCGGAACGGGCTGATCTACAGGAGCCATGACCAACGGGTCAAAAATAGCAATAGTGCCCGCTGGAAGGTACTTAAGGCTTCTCAGGCCGACGGTGCCCAGCGGAGTAAGCACGGTATCAATGGCAATGCCATTTACCATTCTTCCACTATCCACGATGGTTAAGCCATTTGCTGCAGCATCAGCATTCAGCTGCATTCTACTGGTAGAATCCAGGCCGAGAATCAGGCCGTCCAGAGAACCATTGCTTTCATCAATCAACTTCAGAGCCTCACAAACCAGAAGGAAGGACAGGCTCTTTCCGTCCGCATCAATTACGTTTGATGTGATAGCATTCAGAAGTCCGCGGGATCTGTTAGCTACGCTGTCGCCAGTGGATTTCTGATACACGCCGTTGATGAAGGTGTACTCAATATCCTGAGCAATCTTCGCCATCTTGGCCGCAATCTGAAAATCTTCCTCAGTCGGCGGATTCGGCTGCTGACCGGCAACATTAATGCCTGCCATAGTGCCCATATTAGACATCTTTCCATAGGAAATACCAACGGACTCCTGGAAAATCTGAGTTACGTTAGTTTTCTGTTCCCTAGTTACGATGCTGGAATCCGGAGCAGTTAAGGACTGGCTCTCAGAAATATTCGGCTGAGATCCCTGGGCAGTCTCAAATTCCTGACCGGTTACGAATTCTGTGTGATTAGTAGATTTCCGTCTCGCACCAATCATGGTAGAAAACGGAGTTTTAGTGTTGCCCTTATTAAACAGCATTCCACTGTAATTCGGGGTGTTGCCACTCATTGCATAGATGTCTGACATACTCTTTTACCTTACCTTTCTATCTTTTTGCATTTGCTTCACTCTGCTGACGCACTAAGGAAGCATAAGTAACCATATCGCCACGCTCTTGCGCTTCTGCAATCTGTTGGGAGAGGTCCACTCTTCCAGAGCCATTGCCGGCCGGAGGATTCACCTGATACTCCTTTTCCCAAGCACTTTTAAGAGAAGCTTCCCGCTTATCTGCAAAGATTTTCTCATTGCTGAGAACAGTTGCATTGTCGCCGTCATACATGGCCGTTGCGGTCTCTGTAGCGAAATCTTTATCAAAGCCGCGTTCCATGTAAGCACCAGCCAGTTCGGAAATCTTGAGTGTTCTCTCAAGATCCTGGTTTTTTCTCACCATCGCATCCCACTGTTCCTTGCGTTCAGCTTCGGCTTTTTCAGCTTCCGACATCTGCTCACGCTGTTTTCTCTTATTCTCTGCAATCTGAGCGGAATACTGGTCAATAAGTCCTTTGTTTTTCTGGTTTTCTCGCTCATGGTCGGCCCTCAGCATATAAATCTCATCGAATTTTGCTTTAGCCTCTTCATCACTCATGCCATCCACGTAGGCACTTCCTAATAAAGCTTTCCAATCCATACAAATTACCTCCTGCGTTTTAAAGGCTTCTCTGCCTATTAATTTTTGCGCTTTTACTTCATCTCCGAAGATTATTTATGCCCGCGAAATTTATATAGCGGCTTCTCTGCCGCATTATAAAAAGCGCCCATTTCTGAGCGCCTTAATTCATAACTGTCCAGACAATGGACTGTTTTTGTTCTGATCCGAATTATCCTGCATAATTTTGCCCGCATCAGGCTCCTCGCTGCCAACAGATGTTGTGCCAGTTCCTTTTGCATAGGACTTCTGAATTTCCTTAATCATTTCCATGGAATCAACTGCAAACTGCTGTGTGTCGGTTGTAAAGGATGCAATTTCAGTTGCCCTAAGCGGATCCGCTCCGTTTTTTAGAAGCGTTGCCCAAGCATTCACTTTGTCGGTCAGATTGTAAGTTTTGTTTCTGGTGAACTTGATTCCCACATCAGACACCCTAAGGCTTCCAATATCTGCATCATCACGATCTTTATCATGCCGTGCAATTGCCAGCATCACTTTAATGGCTCTTCGCTCCGACTGTTCGAACTCCTGTTCACTCGTCTGTGCTCTCGAATCAGCTTCTGAATAGCCGTTGGACATGCTCGTAGCCGTTCCGGTAGAGCCTCCGGTAGAAATACCAAACATCGGAACTCCGGAAATTTCTTGCGTTTCCTGTTTCAAGTAGTCCACATACGACTGAATTTCCGACTGATTCAATGTCTGGGTGAGATATGTAATCTTTGCATCCCGACCATCACCAGAGCTTTTTGTTATGATCAAGCCATTACCATCAACGAGCTGCTGTTTTTGCCCATCATCTAGTTCACAGTTATGGAACCATAAAAGCGCCTGAACAAATTGAGCAATATCATTTGCCCTATCCGAATTGACAGTGTTAAGCTCATCCAAAATCGGCATTACGGATTCAAAACATCCAAAGCTATTTCCAAGGATATTTCTCTCGTTTGCATACTCAATAACAGGAATCTCCCCATAAGTCCAAGGCTTGACCGTGAAGCCCTCATTGCATGCCGCATTCATTCCTATTGGACGGGTAATTTCAAAATAGTTTTTCTTGCTCCATGCGCCGATTTTATATGTTCCGTTATCAGTAATTGCATAAGACACACCCAACATTGGCTCACGGAAGGCGTCATTTTTATATACAACAAATGCTCTCATTGGATTAAGTGTTGTAATTTTGAAAAGCGAAAGTTCCTCTTCATTATCATTCGGGAGAATGAGCCGATATCCAAGCCCGCAAGTCTTAAAACTGTCTGCCAGAAGCATGTCCTTAGAAGATTTGCTTTGCTCTCTTAGCATTTCATTCAACGCTGTAATTCGATAATCATCTTTAATAGACTCATCTTTTTTAAAGATCTTTGAAAGAATCTTTGCCAACTTACCTTTCAGCGCCTGGATTTCACCAGCTTGCACATACGTAATCGGATTGCTAAATTCGTATCCGAGTTTGAATGCCTTAATGCGACTCGCAACATTAATAACCACCCGTTCATTAATGTCCTCACGAATTTCTTTTTTCCGATTTAATATAGGCTGTTCGCCCGCCACATAATCAAACAGATAAATTTCTTCCAGCACATTCCATTCGTGTTCGCAGAATGCCTTATTAAGAACAGGCAAAATATTTTGCGGCGTAATCACATCTACATCCGTAAACAGCATTCTTCTGCCTTTAGTCAGCATTTTTATCACCTTTTACCTTTTTGGGCCAAAATGTAACACCACTAGAAGTTTTTCGATCCTTAAGCGGTATATGATTAGTTTTCCATATGTTTGTCTTAGCGCCATCATTCTTCTTGCCCATAGTCACACCACCCAATTTTGCATAGAAAAAAGACACCCAGATAATCTGAGTGCCTTGCATAATTTTCACTGATATCATAATAGCATATCTAAAATGGCATTTGTGGCAGACTTTGTGGTTTGAAGGGAGGTTTTTACTGAAATAGTACAGGATATAGTAATATTGTAACAGGAAATATTACACTTTCCCAAGTCAGCCAAGGAATCAAAGATATGCCCATTTTATTTCCCAAAGCATTCAAAGCGACACCTAGAGTATTTGTTACGGTTGAATCAACAACTATAAATTATAACTACGGAAGTATTCTTGCGTTTTGTTCTAATATATCTACAACTGGTTTTACTTTAAGAATTGCCAATGCATCAGACGCTGTATATACGCCAGCAGTGAATTGGATGGCCATTGCGACATAATTATTGTGACAAATAGCATATTCCAAAATTAATGGTTCCATTGACAAAACCACCTTTAGAAGCCCTTATAACCAGTTTCCCTGTATTATCTATGAGATAAATATATATATCCGACGTTTGATACGCTGCTGTATTTATGATTGATATAGGACGTTTTATTGTATTGGTAAATTGACCAACTATTATATTATCACCTTCATTCGTTGTTCCGGTGGCTGTCAGTGAAATATACAGTTGCACGACTTTTCCACATACGCTTTGTTTAAGTGTGACGATATTGGCATTACCGCTTGTTTTAGTAAATGGGATGTCAACTCCAGACCAAGTTTTTTCAACGATGTTAATATTACTATATTCAGGAGAGTTTTTGAAGAAAATCAAAGGATTCCCCGCACCATCACAGCGCGGGGATGAAGAAATTTATTCAGCAAGCTGATATTTATCAAAATCCGGTATTTTAGTATCCCATTCCGGCTGCCATGCGCCATCATCGCCCACCCAGTAGTACAGATTCTGATCTGAAGACTTAACATAAGCATTTCTGGCCATCTCACCAGATTTTGTTACATAGTAATATGTCCCGCTGTCCAGGATCCATCTGGAGGTTGCCATATAGCCGGTACTGTCGAAGTAATAATAAATGCCATCAATCTGCTGCCAGGCATTTACCGCAAAACGATACCCAAGCTGCACATACCACCACAGGGCGTTGTCTTCCAGAACCCAGCCAGAAAGAAATCTGGCAGAAATCCAACCAACACCGGCACCGTAAGCAATCTGATACCACGGCTTACCATCAACAAAACACTTCCGAATAGGCTTAATCATAGTTCCCTTTTTCAGTTCTCCGATGGCCTTTCCTGTAGCAGGGTAGTCCCGCACAAACAGTGCTTCCGCTCCAACTACTTTAAGACCTTTCTGTCCGGTCGATACCCCATACATGATGAGCTCTGGTTCCTCGGTCTCCGAATCATAAACAGGATGCCAGAAATATGTCTTGCTGTCCAGGTGATGCCATTTTTCACAAACTGCCCCGCCGTCTGGATCCACCTTATCAGCACCGCCACTTGTGTTGCCCTCTACCGAAGTAAATCCGTTTCCGTTACTATTCACACTAGATACGATGCCAAAATGACCATATTTCTTTCCAGTCCAGAAAATCACTGGTGCACCGACTGCCGGTTTATGATCCAGCCGCTTGTCTCTGAGATGCTGATTTACGAACTGCTGACAGTTATATGGTAAATCACCACCAAGAAGATCTTTTGCCGCAGTAACAGCGTTGTTCTGGGAAAGACCGCGTTCCATCAGCGCAAGAACAAAAACATCTGCTCCGAACATAGCGCACCAGGCCTGCCCCTGAAAATTTCTGCGTACATAATCATTATAGAGCATAGCCCAAATGGTGTAGTTGTTGTATCCCGGCGACCAATGAAAATTCCACATCTGCGCCCGGGTTCCCAGTTTGCTTTTTTCCTGATAGTTCTTGTATTTTCTCGCCATATCAACAACATGGCTCGCTTTTAATCCATACATAACCAAACCTCCACAAAAAGAAAAAGGCGGCCATTTCTGACCGCCGTATGTATAGTTGGCTTTAGACCGCCCGGTTACCGCCGGACCCGGAGAAAAGGATCACCGCCTTTCTATTTACCTGCTTTCTGTGCCTGTGTACCGAAATAAAACCCCACAATCATAGTGAAAATGGTAAGGAACTGTTCCCCTGTGATTTCTCCGGCGCAAGTTAATCCGATAAATCCGCCAGTCAGTGCCAACGTCATAATACTTTTCACATCAATTAGTTTCGCTAACTTTTCTTTCATGGTATTCGCTCTCCTCTACTATTTAATATGCTGGGCCATCATATAGATAACCCCTGTCGCAAGAGCCCCAGCCATTGCCCCGACCATAGTATTAAAGATGGTCCGCGTCATACTACTCCAGCGCTCCGCAGGTTCGGCTTCTAATTTGGCCAAGCGTGCGCCCTGATTCTTCTGCTCCTCAATCATGGATTCCATTGACAGTGCCAATTTCTGGACTGACAGTGCAAGGCTACTCAGGGACTTTCCCTGCTCTTCCTGTTCGTCCATCCTATGTTTAAGGGATTTTATCTGCTGATCATGGTTTTCCAGTTTTACAGCAACCTCTGTATCTGTCATGTCCGGCACCTCCTACTACTTTTTCTTTTTTGCTGCGATAATTTCCTGCCGCTGTTCCTCGGTAATCCAACCTTTGATAACAGCGTTGGATAATCCTACCGTTGACAGCCTATCATTAATATAAAGATTTTTCAGTCTATCAAACATCTCTCATCCCTCCAGATCAGCTAAAACAAGCATATCAACAGTTTCATTGAGGTTGGCAATCTGCTTCTGGGCTGCCGCAAGCTCTGCCCGAATATCTGCTTTTTTCAGGACCACAATCATAGCCGCACCATGCACATCTTCTGTGGTGTAAAGAGTGTTGCCGGACTCATCAGTGCCAGCTTCCACCTGTTTCGTGCCGATCACGAAATCCATTTTCTTAGTAATTCCATCCAGGCAGGTGTAACCAACCTTGGTCTCCATGGCCTCGCCGTCTGCGTCCAGAATCAGCAAACGGTCATTCCCTTCGATGTCCGACTCGATCTGTTCATAGGTCTTGCCATTCGGGAATACAAAAATCACCTTTGCGGTATCATCCGCAAAATATGCCCCATTCGGTGTCAGCTCATAGACTGCTCCGCTCTGGGTTTTAAGTTTCTCACTCATAAAGAGCTCCTTTCTGCCCTGTTTTCGGGCAATAAAAAATAGACCCGAAGGTCTTATTGAAAATGTTACACTTCCAAAATTTGGAAAAAAGTTTTTGTGCAAAATAGTAATTTAGCAGATAAATTTGATAAATCCGGTGGAATTTTTTCTGGAGATATAAATCTCGCTGATCACAAACTTAATTTTACTAAGGGTGGTACTCTTGGGTTTTATATTTACAAAGATGATTCCGGTAAGCTCGGAGTATACAACCATGATAATTTACTTTTGGCATACTTTGATTTTGGTGGAGGTCTGCACATGCGCGAAAACATTGTTAAGGATATTACTTGATGCAATACGAAAAACTGTCAAAAATTTGCATACCTATAGAGGATTCTCCGCACCAAAAGCGTAGGCCACCGGTTGTAATCGTTTGCACTAGACTTACAGCTACGTTTGGGTTGCCCCAGGTTGATATACTATGATACAAAGCGTCCTTTGCGAGCGGTAATACGCCATTATTAAGTAATCCTACATTGTCGCATTTTTGACTAGGAGTGAATACAAAATAAACAAAACACACCTTGCTAATTACGTGATAAGAAATGTTGCCAGATCCATATGCCGTATTAATAGCATGAGATACATCGGTAATTCCAGAAGGTGTTAAATTACTATATAGTGAATTAACCGCCTGCGTTACATTCGTGGCGTCACCGGCTGAAAGGTCCGTCCCCATACCAAGGCGCTCATACAGTGTATGTACAAAAGCACTGCTCGGAATCTTATTGCCGTCATTTGCATCGATACCAGAAACCATATTCTTTAAAAGAGCATTCTGGTCCAGATTCATAGTCGTTGCAATCGCCTTTGACACCTTACCCAAGACTTCCTTAATGGCTTCTCCAGCAATCAGATTCGCCAGCTCTGTAGCCTGTTCAAAAGCAGTGTTGATAGTCAATGCACCGTCTTCCCCGACAGTGATATCATCACTGCCTTTAACCATGCCAGCAGAATCCTGTTGAGCTGTTTTAGCGCTTATCTTTCCCTCTTCATTTACTTCTGTTGTCGTACCGTCCGGCATAACAGTTCCAAGGCTGTCAACCGTTGCCTTTTTTGTGCCCGCTGCCGACACCTGCCAATATGCCGTATCAGTAGGCAGTGTTCCAATCGGCGGTCTTGCTTTCGCAACATAGCTACTTCCGTCGTGTTCAACAAGATTGCACGCTTCATATTGTGTTTCGGCACTCCAAATGCCCTTTGGCACGATAGCCACATATCCGTATGATACTGCCATTATGCTAATACCTCCATTTCTGTATTTCCTGCTTCTCCATACAAAACTCCGTCTTCAAGCCAAAATCTCATGCCCTGTGCCTTTTTATCACTCATTAATTGGCCCGTGGCAAAATCAATGTAAAACTGCGGCACCACAAGGCTTGCCGCTGCATCTATCTGATCTTTCAACTTCTGTGCCTGCTGACAGTAATACTTCGCATTATCCTCCGCGTCCTCAGGCGCAACACCGCCAACAGCATAGCGTTTCGCATCATCTGCGCTGCCAGATGCTTCTCCGGCTTTTTTTCTAGCAGAGTTTGCGCTTTCTGCAGCGTCCGTTGCCGCCTGTGTAGCTTCTGCCGCCTTATTCGTAGCAGTACTAGCTTTCTCCGCCGCCGTCTGCGCGTCCGCCGATGCACTGTTGGCACTCGCAGCTGCATTTGTGGCCTTTTGGGTAGCAATACCGGCCTGTTCTGTGGCTGTCCCAGCCGCCTGGCTGGCCGCGGTCGCATTGGTTACAGTTTCCGCAGCCGCCTGCTTGGTGCCCTCATAGTAATACTTGGCATTGTCAGTTTCGCTACCCTCAAACTCTGCATCACCAATTGTATACCTCTTGGCAAACTTCTGGTACTGCAACGCCGCATCTCTGGCATTCTGCGCATCAAGCATATACTGACGAAATTCTGACTGAATGGACGGGTCCAACTTGTCCATAGTGACCGAGCCGTCTATGATGCTGGCTGTCACTTCACGATCTGTCATAGTAAGAGCGATCGTCGCAGAACTCTTGAACGTATTCAAGAATTTCCCAATATCGACCTGCTTCTCAGTCCCGTCTGCCAGCGTGAGAATGATGATGCCCTCGTCCGTCACATCAAAGTTGGTAACAACTCGTTCGATATCCAAATCGTATGTATCAATACCGCCGCCCAGTTTTGTGACGGTAATAACCCCAGTCTTCGCATCTACATTTACGGATTTTACGAGCGTGTTTGCAATTTCCATGGATAATTTAGAAGCATCCAGCTGAACAATTCTAGTATCTGCCTCCTTGATACCATTTTCCATGTTTAAAAGGTTTTTTCGGCTTAAAGCCGTCCGCTGCGATGGAAGGTTCTGCCAGTCAGTTATGATATAAAAAGCTTCGTATGCCATTAAGCTTCACCTTCTTTCTCTTCATCGTCAGCCTGCGGAAGGTTGCGAATAATATTTGCTGCATTGTACAGCAACGCTCCCTGATCAGGACCCGTCACAGAAATTTTATCTAAAGAAAATAAAATCAGCTGTCTTTGTTCTTCCGATAACTTATACATCTTGAACTTCCTTTCCGACCAGCCGTTTCAGCTGATCAATTTCTCTCTGTTGGCCCTGCACCGCCGCTACCAATATCGGAATATAGTTGGTGTACGGAATCGTATAATACCCATCATGTCGACCATATAGCGGCATATCGCAATCATGCCTTTTACAAATTTTTCTCACTTCCTGAGCAACAAACCCTATTCCTGGTATGTCTCCATCATTCATCCGAAATGATACAGGCCGAAGCTCAGATATGATATCCAAAGCCTTTTCGGTTGGAATTTTCTTGATATCGTGTTTCAGTCGTTTATCACTCCACCATTCCCCGGCAACAGAGCTGTATATTCTGCTGCACTGAATACTGCTATTACAATCTATATAGCCAACAGTTAAAGAATTAATATTGGCATCTTGCTGCACAATCAAATTATCACATGTGTGCGAGCTTGCAATGAGTATGGAAAAATAACCTGTATTGGTTGATGATGTAGAGCCTATCTCAATGCTTTTGGCAACCACCTTACCGGTCTTAGCATCTACCGTAAAAATTCCGTCTGCTACGTTGATGCCGCCTTTAAATAGCCCGTCAATAACGGTCAATTTTCCCTCTGGCGTGAGGGACGAGAACTCAGCCTCCCAGCTAAATCTATTACCCTTGATGGAGATTCCACCACTTTCAATGGACAGCTGAGAAGATACATCTCCCTTGCTGACCTTCATCGTGATGGAATCTGACAGCAATTTAATCTGCGCATCGGTGTAATCATTCAGATTTTTCACAGACAACGCAATCTGATCAGCACGGACACCCAGTGCCGCCTCCGCTTCACCCGCACGCTTCGCTTCCAATGCAATAGCTTCTGCCGTCTGCTTAAACTGCGTTTCCATGTTTTCTTTCAGGTTCCGCATATCGACCGAAATCTGCTCAATGGATTTTTTAATAACCGCAGATTTTCCTTCCAGCTGAATTATCTGGCTCTGGATTCCGAAGTTCTCCTCATACTCGATGCTGCCGGATGCTTCAAACGTATCCATCATGCCCTGAATGCCTGTCATGGTCCGTTTCAAGCAGTACGTTTCGATGACATCATCTGATGTATAACAAACAAGGCCATCTCCGACCTCAATCCACGGTAAACCAGGACTCACAATCTTACATGGCCGATATGATCTGCCGGCAATATTTTCAAAAGCCGCTGCAGCTATCTCTTCCAACTCCTCTGAGGATTTTCCATAGGCAAGAAAATTTCCCTCAATAACGTAGGTATTGCTTCCTTTGCCGTAAAGCACACCAACGTCACCTTCCTCCTGCCGTATCTGCAGGCGGTCAATTGGTGTGACAATATAATCTTCATACGAAGTATCTGACTGCTTGTAAAACAGAATTTGTTCCGTATTTTCATCGTCTAGCAAATCACCCGGAAATAAATCATCATCCGGGAAAAGAGTCTCTGACGGGTAAAGACCTGCGCATCCTAAAAACTGATAACGCAAGCGTCCAGTCTTATCAATATGACCAAAGCATCCATTAATCTCGCAGATGGCCTGCAATACATCAAGGCCACTCAGCTGCTCAGGATCAATAGTTTTGCTTACCGGCATATCATCTAGCGGAAGATCTGTGTCAATCTGCTTCACGCCAATATACTCACATAAACCATCTCGAAACTCTTTCAGCGTAAGCGGAAACGTCAACACCTGGTACCACGCAGATACATCGGTGCTGAATTTTCGCATACGGTCATAGGCAGTAATCTTTTTCAGTCGACGGTCTGCCTGACGAACAAAGCTGTCTACGGTGTAAATTCCCATAGCCATCTCATACCCATCAACCTCTAGCGTAACCATGAATTCCAGTCCGGTCAGATCCTGTTGCACATCAGCAACCGTAACCTCAAACTGGGCCGCATTGCATTCACCAAATTTCAAATCATCAGATTCGCACAATCCCTCAGTGATTTTTATTGATTCTGTCTGCATCTGACTGTTCTCGATAATGTAAGACGGCTCCTGTTCTGCCGGGAACAGTTCTTCGGACGGAAACAAGGCTTCTTCCGGATAGATCATCTGGATAGCGGAATCAAAAAAACGCAGCTTCCATTTCCGCCGCGTCTCTTCACCGATATTGTCCTGCCAAAATATTTTCTTTATCTCTTCTGGCACCGCCAGCATCTATCTCACCACCTCTTAATACTCTGTGATTGTTATGATTATTGGCTTGTACAGAATAGTTTTCCGCTTCTCATCTACGTTTATGATCTCGTATGGCACATCCGCAATATAAAACCTACCGGACACATATGAGGATGTATTCGGATTCCAGTATTCAACATCGCACTGCACCCGCGCTCCATGCTGAATAAATTGATTAAGACGCTCCACATCTGCGAGATACATATTGTGCGTGGAAAACTCAACCGAAGTGGCTGTATGAGGAAGCGCATTTCTGTGCAATTCACCGTTCCCATCTCGATATGGGTCGAGGTCCATAATCTGATCAGGAGTGCACTTATAGGATTCAAATGCTATCAGGTCATTAGGAAATACCTGTCCATTGATTTTTAAAAGCCAACCCTCAAACGCTGCCACAACTCACCACCTCGCATAAAAAAAGAGACGCCCATTCTGGGTCGTCCCGATAACCATTCTATTTCATGCTACCATTCTATCATATCAAAAACGGCATTTGTGGCAATCTTAACAGCATATAGTAATTTAACCGATATGAAACCAGCCCATTATTCTGGCATATCGGCACTGGTTGGTACATTGACTCGTAATTCATCGGTGATATCAGGAAAAATGATTTCGCTTGCGATTACGATACTTTCTCCGATAAATTCTACAATTGCCGTTGATACAGCTTTATTTCGAATTCAGGGCAATGTTGTAAATACAATCGGATTTGTGCTCTTAGGAACTCAAACGGTTGGTTATGTCTACGCCGGAAGTTATCGAAATGGCTATACAGACTTTTTCATACGTACAGCATTGGGAAATCCGGCCGTCACAGCAAATACAGAAATTTTCATCATTGCCAACATTGAGCTGCAATAACTAAATCATGCGAATCCATGATACTTCGTAAGTTACTTCACTGATACTATCGCTCTGGAAGAATCCTGCATAGAGAGTTATTCCAGAAGCGGGAGCTACATAAATAAACGGCAAACTAAGGGTTCTGTATGAAACAACTCCGGCTGGAAGTGGCAACGGTAAAACACCCTCGCTTTCCCACAGTGGTATATTTCCTGCCAAATCTTGCAGATGGGCATCCATATAATGCGAGGTATTTCTGTTTACTGTTGCGACTTTGAACACTCCAATATAAATCCCGCCTGCCGCAAAAACAAGCGGATGAGCAGTATCAGCACACCAAGCCCCTACTGTTGATGGTGTAAACGTAATAATACCGCTATAGTATGGTGATGCAATTTTTACAAGTTGTTCACACAGCGGCCATGTAGCACCGCCATCGGTGCTTTTGAAATATCTTACGGTATCTTCATTGGCTTGTAACTGTAAGCGTCTAACAATGTTACCGCTGCGAGATTGTAACGAAACTGTGTCATCTGGGTAATAGAATATATGGCTCGTTAAATTACTATATCCAAAAGAAAGAGCCGGAAAATGCCGACTCCTTTCCTATACCGCTTCTACTTTCTCCACCTGTTTCTTCAAAAATCTGTCGATCTTATCACCGATGGCTCGGCGGGAAAATCCAAGCTCATTGCCAATTTCCTCATCCGTTTTCCGCTCAACATACTTCAAAGCCAGAATATGCTTCATTTCTACATCATCCGGCGGTATGGACTCCAGAAATGCTTCAATGTCCAGTTTCATATCCTCAAAAAGCTGCTGATTCCCTTTCAGATCAATTGCAAGCTGACGGACAGCCTTACTCCGCTGCTCTGTACTTTTGATAGTAGGGCCAGAAACAACAAAATGGCATTCTGCAAACGGAAACTGCTGCATAGATCCTTTTACCACGCCATAGGCAGCCTGAGCCGGGTGCGCTTCGTAATATTTAAGGCGGCGCTGGATCCGTTTAATCTCTGATTCCAGATATGCATAGGTTTCAAGGTATTCTCTTGTCAGAATTTTAATCATAATTGCATTCTCCCCTCTCTAAAACAGTCTCGGCATTACTTTGACTTCTGCCTTAAAACCGCCCTCTATTGCACGTTCAAGCTGGCTCAGTGAATCTGCCCCATCATCGTGATCATTATGGCCAAGTTGAACGAATGTTGTCGTTTCATCCATAGCAGCATCATACTCTTGACTTCGCCTGTAACGATGAACTCCAGGTGGATCATGTTTTGCTGCTTCATCTATCAGGCTGTTAGGTGCGAGAAAAACAAACCGACGTTTAATATCACCGGAGTATTGAATGATTTTTGTCATCTTAGCCATCTTGTTTGGAGCTTTTGTTGAAGTTATTGAGCAGCGATAACCCTGCCTAGCCAAATCATCGCTGATGTATTTCGCATACATTTCGCCGCCGTTGTTTGCCTCGAAATTTATTTGTTGAATCTTGTTTCCAACAATTTTCCCCTGAACAATTGGAAGTGTTACCTCTTTCGCTCCCTTGTTAAATACCCAATCAAACACGTAAACGTCTCCGTTCTCATATTCAGCTCCTATCGGCATTGAAAGGCTATCTCCACCACCCCAAGCAACATCACAAGCCGTAACAGTTCTAACAAATCCGCCCTCCGGCAATAATCCGTAAAAATACCTCAAGTCATTTTCAGGGAAAAGCAGCCCTTCACGAACAAACGGTTTTTGCATGAACTTCGCCCACCATTCATTAGGATCCAGCTTTTCACGCATGTCTCTGTAATATTTCGTAGAGAAACCGCCATATTCATACTGGAAATTAGACTCATCATTTTCATCTAGTGCCGGTATCTTTCTGAATCTGTACCGTGGATCATGCTTGTGTTCTTTTTCCAGACGGCCCAATGGATCCATAACATTCCAACGGGTTCCTACCATCAATTCACGAGATCCATCGTTTTTACGGTCAACTAAGATATTCAAATAATCCTGGTATCTGTTTTCCAGTCTGGTAGGGCTCAAGCTCTCTTGGCGGTCACGAATCAGGTCATCAACATATAAATAGCCATCATCCGAAATGTCAACCGCACCGGTCCATGTACCATCAATACCGCGGCAAGTTAGTGTAGCAAAACTCTCAACGGCATCAAGGTACATTTCATTCTTTTCTGCGGATCTGTTCGCGATTCTGACCTGTGAGAATATTTCCCGGAATGTGTACTCTTCACTCTCTATCAGCTTTGACGCATCGCGGTAAAAACGGTCTGCCAAAATACCGCTGTGTCCACTCATAGCGTTATGGCCAGCCGGCCTTTTACCCATAACCCATGCCATGAAGAAAATACATAGGGTAGACTTTCCAACTCGTGGCGGCAGCGAAATGCCAAGGAAGTCTATCTTCCGGTCTTCCAGATCCTGCAGATCATCCACGACAATTTTCAAGGTTTTCCTTCGCGGAATATAGAATTTTTTCTTTTCCCGCCGTTTCCTCTCCATGTAGATCAGGAAAGAATCGAAGATATATGGCGCTTCAAACCTTATCGTATCCCAATATAACTTGTCCCACTGGCGATCTCTTGTACTGGAATATTTGTTGACTGCCCATTTTTTGATATATCCGGAATAGGCCATGACAAAATCCCGACCATCCAGCGTGATATCTGGGTTATCTTCCATCGTGTACCGCAATTCAGCCAGTAAATAGCTCAGCGATTCATACGATGGCGGTGATTCCAGTTGCCGTTTCAGACCATTTATGATTGCCCTATGGCCTTGAAAATCCATAAAAAGCCACCTACCTTTCGATAAAAGTAAGTGGCTCTCAAATGGCTCTCTTATAAATAATTATATTGTTCTTCTGCTTTTTTCCTTTCCAATACTGCTAAGTCAAAATCATCAAACTCTCCTAAACGAATGTTTTTCCCATTATCTCCGACATACGCAACCCACTTCCCACTATTTTTCAAAAAATAAACTCCCGTTACACCTGTATTATTCCGTGCTCCACATGCTCGATTTTTTGAATTTTCGCTTTGGGTAACAACTCTAAGATTATTTTTTCTATTATCGAGCTTATTATGATTTATATGGTCTACTACCTTCCCTTTTTCTGGTATCATTACCACTCTATGAAAACTGGTATATTTCTTTTTAATAGATGTTACTACATATCCAGCACCGTCCAAACGCCAATGCCTGTCTTTCAATCTCATCCAGTCTTCGATATCACATATCATTTCGTTATAATCATCGAGTTTTACATAAACAATATCACCATCCAGTCTATAATCATTGGGTTCAAACGAACTCCGTGAAAAATTCGGCATAATTTTATTGCTCGTATATGAAATTTCTTTTTTCTGCCCTTTTAGTAGTTCTTCTCTTATTCCTCGCTTACCTCTAAGGCATCCACAACTAACGGCCTTTCCACCAATCAATGCATTGCTCCTAATACGGGCCATTTTCCCGCAATCGCACTTGCACTTCCATATAACATGCGATTCACTTGGCTTCTTTTCACATCTTTCAATTACCTGCAACTTGCCAAATTGCATTCCTGTCAAATCCTTATATGCTCCCATATAGACACCCTACACATTTATCATAAACTGCTTCTTGCAACTACTACCTTTGCATTTGTACCTTAACCTTTTAATTTGAGTATCTATATCAATCTTCACAGCTTTCTTCCCGCACCACGGACAGACCGACCATCTGCTACCGTCTGGAAATGTTTTGATATCTGCAATTCCATCGAAACCATCTTCCGGCTGGTTCATGCACCGCTGGAACGCATCTTGTTCTATGCTGTTTATAACATCAGCCATGTTCATTCCCCATCACTCCTTATTCCGCCTCAGCTTGTCCACCTCTTTCACCAGGTTATGCGGTATCTGAAGGACAGTTATCAGCTTCTCACCTGAAAATATGTATGCCTTATCCGAATAGAGTCGAATTTGATTAGCAGCATGATTCCAAAATACAGGCCATCCACCCACTTTTTCAGATTTCCGGTCAAATCACTATGCCGAAGCCCCTTCTCATAGGCAATCTTTGCAATCCGGTCAGAAGATTTCTCTTTCAAGCCGCAGCGCTGCTTCATTCTCTGCTTCGCATGCTTCGTAACGATCATCAAATTCACCTCTTTTCGGACAAAAAAATACCAACCACCAAATATTGATGGTTGGTAAAATTCTTTATATAGTTTTCAAATATTTATTTTTCATTCCGCATGATGGACATTCACAAATGATTTCTGCTTGAATCTGACCATCTTCGTCTTTCCCAATTGCAGTCACATCTGCTCTTATACCAGATATCCTATAAACATTTACCTGTCCGGGTGTAGGTTTAGGAATATATTGCCAGCTTATGTACTTTCCACACATATAGCAAACATCTATTCCGCTAATCTCTCGTGCCATATAATAACTCCCCCAATCTTTGTATAATAGGGAAATTATACCACTCCAACCACCAATATTCAATTATCAACGTGCAACTGGGCCAGCCTGATTCGAACCGGCGAGTGCAGGAGTCAAAATCCTGTGCCTTACCGCTTGGCGATAGCCCATCATGCCATATCATAGATACGGCGCGCTTCCGCCAGCAACTTGCTCAGGACCAGAACTGTGCTTGTAAGTTCAGCATTTATATTCCGTTCCTTAGTAAGAAGCTTATATGTTCTTTTACAGTCCTGAGAGCATCCATCTCGTTCAGCTTCCAGATAACTCTTCATGTCCTCCAGATCATTGACCTTGCTTTCCAACTCGTCAATATGAGCATCTAATTCGTGGAACCGTTTCTCCAAATGTTCCCGAGGCCACTTGCGGACCTTATCCATCTCAATCATTCTCCTACACCTCCATTTCATAAAAGCCGACAGAGGGATTTGAACCCCCGACCTACTGATTACAAGTCAGTCGCACTACCAACTGTGCTATGCCGGCATGTAAAGGGCGTGTCGTTATTGCCCAACGCACGCTCCACTGCTTACAAGGCAGCCGCTCATGAATTGCCCCGTGGGTCTTACACTCATCCTGCTTGCTTTACGTGCTCCCGCGGGCAATGCGGAAGCAATGGACCGTCAGGGACTCGAACCCTGGGCTGCCCGGTTATGAGCCGGGTCCTCTAACCAACTGAGTTAACGGTCCTAATTTTTATGCCTTGGAAATAATATATGTTTCCCCATTCAGAGCCATGGTTCCGCATACGTTGGAACTTTCAATGATTCCTACGGCCATATCAACAGCTTCTACCGCTTTTTTGATTTCATCTTCATACTCAAAAGGATCCCATTCCTCCTGCACATAATCTTTTATCTCATTCAAAGTCTCAATGCACTTTTCCTTCTCCATTTCCTTACCCCTTTCAATTTTTTGCTCTCATAAACCGCCGACTATTTCAGAGAGCGCTGGCAATCCGCTCCATGCCTTACCTCGGATGTACGTTGTTTTCGCAGTTCTCCGCCTCTACTTACTGCGCAGTTTCCGGAATCGGAACACCTTGACTTGAACCAGGGACACATGGCTTATAAAGCCACCGCCCTGACCGACTGAGCTATGTTCCGTAGCGATTCCGGCTTTAGAACAACGTGCGATTGTCGCAAACAGCCGCTAGCATAACCGTTTGCTACATACATTGCTCCAAATACCGGCATTGTCATTCTCTTTGAGGTGTTTCGCTACGCTCAAATCAGTTGGGAGCGACCCAACACAACGCCATGATAGGGATTCGAACCCCAGAACCCTTTACGGTCGGCAAGTTTTCAAGACCGCCTCCTCAACCTACCGGACTCATGGCAAAACGCAGTGGACGGGATTTGAACCCATAAGCCGAATTAACGACTGACAGATTAGCAATCTGCTCCAATACCATTATGGGACCACTGCTTATACAAACATGATTAGGGCTTCCCCTTATCCACCATAGATGCAACCATATTCAGCCAATGTGACGATAAGTCTGAGCTTTTGGGAGCGACCCTAGGCTTCTTACCGCGGTCAAAGCACATGCAGGATTTCACCTGCAAATTTCACGGTTCTTTCAGATTAAATGTTTTTCGATAGTTTCTCTCATACCGTCGATCAAAATTTTTAATTCTGCCATACCGCTACTTTAACGAATTTCTTGTGTTATACCCAGATTTCTCTAGTTCAAGGCAAATCAGCTTAGTGAGATTTCCATTTAGTCCGTAGTCTCTCACACCACTCACGTCAATGGATTATTCCTGCACAGCAGGCGTCTATTATACGCTGACCACAAGGATTCTGCTTTTGGTTTCTCTATGATGATACACTGCACAGCGTTGTTGATGCTTTCCATCTTCTCACCAGGATCACTCTCTGGTAAAAGAATCAATAAATCCAGTATCCCGAATTTATCTATCTCGTTACTGTACATCTCGGCAAGGCTGAAAAACCTTTCTGCACCGAGATAATCATGTTTGAACTGGCATAGCCGGACTCGAACCGGCGACATCATGATTAACAGTCATGCGTTCTACCTGCTGGACTATATGCCATTCTTATCAACCTGTAAGGAAACCTTACAAGTTCAACCATTCGGAATTTCCGAACAGTTAAATAGCGGGTAATGGAATCGAACCATTCGCCTGTCAGCTGTATTATCGCGCGCTTCTGACCGCTCTTCCCAATGAGCTAACCCGCTTCAACCGGCATCAGCCGGTTAGCAATATCTTTGTTCGTGCTATGCCCTGCACTATGCGGTTTTTAAGAGTCATATCGTTTTACCACCAATCTACACGCCGCTCTTTTATTTCGTGCCCTCGAGCAGTAGTTGGGCCAAACCTCACGGCGGTCGTAAGCCGCCTTAACAGCCTGTTGGCTATGAGGTATTCATATGGGGGATACGATAATAAGATTTCTCCGCACAGTTATATGCGCCTGTGCGGGAAAGATGGAGTGGGGATCGAACCCACGACCGTAATACTCTACCACTGAGCTATCCATCTTCCGGCCTGCTGGCCGTATCGTTCATATATTCACATTTTCATTCAGATAGCGCGGCCCTCTCAGCAACTTACCGCATGAACACGTTGCCATTGGCCCACAATGCTTTCCTGCATTGCTCGTCAGGATTCGTTCAATACCGCAAATACAGTTCCGCATCCAGGCTGTCGCTACTCTGGATGCCTCGATCGTAAACACTGATGAGGAATCCCGTACTTACCAGATCTATACGACCTTTCTGCCCTTTTCACCGGGCTGTCAGCTATGAATTTAACCCATTCCACTGAAAGGAACAGGATAATTCCGAAATAAGTAAAAATCATTCTTTACCTCATTTGTTCAGCCAGTCATTGTCCAGATAGTAAAATCCGAACGTCGCGGCACCAGTTAACAGTATCCATACCACCCAAAACAACCATGTCCAGGATGTTGTCATGCTTTTCACTGCCGATTCAATATCGGTATCAGCAAAAAAACTTGAATCATCGGAAAGAGTTCCATCTCGCAAATCTGTATATACGGTTCCTGTATTTTCTGTTGGAACTCCATAATAATCAAACCGGACGTACCCTGATTTATAAATCGTATCTATGTACCTGCTCGTTGGCATTTGGATTTTTCTGTAATCCATTTCTATATCAAGGAATTTGATTTTCTGAGCGTGAATGCTCTCATCCCCCGCATAGTCCCAAGTCCAATACTCTTCTATGCGAGTATATTCATGACCGTTGCTGTCTTTTTCCGTAACCGGCCTTGTGTGCTTGTTGTAATGTTCCTCAACTTTTTCCACATACAGGTACTGACCGCCAATTTCCGGATATGTTACTGGATCCACTGCTTCCAAAGTGCCATAAACAAAAGCATTGCCAACCGAAGTATCCATTCCATATCGAAATTGCTCAGAATCCGTAATCTGGACAGCCTTATAATACTCAGAATTCTTTTGAATCTGGTGAGCATCAATCCGACCAGCAATTACAAATCCCAAAATCAGCATAACCGCAATGATTGTGATGCTGGCTAGGATCTCTCGTTTTGTTATCTCCATATCCTACTCCAAATACCGCCAATGCGTCGGCCTATAGTAGACATACATACCGCCATCAGGTAAAAACCATAGATTTCGATATCTGTACAACTCTGTCTGGTTACGGCATCCCTTTTCATCATCAATTTTTGTCTCCACAACTACATGTTCAGGAGGCAATTCCTTTAATGTTTCCGTCCAATCCATAGTCAATCCCACCCTTAACCCAAATACGGAATTTTTAAATCCAAATGTTGCATCTGAAAATCAACCTTCGGCAAAAATCCAGCACATTTCAGTGATAATATGGCGTATCGAACTTGATTCTCACTGTTCAAACCAAAGAAATTTTCTGTATAAAAATCATCAAAACGAACCTTTCCGCAGTTGCTACATTGAGAAACCACAATGCCATGTAAGACAGTCTCATTCATGTACTCTTTACGAAAATAGAACTTTCCGATAATCTTTCTTGTTTCATGTTTACACTTTTTCTTAAACGGCCACATATTAATCTCCAAACATATTTGTCGGGGCATCTGTCGGCGCACCATAATCAAGCTTCTCGTATTCTACAGGTTCATATCCGGTCCAGTCCAGGAAGATTCTGGACGGGAAACCGCCTACATACTGTTTATATGCACCGACCTGCGTGTTGTAGTTACTCCGATACTGTGCAATCAGGTTCTCTGTCGTTGCCAATTCGGTCATGTACTGCTTGTAGTTCTCGTTGCTCTTTAATTCCGGATATGCTTCAGCTACCGCCGCAATGGCTGTGGAGACATTCTCAAAGCCCGCTGCACCACCGCGGCCATCAACAATAGCCTGCAATACCTCGGCCTCATGTTTATCGTACTGCTTAATGGCATCGACCAGATTTGGCAGTAAATCAAAGCGGCGCTTTTCCTGCACATGAATATCAGACTCCGCAATCTCTACTGCCTGTTCAAGGGCAATTGCCTTATTCTGGCTGCTCTGCACTCCGTACACGCCTGCTGCTCCGACAAATACCACTGCCGCCGTGATCAGTAGAACCAACTTCCACTTTTTCATTTACTAACACCTCTCCTGTCTGTTTTCGGTAACCCCATAATGCGCTCATTAAATTCCTGAAACGCTTCTGTCCATGTCTTTTTGCCCTTCCGAGCCATGAGGTCAATTCCATCACTGAATGCTACGCCAGCCATTGTGGTTCGCTCAACCGAATCTCCATTGCTCCAGCAACAACACATACCATTCTTTCGCATACGAACAATCAGAAACTTCATTGAATCACACTCCTATCGCAATCAGTGCTGTGTTGAAAATCAGCAAAGCCGCCACGAAACTGGCTACTACTTTCGATGCCATATCCTTTTCAGCAATGGAACTCACCACTACTGCAATCACGAAGATTGCATTCAGCGTATATGCTACACCTTTCAAAATCTGCATATCACACCTCCATCGTAATCAGTTCTGAAAATGGCAAGGTTTCAATCCAAGCACAAAACTGATGCCATTCATCCAGCTTATGGTTTTTCCTTGCGTGATACATATTCCGCAGCACCGCATAGTTCAAAAGGACTGTACGCTTCTGGTTGTAGCTGGAAGGAAGGAGCTGGATCATCTGCCACCAATAGCACTTGTCTTTTGTTTCAAGATATAGCTTACGGAACATATTCAGATTTTCCACAGTAGCTTCCATCATGCCTTCTGCTGAATAAAAGCGTGTAGGAATTGGTTCATCGGAAAGAAGATGTTCATGCGAGAAATCATCAATGGTAAATTCTTTAGCCTGAATCTTATGCATTGTGGAACAGCTGTTGCTCACAGTGCCAACCTTGTAAGTTTCATACTCCTTGTACCAGTACAGCGGAGCCGTAATATCAGCCGTGACAATGATAAACCGCATGAACTTGGAGTGATCGGTTCCTGAGGCAACCAGACGCTTCATAAGATCCAGATCCGCCTTGCCTATCTGCATATGGCCCGGCCAGAAAAGGCTATCACTCTTATCCCAGGAGTTCATCGGATTGCGCATGCCTCTGATGGCGGCTTCCCATCCGCCAACCTCTGTTTTCTCAATGAATATCATAATTACCTCCGTTCCTCAATCCAGTCATAATGTAACTCATTTTTCAGTTCCATAGCCCTGTTGATATACCAGTCAGCCTTTTTCATGTCCTCATCATGCTTTCCCTTGCTGTCCGCACGATAACGGTACTTCCAAGCGTTGCAGATGCAGAAATGAATCACAGCTTCTTTACCGAATATGGCAATCATCTCGTCAATACATTCATGCTGCCGATTGGTGTAATGAGTCGGATGGTTTACCGGATCATCTTCCGGTTTCTCCATTCCACACTTCTCTGGTGCAAACGGAATATCTACATCATCAATGGACCGATAAGGCCAGTTAAAGCCGTACACATCGCACTTATCTATCTGTTCAATGTACTGATCATAATTATCACTGCTACTACTTCCGCAAACTAATTTTCCATCACATCTGCGGACCGCAGGACATTTTTCACATTCTTTCATCGTGCCGTTCCTTCCTCTCGCCATCTTGACAGCCCTCTAAGAAATCAAGCTCAAGGCCGTAATTCTCACTATCCTCATTGATGCAGGTCCATTCGCCCTGGACCAATTTACAAAATCTACAGCTTCCGCAATGAGTCATTTCTTTGCCTCCGAAGTGCCTTTTTTATTTTTAAAAAATTTTTGAAGAGGTCTATTGCCATCTGATAAGGGATATTACCTCTTCTGGCAGGACATATAAGTCTTATGGTAATTGAGGGAGGTCTTTTTTATTTTTCGGAAGTTTGAGGAGCTAACTGGCCCCGGAAGACCTCACCACCAGACCCCCTCCCCCCATCCTCATCTGAGCCTGAGGAAAACTGTCTGATAATAGTTTTAATTGTTTATCTTAAATCACCTATGTATTACCCGGAACCATTCAACTATTCGTTAAATTACCGTTTTGCGAATAGTTCAAAACACTGTACCGCTCAAGAATCCAGTAAATAAGCCACTTTCCAGACTTCACGCAATTCGCTGTGAATTGTATTAAATTGTGTCTCGCGCATGGTCTCGCTATTGTCTGACAATATAGCTTGTTTTCAGCGGCTCTCTGTGGCTTAATCCGGCAAATCATCGGGCGAATCTGGCAGCAGGTCAACCACCTTGGCCCGCGCTGCGATCTCTTCCCGGCTGTATTCCGGCAGCAGGTCGCGACCATCGCTCTGTATGATCTGGATGTTATCCCGGTATCCGTAGTTTGCTTTTAGGGCAAACATACAACCGATGTTCCCGGTCTGGATAACCTCATCGTATAGACTTGATTCACATTCCGATTTCCACTTTTTCGCCGTTTGGGAGTGTCCAGAGCTTACCCGCCCCGCATATTCGCCATTAATCCAGCTTGTAATAGTAGTATTATCTATGCCAGTCATAACGCTATATCTCATTAAAGTGGGTTTAATCCTACAAGTACAACATATAACTGTATATATATCCCATAAGATACCTAATTCTTTAATATCATCAATATTAGCCTTATACTTTCTCCTAATATCCTTTAATAACTCTGTTAACCCTTGAGAAGTACATAAGTCTATATTAGGATGACGAGATATAAACTCATTGGTTATAGTCATGATCTTAGCTGTAATATTAGCTATATACTCTTTCTCTGCTTCTTCTGTATCTTCATCGGTGTCTAACTCTATAACAATATTATCAACCTTATAATCGTCTTTGTTATTGTTGTATGCCATAATGGTTTATACCTCCTTTCTGTTTAAGTGTCATACTCTTTCACATCATTCTCAAAATGGGGCTTTTCCGGGTGACTAATCTGGGGCGATGCGTTCCGGATCTGCTCCAGGTGATCCGCTGCACATACTCCAGATGTCAGATCTGTTCGTTTCTCCGTTTTTCTCTTTCTGTTCTACTCGTTCTATCTCTCATGTCGTTTATATACCTCTCTCACGTCCATATTTGCCGTTTCCTGCCATTTCGTGTTATCCTGTGGGGATTTTCTCACCTAGCCATCAAAAATTGATTTACGGGCAAATAAAAAAGCCCCGGCGAAGTAAGACAGACTTATATTATCCATCCTACAACGTCAGGGCCTTTTGCTTGGCTCGGTTGCACTTCTGAAACGTTTATTTGCTTCAGGTCTGTACGCATATGCGCACACGCTACAATGATATTAAATTAATTGCTATTATCATATACATTTTGCTTATTATTGTCAAGCATAAATATTTTATTGCCTTTAGCACCTATTTGACAATCAGGGCGAAGCAAAAGAGGGAGTCAAAAGAAAATGCACTTTTCTTTTGCTATCCCTTTAGGGATAGTTTTCTTTTTGTAATTGTTATTTACAAAATCTTAGTTTTAAAATCTAATTCTTATATATTAACGGCCCAAATATGACCCGTAGACCTACGGCCCAAATATGACCCATAGCCCTACTTTTTCACACGATAATAATTTACTCTTATTTCGCTTTGCTTTCCTGTCTTTGCATTTATCAAATGATCCCTGTAAGACTCAATCAAATCAGTTTTCAACAGCTCCGCTTTTGCCCTTTTAAGCACTGTCAGACTAAAACCGCAATCATTCGCAAGTTCTTCATTTGACCGAAAGAAATAGTCTGATTCCGCGGATGTATAACGCTGCTCTAGCTCATTGAGTACCACAAAAAGCCACTTCGCATTGATTGACAAGTCCTTGTATGGATCCGTAAAGATCAGCCTGGAAAGCTGCATGTAATTCTTGTTGCCGTGTTTCATTTTCTGGCCTGCTCCTTGACATTATACGGACTAGCGGCTAAAATATGGGCAGAAAAAGCCTATACCGCTTACGATCCGATAACCGCCACCGTTCCCCAACGATCAGGCGGTTATTGATTTTATTATAGCTCATTCTCCCAGATCTGGACATAACAAAAAGAGCCGGTATAATGCCGACCCTTTACAACCTTCATAAATGCTGTTATACTCTTCTTGCTGGAGGGCGGCGGCAAGTTCCGCCCCCTCTGCAAACTTCCCGGTCGATTTATTCGGCCTTTTCTTTTGTGCTCTGGTTGTCAATTAACTTCTGTACTTTCTGTTTTGCTTCTTCCAGATCCTTGCAACCGTCAAGAATCATGTCAACCATTTCCAGAATCGTTTTAAACTGTTTATCTGTCATGTTATCCATATGCTCTCCTTTCTCCGCTTGCCCGGTAACTATCATTTGGTTACTACCTCTTGACAGTTATTATTATATTCTATTATTAGAATATTGTCAATAGTTTCTATTCTAATAATATTTTATTTTTTCTTCATCTGTTGGAATAACTTCTATCAAGTCTCCCGGCTGCATTTTCAACATAATACATATTTTATTTAATGTATCCAGAGTTATTGACTTGCCCGCTTTAATATTCTGCACGGTCTGGCCTGGTAATAATTTTTCTTTCTGTATTTTCCCCGCTGTGTATCCGTGTTTCTGTAATTCCTCTATTATATTTATTTTATACCGAATCACTGTTTTCACCCCTTTGTTTTATTCATTCTAATTTCTATATATAAGGTAACATTTCCCCATAAAAACGTCAAGTTTGATTTATTCTAATTTTTGACTAAAAACTATTGACTTTATTCTAATTTTAGAATATTATATAGCCATAAGGAACAGCAAACAAAGCATCAAGAAAGGGAGAAAAACATATGAAGCATTTTAAAAATATCAAATCCTACGATGATCTGAAAACCCAGTACAAGGCCCTGTTAAAGGCTAACCACCCAGACAACGGCGGTGACCTGGAAGCCATGAAAGAAATCAATGTGGAGTATGACGCACTTTTCCACATCTGGAAAGACCGCCAGGAGAAGGAAACAGGCGAACAGATCCGCGAAACTGCAGAAGGCACCCGCCGCCAGTTCTACACCATGAACGGTTGGGAGGGATCCCGTTATGACGGAAATCTGAGCCTTAAAGAGATCGCGAAGATTGTCCGGGCATATGTCAAGGAGAAATACCCGCTTTACAAGTTCAGCGTGCGCACTTCCTACGCTTCCATGTGTCAGGAGCTTCACGTTGATCTGAAGGAAAGCCCGGTGGAAATCTATAAGACCGCCGAAGAACTGAACAGCGAAGATAAACACGAGTTTTGGAAGAAAGCAGAGTGTTGCGGATTCTGGACGCTCACCAGTTGGAGCAAAGAAGAGTTTGCAGCAGAATATAAGCGTATCACCGCGGAGCATGGCAATTTCTATAAAGTTCTGAACGAAGTAACCCAGTCAGTTGTAGCAGACGTTGACGGCCTTGTCAACTCCTACAATTATAGCGATTGCGACGGCATGACTGATTATTTCGACGTTAATTTCTATTATTTTGGCTGCTGTCAGAATAATGGCGCATCTGTCCAGATCGTCCCCAAAACGGCCAGAATTAAAGCGAAGAAATCCGAACTAAAAACCCACGATTCCAAACCGGAAAGCACCGTTTCCGCTCCTGAAATTCCGGTTTCTGAGCCGGAAAACATCGTTTCAGATACAGAAAAGGCCCAGGACGACACCCAGAAAGCCGGATACACCTATACAATCACCCGCGGCGAAGATACCCGGGACGGCTCCCCGCTCTGGATCGTGCGCATAGTTGAAAAGCTCGACCGTGCCGCATACATCGCAGAGAACAACGCCATGAAAGAGCGCGGCGCGTACTATTCGCGGTTTCTTCACGGTTTTTTGTTCCGTGTGGATCCATCCGGCATACTGAAAACGGCATGAAAAAAGCGGGGTCAACTCCCCGCTTCCCGTTCCATTTTTTCAGCTATGGCCTGTTTTATATAACCGTTGACGGTCTGCCCGGCTTCCGTTGCCGCTGCTTTCAATGCGTCATAGTCTGATAACTTTAGATCTAAAGGGACACGCTTTAGTTTTTCCTTTTGATATGCATAAAGATAATCTTTTCTTTGCTGTGACATGCTCATAATATAAAAGCCTCCTTTTCCACCGCTAACATAATTTTATCATTAATAGCAAGTTATGTACATATCTAATTTTCATAATTTTATGTACATAACATTGTTAAATATGCCCATTGCTATTATGTACATAACAATATATAATTATGTACATAACAAAGAAACAAGAACAAACAAAGAAAGGACAAACCACTATGACAAAGAACGAAGCAAGAACCGAAATCAAGTATTTACTTAACAACATTTCCCTGACCGATGAGGCTGAAGCCATCGACGAGATTTTATCTCTCCCGCTTCCGGAACTCCAGGAGGAAATTGACTACTTCCGCCGCATTAAAGATCAGGCAGCGCAGGCAGAGCGCACCACCTCCGGCGATGAGTATTTGAAATACAGACACCGCCGGGAATCACTCACAAAGATCATGGATCTGATTTATTTATATTTCTAGGCCGTTCGGATTTGCCCGGGTTCGACTCCCGGGACGGCATTAACTCCCCGGCTCCCAGGGTGAAAGGGAAGAAAGAGAACGTATGAAGATTTTACTTGAAAAACTGGAAAAACTGGAAAGAGCCGAAGAGCTCGCCAACCGCGCCGAGGCTGACTATATCAGCGAGCCAGAAAACGAGGAGTTTGAAAAGATCTTCGATCGTGCATATCAAAACGAATTCGCCGCCTATGATGATCTGGCGAAATACATCGTGCAGATAACCAGCGGGGAAATTGATGAAAAGGCTGCGAGAAAGCTCATACATACTAAAAGGAACGAATTGAAAAGCCTTTTACAGGCATAACCGCCGCAGAGGATGCAAGCCCGGCCCGTTACCGGGCGGCGGTGTTTTCCGGAAAAGAAAAGAGGGAATCAAATGACAGCTTTTATTATTGTTTGCGTTTTTGCTGGCGGCTATATGTGCCGCGTAGCTGTTGAGATTATGAAAGGGGAAAAATAAGATGAAAAACTATGAATTTGACAAAATGGGCGGCATCTGGGTAGATCAGGCCCGCGATATCACAGAAAAGGGCGAGTTTGTCGCACATTCTGGAAATTGGGATTTATGGAGCTACTGCGGCACTGTTTACAGTATCCCGGTTAAAGGCTCCGGCTGCAGCGCTTCCGTTTGGTGTACCCTGTCCAATCTGCGGCGGCATCTGTACCACCTGCGCAACGTCTGCGGATATTCCGAGTTAATCCCGGCAGACTGGCAGAACGTAAACTCTGATTTCTTGCGCGGTCTCGGCATCGCGTAAGATGGGTATAATATAGGCGGCTCCATGCTGCCTTTTTCCCGTGCCCGGTGGCACATTTTCGGCGGTTCGATTCCGTCAACGGGGTTTCCGTGTGCATTCCGGCAGGCGTGGCGGCTTGTCGTGCGCGGTGCATACGCTCATACGGTAGCGCATAAGGCCGGGAGACCGTCCCGGAATGATCCAGACAGCCACACAAGAGATATAAGCACATCGGCGGCCCATAGCCGCCCCGAGAACCGCGAGCGGTAAATAACAGCGGGTGACGTGATCCGGGAAAGGATCCCACGCAAGACACGCGGAAAAGTTCGGTTTCCTGCTGCTACCCATAGCAAGCACGGCAAGAGCGCAGGCCGTCCCAGCTGCGCCGCCTGGAGCCGGTGCGCCCCAGATTACAACAAACGGCACCCGGAAGCGCACGACACACGCAAAGTATCACAGAACATTTACAATTCAATATAACAGCTATTTGGCGGCTTAATCCGTTTATGGTGAGCGATTCCGCACCGCAACACGAAAACAGGCATAGCGGGCACGTCAGAGCGTCACAGGCATATTTACGGCTTGCGTCTTGTGCGTTGTTGTGCTATGATGAGGCAAAACAATACCAACGCGCAAAATCTGCGCTATCAGTGCGCCCAAATGGATGCAGGGCAAACAGGGAACACTACAGCGACACCCGGTACCATTCCGGCGGCTCTATCTGCTTTTCTGCTGCTGATCCGCTCCGGCCTATATATTTTTGCTGCGCTCATACTGTGCCCAGAGGGTCACGGGCCTAACTGTTTCCAAAATAGAAACTGTTGCGCACGATATACGCCCGCACTGCGCCCGGATCCACACAGGCGGCACCGTTTCGGCTATTCGTATGCCATCCGGCAACCCAACCAGGTAAAATCTCCGCAGTATCCGCGCAATATCCGCGCCCGATTTCCGGCTTTCATTTCGAATTTTCCCCAAACGGTAGATTTCAAAAATTTTCAGTTTTTTAATCTGGACTTTTCATCTGTAAAAAGCGCTACCCGGGGGGGTTCATTTTCTATCACGTTTCCTGGCAGAAAATTTTTTTCCAAAACTATGCCATGCACCGCTGACGCGCAATGCGAAGTGACTCAGGGGTAGATTCTGCATAGTACATGGATGTTACCGCCGGCGAAGCGTGCCCCATGATTTCCTGAATAAGGCCAATATCAGCGCCGCGGTTCTTCAACTCCATTCCAAGGGTTTTGCGGAACTTATGCGGATATGCCCTGCCTTTAATTTCAGAACGCTTTTTCAAGTCTTTCAGAATAGTCCGAATTCCGCCTGCTTTCAGCTGCCCATGCGCCCCGCGGCTATGAACGAACAGATACGGTACGTTGTCTGCTCTGGAATCCAGATATTTTCTCAAATAATGCCGCGCATCGTCATCTAACCAGATAGTCCGGTACTTATCACTCTTTTCACTCTGAATCACGATATCTCCGGTCTGCCAGTCAATCATATCTGTGGTAATGGCCGTGATCTCATTCACACGCGCTCCGGTACTGCGCAGCACTTCCACCAGGGCGCGGTCTCTCGTTGTCTGACAGGCATCCCGCAGCTTTGCCATATCATCCCGCTTAAAATAGTCAATCGGCTTCCGAACAACCTTGCGGCGCTCAGTAACTTCCACCGGGTTGTCCGTCCGCAACCGATTCTTGCGCATCCAGGAGAAGAATGCGGACAAGTAAAGTCTCTCGTTATTGATGGTGCTATTCTGATTGCGCTTGCCGGTAATGCTCATGTTTCGGTTCTCATACCACTGCAGATAATTGTAGATGTCCATATCATCAATTCTCGTCAGTGCTTTCCCGGTCATGGTTGCGATTTGACCGACCGCCCGAAGGTAATTGTCGATCGTAGCTGGTTTGAGGTTCCGTTTCTTGTACTTGAACAACTCCACAATCTGACGGTTCTGCTCTTCCACGCTGTTTCTGACATCCACTGGCAGCAAATTCACTTCTTCCATACTAACGGCGGCAAACTCCTTTGCCAGAACAGTTTCCAGAATTGCCAGCACATCCATCGGCAAATGCTCTTTCATTGCAATCAAAATTCTATCTCTAACCTTAACTTTTGTATCCTGTCCACCCATGTTATCTTCTCCCTTCGCTCCTTATCAAGAACTTACGTTCGGTTGAAAGGTTTTTTATATGCCGGGTGTTACCCCGGCACAAAATTTTTGTTATTCAGTTACTTCAAATCAACCGTAAAATCATCTACGATTGTCCCCTCTGGAATGTAAATTTTATAGTAGTTGGCATCACTGGTAAACCACAGCCAACCACGATGCTTTTCATACCACTCCACCCTATAATCTCCATCAGAATAATATAATACGGCACTATCAGACCTCACCTTATTTGCCACAAATCCTCCGCCATCAACTTTTACCATATACTGATACCAGAGATCTTCATCAATGTATCCTCGCCGCATGTAAACAGTTCCATTTATCATATTGCTGTCACCTAATGCAACAATATGCTCCACTGCGTATGGCTTATCTGATATGGTCCATTCGGCTCTATCTTTTCGGTACTCGCCATAGAAAAACAAAATCATTAAGCCCAACCAGATAATTAGTAGAGCAATTCTTCTCTTGTCCTGCGCTGATGTATCCTTATTGGAGTACATTTCATCAACTGGCTCAAATAGAATTAGAATCTCATAAAGCGTTAAAACGGCCATAGCTGCAATATGAATTAAGATCAGTACATTTGCGCTCGTCATAACATTACCTCAAATCATCAATAGAAAACACCAGACCCTCACAATAGATATCCTGTTGCTCATAAATATCAAACCGCTCGCACGGAATGTCCGTCTCATAAGTCCAGGTTGCCTGAATTCCATTACGGTTCGTTCCGTCACACCACTTGGCATCAATCCAGTTGGCACGTTCCTCGCCCTCCTGATCTACGCCATCACAATCAAAATATACTCGGCCACCATCAAAACATCCACCCTCATCTCGGAATGCTCCTGCAAACTCCATCAGATCATCTGAAGCACCTGTCACCATAACAAGGCCGCTCTGCTTTGCATCTTCCAACACATCCTCAAAACTATCTCCATACTGTCTTCCATTCAGCTTCTCAGCCAGTTCTTTCTTTGTCATATCGAATCTCCTCAATCAATTTTTTCTAAGTTTAAATAGCACATAATTCCGCAGTCCGGAAATATCTCCGTGTTCATGTTCCCGCGGTCTGGATCCAGTTCATCCAAATACACCGGTTGCCCTTTGCTATCCTTCAAAATTGCATGGCCCACCTGACGCTCCAATCTTGCCCGGCTCTCAAAAACCTCTGGGAAATCCTTGCGAATCCGGTTCCAATAACCCATGCCGCCTTTGACGCACCCGATGCAATTATTATTCGGATATCCAAGATCATACATGGTCGGTCTTTCAAAAGAAAATGTTCGTTCAAATAATCCATGCACATCTTCTTTAGAAAGAGCTTTTTCAATCAAAGGGAATTCATGGGCTGCCTGCGGATTTTCTCCCACCAATATGTCAGCCCTGTTTTGTTCTTCCCGGTCAAATCCCCAGACATAAGTCAGTTCGCAATCCTTATGTTCCATTTCCCATTGTTTTCGCACTCGCTTTTTCAGCCAGTTCGTACATGGGGCAAACCCGTTTCGATTATTTTTGAAACCACCAAAAGCCCTCACACAATCCTCAACACAGCTATATTCCTGCGACCGTAGAACCTGTATCTTCTGTCCGATTGCCGCCTCGCAATCCTTAATAAATCTCATGCTATCTGGATGCTGGTCCTTAATGTCTATGTAAATCCACGCATCGACATTTCCTGCTAAGTATCCTGCCATAAAGCTGCTTACTCCTGCGCTGATCCAGCACACCTTCTTTTTCGTCATAACACCACGCTACAAATGCTGTATCGTGGATCACCATTCGTTTGCCCTCAGATTGCAGCCATGTCGTTTCCGGCACAGCTCTTTTCGGCCACGGTGTTGAATTTTTCGGTACGCCACCGCCGTTCACTGCGCACCAACCCGGTTTACCGGGCATTCGTTATTCCTTTCTTCTAATCATTGATTTCATAGTTTCCTCACATTGATTCAAGTAAAACCGTTACCAAGTCAAGTTCCCCATTTTCTTCGATAAATGCTACAGCAAGGAAGCCATTCTCATATCCAGGAGAATCAAAGCCATCTTCCTTGTCTATTCCAAATTTCACTTGCTTATCAGTCAGCATCTTCGTAAGTTCATCTTCCATTGAACAGTAGTTCCCATCCTCGTCTTCGCGGGACTCGGAATAATACTCACCATCTTCCCGATAATACTTTTCAATGCACTGCTCAATAAGTTCTCTAATCATAAAATTTTCTCCATCTTTATTCTTTGCACATCACACTGCCGCCAACATTAATATTTCCGCCAACATCACCGCACGCAACCGAACCAGTAGCATCAATATCACCAGTGACATCACCACAGGTAACTGAACCACGGGCATCAATATAGCCAGTGACATTGCCTTTTACACTGCAACTTCCACCGCATTTAATATCCCAGGCATTGCCATGTACCTCTACGTTTCCGTTGCATTCCACTCCATTAACATCACCATCAATAATGATATTGATATCTCCAACACATTCCTGAATAACCTGCCCATCAACAAAAACCTTACCATTGTTAATGTGTACCCTGTTTCCAGTGCAAGGAATGGTCTTTCCGTTAATCGTTATCTTGTTCATACTGCTTTCTCCATTCTCTGATTGTTCATCAGCTTTTCAGAAATCATTACCAAACAACGAAAGTTGCTCATACCCTGGAGCCTTCACAAAGTCTACCGGAAGGCAGATTCCATACTGTTCGCAGATGATCTTTGCCATCTCAGCTGATTTATATGGAGCACTGCCCTGTTTATCCATCCTACTTGCCAGCGCCTGGATCAGCTTTGCAACCTCTCCCGGATGTTCCGTGAGCAAACGCTGCGGTTCATCCTCCATTTCGTGAAAACGGTTGATATAGCGAGCTGTAAACTCTACCCCCTTCTGACCAGTCATCTTGTGGGCGATAAATTCGCACCCCTTCTTCGTAACAAGAAAACACGGAAGCGTTTTGTTCTGATCGGTAACGTATGTAGATTCCTTAAAGAAATCGGTAAAGCCAATTTTGGCTTCTCCTAACTGCTCCGTATATTTACGAATATCACGCAACAACTTCGCATGTTCTTTTCCGCACCACTCTGCGGCTTCCATCGATGTGATGGTGGTTCTAGTTAATTCATTCACATTATTCACCTCTTTCAGTGCTTGTACTTGTCTTTCGGAAATACATTTTCCAGCTCCACTCCATACCCTTCCATGATATCTTCCAGGGCGAAATAAACACAATCATCCTGGATTTTGGCATGAATTCCCCCTTCGTCAAATACTTCTGAACCAAAAATCTCCTTAAATCGTTCCATGAAATCTTTAAAAAACAGAAGATTGACCCAGACACAAAATTCTTCGCCACAGATCCACCCAAATTCATCAACCCATGAAATATCTGGATCATCTTCATCTGGCTGCATTATCAACTTGTACAATTCCAATTCGTAGTTTTTCTTCATACACACCTCTTCAATTTTCTCTTCGCTGAATGCTTCATTCCTGTTTTCTGCCATTATTGCATCTAAGCGTTCATACTCGGCTTTCTGTGCCTTGCTCCACTCGGGAGTTTCCCGCAACTTCTGCGATGCCACCCAACCTTTATGACAAAAAGGCTGTCCATCCTCTGTACATCCTCCGTAAGTCTGCTTGACAATCCATCCCTCATCTTCCAATATGGATACAAGCGCATCCGTATCTTTATCTGTCAGAAGTAAATAGTGCTTAATCTCCTTCTTTGTGGTTGGAATCCAGCATCCATACCCACAATACACGCCATGATTAATAAAAAGTTCTTTGCCATCCCGCAAGAGATTTCGCATATGACCTGACTCTGGATTGTAGATATAAATTTCTTCTTGCCGCCCCAACAGACATACCCCTGCAATCGTGAGATGATACATAGCATTCTTTCTGGCAAGATTGGTTTCTACCATCGCATTCCACATTGGACTATCTCCATCCCCAGTATCGTAATGGTTACGATACGGCTTATAAAAAATTCGTCCGGCTCTCTTATAAGGTCTTTTGTAATCCAAGCCAATACAATGCTCCATGTTCGCAAAAAGAATGTCAGGAAGCTTTCCTTTTGCCTTATGTCCAGACATAACCGTATCCACTATGTCCTTTAAGACATCTATCCACATTTCTTTGCTTAAACTCATAGGTCCTCCCAATCTAACCGATTAATCTTTGCTGTACGGCTTACCACAAAATGGGCAATATGAAACAAGCATTTTCTTACCATTAAATGACTTTCCATTTTCGTCTATTCCCAAAAATCCAACGGCAATTCTTCCAGAAATAACATCTCTATCTAAAAAAACTGCTTTATAACCAAATTTCTCAACCAAACCTTTTTCTTTTTCCGCAATGCAATTACACACTGTTTGCACCTCCAAACCTTAAATAAACTCCGTAATATCATAGATTTTTGATATATCCAGCAATACCTCTCGCATCTCTGCCTTAGACCAAAGCTGCCGATAAAGCATAGCCATGATGCCGTCAAATGTTTCAACACCGAACTGCAGGTTATCATACATTATTTCATCAAACGCCCCATCATCTGTGTAGAACTC
>ERZ791926.291-NODE-291-length-48478-cov-4.321583_pt1 | contig 48478 bp, 39 predicted proteins | sample MGYA00510131_ERZ791926 | MGnify/ENA primary metagenome ERZ791926 (study PRJEB30046, sample SAMN00792052) | human gut metagenome | study: EMG produced TPA metagenomics assembly of the A metagenome-wide association study of gut microbiota in type 2...
TTTTTCGTTATACAGATAAGCAAGTTTATGCTGTTTGCCGGTTCTCGGCCTGCTTTAAAAGCAGCAGGATCAGATCACGTACCGGCCTTGTTAAAGCATTGCTTTTGGGATAAGCAATGGCAATTTGAAAGGTAACCTGTGGCTTGAGAGAAAAGAGCCTGCAGCCATGGAGCTGCCCACCCGCAGAACGCGGGAGAAAGGCAATGCCTTTTCCGTTTGCAACCATGTTTCCGGATGCGTTGATATCACTGATCTCGCACAGAATGTCCGGCAGAAAAGAAAGCCCGGTCAGAATGTTTTGTTCAAGGCTGTGAAAGAAGCTGTTGTGCTGGTTCAGGATAAAGGATTCTCCGGAAAGCATGGATAAATCAGCACCATGTTGTTCAAAATCAGGAATAACCGAATGGTTTTCCGGAATGGCAAGCATCAGCTCTTCTTCGCGCAGAGGAAGAAATTCCAGCATACTGTGACCGCCTTCCCCAGTCGCAACGACAGCAAGATCGGCCATGCCGTTGGAGAGATAATCCTTTGCAGCAGATGCGTTTCCGTTGATGGTGCTGAGTACAATATCCGGGTGCAGCTTGCGGAAATCCGGCAGAATCTCTGTGGAAAAATCTGGCAGCAGGATATTATTGTAGATAAAGGTGATCTGATGCCTGCCGGACTGGGAGAGCTTTCGGATATCATTCAGTGCGCGCTCATAAATGTTCTGGATGGAGCGAGCACCGTTTACATATATTTTTCCGGCATCAGTCAGGTGCATTTCGTTTTGTTCACGTGCAAAGAGCTTTGTGTCGAGGCTTTCTTCGACCCGTTTCAACTGTCGGCTCAGCGCAGGCTGAGAGAGGAGCAGACGGTCTGCAGCCTTTGAGATGGATTTCTCTTCGGCAATCGCAATGATATAATCCAGTGTCTGAAAGGTCATAAGGAACCTCCTTCTGTGTGAAATTCATCCCAGATATTCCGTGCGGCTTCGTTAAAATCCGGAGTATAGTAGGGAACATGAAAGTCATTTTGTATCATCAGGTAGATAAAATACCGTTCACTTTCTGATAATACCGTTCCTTTTTTTGTCACTACGCACAGATTCAGATAGTAACGCGGGGAAAGGGAGAGGTAGGCGATATCCGGATCATCCATGAGTGCGGTAGAACGTGGTTGAAAACCAATGCCGGAGCCATTTCGGACCATGTTGCGTATGACAAGGTTGTTACCGCTTTCAAATACCACGGTAGGAGAAAAACCGGCCTGATGGAATATATAGTCCGAGATGGTCCGGATGCTACTGCCCGGACTCATAAGGATAAAGGGAGAGTCGGACAGCTCCTCTGGTGAAACCTGCGGGAATTCCATGGAGGTGTTTTTGGGGCGGTGCGCCAGCGGATGGAAGGCCGGGACAGCGACAATGACCTCTTCCCGAAAGAGAGTGATATAGTCAAAATCTGCCGATTCCGTGTCAAAGCAGGTGCCGAGAGAGCAGGAAGCCATTCCATTTTGTACCATATTGCGCAGTTCCTGCATGTAGCCCTCCTGAAGCCGCAGACGGATATTCGGGTACCTGGCAGAGAAACGGGCGAAGATCTTGGAGGCCACCTCAGAACCTCGCAGTGGGGTGACACCGATACGAATCTCTATGGGCGGAGCAGTCGTGAGCTGACGGATGGACTGAAGCGTCTGCTCCTGTGTGGCAAGAATGCGTCTGGCTGCTTCCAGATAAATCCGCCCTGCCGGAGTCGGGATCAGCTTTTTTTTATCGCGAAGGAAAAGGTCGATGCCCAGTTCCTGTTCAAGATTGGACAGAAAAACACTTAGAGTTGGCTGAGAGATGCCAAGCTGTTTTCCGGCAGCGGAAAGGGTGCCGGCTTCTGCTAGCGCTATGATGTAAGACATATTTTTGATCTGCACTGGAGAATCCTCCTTTTATGGATATCCTATAGAATGAGTATAATATATCTGTTGAAGAATATCAATGATATATAGTTTTTTGTAATAGTATATATAGCGAAACATGGATTGTACATTCTATGGCAAAATGATACAATTTCACCATAAACAAGAAAGATAGAAAAGCTTCAGGTGTGTAATGGTAGGCCGATTATCATGAACAGTACCGGAAGTCCAGACTTTTTTATCAAAAAATGTAATGAGGGAGAAATTGAGATGAATGTACAGATGATAATGGCATTATGCATCCTGGTATTTATGGTAGTAATGCTCCTGACCCATGTGCTTCCATATGGTGTCACAGGAATGATCTGCTGTGTCCTTTTTGTATTTACCGGAGTGTTAGATTTAAAGACGGCCTTTTCCGGCCTTTCCAGCAGTACTACATTGATGATCGCACCAATGATCGTAGTTGCGACTGCCCTTGGCAAGACAAGCCTGATCCACCGTCTCAGAGGTGTGATGGGCAAGCTTCAGGGAAAAAGCGGAGCTATGCTGGTTCTTGGTTTATGTGGCATGACAATTCTTTTGTCTCAGCTGATGGGACAGGTCGCATGTATTTCCGTTATGCTTCTGTTTATCCAGACCTTTGATGATGACAGTGAGTATTCCCCGTCCAGACTGCTGTTTTTAGTTGCAACGGTAAACTGTCTGGCAACTTCCAAATTCCCGATCGGCATGGGTGCTACGATGCCAGGCACGATCACTTCTTACTATCAGGGACTTGTTGGTCCGGAGGATTATCTGGGAATTGCTGATTTCTGCAAGGCTGGAATCCTTCCGCTGATCGTGGGCGTCATTTATTGCCTGATCTTCTATAAGCTGATTCCGAACGGAACGATTGATAAGTCCCAGGTGAAAGATGTTAAGGATGCAGCGCCGATCTCCAGAAAAGATGAATATTTTATTTTTGGTGTATTTGCAGCAATCATGCTGGGCTTTATGTTTACCAAGCAGCTTGGAAGTGATATTACCAACGTGATTCCGGCAGCAGGCCTTCTGGTTCTGATCGTGTTTAAGGTTCTGGAGATTCCGGAAGTGATGAAGACCCTTACCTGTGATATGGTATGGATGGTGGCAGGAATGAGTGTAGTTTCAACCGCACTTTCCAAGACCGGTGTCGGTGAACTGATCGGACAGACGGTTTTAAATATCCTGGGTGGACATCCGAGCGGATTGTTTGTAAGTATTGTCTTCTGTGTGGCATGTGCACTGATGACAAACTTTATGTCTAACATGGGTACCATGGCGCTGATGAGTCCGATCGCAGCTTCTACCGCGCTGGCAGGCGGCATGAATGTGAAAGCAGTCGTGCTTTGCTGCTGCGTATCTGCATGGCTGGCATTTGTAATGCCGACCGGCTGCTCCGGCACGATGATGGCATTTGGTATCGGTAATCAGAATCCGCTGAAGACGCTTAAGTTTACCTTACCGCTTCTGATTCTTACCTTGATCGCACTGATCATCGGCATTAATATTTTCTTCCCGATTTACGGTTAAGAGAGGGAAATAAGGAGATAAAAGTCATGAAAACAATATTTAATCCGGGAACAAAGAAAAAAACACTGACTCTGGTCGATAATGTAGTGTATTCCACGGTAAAAGATTTAAACGGGGATCCGCTGGAGCTGAAGCTTTCGGTTCTGCTCCAGAACGGAAACAGTGAGATGCGTGCTGCAATGGGGGAAGATGATCCGAAGGAGGATCACAGTCCGAAGCCGGCACTGGTATGGGTACCGGGCGGCGGCTGGAAAGGCACAGACAAGAATATGATGCTGGGGGAGATGACAGAATTTGCAAATGCCGGATATGTGGTTGCTTCGATCTATTACCGCAGCAGTGCTCAGGGGCATTATCCGGATCAGCTGATCGATGTGAAAACGGCAATCCGTTTTCTGCGTGCTCATGCAGCGGAGTTCGAGATCAATCCGGAGAAGATCGGTATCTTTGGCCGTTCGGCAGGTGCACATCTGTCAGCAGCAGCAGCTATGAATCAGGATGGTTTTGACAGTGAGGAATGGAGCGGCTATTCCTCTAAGGTTCAGGCATGCTGTGATATGTTCGGACCGGTTGATATCAAGGCGTTGATGGAAAATGAAGAAAAGCAGTTTTCAAATCCGTCTGCACGCTGGCACAGTGTTGAGGAAACCCATGGAGGATGTCTGTTGGGAGGAGATCCGGCAACGATGAAGGAGCGCGGTGCGAAAGCAAGTCCGGTCAATATGGTAAATCAGGATATGTGCCCGATTCAGATCCTTCATGGTGATAATGACCCACTTGTTCCGGTAGAGATCAGCAGTGAGACGCTTTATCAGAAGATTGTGGCTGCCGGTATGGAAGATAAAGTGGATTACTATGTGATTCCGGGCGCAGGTCATGGAACGAGAGAGTTTTTCCAGGATGCCACGAAGGAATTGCAGATTGCATTCTTTGATAAGTATTTAAAGTAAGTTCGTTAATTAACAACCCCACACGTTATACCAGAAACTTATAAAATGGCTTGAATCCCACGGATTTAAGCCATTTTTTCGTATGATAGGAAATTCCTCCACTCGGAGGAAGTCATACTAAAAATGCCCGCTTTTATGCGGGCACCAAAACAAGACGATTACTGAAAGAAGTCGATATAGAAACCTTCTTCGGGTTCTTCACCATCCCAGTCATCATCTTCAGTTAGAAAATAGTGCATATCCAAAAGGTCTGAATCCGACATGTTCTTAACGAGTTTTGCTGTCATACCTTCTGGTGGATGAGCAAAGAAATAAAATCCAGCGCAGGGATACATTTTTTAACAAAAGCATTGTCTTCATGGCGATGATAATGGAAAGTAACATTTTTACCATCATAAGAATCAATGCGGTTTAAGGCAATGACAGGGCGTCCAAGATAGCGGCTGATATATTTGGTGACTGTTTTAGTATCGCAAAGATTAGGTTTGGCATAGACGTAGAAGCCGTTGGAATCTTTTTTACAGTGCGGAATGTTCAAAATGCGTCAGCAGAAGCCGGATCAGCTGCTTCATAGGCTCAGAAAGCGTACAGGTCTTTGGGTAAGCGGCTACAATGTAAAAGGTAAACGGAGGATTGAGGGAATACGTGCGGAAGGTGTCCCCCTCGTGGTGGGAATCGCCTGGTACAAACGCATTTCCAAGTCCTTTGTTTAACATATAGCGGCGGGAAACATTATCCTCGACCTCACAGATGACGTTGGGCTGCAGCTGCATCGCGCGGAGGATCTGTTCTTCACTGTCACGGGCAAAAGAGGGGGCGTGGGTGAGAACAAAGTAATCATCCCGGAGTTTTTCGAAATTACCGGCATGGATCTCTTCCTGGGAGACTTCCGGATGACCATCCGGGAGAGCGAGTAGAAGTTCTCCGGTCCACAATGGAAGATATTCCAAAACGGTGTGCTCTAAGGAGGCCGTAAGCACAATCCCAAGATCTGCCCTGCCCATGATCAGATCTTCCTTGGCCTTTGGGCTGTTGCAGCGCTGGGACAGGATTTCAATGTCCGGATATAGTTCGCGGAATGCAGGCAGACATTCGATGGCGGATGAGGTCGCGCAGGCAAAACGGAGCGTGTTTTTATTACTGCGACTCATGGAGGAAATCTTTTTTAAGGCTTCCCGCTTGATCTGCAGGATAGAATGTGCCCCATTGATATAGATTCTCCCGGCATCGGTGATGGAAAGTCCATTTTTTTCCCGCAAAAACAGCGGGGTTCCAAGCTCGTCTTCCAGCTTTTTTAACCGCTGGCTGAGTGCTGGCTGGGAAAGATAGAGACGCTCGGCTGCTTTGCTGAGGCTTTTTTCTTCTGCAATGGCAATGACATATTCTAAGATTTTGGTGTCCATGTGTGGGTTCTCCGTTCCGTATCATATAATTCGTATTCTTTTAAAAGTCTTTTGGCATTGGCATTCGGATTGAAACGGTAATTTGCCCGTTTGCTTTCCTGCAGATAGTTTAAATAGATCAGGAAACGTTCTTCCTCGCTCAGAATGTGATCGGGAGCGGACATGATGGTCATATGCACGGAATAAGACGGTTTCAAAGAAAAGTAGACCAGGTTTTTGGAAGGCTCCACATGACCGCGTCCAAGCAGCGCTACACCGGCGCCCTGGTCTGCCATGTGCTTTAAGATCAGGTTGTTGTCGGATTCGTAAACAACGGTCGGCTGCATCTGGTTCTGCTGAAAAATCATATCCGCAGTCTGCCGTATGGTTGAATTTTCCGTAGCGAGCAGGAACGGGGTGTCCTGAAATTTACGGATATCAATCGCGGTCAGGTGATCGAGGTCCTGGCTTGCCTGGTAGGCAAGAGGATGGAAGGAAGGAACGAAAAGAACCAGTTCTTCTTCATGGAAAGAAGTATGGATGATATCGGGTTCGTCCGGGTCGTTGCAGGTGCCAAGTGCCAGTTCGACGCTGTGGTCCTGGATGGCGCGGCGCAGTCCTGCCATATAACGTTCTTTCATCTCGATTTTTACATTGGGGTAACGGCGGTGAAACTGGTTGAAGATCTGGGCGATGGCGATGGAACCGCGCAGCGGAGTCACGCCAATGTGCAAGGTTTTCTGGTAACCGTTGGAGAGCTCGGAAATAATCTGATATGTCTGCTCTTTCACACCGATGATACGGGTAGCGGCTTCCAGATAGATTTTCCCTGCAGCGGTTGGATACAGCTGTTTTTTATAACGAAGGAATAATTCCGTTCCCAGTTCATCTTCCAGTTCTGCCAGGTATTTGCTGAGCGCCGGCTGGGATACTCCGAGTTCTTTGGCAGCAGCAGACAGATTGCCGGTTTCGGCGATCGAAAGCACATAAGTAAGTTGTCTGGTATTCATGTGACAGCCTCCATAACAAGCATCGCTGTGTGCAAAACGCAGGAGCAACAATGTATAACTTTTACTTATATGATATATAAAATTAACCTGTTTGTCAATCGTCATATTGTGTATTATAATACAGACATAGATGAGAAAAGAAATACAGATTGACTCATCAGAAACAAAATCGTAAATTTTTTCATAACAGGTAATCGGGAAAAACTATAATTATTTGTTATGAATTAGAAAAAAGGAGAGGGAGAAAACACTATGAAAAAGAACAGATTATTTGCAGCAGCTATGGCAGCATGTCTGACCGCAGTAAGCCTTGCAGGATGCGGATCATCCTCAAGCTCTGAGACCACTGCAGCAGCAACGACCGCTGCAGCAACAGAGAGCAAAGCAGAGGGCGGCGATACCGCAGCAGCAGGCGATGCAGTAGGTCCGTGGAAATCCGGCGACAACGTTTACATCGACGTTCCGGCAAAAGCAGGCGGCGGTACTGACCTGTACACCCGTTATTTAACCCAGGCTCTTGGCGAGGTTTGCCCAGGCGTAAACTTCGTTGTAACCAACTACGATACCGGTGAAGTTGGTATGGAGCACACCAAGAACGCAGCAGCAGACGGCTTAACCCTGGTTACCTGCCACGGCGGCGCTATCATCCAGTATCTTGCTGGTTCTTCTGAAGTTAACATCAAAGATGACTTAAAGGTTGTTGGTATCATGAACCAGGGCGGTCCGCAGGCCATCATCGCAAAACCGGGCGCTCCGTACAAAAACTTTGCAGAGCTGGCTGATTATATCAAAGCTAACCCAGGTCAGGTAGTTATCGGTTGTTCCTTAGGCGGTACCACCCAGGTGCTCTTCACTTCCCTGGTTGAGGCTCTGACCGGTGATGCAAACTCCGTAAACTATGTACAGTGCTCTTCCGAGGCTGATAAGCTGACCAACGTTGCAGCAGGTTCTATCGATATTGCAAACTGCTCTATCCCGAACGCAGAGTCTTACGATGCTGACAACAAGATTACCGTACTGGGAAGCCTTGGACCGAAAGTAGCAACCCTTGAGAACATGAGTGAGCTGGTTGGTACTGAGCTGGATGAGAAGTTCGCTACTACCCAGGAGCAGGGTATCGATGTAACCTGGGATTCCAACTACTATGTACTGGCTCCGAAGGATACTCCGGATGAGATCTGCGAGGCAATCAACGAGGCTCTGTGCAAAGCCAGCGAAGTTCAGTCCTTCATCGATGGCAACAACTCCATGGCTACCTACATTGCAGCTGTAAACTATGAGGATACCAAGAAAGCTCTGGATGACGAGTGGGCATTCCAGGATGGCCTTGTATCTTCCATGGGTCTGAAGGTTCGCTAAAAAACCGAACAGAAACGAAACTAAAAAACATGTCCGGCTGTCCTTACGGGCAGCCGGATTTCTTTTTAAGGAGAGATTTCCTATGAAAAAATTGAATCGTACCTATATCATGGGTATTGTGTTTATCATTCTGGCTCTGTGGGTTCTGTTCCAGACCACACAGATTCCGGAAAAACTGGTTTCCAACGAGCCGGGACCAAAGCTGTTCCCGTACATTTCCGCGATCGGCATGATCGTCATGGCAGTTCTGTCCATGATCTTCGATGGTAAAAAAGAAGCAGAAGATAACAAAAATGGCGCTGCTCCTTACCTGGATGCAGCAGGATGGAAACGTCTGGCACTGATCATGGTTGAGTGTATCGTATTCTGCGTAGCCATGAACGTAATTGGTTTTTGGATCACTGCCATGGTTGGCATGATGATGTTCATCATGACCCTGAAAGTGGACAAGAAGATCAACCTTGTATTTGCAATCGTATTCAGCATTGCACTGGGCAGCCTGTGCTACTTCGGATTTACCAAGGGCTTCAACATCCCGCTTCCGAAGGGTTTGATCTGGAGTTCCCTTGGCATTAAGATGCCGTAAGCAAGAAGGAGGAAATAGAAAATGGCTAGTTATCTTTCAGCACTTGGCGTTTTGTTCCAGCCGATGAACTTCATCATGATGTACCTGTGTTCCTTGGTCGGTTGTGTACTTGGTGCAATCCCTGGTCTTTCCGGCGGTCTTGGTATCACCCTGATTCTGCCGATGACGTTCGCATTAAACACAAACTTAAGCTTTGCAATGCTGCTTGGTATGTATGTCGGCGGTGTATCCGGTTCTTTCATCGCAGCAGTATTAGTCGGAATCCCTGGTTCCGCAGCTTCCATCGGTACCTGTTATGATGGTTATCCGATGACCCAGAAAGGTCAGGCAGCACGTGCGCTGACCATCGGTATCACCGGTTCCTTTATCGGTACCCTGGTTTCTATCATCGTTGCAACCCTCTGCTCTACCTTCATTGCAGATGTTGCCCTGATGCTTGGACCGTGGGAGTACTTCAGCCTTTGCCTGATGGCAATCACCATGGTAGTTGGTTTAAGCAACGGTTCCATTTTCAAAGGTCTGTTAGCTGCATTCTTTGGTCTGTGGCTTTCTACCATTGGTTCCGATATGGTTACCAACCAGCTTCGTTTCACCTTTAAGAATACCAACCTGTATGGCGGTATCAACGTTGTCTGCCTTCTGATGGGTACTTTCGCACTGCAGCAGGTAGCAACCAGCTACGCAAAGAACAATCTGGATATGCCGGAAGTAGATGCAGGTTCCTTAAAGGGATTTGGACTTAGCTTTAAAGATTTCAAAGCAAACTTAAAGACTATTATCACTTCCCTGTTCATTGGTCTGTGGATCGGCTTCCTTCCGGGCATGGGTTCCGGTATCTCCAACCTGATCGCTTATGGTCAGGCAAAGAAGATGAGCAAACATCCGGAGAAGTTCGGTACCGGTATCGATGAAGGTATCTGGGCAACCGAGGTTGCAAACAACGCAGGTGTCGGCGGCGCAATCATCCCGATGATCGCTCTTGGTATCCCTGGCGATGCAACCACCGTACTGTTAATGTCTGCCATGACCATTCACGGACTGCAGGCAGGCCCGATGTTCATTAAGAACAACCCGCTCCTTGCAAACTTGATCTTTGCAACCGTACTGGTATCTGCAATCCTCATCTTTGTAACCGAGCTGTTTACCAAACGCTGGTTCCCAATGCTGTTAAAGGCTCCGTACCATTACCTTTACAGCGCGATCCTCATGATCTGCTTCTTAGGTGCTTACTCCGCATCTACCTCGATGTTCAGTGTTTACCTGGTACTGGTATTCGGTGCCGTTGGTATCCTGATGGAGTTCTTCAAGATGCCGGGTACCCCGTTAATGCTTGCATTCATTCTGGGAAGCAAGATTGAGAGTTACTTCCGTATGGGCTGCTCTTACGCAAGAGGCGATATGACTTCTTTCGTAACCCGTCCGATTTCCCTGATCTTCATCCTGATCGCTGTTTACAGTGTGGTTGGACCGATCATCACAAAAATGCTGAAGAAACGGAAAGCAGCAGCAAACTAGGCAGAATGGGTGTCGGTATAGGTCGGCAACAAGAGATGTAAACCAAACTGTTTTTAGAACAGCAGTGAGATAAGGTGAGAAGCCGGAGCTAGAAATAGGCTTCGGCTTTCTTACTGCCAAAAATCGGAAAATCGTTAAGAAAATTAGAAAAATTGAGAAAGACAGAATAAATCAGAAATCAGAATACGTTGAATGACATGAATGGAGGACAAGTGATGCTGACACAGGAACAAAAAGAGACCATGATCGCGGCACTCCGCGGCAAGAGTGTGGCAAAAGAGAACATTACCGAGGAATACAAAAAGAACCTGGACCTGGCCGAGCGCGAAGAAGTCAAAGTGACGACTTCCGAGGGACCGGTTCCGTGCTATATCTTTACAGCGAAAAACCGTACCAAAAACTGTCCGGTACACATCAACGTACACGGCGGCGGATTTGTACGCCCGCATGTGCTGAGAGATGAGATCTACTCTGCAAAGGTGGCAGATGCGATCCAGGGAATCGTTGTGGATGTGGATTACAGCCTGGCTCCGGAGTATCCGTACCCGAAGGCATTCAACGAGACCTATGAAGTATGCAGATGGGTATTTTCCATGCTGGAGCACTGGGATGCGGACAGCAAACGCGTATCCATGGGAGGACACAGCGCAGGTGCAAACCTGACTGCCGCTGTCTGCTTAAAGGCAAACCAGACCAAAGAGTTCCAGTTCTGCCTGCAGGTTCTGGATTATGGCGCATTCGATATGGTAACTGACCCGGCAGACAAGCCGGAGGCAGCAACCAACATGATCCCGGTAGAGCGTGGCAGAATGTTCAGCCTTGCTTACACCGACGGGAATCCGGAAACCTTAAAGGATCCGTACTGCAGCCCGCTTTTAGCAACCGATGAGATGTTGAAAGGGCTTCCGGAAGCGCTGATCACCAGTGCCGGACATGATAATTTCCGTTTCGAGGATGCGGATTATGCAAGACGTCTGGTATTGGCCGGAGTAAAAGTTACCCAGAAATGCTTCTTAAATTCTTACCACGGCTTCATCGTTCACTGCACGGATGAGTGGGAAGAAGGACAGCAGCTCGTAATTGATACGATCAAACAGGCATCCCTGTAGAATGGAGGAAACAATCGATGAACGTTCAGTTAGATGCAGAACTGGTTATGGAGCTTCGTGCAGATTGTCCGGAGGAGGACAGACTGGTTGTCGGAGGCAATGACTGGGGATATTTAAAGGTGATCCAGATCAAAGGCGGCCATTTTGAGGGCGAGAAGCTCCGTGGTCGTGTTGTACCGGGCGGTGCAGACTGGAATATGGGAGTCGGCGGAGACACGGAGGATACCGTAAGCTCCAGAACCGTATTCGCAAAATATTTGCTTCAGACCGATGACGGTGTTTACATTGCCATCGAAAACCTTGGCTATAAATATGCAGACCAGGAGAAGAACAGCGTCATCCAGACCCGTCCATCCTTCCATGCGCCAAGAGGAAAATATGAGTGGCTGAACTATGGTGTCTATGTCGGAAGTCTTTCCGGAAGCACCGTAGACGGAGTCCGTGGTGTCAATATTAAGATTTATAAAATGATGTAAGCATAAGTGAGGCAGGCAGAAAGGAGCCGGAATTATGAAAAAAGTAATCAAACCGGGCAGGGCAAGAAAGAGCATTAACTTTATTGATAATATCGTATATTCCAGACAGAAAGACCTCGAAGGCAATGAGATGGAGCTGAAGATGTCCATCATGCTGCAGAACGGAAACAGCGAGATGCGTCTGGCATCCGGACATGACGATGAGGCAGACGACAAGACTCCGAAGCCGGCAATTCTGTGGGTTCCGGGCGGCGGATACCGTGGATGCGATAAGAACCTGATGGTAGCGGAGATGGCATTTTTAGCAGATGCCGGATACGTGGTTGCTTCCATGTATTACCGCAGCAGTGCCGAAGCACATATGCCCTCCCAGATCATCGACGTAAAGACTTCGATCCGTTTCCTGCGTGCCCATGCAGATGAGTATGAGATTGATCCGGACCGCATCGGTATCATCGGTAGATCTGCAGGCGGACATCTTTCTGCACTGGCTGCCATGAATTCCGATCTGTATGAGAGTGAAGAGTGGAGCGGCTATTCTTCCAAAGTGCAGGCTTGCTGCGATATGTTCGGACCGGTTGATTTCTTAAAGCTGATTGAGATTGATGAGCATGAGATTGCCACCAACCCGAATTTCCGCTGGAAATCCATGGCGGAGACGCATGAGGGAGCACTGATGGGCGGAGACCCGGCAACCTTAAGAGAGCGTTCCAAAGAGTTCTGCCCGCCGTACATTCTGACCAAAGAGATGTGTCCGATGCTGATCCTGCATGGAGACTGCGACAAGCTGGTTCCGTGCTCCATCAGTGAGGAATTCTATGATAAGATCGTGGAGGCAGGTATGGAGGACCGTGCAGATCTTTACATTCTTGCAGGCGCCGGACATGGAACCAAAGAGTTCTTCCAGCCGGAGACCAAGGAGATTATCTGTGCGTTCTTTGATAAAAATCTGAAATAAAATCTAAAACATGACAGTTTCAAAGCCGACTTTGCTGCACAAAACAACAGAGTCGGCTTTTTCAAAAAGTAGATTGTAACAGAGTAAAAAAGCAAATCCCAAAAAGAAAGAAGAGGATCAGAAATATGATGAAAGTACAGGTACCGATGTGGTCAACTGCCAGCGATGCAGAACTTCAGTTTTACCGGGAGATGGGCGTGGAGTATATCTCGGTCATGTTTCACGAAAACGACTGGGATTATGAGCGTGTGTCCCGCCTGCAGGAGCGCATGGCAAAGTTTGATCTGAAGATTACGGACGCAGGAAGCTTTTCCGTGTTTAAAAACCCGATCATTCATCTGGGACTGGAAGGCCGGGACGAGCAGATTGCGCGCTATAACCAGTTTACTACGGTTATGGGACAGTGTAAGATTCCGGTCTGCTCCCTGGCATGGCAGCCGGACGGTGCAGTGCGTTCCTACAAGAGGGTAGGAGAACATACCCGCGGTTCTGTCAGCGGGATCGTAGACATGGAGGAGATCGCAAAGCGGGAGGCGAGCCATGGACGGGTTTATTCGGAAGAAGAAATCTGGGATAATTTCAAATATTTTCTGGACCGGACACTCCCGGTATGTGAGAAAGCCGGTGTAAAGATGGCGCTTCACCCGAATGATCCGCCAGCTGCCTGTGTCATGGGAGTACCGAGCCTCATTTACAACAGCGATGGCTTTAAGCGTGCATTTGAACTGGCTGGAAACAGCCTGTATCTGGGCATGAAACTTTGCGTGGGCTGCTGGCTGGAAGCAGGGGAGCAGTTTGGCAACCTGATGGAAGACATCCGTTATTTTGTGGAGCAGGGCAAGGTGCTGGCTGTCCATTTCCGCAACTTAAGTGCTCCGATGCCATATTTTGAGGAAGTACTTCTGGAAGATGGCTACGCAGACATGTATGAGATCATGAAGCAGTTGGTGCGCTGCGGCTGCGACGCCCTGATTTCGGTAGACCACGCATCCCACGGCGTTCCGGAATTCGGAGGAATGGCGGGTGCGTACGGATATTCCACTGGATATATGAAGGGGCTTCTGTATGCGGCAGAGCAGGAAGTGAAGCGCGTTCGTTAATTAACAACCCCACACGTTATACCAGAAACTTATAAAATGGCTTGAATCCCACGGATTTAAGCCATTTTTTCGTGCATGTCCGGTATAGGGAATCCGCACATTGTACGAAATTTAAAAATACTTGTTTGCTTTTTAACTTAACTTGTATACAGCATACAACAGATGTAAAATAAAGTCGTAGTTGAGAAAAAGTGAAATGAAAACAAGAAAACCGGTCTGTCTGAGAAACGGCCGGAACAAAAAGGGAGAGTAAGTTATGGCAGTACATGTAATTAATGAAGCAAACCGTTGTCTGAATTGCAAGAAACCGATGTGTATGCAGGGTTGTCCGATCCATACCCCGATCCCTATGATGATCAAGGCATTTAAAGAAGGAAACTTAAATGAGGCGGGGGAGATGCTGTTTGAGAACAATCCCATGTCCATGATCTGTTCCCTGGTCTGCAACCATGAGAACCAGTGTGAGGGGCATTGCGTGCTGGGCCGCAAGGGGGAGCCGGTGCATATCAGCAGCATTGAGAATTATGTTTCCGATACTTATTTTGATAAAATGCAGATTCCGTGCCAGCCGAAGAATGGCAAGAAGGTTGCTGTGATCGGTGCTGGCCCTGCAGGTATTACCATCGCCATTCTGCTGGCGAAGAAGGGCTATGGCGTGACGATCTTTGATTCCCGGGATAAGATCGGCGGTGTGCTGCAGTACGGTATTCCGGCGTTCCGTCTGCCGAAGTCTATTCTGGAGCGGTATAAGAACAAACTGCGCGAGATCGGTATTAAGATCCGCCCGAACACCACCATCGGCGGCGCGCTGGAGATCAAGGATCTGTTCCGGGATGGTTACCAGAGCATTTTCATCGGAACCGGTGTATGGAGACCGAAAACGCTGGGAATCAAAGGTGAGTCTCTGGGAAATGTACACTTTGCGATTGATTATCTGGCAAATCCGGATTCCTATGATCTGGGTGATCATGTGGCGATCATCGGCATGGGCAATTCTGCCATGGATGTGGCAAGAACTGCTCTGCGCAAGGGCAGCCGTCATGTAACGCTGTATGCCCGCGGACTGACCAGCCAGGCAAGTGAGCATGAGACAGCCTACGCAAAGCTGGACGGTGCGGAGCTGGCATTTGGCTGGCAGCCGGTGGAAATCAACGATGATGGCCCGGTGTTTAAAAAAGTCCTGTTTGACGAAGATGGAAATCAGACCGGAATGGATCCGACTCCGGTTCAGGTACAGGCGGACAGTGTGATCATCTCGATCAGTCAGGGACCGAAGAGCAAGCTGGTCAATACGACAGAAGGCCTGAAGGCTTCCGCGAACGGACTTCTTGTGACCAACAGCTTCGGAGAGACGACGCATCCTGGTATTTTCGCTGCCGGTGATGTGGTATTAGGTGCAAAGACGGTAGTGCAGGCAACTGCGTATGCGAAGCAGGTGGCAGAAGCTATGGACAAATACATGCGAGGGGAGCTTGGGGTACCGGAAGCAGAAACGTCTGCAGCAGAGGTACCGGCGGCCAAAACACCGGCAGCAGACGCACCGGAGCAGGCATAGGCCAGATAAAAAAGAGCGATAAGATAAAAGAAAAATAAAAGGTTTATAAATTCAGAGAATTCTGAATTTATAAACCTTTTTTGATGCGCATAGAAAAATATACATCTTTTGTTTGCTTCTATATGGATTTTTTACGCTTTGATAACGAAAATTATATGGAAATTCATGGTTCTTAACACAAATTAAACTATTAGAAAAACTTTATAAAATCGCAGTTTGGCGAATTTCCATTTTGAATCATGCGTTGTTATAATCCGGGTAAGAGGTGCGAAACGAGTACCGGACAGAAGCTGGGAAAGAGAATAAACGCAGTTCAATAAGAAGAAGGAGATGAGAGGTATGTTTTTTAAAAAGTACGGAGACATCGTAGTTGGCGTATTTTTCATGGTGCTGGGAGCTTTGCTGGTCATCCTGGCTCAGGCACTTCCGAAATCCAAAGTCATGGAGATCGGACCGGATTTCATGCCTACGGTAATTGGTTCAGTTACCTTTATCCTGGCAGCAATCCTGACATTTTTAAGTATCAAAAATTTCAAAATGCATGGGAAGGAGCTGGAGCATGCGGAAATCCCGGATTGTGATTACAAGCGTGTAATCTCCAGTATTATTCTGGTCCTGATCTATGTGTTTATCCTTCAGCCGATCGGATTTATCATTTCGACTCTGCTGTATCTGATGTTCCAGATGGTGGTTCTGTCACCGGATGACGAGCGTGACGGAAAGCACATCATCCGTCTGGCCGTGATCAATGTAGTGTTTACCCTGGCAGTCTTTTTCCTGTTCCGTTATGGCTTCAAGATCGTGCTGCCGGCAGGTATTTTTACGATTCGATTATAATAAGGAGGACAAAAGATTATGCAGGCATTGGGACTTTTAGGAAGTGCGTTTGTCGGTATTTTACATCCGGCCTCCATCCTTATGATGATTGCCGGTGTTGCGATTGGTATTGTATTTGGTTCTATCCCGGGACTGTCCGCGTCCATGGCAGTAGCGCTGATGCTGCCGCTTACCTTCAGTATGACACCATCTATGGGACTTAATACACTGGTAGCGGTTTATATCGGAGGTATCTCCGGCGGACTGATCTCTGCGATCCTGTTAAATATGCCGGGTACGGCATCTTCCATTGCGACCTGTTTTGACGGTCATCCGATGGCAAAACGCGGTGAAGCCATGAAGGCTCTGGGACTTGGTATTGTGTTCTCGGCTCTTGGTTCCATTTTCTCTTTCCTGATTTTAACCTTCTGTGCACCGCTTCTGGCAGATGTTGCCCTGAAATTTACTCCGGCTGAGAACTTCGGTATCTGCTTCTTCGCACTGACGATGGTAGCGATCCTTTCTTCCGGTAACATGATCCGCGGTCTGCTGGCCGGTCTGTTCGGCCTGATGTTTACCCTGGTCGGCATGGCTCCGATTGACGGAACACCGCGATTCACCTTCGGTTCACACAACCTGATGGCAGGCTTTGACACTCTTCCGACTCTGATCGGTATCTTTGCGATCGCGGATATCCTGGTTACCGCGGAGAGCATGAAGGGCGGACGTGTAGAAACCATTCCGATCAAGAAGGTAAAAGGCTTTGGCTTTAGCTGGCAGGAATTTGTGTATCATCTGCCGAACTTCTTCCGTTCCGCGCTGATCGGTACCGGTATCGGTATTCTGCCGGGTATCGGCGGTTCTACCTCCGGTATGCTGTCTTACGTAACTGCAAAGAACATGTCCAAGCATCCGGAGGAGTTTGGTAAGGGCTGCCCGGACGGTGTTGTAGCAACTGAGTCTGCCAACAACGCGACCATCGGAGGCGCTATGATCCCGCTTCTGGTACTTGGTATCCCGGGTGACGGCGTTACCGCAATGATGTTAGGCGGCTTCCTGATCCATGGCCTGTCTGCAGGCCCGCTGCTTTTCGTGAAAAATGCAGATGTTGTATATGGAATCTTCGCAGCCTGCATGCTGTGTACCGTGATCATGCTGGTAGTTGAGTGGACCTGTATCAAGGGCTTCGTTCAGGTGTTAAAGGTTCCGAAGCACATCCTGCTTCCGCTGATCCTGGTTCTTTGCTGTGTCGGCGCGTATGCGACCAACAACCGGATCTTTGATGTACAGTCCATCCTGATCTTCGGTATCGTAGGTTATGTGTATCATAAATTCAGCTTGCCGACTACTCCGTTTGTTCTGTGCTTCCTGATCGGTGAGATGCTGGAAACCTACTTAAGACGAGGTATCATGCAGTACAAGTCCTTTGGCGCATTCTTTGCAAGACCGATCTTTGATGCATTCTTCTTTGTTGCCATCGGAGTTCTGGTATGGACCGTCATGAAGGAATTAAAAGCTTACAAGATCAAAAAACAGAGCATCGACCAGTAACCGCTGATCCAGAAAAACAGAAGCAAAGGTCCCGTAAAAGCACGCCGGAGATGGCGGCTTTTGCGGGGCCTTTATGGTTAAAAGAGAATCAGGCTCAGATCTGATCCGGCTGGATCGTTTTCCACCACTCACTGGCGAGCCGGATGAATTCCCGGGCGCCGGTGCTTAAGTAGCCGGTGGTGGGATAGCTGACGGTAATGTCCCAGGAGGGATGTCCCGGCAGACGGAAACAGGCCAGCTCATCCGATGGGATCCTTGTATAGTACCAGGGAACAATGCCGCAGCAGATGGTGGATTTTACCAGGGATACAATACCGGCGGTGTTGTTGCTTTCAAACAGGACGTTTGGCTGAAAACCGCTGCGGGCAAAGATCTGGTCACAGAGGCTGCGCAGCGTGGAATTGCGGTCCATCAGTACAAAGGGCTCGTAACGGATCTCGTTTAAATCCAGTGTGGCCAGGGGTTCTCCCGGTGGGGCAGCTTTTTGCGCCACCGGGTGGACGGCCGGGATGATGGCGATCAGTTCTTCGCTCCCAAGTACCTCATACTGGTTTTTCTGCCAGTCGGATCTGGAAAGGACCTGAAAGCCGACATCCAGATCTCCGGCGGCAATGGCAGCCTGCTGGGGGGCTACCCGCATTTCCAGAGGCCGTATGGTGAGGTTTGGCATGGAGCGGTGAAGCTCCGGGTAGATGGCGGTGAACATATCAAGCCCGCGTCCGGGGCAGAGACCAATGTTTAAAAGTCCCTTGCGCAGGAGGGAAACATCGTAGAGCTGATTATAAGTATCTTTTTTGATCTGCATCATTTTTCTGGCGCCCTCCACATAGATGCGCCCGGCATCGGTCAGGCACCACTTGTTTTTGGTGCGCTGAAACAGAGGCGTGCCAAGCTCCCGTTCCAGCTTTAACAGCTGCTGGTTTAAGGCAGACTGGGTAATGAACAGCTTTTCTGCTGCTTTGGTGATGTTGTTTTCTTCTGCGATCTGCAGAATATATTCGATTTGTCTGGTGTCCATGGACATCCTCCGTGTGTTATTCTTCTGATTTTTCCATTTCAGAAATAAATTTCCGATTCTATTGTAACAGTAAAATAAGAAAATGCGTCGGGAGAGTAAAATCTTAACGGAACTCTAACAGAAGGCGTTAAAAAACTGTAAAGAAAGTATAAAATATTTCCGGAACACTTGACAATGTGACAGGCTGTCATTATAATATGACACATTGTCACACTAAAAAGTGACAGATTGTCATAAAATAAACAAAATGAAATATTTTTACAAAAGAGAAACGGGAAGGAGGTGCTTAACATGCCTACGGAACGATTTTATCGTCTTCCGGAAGCGAAAAAGCAGGTGATCCGGCAGGCCGCCATCAAGGAATTTGCGCGAGTTCCCTTTGAGAAGGCCTCCATCAACCAGATCATACAGAACGCGGATATTTCCCGCGGAAGCTTTTACACCTATTTTGAAGATAAGCAGGATGTGGTCCGCTATATTTTTGAGGACAATGCGAGACAGATGCAGGAATGCTGCGAAAGGGAGCTGGACAAAAATGACGGTAATCTCTTCGACATGCTGGAATGGCTGTTTGAGTTTACGATCCGCAAGCTGGAAGAGTCGAAGGAGATGGTACAGCTGGTGCGTAATGTCTGCTCCTACCAGGAGAATACCAGGGCCATGGGCTTTGAAATCGGATACAGACCGCCCATGGGAAGCCCGGGAAAAGAAAAAACGACCCAGTGGCTCGCAAAACGGATCCGTATGGAGCGGTTTGCAAGACGTTCGGAGGAGGAACTGGATGTTGTGCTGCAGCTTGGTGTTACATCCCTGATTTTAGCGGTGCGCTTTTACTATGAGCAGCCGGATCAGCTGGATCAGATCCGGAAACGTTATCTGGATTCCCTGGAAGTGATTAAGCATGGAGCCCTGATTTCGTAATAAGTATGAAAGAATCACGATCATAAAAAGTGGAAAATAAGAGGAGACAGCTATGAAAAAGAAAGTGGTAATTGCAGGAGTGGTCGTAGCGGTGATTGCGGTTGCGGCCGGCATCAGCGCAATGCGCAAAAAGCCGGTGGAGGAGGAAACCCTTATTCCGGTGGTGAATGTAGAGAACCCGCAGATGGGAAGTATTGAACTGTACCGCAGCCTGGTGGGCAAGGTAGAGCCGTCTGATGTGGTTTACATTTATCCGAAGGCAGCCGGTGAGATCACCGATGTGTTCGTAAAAGCAGGTGATATGGTACAGGAGGGACAGCCAATCTGCAAGATCGATACCAAGCAGGTAGAGGCAGCAAGACTCCAGATGGAATCCGCGCAGCAGGCTATGAATGACGCCAATACCAATCTGGGACGTCAGCAGGCGCTGTTCGCGGCAGGTGATATCGCAAGTGTGGCATTTGAGCAGGCTCAGACTCAGGCCAAGAATGCCCAGATCGCCTATGATTCCGCAAAGCTGAACTATGATTATCAGGTGGAGTTTGCAAACGTGACTGCACCGATTTCCGGCAAGGTGGAGACCTGCAACATTGAGGTGCACGATAACGTGGCTTCCCAGGTGCTTCTGGCCGTGATTTCCGGCGCTGGCAGTAAGTCCATCACCTTTTCTGTTCCGGAGAAGGTGGTAACCGAGCTGCATGTAGGCGATCCGATCAGCGTAGATAAGAATGGTACCGATTATCAGGGCACCATTAATGAGGTCAGCAGCATGATCGACGATTCCACCGGACTCTTTAAGGTAAAGGCCTCCGTGGAGAACGGCGATGCGCTCCCAACCGGTTCCACCACTAAGCTTTCCGTTATTTCCGACCGTGCGGACAACGTGCTGACCATTCCGGTTGACGCGGTTTACTATTCCGGCGGAGATGCTTATGTGTATACATACGATAACGGAACCGTTCATTACGTTCCGGTGGAGGTTGGCTTATACGATTCCCAGAAGGCACAGATCCTTTCCGGCATCAATGCATCCGATGAAGTGATCACCACCTGGAGCTCTGAGCTGTACGAGGGTTCCCAGGTACAGAAGGCAGACCCGAATGCGGCAGCAGATACCCAGGCAGCAGATGCATCGGCAGAGACCTCTGCTGATGCGCAGAGCGCAGACAATGCAGAAAGCACAGAGGCTTCCGGCGAAGAGACAAGCGGCAACTAGTGTGAGAGCAGAAGGAGGAAAACATCAATGGGATTAACAAAATCAGTCCTGAAGCGGCCGGTTACCGTTGTTATGGTAATCCTGTGCCTGATCGTGTTCGGTCTTCAGTCTGTTCTTGGCGCAAAGCTGGAGCTGATGCCGACCATGGAAATGCCGGTACTTATCGTGTATTCCGTATATCCGGGAGCCAGCCCGGAGGATGTAAATGATCTGGTAAGTACGAAGATCGAGAAAGAGATAGGCTCCTTAAGCGGTGTTGATACCATTCAGTCCCGCTCCATGGAAAACGTATCTCTGGTCATCATCCAGTATGATTATGGCAAAGACATCGATGAAGCATACGATGACTTAAAGAAGAAGATGGATGCCCTGGAGGGAGATCTCCCGGACGACTGCAATGCCCCGGTTATCATGGAGATGAATATTGACGAGATGGATACCGTGTCCCTGTCGGTCAATAACAAGGCGCAGTCCGACCTTTACAACTATGTAAACAACAAGATCGTTCCGGAGTTTGAGAAGATCACCACCGTTACCGATGTCAGCATCAGCGGCGGACAGAAGGAGTACATTCAGGTACAGCTGATTCCGGAGAAGCTGGAGCAGTATCATTTAAACCTTTCTTCTGTGGCTACTGCCATCGGCAGCGCAGACTTTACCTATCCGGCCGGTGACACCATTGTGGGAGGCCAGAAGCTTTCCGTCAGTGCCGGAACCCAGTATGACACAGAAGAATTATTAAAGAGCATTCCGTTAAATCTCGGAAATGGCAATGTGATCTACCTGTCTGATGTCGCAAACGTTCAGATGGCGAAAGAGGATGCCAGCAGTATTGCGCGTTATAACGGTGAGGATACCATTTCCATCGGTATCAAGAAGCAGCAGAGCGCTTCTGCGGTGGATGTTTCTAAGGCAGTCAAGAAGACCATCAAGAATCTGACCGATGCAGATGAGAATCTGGAGATCATCACCGTAAGTGATACCAGTGATGAGATCAACTCTTCCTTAAAGAGCGTTATGCAGACCATGGTGATGGCAGTTGTGGTCTCCATGCTGATCATCTTCCTGTTCTTTGGTGAGATCAAGGCATCCCTGATCGTTGGTACCTCCATCCCGATCTCCATCCTGGCTGCCCTGATCCTGATCCAGGTTATGGGCTTCTCCTTAAACGTAGTTACCTTATCGAGCCTGGTACTTGGTGTAGGTATGATGGTAGATAACTCCATTGTAGTGCTGGAGAGCTGCTTCCGTTCCACCAAGGGAAAAGGCATTGTGGGATACCGGGAGGCTGCCCTGGAGGGAAGCGGCATTGTGCTGCAGTCCATTATCGGAAGTACCGTGACCACCTGTGTTGTATTCCTGCCGCTGGCTCTGCTTCAGGGCCTGACAGGCCAGATGTTCAAGCCGTTAGGCTTTACGATCATCTTCTGTATGGTGGCATCCCTCATCAGTGCAATGACCATCGTTCCGCTTTGTTACTGCTTCTACCGCCCGCAGGAGAAGGAGGAATCTCCGGTCGGTGCTTTGATCCGTGCCATGCAGAATGGCTATCGCAGCATCATGAAGGTGCTGCTGAAGAAAAAGAAAACCGTCCTCTTCACTTCTGTTGCATTGCTGGTGGCTGCCTTCTGGATGGCTTCTCAGCTGCGCATGGAGCTGATGGTTTCCGATGATACCGGTGAGATCTCTGTCAGCATTGAAACCCGTCCGGGTCTGACCCTGGAGGAGGAAGACAGGATTTACGAGCAGGTAGAGAAGATCGTTACCGCAGATGAAGACCTGGATTCCTATATGTTAACCTCCGGTGGAAGCGGTATGTCTGCCATGACCAGCTCCGGCGCAACGCTGACTGCTTACTTAAAGGATGACAGAAAGCGTGAGACCAATGAGGTCATCAAGGAGTGGAAGCCGCTGTTAAACCAGATCGCAGGCGCAAACATTTCCATGGACATCGCGTCCTCGTCTACGATGACTAGCAGCACCAGCGGTATTGAGTATATTTTACAGGGTACCCAGTACGATGAGCTCAAAAGCGCATCTGACCAGATTACCAAAGAGCTGCTTGCACGTCCGGAGGTTTCCAAGGTGCACAGTACCCTGGAGAATGCGGCGCCGGTTGTCAAGCTGAACATTGATGCTGTGAAGGCAAACGCGGAGAATATCACTCCGCTTCAGATCGCAGGCACCGTCAGCAGCATGCTGGGCGGCAAGGAAGCAACCACCTTAAACGTAGATGGCGATGATGTCAGTGTTATGGTCGAGTACCCGGAGGATGAGTACGACACCATCGACAAGCTGAAGGGCATTGTTCTGACCGGAAACGCAGGCGGCTCCGTGGCACTGGCAGATGTGGCAGATATTGTTTTCCAGGACAGCCCGAACACCATTACCAGAAAGGATAAGCAGTATCAGGTAACCATCACCGGTGATGTTCCGACCGATGATGCCCGCCAGATCGATGCGATCGAGAATAAGTTATATAATGAAGTAGTAAGCAAGCATTTAACTTCGACCATCACCCGCGGATTAAACTCCCAGGATGAGAGCATGAAGGAGGAGTTCGGAAACCTGGGCACCGCGATCATCACGGCAATTTTCCTGATTTTCGTAGTCATGGCGGCACAGTTCGAGTCACCGAAGTTCTCTCTGATGGTCATGACCACCATTCCGTTCTCCCTGATCGGTTCCTTCGGACTTTTATACCTGGCGGACTGCCCGATCAGTATGGTATCCCTGCTGGGATTCCTGATGTTAGTCGGAACCGTAGTAAACAACGGTATCCTGTATGTCGATACCGTAAACCAGTACCGCATTGAGATGGACCGCGACACCGCCCTGATCGAGGCCGGCGCGACCCGTCTGCGCCCGATCCTGATGACAACGTTAACGACCATTGTATCCATGATCCCGATGGCGCTGGCCTACGGTGACAGCGGTAAGAGCATGCAGGGCCTGGCCCTGGTAGATGTGGGAGGTCTCGTGGCTTCCACTGTGCTGGCACTCTTAATGCTGCCGATCTACTATGAGGTTATGAGCCCGAAAAAGAAACCAGAACCCCATTACGATTAATAAGCCAGACGGCTTCGGAGGATGTTAGATGAAACGATTAAAACAGGCATTATCTCTGGGAATGGCCGGAGTGATGATGACAGCAGCGCCGGTCACGGCGTTTGCTGCCAGCCCGGAGTTTTCACGCAGTGCAGAGGAGTGGGCGAAGCTTCGCGACAATACCATTGAGTATGATGAACTGGAAGGCCTGATCCAGGAATACAACGCCACGGTCCAGACCAACAATCTGGATCTGGCAGAGTTCAAGCGCAAATACGGAGACACCAAGGATGATGTCTCCTCCAAATACCGTGATATGGCAGATGAGATTTATTCCAGCATTACCTATCCGGACAGTGATGAAATGACTTACGGAATGATGGTAGGTTCTGTGGTGATGGCAGAGGTTCAGGCAAAAAATATGGAGCAGCAGGCAGACGATAACCTGCAGGACAGTGAAATTGTCTATCTGAACTACAAGTCCGCGGAGAAGACTCTGGTAACGGTAGCCCAGTCCAATATGATCAGTTATGAAAAAGACCAGCTGGCTTTAAAACAGGCGGAGCTGGCAAAGCGGCAGGCGGAGATTGCCCTGACCTCCACCCAGACCCATGCCTCTCTTGGCATGAGTACCGAGGTGGATGTGCTGAACGCGAAGGAAAGCATTCAGAACGCGGACCGAAACGTGGAATCTTCCAAAGCGGCCATTGAAAATGTGCGCCAGAAGCTGCAGGTCATGCTTGGCTGGAAGTACAACGATACCCCGGAGATTACCGAAGTTCCGGCATCGGATATGAGCCGGATCGCGGCAATGGACCCGGCTGCAGACAAAGATCAGGCACTGGAAAACAACTATACGCTGAAAGTAAATAAAAAGAAACTGGCCAACGCCACCAGCGATAACACCAAAGAAAGCCTGCAGAAAACCATTGAGGATAATGAGAGAAAGATTGGTTCCGCTCTGGTGACCAATTACCAGAATGTGCTGACCGCGAAGCTGGCCTATGACCAGGCGGAGGCAAATCTGGAACTGGCAAAGCGGAATCTGAACAGTCTGCAGCTGCAGTTTGCTCAGGGAAAGGCCAGCAGAAACCAGCTGGAGAACCAGCAGATTACCGTTGAGAATGCGGAACTTTCCTTAAAAACTGCGGACCTGACTCTGTTCCAGACCATGGAGACTTACGACTGGGCTGTGAATGGCCTTGCAAGTACCTCATAAGGAGCGTGTGAGATGAGAAGAAAAAATCAGATCCTGGCTCTGGGGCTTGCGGCGGTTCTTACGGCGGCATCCGCGGTCCCGGCTTTTGCCGGGGACGCGCCTACCGGACCGGGAGCGGAGCCGGAGCCTGAAAAATATGACGCGGCAACGCTGTCGAAACTGCAGGATAACGTATTGGAGTACGACGAGCTTGCCCTGCGGGTGCGGGAATATAATCCGAATATCTCAGAGGCCTGGAGAAAATATGGGGAGTCCAAGGAAGACTACCAGAATATGCTGACGGAGCTGGAAAGCACCTACGATGATTCCATGGACAATATTGACGCGGTGCTGAAACCGCTGAAGCAGGCAGAGAAGCTGATGCCGCAGTTAAAGGGAACGGTAAAACAGATGTCATCGTTAAAGAGCGGTTATCACAGCCTGGTTCAGGGAATCCGCGATACGGTGACGAACTGGGATACCAGCAAACGTAATACTTCCCAGATCCGGCAGTATGAAAAACAGGTGATCTCCGGTGCCCAGAGTGCCATGATCGGTTACAATACCATTGTGGACAACAAGGCTACACTGGAGACTATGGTAGACCTGTATCAGAAGCAGTGTGACATGTACCAGCGGATGGCCGCTCTGGGACTTGCGAACCAGACGGATGTAGTCAGCGCGCAGACCTCCCTCATCGGGGCAAAGTCTCAGCTGGCTTCCCTGCAGTCCCAGCAGGATAGTGTATACCGTACCCTTTGCCTGCTTCTGGGCTATGATACGGACAGCGGCGTGGAGATCCGGAATCTTCCGGACTTTGACATGAGCCGCCTGGATGGCATGAATCTGAAGGCAGATACGAAGAAGGCCATCGGCAACAACTATACACTCATTGGTCAGAGAACCTCTGCCAAGGGAGAGACCAATGCCCAGATCGCGGCGCGATTAAATACCATTGAAGAAGGGGAACAGAAGCTGACCATTGAAATGCAGCGCCTGTATCAGGATGTGCTGGATAAAAAGGCAGCCTATGAGGCAGCCATGACTGGCTATGAGGCGGCGGAAAAGAGCAATGGAGCTGCCCAGAGACAGTATCAGAACGGTCTGCTTTCCGAGATGCAGTATGTGGGGACCCAGATCAGCTACAACCAGAAGAAGGCGGCAAAGGAGTCCGCGGAGCTGGATCTGTGGACTGCCATGAATGCCTATGACTGGGGCATTGAAGGGCTGGCGGCTGTAGAGTAAACATCCAAAGCAAAATCAGCCGGTGCTGTGTGATGGCAGCACTGGCCGGAATTCAGGAAAAAAGAAAAAACGGATATTCAGATCAGGGCGGTGATCCTCGAGCAGGGGATAATCGCCCTGATTCAGTTGATCCTGAAGCTCTTTCCGGCTCTCCTCCGGGATCTCTTTGCATGTCTCATCCAGAAAGCAGAAGCGTGGGTAGAGGACACACCACCAGTTGTGCCCTTTCCCTTTTCCGAGAATGACTCGGACTGCGTCATAGGTACCGCAGGGAATTACCAGGTTATCGTAGACCCGGGTGGGAAACCAGGCGCGCTCGAGGGAGAGACTTGCGGAGTAGGGCATCTGCTTTTGGGCCAGAAACTGGCTGGAGACAGATTCTAGGCTGCTTTTGTGAGCGGAAAGCCAGCTGGTGATGGCCTCCTTACTGTCTGCGCTTTCAGGCAGCCGGGCCTGGATGTAATCTAAGAGAAAGCTGCGCACCTCCAGTTTTACGTTCTGGTCTTTTCTGGAATTACTGTTGGCGAGAATATGGAAGCGCAGGATAGAGGGCGCAATACGCTCTGCCAGTGACTCCCGGTTTTTCTGCAGGCTGTCCATGGAAAACAGCAGACAGAGCAGGAGAAGTGGCAGAAGCAGAATTGGAAACAGGGAACGGTAAATCTCAGGAATATGGTCCAGAGTGCGTGGCCATGTGGCGGCGCCGGATTTTGATTTCATGGAAAAAGCCTCCTTCTGCCAGGGGAAAAGATCTATTCTTGTATACCCTGTCACTTCTTAAGTGTTGACAGATATGGTATAATTAATCAGATATTTTGGAAAAGAGAGGGAATCGTTATGAGCAAAAAGAAAATCGCAGTCCTGTTCGGCGGACAATCCTCAGAGCATGTAGTATCCTGCGTGTCTGCGGCCAATGTGATTGACCAGATAAATAAAGAAAAGTATGACCTGCTCCTCATCGGCATTACCGAGGAGGGACACTGGGTGAAGGCAGAGAGCGTGGAGGATATCCGTTCCGGAGCCTGGAGAGAGAGCAGCGTGGAGGTTGTTATCTCCCCGGACGCAACAAAGAAGTGCGCTCTCATTACGGAGAACGGCGTGACCAGAGAAGAGAGGATCGATGTGGCATTTCCGGTGCTCCACGGCCTTTACGGCGAGGACGGTACTGTTCAGGGCCTGTTCGAGCTGGCAAAGATCCCGTATGTAGGCTGTGGTGTGCTGGCTTCCGCGGTATCCATGGATAAGCTGTATACAAAGATCATCGTAGATACCCTGGGCATCCGCCAGGCAAAATATGTTCCGGTGATGCGCTGGGAGATGGAAAAGGATATGGATATCGCGGTTGCGGCAGTAGAGACTCACTTCCAGTATCCGGTATTTGTGAAGCCGTCCAACGCAGGTTCTTCCCGCGGCGTGAACAAGGCAGAAACCAGAAAAGAACTGATCGGGGCCCTGAAAGAGGCTGCAAAGCATGACCGCAAGATCCTGGTGGAGGAGACCATTGTGGGCCATGAGGTAGAGTGCGCGGTTCTTGGCGGCGGCCAGAATCCGGTAAAGGCGTCCGGTGTCGGTGAGATTCTGGCAGCAGCAGAGTTTTATGATTTCGACGCAAAGTACAACAATGCAGAGTCCCGCACGGTCATTGGACCGGAGCTTCCGGGTGATTCCGCAGAGCGCGTACGCGAGGCAGCAGCGAAGATCTTCAACGCAGTAGACGGCTATGGCCTGTCCCGCGTAGACTTCTTTGTCACCAGCGACGGTGAGGTGATCTTCAACGAAATCAATACTATGCCGGGCTTTACCGCCATCAGTATGTACCCGATGCTCTGGGAGGCAGCCGGTATTTCAAAGCCGGAGCTGGTAGACCGCCTCATTGACCTGGCGTTTGAGAGGTAGGAAGTCATGAGTGACAGAAACGCGCCGGTTGGCGTATTTGATTCCGGTGTGGGCGGCCTGACGGTGGCAAGAGAGATCATGCGGCAGCTGCCGGATGAACGGATTGTTTATTTTGGAGATACCGCCCGGGTACCCTACGGAAGTAAGTCAAGAGACACCATCCTGCGTTATTCCCGACAGATCATCCGCTTTCTGCGCACCAAAGAAGTCAAAGCCATTGTGATTGCCTGCAACACGGCAACGGCGCTGACCTTAGACACCGTGGCAGCAGAATCGGACATTCCGATCATCGGCGTGATCAATGCCGGTGCCCGGACCGCGGTAGAGTCTACCCGCAATGGCCGGATCGGTGTCATCGGAACGGAGGCTACTATTGGCAGCGGCATCTATACCGAGGTTATGAAAAAGATGAAACCGGGCATTCAGGTATTTGGGAAGTCCTGCCCGCTGTTCTGTCCGCTGGTGGAAGAGGGCTGGCTTCATGATCCGGTGACAGATGAGGTCGCGTCCCGCTATTTAAGCGTGCTGAAAGAAAAATACATTGACACGCTGGTGCTGGGCTGCACGCATTATCCGCTTCTGCGCTCCACCATGCGGCGTCTGATGGGAGAGGATGTAACGCTGGTAAATCCGGCTTACGAAACTGCCATTGAGCTTCGCGGACTTCTTGCGGAGAATGGGCTGAGCCGTGATCCCTTTGCGCCATTTGCCGGAGAAAAACACCAGTTTTTCGTCAGCGACCTGGCTGAGAAGTTTACGGATTTCGCAAGCTCCATCCTGCCGGAGGATGTAACGGAAACCAAGAAAATCAATATCGAAGAGTATTGATCCTGCGCCGGGACAGGACGAAAACAAGATATGCCATAAGAGAGTTGAGGATTATGACAAGAGATGTACTGATCCGCTTAAGCGGCCTCCAGGCCACGGAGGGCGACGAGGGCGTTGTGGAAGTGATCACCGCAGGGGATTACTTCTGGAAGAATAACAAACATTATCTGATCTATGATGAGGTGATGGAGGGACTGGACGGAGCCATCCGCAATACCATGAAACTGACTCCGGAGAAGCTGGAGATCAAAAAGAGCGGGCCGGTGTCTGCCAGCATGGTATTTGAGGTGGACAAAAAGACCCAGACCCACTATGCCACTCCCATGGGAGAACTGCTGGTGGAGATGACCACCAGCCGGATTGGCTTTGAGGAAGAAGATGACCACCTGAAGGTTGAGGTGGAGTATTCCCTCGATATTAACTATGACCATGTTTCTGACTGCCGTATTGTTCTGGATGTGACATCAAAGAGCTGTGCGAAGCTGGAACTTGGGGAAAACTAAAAAAGAAGAGACAGACGAATTTGCCCGTCTGTCTCTTCTTTTTGCCTAAGCTTAATTTTCTTTTTTAAATCTCGCAAAGAAACCTTTTTTCTTTGGTGCCTGCGGGATTGCTCCGCCGCGGACACTCTTGATCTCGGTGATGTAAAGACCGCTTACAACCACTTTTGCCTCGGTCTTAACCGGGAGTGATGCAAATACACGCTCGTCGGCCATCAGGGTCATAACCTTCGGACCTACCTTCGCCTTTACAACCGGAACCTTTGCCCAGCGCATGTACTTTGGAGTCTGCTCGTAAACGATTTTTGGAAGACCGGAATCCTTGATCTTCATTTTCTTTTTGTCGATGACCAGCATGGAAACGGTCTGTTTGGACATCTCCAGAAGCTGCTGCTGCTCAACCTGACGTTTTTCGAGTCGTCTTCCCAGGAAGTACAGAACTGCAAGAGCAATCACTGCGATCACCAGAATTACCAGCAAAACGTTTAAAAAAGTCTGCATGGGGCATACCTCCATTAGGTTCTTTTGTGTAACAGGACAAACCTGTACAAAAAGTATAGCATTTTACGCAAAAAAAAGCAAGGAAAAACTTGACACCTTGACAGACGTATGATATTATGGAGTGTGCACTATTGTGGCGTCCTGGGCTTTTTGCGCCCAAAAATATGCCAGAAATTAGATTAGAAAACAGGGGTGAAACGTCAATGGAGAAAAGCAGAATGCGCCCGGTAACATCGGGAAAGAGCGTTAGAATGAGCTACTCAAGACAGAAAGAAGTTCTTGAGATGCCAAACCTGATTGAGATTCAGAAAGACTCCTATCAGTGGTTCCTCGATGAAGGATTAAAGGAAGTATTTGAAGATATCTCCCCAATCTCCGATTTCGCAGGTCATTTAAGCCTCGAATTCGTTGATTTTACATTATGTAAAGATGAAGTCAAATACAACATCGAAGAATGCAAAGAACGCGACGCAACTTACGCTGCACCTTTAAAGGTAAAGGTAAGACTTTACAATAAGGACAAAGAAGAGATCAACGAGCACGAAATCTTTATGGGAGATCTTCCGCTCATGACCGATACCGGCTCATTCGTAATCAACGGCGCTGAACGAGTTATCGTAAGCCAGCTGGTTCGTTCCCCGGGCATCTACTACGGAATCGGACACGATAAGATCGGTAAGGAGCTGTATACCTGTACCGTAATCCCGAACCGTGGCGCATGGCTGGAGTATGAGACCGACTCCAATGATATCTTCTACGTTCGCGTAGACCGTACCCGTAAGGTTCCGGTAACCGTACTGGTGCGTGCACTGGGCTATGGCACCAACGCGGAGATCATTGATCTGTTCGGCGAAGAGCCGAAACTGCTGGCAAGCTTCGGAAAAGATACTGCAGAGAGCTATCAGGATGGTCTGTTAGAGCTCTACCGCAAGATCCGTCCGGGCGAGCCGTTATCCGTTGATAGTGCAGAAAGCCTGTTAAACAGCATGTTCTTTGACCCGCGTCGTTATGACCTGGCCAAAGTCGGCAGATATAAATTTAATAAGAAGCTTCACTTCAAGAACCGCATCAAGGGCCAGATTCTGGCTGAGGATGTGGTAGATGAGACCACCGGAGAAATTCTGGCAGAGGCTGGCACCAAGATCGACAAAGACCTTGCGACCACCCTGCAGAACGCAGCTGTTCCGTATGTTATGATCCAGGCTGAGGAGCGCAACTACAAGGTTCTTTCCAACTTAATGGTTGACCTGGCTGCTTACGTGGACTTCGACCCGAAGGAAGCCGGTGTTACGGAATTAGTATATTATCCGGTATTAAAAACTATTCTGGAAGAAGCTGGTGATGACCAGGAAGAGTTAAAGAAGCTGGTTCATAAGAATATCACCGAGCTGATTCCGAAGCACATTACCAAGGAAGACATCATTGCTTCCATCAACTACAACATGCATCTGGAAGGCGGCATCGGTACCCCGGACGATATCGACCATCTGGGCAACCGTCGTATCCGTGCCGTTGGTGAACTCTTACAGAACCAGTACCGCATCGGTCTGTCCCGTATGGAGCGTGTGGTAAGAGAACGTATGACCACCCAGGATATGGACGGCATTACTCCGCAGTCCTTAATCAACATTAAGCCGGTTACCGCAGCGGTGAAGGAGTTCTTCGGAAGCTCCCAGCTGTCCCAGTTCATGGACCAGAACAACCCGCTGTCTGAGCTGACTCACAAGAGACGTCTCTCCGCACTGGGACCTGGCGGTCTGTCCCGTGACCGTGCCGGATTCGAGGTTCGAGATGTACACTACACCCATTACGGACGTATGTGCCCGATCGAGACTCCTGAGGGACCGAACATCGGTCTGATCAACTCCCTTGCAACCTACGCAAAGGTCAACGAGTACGGCTTCATTGAGGCTCCGTACCGTGTTGTAGATAAATCCGATCCGGCCAACCCGCGTGTAACCGACGAGGTTGTATACCTGACCGCGGACGAAGAGGATAACTTCGTCGTAGCACAGGCAAATACCCTGCTCGACGAGGAAGGCCATTTCGTGAACAATAACGTAGCCGGCCGTTTCCGTGAGGAGACTTCCGAGTTCCAGAAGAGAGCCATCGACTTAATGGACGTATCTCCTAAGATGGTATTCTCCGTAGCAACCTCCATGATCCCGTTCCTTCAGAATGACGATGCAAACCGTGCTCTGATGGGATCCAACATGCAGCGTCAGGCCGTTCCGCTTTTAAGAACTGAGGCACCTGCAGTAGGTACCGGTATCGAGGGCAAAGCTGCTGTTGACTCTGGTGTCTGCGTTGTCGCAAAACATGCCGGCGTTGTTGAGCGCTCCGCCTCCAACGAGATCATCATCAAGAGAGATGACAACGGCGCAAAGGATGTTTATCATCTGATCAAATTCTCACGAAGTAACCAGTCCAACTGCTACAACCAGAAGCCGCTCGTTTACAAGAACGACCATGTTGAGGCAGGCGAGGTTATCGCGGACGGTCCGTCCACCAGCAACGGTGAGATCGCTCTCGGTAAGAACCCGCTGATCGGATTCATGACCTGGGAGGGTTACAACTACGAGGATGCGGTTCTCTTAAGTGAGAGACTGGTTATGGAAGATGTCTACACCTCCGTTCATATCGAGGAGTATGAGGCAGAAGCCCGTGATACCAAGCTCGGACCGGAAGAGATTACCCGCGACGTTCCGGGTGTCGGCGACGACGCGTTAAAGGACCTGGACGAGAGAGGCATCATCCGTATCGGTGCTGAGGTTCGTGCCGGTGATATCCTGGTTGGTAAGGTTACCCCGAAGGGTGAGACCGAGCTGACCGCAGAGGAGAGACTGCTGCGTGCCATCTTCGGTGAGAAGGCAAGAGAGGTAAGAGATACCTCCTTAAAAGTACCGCACGGTGCTTACGGCGTCATCATCGACGCAAAAGTATTTACCAGAGAGAACGGCGACGAGCTGGCTCCTGGCGTAAACCAGACTGTCCGCATTTACATTGCCCAGAAACGTAAGATTTCTGTAGGTGATAAGATGGCAGGACGTCATGGTAACAAGGGTGTCGTTTCCCGCGTACTTCCGGTAGAGGATATGCCGTTCCTGCCGAACGGACGTCCGCTGGATATCGTGCTGAACCCGCTGGGCGTACCTTCCCGAATGAACATCGGACAGGTCCTGGAGATGCACTTAAGCCTTGCATGTAAGGCACTGGGCTTCAACATTTCCACCCCGGTATTCGAGGGCGCGAACGAGGTAGATATTATGGATACCCTGGAAATTGCCAACGATTACGTAAACACCTCCTGGGAGGAGTTTGAAGAGAAATACAAAGATACCCTGAAACCGGAAGTTATGGATTACTTAGGCTCCCATCTGGAGCACCGTGAGCTGTGGAAGGGCGTTCCGCTCCAGCGTGACGGTAAGGTAAGACTGCGTGACGGACGTACCGGAGAGTACTTCGACAGCCCGGTAACCATCGGCCACATGCACTACCTGAAGCTGCATCACCTGGTTGACGATAAGATCCATGCACGTTCCACCGGCCCATACTCCCTTGTTACCCAGCAGCCTCTGGGTGGTAAGGCACAGTTCGGCGGACAGCGTTTCGGTGAGATGGAGGTTTGGGCTCTGGAGGCGTATGGCGCGTCCTACACTCTGCAGGAGATCCTGACCGTGAAGTCCGATGATGTTGTCGGACGTGTGAAGACCTACGAGGCGATCATCAAGGGCGAGAACATCCCTGAGCCGGGCATTCCGGAGTCCTTCAAGGTACTGTTAAAAGAGCTGCAGTCCCTGGGCCTGGATGTAAGCGTACTGCGTGACGACGGAACCGAGGTTGAAATCGGTGAGAACGTAGATTACGGCGAGACCGATCTGCGTCACATCATTGAGGGCGACAGCCGCTACAACCGTGACGAGTCCTTTGGCGACTACGGCTATCAGCAGCAGGAGTTCAAGGATGGAGAGCTGGTTGGCGTCGAGAGCGACGATGACAGCAGCGATGATTTCGAAGGGGAATCTGATGACTACACCGATGATTCCTTTGATGAAGAATAATAGAAGGGAGTAACGCTCATGCCTGAGACAAATGAAACTTATCAGCCATTGACATTTGATGCCATCAAGATTGGCCTGGCTTCCCCGGAGAAGATTCTGGAGTGGTCACACGGCGAGGTAAAGAAGCCGGAGACCATCAACTATCGTACCTTAAAGCCGGAGCGCGACGGTCTGTTCTGTGAGCGCATCTTCGGACCGAGCAAGGACTGGGAATGTCATTGTGGTAAATATAAAAAAATCAGATACAAAGGCGTAATCTGCGACCGCTGTGGCGTTGAGGTAACCAAGTCCAGTGTCCGCAGAGAGCGTATCGGCCACATTCAGCTGGCTGCTCCTGTATCTCATATCTGGTACTTCAAGGGTATCCCGAGCCGTATGGGTCTCATCCTGGATATCTCTCCGAGAGTGCTGGAAAAGGTTCTGTACTTTGCGTCCTACATTGTTCTGGACGCAGGTCAGACCAGCCTGCAGTATAAGCAGGTACTTTCTGAGAAAGAGTACCGTGAAGAGGTTGAGAAGTGGGGCTACGGCAACTTCCGTGTCGGAATGGGTGCCGAGGCAGTTCTTGAACTTCTTAAGAGCATTGATCTGGAAAAAGAGTCTGAGATGCTCAAACGTGAGTTAAAAGAGTCCAGCGGCCAGAAACGTGCAAGAATCATCAAGAGACTGGAAGTTGTAGAGGCATTCAGAAATTCCGGAAACAAGCCGGAGTGGATGATCATGACCGTGATTCCGGTTATTCCGCCGGATATCCGTCCTATGGTACAGCTGGACGGCGGCCGTTTCGCAACCTCTGACTTAAATGATTTATACAGAAGAATCATCAACCGTAACAACCGTCTTGCCCGCCTGCTTGAGCTTGGCGCTCCGGACATCATCGTCCGCAACGAGAAGCGTATGCTGCAGGAGGCAGTCGATGCCCTGATTGATAATGGACGCCGCGGCAGACCGGTAACCGGTCCTGGCAACCGTGCGCTGAAATCCCTTTCCGATATGCTGAAAGGTAAGCAGGGACGTTTCCGTCAGAACCTGCTTGGTAAACGAGTTGACTACTCCGGACGTTCCGTTATCGTCGTTGGACCGGAGCTGAAAATCTACCAGTGTGGTCTTCCGAAGGAGATGGCCATCGAGCTGTTCAAGCCGTTCGTTATGAAGGAGCTTGTACAGAACGGAACCGCGCACAACATCAAGAGCGCGAAGAAGATGGTGGAACGTCTGCAGTCCGAGGTATGGGACGTACTTGAGGATGTCATCAAAGAGCATCCGGTTATGTTAAACCGTGCACCTACCCTGCACAGACTGGGTATTCAGGCCTTCGAGCCGATCCTGGTAGAAGGTAAGGCAATCAAGCTGCATCCGCTGGTATGTACCGCGTTCAACGCAGACTTCGATGGAGACCAGATGGCAGTACATCTTCCGCTTTCCCAGGAAGCACAGGCTGAGTGCCGTTTCCTGCTCCTGTCTCCGAACAACCTGTTAAAGCCGTCTGATGGTGGTCCGGTAGCCGTTCCTTCCCAGGATATGGTACTTGGTATCTACTATCTGACCCAGGAGCGCCCGGGCGCAACCGGCGAGGGCATGATCTTCAAGAGCGTGAACGAGGCAATTCTTGCATACGAGAACGCTGCTGTGACCCTGCACTCCCGCATCAAAGTAAGAGTAACCAAGACCATGCCGGACGGCACCGAGAAAACCGGTGTTGTAGAGTCCACCCTTGGCCGTTTTATCTTCAACGAGATCATCCCGCAGGATCTGGGCTTCGTTGACAGAAGCGTTCCGGGCAACGAGCTGGTACTTGAGGTTGATTTCCATGTGGGAAAGAAACAGTTAAAGAAGATTCTGGAGAAGGTCATCAACGTGCATGGCGCTACCCAGACTGCTGTTACCCTGGATGATATCAAGGCTATCGGTTACAAGTATTCTACCAGAGCAGCCATGACCGTATCCATCGCGGATATGACCGTGCCGGCATCCAAGCCGCAGCTTCTGGAAGACGCGCAGGCAACTGTAGACCGCATCGCAAAGAACTTCCGCCGTGGTCTGATCACTGAGGAAGAGCGTTATAAAGAGGTTATCGATACCTGGAAGACTACCGATGACCAGCTGACCAAAGACCTGTTAGGCGGTCTGGATAAGTACAACAACATCTTCATGATGGCAGACTCCGGTGCGCGAGGATCTGATAAGCAGATCAAGCAGCTGGCAGGTATGCGTGGACTTATGGCAGATACAACCGGTCACACCATCGAGCTTCCTATCAAATCCAACTTCCGTGAGGGTCTTGATGTACTGGAGTACTTCATCTCCGCTCATGGTGCACGAAAGGGTATGTCCGATACCGCGCTGCGTACCGCAGACTCCGGTTACCTTACCCGTCGTCTGGTAGACGTATCCCAGGATCTGATCGTGCGTGAGGTAGACTGCTGCGAAGGCAAGGATATCCCGTATATGGAGATCAAGGCATTTACCGATGGCAAAGAGACCATCGAGAGCCTGGAGGAGCGTATCACCGGCCGTTACATCGCTGAGACCATTACCGATCCGGAGACCGGAGAAGTGGTTGTAAAGGCAAACCATATGTGTACTCCGAAGCGTGCAGCTGCTGTTATGAAGGCGCTGAACAAGATGGGCCGTGATTCTGTAAAGATCCGTACCGTCTTAAGCTGTAAGTCTCACATCGGTGTCTGCGCAAAATGTTACGGTGCCAACATGGCAACTGGCCAGCCGGTACAGGTTGGTGAGGCAGTCGGCATTATTGCGGCACAGTCTATCGGTGAGCCGGGTACCCAGCTGACCATGCGTACCTTCCATACCGGCGGTGTAGCAGGTGGAGATATTACACAGGGTCTTCCTCGAGTAGAGGAGCTGTTTGAGGCACGTAAGCCGAAGGGTCTTGCAATCATCACCGAGTTCGGCGGTGTTGTAACCCTGAAAGATACAAAGAAGAAACGTGAGATCGTGGTTACTGATCCGGAGACCGGCAACTCCAAGACCTATCTGATCCCGTACGGATCCAGAATCAAGGTTCAGGACGAGCAGGTGATCGAGGCCGGTGACGAGCTGACCGAAGGTAGCGTAAACCCGCACGACATCTTAAAGATCAAGGGCGTCCGCGCCGTACAGGATTACATGATCCAGGAAGTACAGCGTGTATACCGTCTGCAGGGTGTAGAAATCAACGATAAGCACGTTGAGATGATCGTTCGTCAGATGTTAAAGAAGATCCGCATCGAGGAGAGCGGCGACAGCGATGTGCTGCCGGGCGTATCCATGGATGTTCTGGATTTCAACGAGATGAACGAGGCTTTGATCGCAGAGGGCAAGCAGCCGGCAGAGGGCAAGCAGGTTATGCTTGGTATTACCAAGGCATCCCTGGCTACTGATTCCTTCCTGTCTGCAGCATCCTTCCAGGAGACCACCAAGGTTCTGACCGAGGCGGCTATCAATGGTAAGGTTGACCATCTGATCGGTCTGAAGGAGAACGTAATCATTGGTAAGCTGATTCCGGCTGGTACCGGTATGAAGCGTTACCGTTCTGTAAAGCTCAACACAGATGTAGAGCCACAGGACGAGATTGCTCTGGAGGATGACGATGAGATCCTGCTGTCTGGAGACAATGAGGATGGCGACATGGCGGACGAGGCTCCGGAAGTGTTTGACATCGACGACAGCGAAGAGTAAAAAATAATATAGCCTGACCGTAATAGCAGAAGGTCCGGGCATGTAAGAAAACGACTTCCTATATTTTCACATATCGTTATTTGCTTGCTTTCACAACAGATGTTCGCCTGCATCGGATTTGCATCCGCTGCATTCGGACATCTGTGTTCAAGATGCAAACACCTGATATGCTGAAAATACTGGAAGTCGTTTTCTTACATGCCCTGCGGTATTGGCTGTGTGAAGATTTGGGGTGCAAATGCGCGGTGCTGTTTGCGCAATATGTAAATAACATCCAGTAGTTTTGTAGAAAGTATGGGTATTGTATGAGTCAGTTACGTGGGGGAGAGAATTCGAATTTGAACAGGGATTCTGGAAGAAATACAGGTGGAAACGCACCGCAGCGCCCTGACCGGAGGGCGGGGCGGCCGCTTTCGGAGCGGGAAATCCGGGAGATGCGGGCGAGGAAGGCACGGAAGATGAAGCTGATGCGCCGCCGCAGACGGATTCTGCTTCTGGGCCTGCTTGCGGTCTGCGTTCTGACCGGTGTGCTGGTGGCTGCGGTTTCCAGACGTGTGCGAAGCTGGAAGGCAGAGAAGGCAGCTGTACAGGCAGCGGCAATGCAGGAGAGCATGAGCGCGTCCGCGGCAGAGGCAGAAAGCCTGGCAGCAGCGGAGGCTGAGCAGTACCGGGCAAATCTGCCGGATATGGGAGCTATTTACGGAATTGCCGTAAACGGAGTTGGCTGGAGCCATTTCTTTGCGGACAATTCCTACAGCATGGCACCGGCAAATTCCTACATCACAGCGCTCCGCGCAACCTTAAACGGGCAGCCAGAGGGCATGAGCGGAACCATCCGCTACCGGGTGAACTTAAGCGGAACCGGATGGCTGGACTGGCAGGAGAATGGCAATGAGGCAGGAGATTCTGCCGGTAGTATGCCCCTTGAAGGCATTGCCATGGAACTGACCGGAGATCTGGCAACTTATTATGAGGTGCTTTACAGTGTATTGCAGGATTCCCAGTGGACGGAATGGGCTTCAGACGGCGCGGAGGCCGGAGCGGTTGGCGTGGGTCTCCATGTGGACGGTGTGCGGATTTCTGTGGTGAAGCGGACCGGAGGCGAGGCTTACGCGGGAAATATTGATCCGAACCGGCCCATGGTGGCCCTGACCTATGATGACGGTCCGTCGCCGACAGTCACGCCGCGGATATTAAAGTGCCTGCAGGATAACGGAGGCCGGGCTACCTTTTTTATGGTGGGAAAGCAGGTTATCAAAAGTCCGGATGTCTTAAAACAGATGGTGGCTCAGGGCTGCGAGGTGGCTAACCACACCTACGACCATACCCTCATGACAAAGGTGGCACCGGTGGAGCTGGCAAATCAGCTGGTGGCGACAAACCAGGTGGTTTCCGATGCCTGCGGCATCTCTCCGGTGCTGATGCGTCCCTGCGGCGGCGCAAAGACCGTGGAAGGCATGAACATTGCAGGCGCGATTTCCATGCCGGCGATTCTCTGGAGTGTTGATACGCTGGACTGGAAGACCCGGGACGCGTCCCAGACGATCCAGACAGTGCTTGAGAAGGTAAAGGACGGGGATATCATTCTGATGCATGACCTTTACGATGCGACTGGCGATGCCAGTGAGACGATCATCCCGGAACTGGTAAAGCGTGGGTTCCAGCTGGTGACGGTCAGCGAGCTGTCATCCTACCGGGGCGGTATGATACCGGGAAAAAGCTATTCGCAGTTCCGTCTAGTGAAGACAAATGAGAAATAAAAACAGATGGTAAATGCGGCCTGCCAGCTTTCACGATGGGGAAGCTGGCAGGCCGCCTTTTTCATCTGCAGTCAGTGTCTGGCAGAAGAGCAGGCGGAAAGCCGACACCGTAGTGATCCCAGAAATCCTTTATTTTCTGTGCATAATTCTGAGAAAGCTGGATCAGGTACCTGTCCGCTGAGGTCAGCATACGATCTTTGGAGAAGATGATATACCAGTCCCAGGATGGTTCCTGTTCCGGATAAAACCAGACGGAGCCGCTGCCATTTTGTACATAGGACTGTGGCATAATGGTGCAGCACAGTCCGTTGCTGACCAGTCGGTACAGCACATTGTTCATATGGGTTTCGTAGCGGATCTTCGGGAGATATCCAGCATCCTCAAACAGCGGATCAATGACGTTTCGCATAGTGGAACCGGAGAACATGAAGGCAAAGGGATCATTTTTAAAGTGTTTTAAGTCCATTGTGTTTAATGGTTTCCCCGTGGGGGCGGCATATTGTGCCATGGGATGTTTACGCGGAATGCCGAGAACCAGCCGTTCCGTGCAGAGGTGTACATAGTCAAAATGGCGGGAAGAAGGCTTGTCTTTTATCATGACAAAGGCCAGATCTAGCCGGTCAGTCTGGACATTTTCCTCCATCTCCCGTACATTTTGCTCAGTCAGAGTGATGGCTACGTTGGGAAAAGCATGGCTGAAATCCTTTGCAATATTAATGAATAGGTCAGCTCCGTGCTCATAGGGAAGTCCAAAGGAAATGGTGCCGCGGGGATTGTCGGACAGATCATTGATCTGGCTGACGCAGTTCTGTGCCATCTTTAAAATTCGTCTTGCGTTTTCGATATAAATACGCCCGGCATGAGTCGGGCGCATTTCTTTTTTGGAGCGGTGAAAGAGAGGGGTGCCAAGCTCTGTTTCGAGCTTGATAAGCTGCTGGTTTAAGCCGGACTGTGAGATGAACAGGCGTTCAGCTGCCTTGGTGACATTTCCGGTTTCTGCGATCGCGACAATGTATTCCAGTATTTTAAAGTTCATAATAAATTCCCTCCTGAAAGTTTCTGGCAAATGCTACAATATGATCTGTTTTCAGACAAGATGCACAAAAATTCTCAATATATTTTCATAAGATGAACAAAAAAGAAGAAAAACTTCTGGACTGTATCGTTATTAGCTGTTTTACTTATTTTAACTCGCATGATAGAATGCAGTCAAGTGAGAAAAAGCAGTTTTAATACTACTTAAGGAGGGGAAAAAATGGTAGCTTTAAAATGGCTCGACAAGAATTTTGAAATCTGCTGTATGTCTGTGTTACTGGCAATTATGACAGTCCTTTCATTCACAAATGTTGTGATGCGTTATTGCTTCAATAATGCGTTAAGCTGGTCGGATGAGGTCTGCTGTTACTGCCTGGCAATCAGCGCATTTCTTTCCTTGCCGGCAACAATCCGGAACAGATCTATGATCCGTGTGGATACTTTTACCACCATGCTCAGCAAACCGGTGCAGAAGATCATCACCATTGTATGTACGGTAATCGTGGGTGCGTTCACTGTACTTCTGGTAAAGGGCGGATTTGATCTGATTGCTGTTACCGCAAAGACCGGACAGCGCAGCCCGGCTTTACAGATTCCAGTAGCAAACTTCTACTGGATTATGACCATCTGCTTTGTACTGGCTGTACTCAGAGCAGTTCAGGTAGTATTTCTTGATGTGACTGGAAAGCTCGCTGCGCCTTCAGAAAACCATCAGTACCGTCAGGTGATTGATGCGGAGGGCTGCATTGTTACCAGCGGCCTGATCGACTATCATGTACATTATATGCGCGGCGCTTCCGAAGGCGGTGTGCAGGCAGATGTTGTATCTTTCTGCAGCGGTATTACGACTGTGGTAGACGGCGGAACTGCCGGAACCGGAATGTATGAGCATATCTACCGCACCATCGTAGCCAACTCCCAGGTGCGTTTCCTGAATTTACTGCTGGCAGCGTCCGGCGGACAGTCCAACAACCAGTATCCGGAGAATCTGGATCCGGCACTGATGGATGAGAAAAAAATTGTGGAATTCTTTAAGAAGTATCCGGACAACCTGGTTGGACTGAAAACCAGAATTTCCCATGGCATCATTGAGGCAGACAAGGTAGAAGCTTCCGTCCGCCGTACCGTTGAGATTGCGGAGAAGGCTGGAACAAGAGTGGTTGTTCATGTAACGGACTGTCCGGTGGGCCTGGACCAGCTGGCATCCTGGCTGCGTCCGGGTGATGTGATCTGCCATATTTACCAAGGCAAGGATCATACCTGCATCGGCGAAGACGGCAAGGTGCTTGCAGGCCTGTTAGAGGCAAGAGCGCGCGGTGTTCTCTTTGACGCCTGCAACGGAAGAAGCAACTTCGATCTGGAAGTATGCCAGGCATCCATCAAACAGGGCTTTGTGCCGGATGTGATCAGCAGTGATATCAATTCTTCCAGCTGTTTCCTTCAGCCGTTACACTCCCTGCCGCGTATCTTATCCAAGTTCGTAGACTTTGGCATGGACTGGATGGATGTGCTGGACTGCGCGACAAAGAAGCCGGCTGAGCTCATCGGCATGCCGGAGCTGGCATCCATGGCAGAGGGTACCACAGCAGATGTCGTAATCTTAAAGCATAAGGAAAAAGAAATGCAGTATACAGACCTTGCAGAGCACACCTTTACCGGACATCAGGTATTTGTTCCACAGATGACATTCAAGGATGGTGAGTGCGTTTACTGCCAGGCGGATTTCGCATAAAAAAGGAAAAGGAGCCGGAACAGCATGAAATATTCAGATTATCAGGTGATTGTGGAAAAGGAATATGAGAAGAACCGGAAAAATATTTTTACCTGTTACTTTTTCATTCTTCTCTCGGTCATTCTGTTCGCGGTGTTTTTCTTAAGCATACGGGAACTTCCGGTTGCCGGCGCTGCGTTTCTTCTGGATTTTGCGGCGGCGGTCTATGCGATCCGGGCCTTTAAGGGCCTTCACCCGTACTGGGAGATGCAGTATGCGTTAAAAGCGAAGGAAGATCCGACGGAGATGAACGTGGGCTGCTTTACCGCATCGTTGGAATTTGCCGGGAAAAAGGGTCTTCCTGAGTTTCATGGCAGAGCTCCGGAAATTTTCTCAGAAACACTGGTGGTTTTAAGAAAAAGCAGCAAGGTTTCCCGAACAGACCTCGAACGTCTGGAGAATGTATTAAAACAGGCCGGGATTCAGGAAAACAAGCGTTAACTGCCTGGAAACTTTAACTTGCGGACACTCCCTGTATATGGTATAATCAACGCGAAAATATGCGATTGCGGCCTTTTCGGGTCAGACTCAGCAAAAGGGCGGCAGAGAGCAACAAAAACAGAGGAGGCAGATATCATGAAACATGTAAAGACTTTAAACAATAAAACTCTGAAGGAGTCCATGAAGAAGGGCGGATGCGGCGAGTGCCAGACTTCCTGTCAGTCTGCATGCAAGACTTCCTGCACCGTTGGCAACCAGAGCTGCGAGAACGCAAACAGATAATTATAACAATAGTTTCTGTAAAACTGGAATAGTTACACGGTAAAAGATGGCAGAGGTGGATAAGGGTTCTGAAAAACAGGGACTTTTATCTGCGTCTGCCTATGTGTGTGTTAGGGACTTGATTAAAAAGGAGATTTTGAGTGATTCATCAGTATAAAAATAACGGATATAATATTGTCATGGACATTGCCAGCGGCTCTGTCCATGTAGTAGACGATGTAGTTTACGATGCGGTTGCGCTGTTAGAGCCGGTCATCGGAGAGGTGATGTCCCCGGTGCAGATTCCGGAAACCGCAAGAAAGAATGCAGAGGCTGAGCTTTCCAAGACCTACCCGGCTGAAGATGTAAAAGAGGCCCTGGACGAGGTTCAGGAGCTGATCAACGCAGAGGAGCTGTACACGAAGGATATTTACCAGACTTATGTGACAGATTTCAAGGCGAGAAAGACAGTTGTGAAGGCACTCTGCCTGCACATTGCCCATGATTGTAACCTGGGCTGCAAGTACTGCTTTGCGGAAGAGGGTGAGTATCACGGACGCCGTGCTCTCATGAGCTTTGAAGTAGGTAAAAAGGCACTGGATTTCCTGGTAGCCAATTCCGGTAACCGCCACAACCTGGAGGTTGACTTTTTCGGCGGCGAGCCGCTTATGAACTGGGAAGTGGTAAAGCAGCTGGTTGAGTATGGCCGTTCTCTGGAGGAGCCGAACAACAAGCATTTCCGCTTTACCATCACCACCAACGGTGTGCTGTTAAACGATGAGATCATGGACTTCTGTAACCGTGAGATGAGCAATGTAGTCATGAGCCTGGACGGACGTAAGGAAGTCAATGACTACATGCGTCCTACCAGAAACGGTCACGGCAGCAGTTATGAGATCACCGTTCCGAAGTTCCAGAAGTTCGCGAAGAGCCGCGCAGGCAAGGATTACTATGTCCGCGGTACCTTTACCCGCAACAATCTGGATTTCTCTGAGGATGTGAAGCATTTCGCAGATCTTGGATTTGACCAGATGTCCATCGAGCCGGTAGTCGGAGCGGAGGATGAGCCGTACGCGATCCGGAAGGAAGATCTTCCGAAGATCATGGAGGAGTATGACAAGCTGGCAGTTGAGTATATCAAGCGCAAAAAAGAGGGAAGAGGATTCAATTTCTTCCATTTCATGATTGATTTAAACCAGGGACCGTGTGTGGCAAAACGTCTTTCCGGATGCGGATCAGGTACGGAGTACCTGGCAGTTACCCCGTGGGGCGATTTCTATCCATGCCATCAGTTTGTGGGCCAGGAGGATTTCCTGATGGGCAATGTAGACACCGGAATTACCAGAACGGATATCCGGGATGAGTTCAAGCTCTGCAACGTCTACGCAAAAGAAAAGTGCAGAGACTGCTTTGCAAGATTCTACTGCAGTGGCGGCTGCGCAGCCAATTCCTACAACTTCCACGGAACCATTACCGATGCTTATGAGATCGGATGCGAGATGCAGAAAAAGCGTATCGAGTGTGCGATCATGATTAAGGCGGCTCTTGCCGACGAAGAATAAAAGGAGAAATAAGATGAAGAACAGCAAAGTAAAAGGCCTTCTCGGCCTGCTGGTCCTGCTGTTCGCAGTGGGACTGTTCGGATTCTTCGGCTATGATACCATGGATGACATCAAGCTGGGTCTTGACCTGGCCGGCGGTGTCAGCATCACGTATCAGGCTGTTGATGAGAATCCGACATCGGAGGAAATGTCCGATACCATTTACAAGCTGCAGCAGCGTGTACAGAACTACAGTACAGAGGCTGTCGTGTACCAGGAGGGAAGCGACCGGATCAACATTGATATTCCGGGTGTTTCCGATGCAAACGCAATTCTGGAAGAACTCGGTAAGCCGGGTTCCCTGATCTTTACTGACGAGACCGGTAAGACCCTCTTAACCGGTGACCAGGTGGCTTCCGCAAAAGCGGGAATCATCGAGCAGAATGGTCAGAAATCCTATGTGGTAAGCCTGACCTTCACTGAGGAAGGAACCAAGGCATTCGCTGACGCGACTTCCGCAAACGTAGGCAAGCGCATTGCCATCATTTACGACAACCAGATCTACTCTAACCCGGTGGTCCGTGAGGCCATTACCGGAGGCCAGTGCCAGATCGATGGCATGACCGATTATACCGAGGCTGAGAACCTGGCGGCAACCATCCGTATCGGTTCCCTCTCCCTGGAGCTGCAGGAGCTGCGTTCTAACGTAGTCGGAGCACAGCTTGGCCAGCAGGCTATCTCCACCAGCTTAAAGGCAGGTGCCATCGGTTTTGCGATCGTTGCCGTATTCATGATGGTGCTTTACCTTATCCCGGGTGTGGCTGCTGTCATTGCCCTGGCTCTGTATGTTGGCCTGGTACTCATCATGCTGACTGCATTTGATATTACGCTGACGCTTCCGGGCGTAGCCGGTATCATCCTTTCCGTTGGTATGGCGGTGGATGCGAACGTTATCATCTTCACTCGTATCAAGGAGGAAATCGGTCTCGGACACAGCGTAAAATCCGCGATCAAGGCAGGTTTCTCCAAGGCACTGTCTGCAATTCTGGATGGAAACATCACTACCCTGATTGCTGCTGCAGTCCTGTACTTCCGTGGTTCAGGTACCGTTAAGGGCTTCGCAAGCACGCTGGCGATCGGTATCGTGCTTTCCATGTTTACCGCGCTGTTCATCACCAAGGGCGCACTGTATGCCCTGTATGCGGTAGGCTTTGAGGAACCGAAATTCTATGGAACCAAGAAGGACGGAAAGATCATCAACTTCCTCGGAAAGAAGAATATCTGCTTCATCCTTTCCATCGCTGTCATCGTGGCAGGCTGGGCAGGCATGGCTCTGCACAAGGGCCAGACCGGCTACGTCTTAAACTATGGCATGGATTTCACCGGCGGTACCTCCACCAACGTCACCTTCAATGAGGATATGAGCCTGGATGATATTTCCGCAAAGGTTGTTCCGGTTGTCTCCAAGATTACTGGTGACGCAGACGTTCAGACCCAGAAGGTTGCCGGTACCAACGAGGTTATCATCAAGACCAAGACTCTGGACGTAGAGCAGAGACAGCAGTTAGAGGATGCCATGGTTGAGAATTTTGGTGTTGACGCTGAGAAGATCACCGCAGAGAGCATTTCCGGCGCAGTCAGCACCGAGATGAAGAAGGATGCCGTATGGGCTGTGACCATTGCAACAGTTCTGATGCTGCTGTACATCTGGTTCCGCTTTAAGGATATCCGCTTTGCAGCCAGCGCAATCCTGGCTCTTGTACACGATGTTCTGGTTGTTGTTACCTTCTACTCCCTGGCGAAGTGGTCGGTTGGCTCCACCTTCATCGCATGTATGCTGACCATTGTAGGTTACTCCATCAACGCGACGATCGTTATCTTCGACCGTATCCGTGAGAACCTGGCACTGAAGAAGGCAGGCAGCAAGCAGACACTGGAAGAGATCGTAAACTTAAGTATCACCCAGACCTTTACCAGAAGCATCAATACTTCCCTGACTACCTTCATCATGGTATTCGTTCTGTTCCTTCTGGGCGTATCCTCCATCCGTGAGTTCGCCCTGCCGCTTATGGTTGGTATCGTCTGCGGAACCTATTCTTCCGTATGCGTGACCGGTGCTCTCTGGTATGTCCTGACTACCAGAAAACAGAAAAAGGCTGAGAAATAATTATGAAATATAAACTGATCACAACGGACGGACGGGCCAAGCGCGCTGAGGTTGAGACCGTGCACGGCACCATCCAGACTCCGGTTTTCATGAATGTAGGCACGGTGGCCGCCATTAAGGGCGCGGTTTCCACCGATGACCTGCGCCAGATCGGCACTCAGGTGGAGCTGTCCAACACCTACCACCTGCATGTGCGGACCGGCGACAAGCTGATCAAGCAGTTTGGCGGACTTCATAAGTTCATGAACTGGGATAAGCCGATCTTAACCGATTCCGGCGGCTTTCAGGTATTTTCCCTTTCCGGTCTTCGAAAGATCAAGGAAGAGGGTGTAACCTTCCGCTCCCATATTGACGGACACAAGATCTTTATGGGACCGGAGGAGAGCATGCAGATTCAGTCCAATCTGGCTTCTACCATTGCCATGGCTTTCGACGAATGCCCGCCGAGCCATGCGGAGCTTTCCTATATCCAGCATTCCGTAGACCGCACCACGCGGTGGCTGGAGCGCTGTAAGAAGGAAATGGCAAGACTGAATTCCCTGCCGGATACCATCAACAAGGAGCAGCTCCTGTTCGGTATCAACCAGGGCGGCGTTGTGGATTCCATCCGCATCCAGCACGCAAAAACCATCGCGGATATGGATCTGGACGGTTACGCAGTGGGCGGCCTTGCCGTAGGCGAGACCCATGAGGAGATGTATCACATCCTCGATGTAACCGTTCCGCATCTTCCGCAGAACAAGCCGACTTACCTGATGGGCGTTGGAACTCCGGCGAACATTTTAGAGGCGGTAGACCGCGGCGTGGATTTCTTTGACTGTGTTTACCCGTCCCGCAACGGACGCCACAGTCATGTATACACAAACCACGGCAAGCTCAATCTGTTAAATCAGAAGTACGAGCTTGATCCGCGTCCGATCGAGGAAGGCTGCCAGTGCCCGGCATGCCGTTCCTATTCCAGAGCATACATCCGTCACCTGTTCAAGGCGAAGGAAATGCTGGGAATGCGTCTGTGCGTCTTGCATAATCTGTATTTTTATAATAAAATGATGGAAGAGATCCGCGACGCGATCGAACAGCACCGGTACGCAGAGTACAAGGCTCAGAAGCTTGCCGGTATGGAGGAAGGCCCGCAGGAATAGTTTCTTAACATTTCGGGGTTTTTAAACAAAAACGAATAAGGCTGGCCAGAGCGAGGCGCAGGCACAGCCGCAAGGAGGACAACATGTTATTAGCAACTGCAGCAGCAAACCCGACCATGATGATCGTGTTATACGTGGTAATCTTTGGTGGTATCTTCTACTTCATGGGCTACCGTCCGCAGAAGAAGGAGAAAAAGAGAGTAGACGAGATGATGGCAAGCCTTGCTATCGGCGACAGCGTACTGACCAGCAGCGGTTTCTACGGCGTAATTATCGACATGACCCATGACACCGTGATCGTAGAGTTTGGCAGCAACAAAAACTGCCGCATCCCGATGCAGAAGGCAGCAATCGTACAGGTTGAGAAGCCGGAGGCATAAAAATTTAAAAGCAATAGCAATAAAGGTCCGAAGCCGGTAATCCCGGCATACCGCTG
>ERZ791926.308-NODE-308-length-46435-cov-4.342130_pt1 | contig 46435 bp, 26 predicted proteins | sample MGYA00510131_ERZ791926 | MGnify/ENA primary metagenome ERZ791926 (study PRJEB30046, sample SAMN00792052) | human gut metagenome | study: EMG produced TPA metagenomics assembly of the A metagenome-wide association study of gut microbiota in type 2...
GTATGATATAATATATACAGAGTCTCCCTCCATGCGGAGGGAGTGGATTGAAATGTCATCACAAAACTGATGAATATGGGTGGTTTCAAGTCTCCCTCCATGCGGAGGGAGTGGATTGAAATACCTACTTCAATTTTCATTTTCTGTACCTCCAAAGAGTCTCCCTCCATGCGGAGGGAGTGGATTGAAATTTCCGGTCATGGTTCGGAATCCTCTGATGTTGAGGTCTCCCTCCATGCGGAGGGAGTGGATTGAAATGAACTATATCTCCCGGTTACAAGCGAGTATCTGGAGTCTCCCTCCATGCGGAGGGAGTGGATTGAAATGAAAAATCATCAACGGAAAATTCCTTATTGCAGGTCTCCCTCCATGCGGAGGGAGTGGATTGAAATACCGCCAAAGCAAAAATCTTTTGAAGGGGGCTAGAGTCTCCCTCCATGCGGAGGGAGTGGATTGAAATGATTCGGAGACTTTCACCACGTTCCCCGTAGTGGGTCTCCCTCCATGCGGAGGGAGTGGATTGAAATAGCTCACCCGTTATAGATAACAAGCATAGACGGGTCTCCCTCCATGCGGAGGGAGTGGATTGAAATATGAAGATATTGTACAGATCATCGCAAGCAGGACAGAGTCTCCCTCCATGCGGAGGGAGTGGATTGAAATTTGGGGACTTGCATATTGACACAAGACAGGATGATGTCTCCCTCCATGCGGAGGGAGTGGATTGAAATGATCCGCTCAACGAGGAAATCGAGGTGCAGCTGATGTCTCCCTCCATGCGGAGGGAGTGGATTGAAATGTGAATTAGATAATTTCCCACTGTGGCGTTACTGGTCTCCCTCCATGCGGAGGGAGTGGATTGAAATATAGAGTTCCGACGACAGCGGCGGCGTGAAATAGTCTCCCTCCATGCGGAGGGAGTGGATTGAAATAACGTGCGTTACAAGTATGATATAATATATACAGAGTCTCCCTCCATGCGGAGGGAGTGGATTGAAATGAAAGCCTTAATATGTACAAGTTAGATACAATGTGTCTCCCTCCATGCGGAGGGAGTGGATTGAAATAGCCGCCTGTGGTCGCTGCTGTGCTGTGACCGCGGTCTCCCTCCATGCGGAGGGAGTGGATTGAAATGTGAACATTAGTAAAATGTTTTGAAAACAACGAGTCTCCCTCCATGCGGAGGGAGTGGATTGAAATGAAAAGTGTGACATCGAGTTCGAGGAAATCAACGGTCTCCCTCCATGCGGAGGGAGTGGATTGAAATAGTTTGAAACTCGGTGGGTGGCAAGATAAATCAACGTCTCCCTCCATGCGGAGGGAGTGGATTGAAATTCGGATCGGCGATATTGTCACGGTAAGAGATTATGTCGTCTCCCTCCATGCGGAGGGAGTGGATTGAAATCATAAGATGACAGCCCGATTCTTCTGCATACGTCGTCTCCCTCCATGCGGAGGGAGTGGATTGAAATTTCCGAGTCATGCAAGCCAACGATTGGCGGTATCAGTCTCCCTCCATGCGGAGGGAGTGGATTGAAATAGCTATCAAGAAGCGATACGGACGGCTGTACGCAGGTCTCCCTCCATGCGGAGGGAGTGGATTGAAATGAGAATGCGAGGTAAAGAAAATGAAAAAGTACGAGTCTCCCTCCATGCGGAGGGAGTGGATTGAAATAACTATGACCGCGGCAGACGGTTCAGCGTGGACGGTCTCCCTCCATGCGGAGGGAGTGGATTGAAATGACAGCGGCTACGGGTCAAGCTGGTATGTGTCCTCGTCTCCCTCCATGCGGAGGGAGTGGATTGAAATACAAAGCACACCGTAAACAAGGTCATCACACCGGAGGTCTCCCTCCATGCGGAGGGAGTGGATTGAAATGCGTTTTGTAGTATAATAGAATATAGAAAGGAGGGTCTCCCTCCATGCGGAGGGAGTGGATTGAAATTTCCGGTATGACGGATAACTCGTATCAGATCACAGGTCTCCCTCCATGCGGAGGGAGTGGATTGAAATGGCATCTACGCATCGGTATCCAAGACCTAATCGGGTCTCCCTCCATGCGGAGGGAGTGGATTGAAATCACTTATATCCGCCGAGTTCACAAGAATAAAGAAAGTCTCCCTCCATGCGGAGGGAGTGGATTGAAATGAGCAGGCATATCGAATACATCCTCCGTTTTCAGTCTCCCTCCATGCGGAGGGAGTGGATTGAAATGATTGTGTCAATCGGAGATACAGCGCCGGTTTCCGTCTCCCTCCATGCGGAGGGAGTGGATTGAAATAGGTTTCAGCAGCCTTGCATTGCACATCTGCAACCGGTCTCCCTCCATGCGGAGGGAGTGGATTGAAATAGACCATTGAAAAGCGACGTATCGCGGATTGCAGGAGGTCTCCCTCCATGCGGAGGGAGTGGATTGAAATGTCCAATTTGACGAAACAGAAAATGTTGCATCTCGTCTCCCTCCATGCGGAGGGAGTGGATTGAAATGGGGAAAATGCGGACATCACCAAGATGATGCAAGGTCTCCCTCCATGCGGAGGGAGTGGATTGAAATATCGACAACGGCGCTGCATCGTCCGGCAGGTCAGAGTCTCCCTCCATGCGGAGGGAGTGGATTGAAATGCGAATAAAATCGGCTGTACCGTCTACGAAAAGGTCTCCCTCCATGCGGAGGGAGTGGATTGAAATGGATATTCCGGATATCTCTGAAAAGCAAGACAAAGTCTCCCTCCATGCGGAGGGAGTGGATTGAAATTCGTAGATATATACAGTATGTGTCCAAAAGTACCATGTCTCCCTCCATGCGGAGGGAGTGGATTGAAATGCCAATTACCTTGCGGAATATCTTGGATGCTTTAGTCTCCCTCCATGCGGAGGGAGTGGATTGAAATGGCGTAGCAATCGACTATCTACTGGGTGGGAAATGTCTCCCTCCATGCGGAGGGAGTGGATTGAAATGATCGTGCCAAGGCTGACCACGCAGACGACTGGCAGTCTCCCTCCATGCGGAGGGAGTGGATTGAAATATCCGTACCAAGGTAGTGCCGGAGATGGACGCAGTCTCCCTCCATGCGGAGGGAGTGGATTGAAATGTGGTAGGCACTGATCTGCTCAATGCCCAGAAGCAGTCTCCCTCCATGCGGAGGGAGTGGATTGAAATAGAAAGGGATGAAAAAACATGGAAGACGAAACCAGTCTCCCTCCATGCGGAGGGAGTGGATTGAAATTGCTTGCGGGTGCTATCGCTGCATCGCTATCTGCGTCTCCCTCCATGCGGAGGGAGTGGATTGAAATGCAGACAGTGCAGACACCGCAGAATCCCGCGGGGTCTCCCTCCATGCGGAGGGAGTGGATTGAAATTTGCATGGGGTGGTGCACACGGTGCCCGCCCGAAGGTCTCCCTCCATGCGGAGGGAGTGGATTGAAATTCCCATGTCCTCACGTCCTCAAAAAATTTACGGAGTCTCCCTCCATGCGGAGGGAGTGGATTGAAATGGGTTGCAGAGTACAACGGTAAGTGCAACTACAGTCTCCCTCCATGCGGAGGGAGTGGATTGAAATATCGCAGTGAACCCAAAGAATCCAGTACAGCAGCGTCTCCCTCCATGCGGAGGGAGTGGATTGAAATGGTTCAGCGTCACGCCCATTTTTCCGGAAACTGTGTCTCCCTCCATGCGGAGGGAGTGGATTGAAATGTCGCTGTGCCCTCGTCGTAGCTGTCCATGTAGTCAGTCTCCCTCCATGCGGAGGGAGTGGATTGAAATTTTATCATGTGTTTCAAGGTAACGACTGCGATAAGTCTCCCTCCATGCGGAGGGAGTGGATTGAAATTCTCCGATCATGGTAACATTCTTACCGATCTGTATGTCTCCCTCCATGCGGAGGGAGTGGATTGAAATATTTAAGATGATTAAGCTAGGATCAAACGGCTGTAGTCTCCCTCCATGCGGAGGGAGTGGATTGAAATAACGCTTGCCTTGATTTCTCTTGCAATATTCCGGCGGTCTCCCTCCATGCGGAGGGAGTGGATTGAAATGTGAAGCACAAAACAACTGCATGCGGCTCGGCGGTCTCCCTCCATGCGGAGGGAGTGGATTGAAATATATAATCTCGCAGCGCTATCATCTGTTCCCGTGTCTCCCTCCATGCGGAGGGAGTGGATTGAAATGCAAGCTCCAGCAATGTGTGTTCGTGCCGTGCCAGCGGTCTCCCTCCATGCGGAGGGAGTGGATTGAAATTTCACCACGTGAAAAACTGGAAAGGTAGAATTGAGGTCTCCCTCCATGCGGAGGGAGTGGATTGAAATTCTGTTCCTCGTTCTCGTGAGTACTCTCAGAATCAGTCTCCCTCCATGCGGAGGGAGTGGATTGAAATACTTTCCGAGCAATATAAGAAGACATCTTATCCCGTCTCCCTCCATGCGGAGGGAGTGGATTGAAATATCGCTCCGAATCTTCCGGATCCGGATGACTGGCAATGTCTCCCTCCATGCGGAGGGAGTGGATTGAAATGAAACATTAGTGTACAAAAAATATAAACCGTCAGAGGTCTCCCTCCATGCGGAGGGAGTGGATTGAAATGGAATACTTATGGCAAAATTATATTGCAGAATGGGTCTCCCTCCATGCGGAGGGAGTGGATTGAAATTGCTGTTTCGGATATGGATAGTACCGCCCATTTGGTGGTCTCCCTCCATGCGGAGGGAGTGGATTGAAATGCCGGAGCTTGTCAAGCGGTCGCTGACGTTATCAATGTCTCCCTCCATGCGGAGGGAGTGGATTGAAATCTCCCAGAATGTATACCCTTTTCCAGCAGCATAGTCTCCCTCCATGCGGAGGGAGTGGATTGAAATAGCTGGGGGATAAGATGTCTTCTTACATTGCCCGGAGTCTCCCTCCATGCGGAGGGAGTGGATTGAAATATCTGTAAGATGATCTTCTGCGAGCTTCTGAACGGTCTCCCTCCATGCGGAGGGAGTGGATTGAAATTAACTGATCAATGAAATTATCAAAAGGGTCACCGTCTCCCTCCATGCGGAGGGAGTGGATTGAAATAGCCATGTCAGGATCCCATGTCTTACCCTTAATCGTCTCCCTCCATGCGGAGGGAGTGGATTGAAATGCCTATGTTTATCTGATGCGTCACTATATCCATAGTCTCCCTCCATGCGGAGGGAGTGGATTGAAATATTGAGTTCCTGAAAAACGCCACTTGTTAACACGTCTCCCTCCATGCGGAGGGAGTGGATTGAAATACTATGATATCATTCCGATGATATATTTTGAGAAGTCTCCCTCCATGCGGAGGGAGTGGATTGAAATTCCTCAGTCTGAGTATACTGATCGACTTTACAGTCTCCCTCCATGCGGAGGGAGTGGATTGAAATGGGGTATTGCATTGCAAATACTATCTAAATATAGTCTCCCTCCATGCGGAGGGAGTGGATTGAAATACACATGCTTTGAAATCTAAGGAGGAATGACACGTCTCCCTCCATGCGGAGGGAGTGGATTGAAATATATTTGGACAGTCTCAGCGTTGGAACAATCTCAGTCTCCCTCCATGCGGAGGGAGTGGATTGAAATGACAGAATCATCATTTCCGGCACCGGCTCAGGTCAGGTCTCCCTCCATGCGGAGGGAGTGGATTGAAATGCAGGTCGTGAAGTCATCCTGGTTGAGCCGGATAGTCTCCCTCCATGCGGAGGGAGTGGATTGAAATTTTCCTGTCAAGTTCTTGTTGCTTGCGCTTGGTGCTGTCTCCCTCCATGCGGAGGGAGTGGATTGAAATATTACGGTTACGATCATACATTATATCCTGATAGCGTCTCCCTCCATGCGGAGGGAGTGGATTGAAATAACCGGGCATGATGCTTGATGTGCAGTGTGACCTAGTCTCCCTCCATGCGGAGGGAGTGGATTGAAATGGGATCGAGGTCAAGGCTCAGAACGGGAGACCGTGTCTCCCTCCATGCGGAGGGAGTGGATTGAAATGAGATGTACAAAGGTGAAAATAGAACAAGGTCACAAAGTCTCCCTCCATGCGGAGGGAGTGGATTGAAATGTAGAATCCGTAAAGCGGCGATTGGAGAACGGCAGTCTCCCTCCATGCGGAGGGAGTGGATTGAAATGTAGTTGGGAGCGTCCACACGCACAATGGCGTGAGTCTCCCTCCATGCGGAGGGAGTGGATTGAAATATCACCGACATATCCAGGTGTAGTAATTGCACCGTCTCCCTCCATGCGGAGGGAGTGGATTGAAATTCCCCACATGAGATCATATTCCGATGCGTTATATGTCTCCCTCCATACGGAGGGAGTGGATTGAAATGTGTTGTCTCCCGGTTTCATCAACAGAATTTTCGGTCTCCCTCCATACGGAGGGAGTGGATTGAAATAAACTCACAATGGCTACACTCTATCTACATATGAGTCTCCCTCCATACGGAGGGAGTGGATTGAAATCCAGTGATACTGTTTCCATTTTCACTGAGCCACACGTCTCCCTCCATACGGAGGGAGTGAATTGAAATACTGAGATATGCCCATCAGAGTGCGTGACGCTCGGTCTCCCTCCATACGGAGGGAGTGGATTGAAATATCAGCGCTGACAAGTACAAGAGCGGCGTAATGCTGTCTCCCTCCATACGGAGGGAGTGGATTGAAATACGCCGTTCGAGTCCTGTTTTTGTTCCGGAAAATGTCTCCCTCCATACGGAGGGAGTGGATTGAAATCCCCCTCTCCCCGTGCCTCTGCCTCTGCGTCCGCGTCTCCCTCCATACGGAGGGAGTGGATTGAAATCTTGTAGTCGCTGTTGATTGCAATTGATTGTGCAGTCTCCCTCCATACGGAGGGAGTGGATTGAAATTCCTCAATTGCAACCGGGTCAGCCAAATATACGGCGTCTCCCTCCATACGGAGGGAGTGGATTGAAATATTTCCATTGCACGCTGTGTAGGCATATTATAATGTCTCCCTCCATACGGAGGGAGTGGATTGAAATGCATGGATGCGTGAGAACGGGTATCTAATCAAGCGTCTCCCTCCATACGGAGGGAGTGGATTGAAATAACAAGTTATATGATGCACTTCAAACAGAACAAAGTCTCCCTCCATACGGAGGGAGTGGATTGAAATGTAAAATTTTCAAGGAATCCTCCCAGCAGCAGTGCGTCTCCCTCCATACGGAGGGAGTGGATTGAAATAGCTTATAGTGGAGGTGATATTGTGCGGACTGATGTCTCCCTCCATACGGAGGGAGTGGATTGAAATGATGTCCTGTGGATTGTCCAACAACCTGCAGGACGGTCTCCCTCCATACGGAGGGAGTGGATTGAAATGTCTCTGGCATCCGACGCAGCCGCATTCTGGGATGTCTCCCTCCATACGGAGGGAGTGGATTGAAATAGGGGTAATTTGCGGTCATGTTTTTGATAGATATGTCTCCCTCCATACGGAGGGAGTGGATTGAAATGTAAAATCCGTCAAAACTCATTGAAAAATATCATGTCTCCCTCCATACGGAGGGAGTGGATTGAAATGAGTGCGGAAAGCCAACAACAGCGTTCTGGACGGCGTCTCCCTCTATGCGGAGGGAGTGGATTGAAATACTGTTAACCCGGACGGCAGCGTGACACACGTCGAGTCTCCCTCCGTATGGAGGGAATAAATTGAAATTTCAAATAGTCCGCATAGATCGGATTCCTGCAGCCCTGCTGCGCCACAAACTTGTCCAGCTTGGCACTGTACTCCATCTGCTGCATCTGATTCTGTGCAGCCTCGTACTTCTTCTGCCAGTCGGCAGCGGACTGCTTGATGCCGTCAATATCCATTTCGGTGTACGACTGGATCTTGCTGTTCGCATCGTTCAGCTGCCCTGTGACAGCGTCCAACTTCGCCTGCAGTGCTTTGTAATCCTCTTCGCTGTAGGTCTTTGCCTGCGGCTCCGGCGTCTGCTCCTGCTGTGTCGGCTCGTTCTCGGTTTCGTCTTCCATGTTCTTTCATTCCTTTCGTGATTTGGGTATAAAAATAGCACCTGATTGCTCAGATGCTGATTTCACAAATAAGAACGCCGTACCCGCTGGCTGAATTGTTCTTGTTTTCCGCCCTCCGCCAGTTTATGCCCTTGGTCGGGGCAGCTTTACGGATTCTGTGCAATAGCGTTATATAAATCCACCATAGCGCTGCACAACACCGCATAACCTTGCAAATCACCATATGTATCAGGCGTGAATTCTGCCATTTCTTCCAGCTTTTCCAGCAGGATTTCTTTTGCCTTTTGTTCCATAGGTTTCTCCTTTCAGGCATGAAAAAAGCACCTCGTTTGAGATGCTTTCTATCGTATTTGGTTTTACTTCTCAAAACAACACGTATTTTGAGATGCTTTCTAATCGCTTTGGTGTTCAATCCAGCACCTTAACAGCGTCTCTTAACTCATTTAATGACTTCCCACAGACGAAGGGAGTGTTCATGACATCAACAATAGAGTACACTGTTTTTTCAAACCCGTCAAAATAAAGTAAATAGCTGTATGTTCCGTCTTTATGAAAACAAGGGTCTATGTTTCCGTATTTCCCATGATATGTGAATTCGACCAGACCATAACAGTCTTCTACTTTCTTCTTCAAGAGGTCATTCGCACTCATAAAATATCTTGATTCTCCCTTCTTTCGGAATCACTCAATTCCTCTGCTTCACCATGGACAGGAATTCCTTTTTCATTTTTGATGTACATATGCTTATGTTCACCGTGTTTTCCTAATTTGCTTTCTTTTTTATGCCCGTGACTGTTGTTTGAAATCTGTTTCGTTTGGCAGCCGTCTGAATCGTAGTAGTTTCTATCCACGCCGCCTTTGTCATTCACCCTTTGCGTGATACCGTTCGGCGGACCCTTTACTACTACAGTTTTATTTACGACATAAATTTGACTCCCTGCCGCATTTGCGGTTTTCCCTATTATAGCACTGCTTTTCCATTCTGTCAACTGATTTTTCGCTGCATGGACAGCCTTCTGAGCCGCACTCCGTCCAAACCCGTCCACCTGCTCCCGGAACGTATCTCTCCGCTGTCCGGTCTGGCTGCAGAACGTTTTCAGCTGCTTTTCGGATTCTTTCAGTTTTACCGCATTTGCCACATAGTCTGCCTGCAGCACCGCCTTTGTTTCTTCGTCCGGGGCATTTTCCACCGCCGCCTGCGATGCCAGTGTCCGCCGCTTTAGCGCCCGTACATTCCGTTCGCCCTGCCGCTGCATCTGGCTGATCTCGTATTTTGTGTACTTTTTGCCGTTGTATGAGATGTTTTTCTCATTCAGCTTTTTGATCTGTTCCAGCGTGTAATTTGGTTTGGAGATGCCTTTGTAGTATGCGTGCCAATCGTGGCGGCAGTTCCAGCCCTTGAATCCTTCGCCGGAGCCGTAACCGATCTCATGCAGGGTGTACACGTGCAGCCCGTCAATGGTTTCTCCGGCATCTTCTCCGGTCAGCGTGACCAGCTGCCCCTGCCACCTTGCGTGTTCCGGTCTGGCTCCGCTGTGTGCGGTCAGTTCCTGTGTGGAGAGAGTGGATTGAAAATCCGTGAATTATATGAGTGGTGCCGTCTGTGATTCGTCTCCCTCCATACGGAGGGAGTGGATTGAAATGACGATGCAAGAATGGCAGACTGGCAGGGAGATCGTCTCCCTCCGTATGGAGAGAGTGGATTGAAATGTACACCTTTGGGGCGTGGAATCCGGCACGGGCAAGGTCTCTCTCCGTATGGAGAAAGTGGATTGAAATGTCAAAACAGACCGTGACATTAGTGTGAATCAGGTCTCCTTCCGTGTGGAGAGACTGGATTGAAACAAAGCGGTCGTAGTTTTTTCCAACGTCACCTTTCCGGTCTCTCTCTAACAGAATTCCCAAACAAGGCAGTCCATGCAATTGAAACTTAAAAATTTCCAATTACAGCAGGCTGCTGCAGTAAAAACGCCCTATGATGTGTTATAATCATCATAGGGCGTTTTTCTTAAAACTCGTCGAGTTTATTTGCGAGGGCGCAGACCGTTTTTAGAAATACTTTTACCTTTTCGGGGTCTTTTTCCTCTAGGGTAAGGGCAAGGATCTTTATCATATTATTGTTTATCTCGGTTTTTCCGAACACCAGGTCGTCCAGACTGACCCGGAGAATCTGAGAAATCTTTACAAGAGTTTCCAAGGACGGTGAGCGTGTCCCTCGCTCTAAATGCCCGATATATCCGGTGGACAGTGAGCATGATTCGCTGAGCTGTTCCTGTGTCATTCTTGACAGTTCACGGTATTTTCGGATACGGTCACCAATGGCAATATAGTCAAGTTCCTGTTCCATGACATCCCTCCTTTTTACTATTATACTGCATTTTCATTTTTGGGATAACAGACTGTTTGACACTTATTATTTGTCTTTTGGAACACTTTATATTATCTTATAGACAAAATATACTTGACTAATTGTATAGAAAATGATATAATAAGACAAAACAAAGCCAATAGGAGGTCATGGGATTATGAATTATTACGGTGTGGGTGTGAAGTTTGGCGGTACGCAGGAGATGCTGCCGCTCTATCTCGAAAATGACTGCTGGTTTATGGGATTCCGAAGAGAAGAAAAGCCCAGCTTTTATGAAACGGCGCAAAAAGTTCAGCCAGGCGATGTGATGATCGCCAAGGCTTATGCGACAGCGGCACAAGCTTATTATTACGTGCGTGCAATCGGAATCGTCACAGACACAAAAAAGCCGGATACGATACCGTCGGAATATGATGATCGGGCTGGTTTTTCTGTGACCTGGATCAAATATTTTGAAAAGCCTGCTGCTCTGTCGGCAAAGAAGTTTGCTCGTGGAACTTTTCACACAAAAACGATTTTTTTGGAGAAGAATCCGGATTTGATTGCGAAAATCCAGGAAATGATGAAATACGACTACGCAGGAGAACCGGATGAAACGGAATCGTTTGAAGAAGGCATTCCGGAGGTGAGCGAAAGCCCGGAGTAAAAGACAGTTTGAAATAAAAAATCGAAGAATAAAACGGAGGATGAAAAAATGTTTTGCAGAAAATGCGGTAAGGAAATGAAACCGAATGAGAAGTTTTGCCCGTCTTGCGGTGCTAAAGTGGAAACGGAAGAGACGGTGCAGGCAGGTTCGTCTGTTACTGATGCCGCTCCAAATATTGTTGGAACTTTACCTGAAAAAAAGAAGTACCCGGTAAAAACCGTAGTAATTGCAATAGTCGTTGTGGTTTTTGCCGTTATTCTTGTTTCTGTTTTAAGTTCTGGAAACGGAAAAGCAAAGGACGAAGATTATATTTCGGCAGCTGAAACAATTATAAGCAAGCAATTAAAGGCACCGTCAACGGCAATATATTCGGATGAGAATATTGAAGCACAAGATGATTATGGGAGAACGATCGTATCTTTAACAGTGGAATCTCAAAATTCATTTGGCGGTTATGTAACAAATACTTGCTATGTCCTTATTGAAAGCTATGATACAGAGGAAGATACATTTACTTATAATGCTGCTACCGGAGTTTATATCAGTGATTTTGGCGATAGTTTTTCCGACACATACATAAGCAGATTGAAAGAAAGTACAGATTGGAATAAACCATCTGATGAATAATATTTTTTATTGTAACTAGAAAACCCCTGGCTTTGCCAGGGGTTATTTGTTGAAAAAACGACAAGCAGCAAGCCTTCCATCTTCACGAATCACACAGACATTTCAAATTATGATGATACAAAAGCTCATTGATATCCATAACCGATTTTCCATGTTCGATGCCGTAAATCAGAATGCTGTCCCGTTCGTCTTTGGGATAGAGCAGGGCGAGTTTTGCAATTCTTAATGCAGTTTGTGTTTCATCAAGATTCAGCTGCATACCGATGCACATACTTAACAGAACATCCCTGGATGGATGGCGTGGGTTGGAGAGAGACAGGAGCTGAAAGCAATAGCGTTCGGAAAGCTGGGCATCGGATGCAAGCTGTACAATTGTGATCCCTTTTTCCCGGATCAGCGCCCTCAGATATTCCTTGATATTGCAGTCTAACAGAAAATCCTTGTTTTCCTGGAGGTAGGCATCAATGCTGCCGGTTTTTTTCAGCAATTCCAGCAGCTTTTCTGTGTCTTTGGGTTTCATGTTGTATCATTCCTTGTGAAAAACTTTATAGACTTATTATAACACGCAGCAGATGATATTTCAACACTTTAATGGGAAATCTGCTTGTGTTATATCGGGGAATGTGGTATAATAAAGAAGTTAAAATATGGCGTATCCGCTGTGTAAATGAGTTACTGTATGGAGAACGATATGAAAAACAAGAGCAAAAAAATGATGCTGTTTTCACTTGTTGTAATGCTTGGCTTTTCATTTGTATCTTTGATCGTTGCCTTTTCTATTAAAAATATCCCTGAGAACATTTCCTATGTATATGTAAATAAAAAAGTGGAAGAGCGTTCCTGGCATGATAGCTATGAAAGGGTAAATGACATTATCGGCTTATTCGAATTATGTGTTGTTGTCATTTCAACTATAGTTTTTATCATCGCAAAAGTTAAAAACAATGAGAAGATAATAAGAAAACAAATGTTATTATGGTTCGTGTTTGGAATCAGCACGATCGCACTGTTATGCAGCAATATTGTTGCGACCGGTTTATCGGATGAAATGGATTATCGTCCAAAATACTATGCGTTTTCTGATAATCAGCATACACTTGTTTTGGAGGAAAGGTCGTTTTTATTGTATGGAGGCGGATATATCTTTCAGATTCAAGACGATAACAGTGCGGTTCTATTAGATTGTTTTACAACAGATGACGGCGGCAGGAACAATGGAATGTACGATATTGTTTGGCATCAGAATTATGCTGAAATAACTTATCGTACATTTACCACTGAAAATGATAAAAAAACAATCGTTGTCAATTTCAAGTGATTTCTGTTTTTGAAAGGATGGATGCAGCTATGTTGAAGTATGGGATTTATGCAAAAGCAGTAGAGCTTTTGTGCTTTCAGCCGGCACTCGAAAAGCTTTCCGCTGTATATCCTGAGATGGATATAAAAAGCTACAAGAAAAACGTAAAACACGAATACAAAAATATGCTTTTGCGAACGCCGGACATAGGAGGCAGTTCCCTGGAGATGAATCTGTATATCGCAGCATTTGTCTTTTCTCTGCACAAAGCAGAACCGGACAAGATCACGCCTGCGGTTGTGGATGCAATGGTAACAGCCGTGTTTAATTCTCCGTTTATGATAAAGGCGCACAAAAACAAAAAATGCACCTTATTTACGGATAAAGTGCAGGACAAGAAAGTAAAGGAAAGCATCGCAAGCCAAACGTCGGAATATGCACTTGACTGGAAATTTCGCTATGAAAAAGGCGTGGATGAGTTCTATAATACATACACAGAATGCGGTATCTGTAAGCTGGGCATCCGAGAGAACTGCTTTGAATTTGTTCCCTGTCTGTGCAATATGGATGAGAGAAACTACAGAAACGAAGGCGGACAGCTGCACCGTACCAAAACGCTGGCACAGGGGGATGACTGCTGCGACTTTCATGTTACAAAGATAAAATCTGAGAGTTGATTTTTGGTTTATCAGAAGTCATAGCATAAAAACAGGAAATGGGGGATGGCCTTGTATCCATGGCTAGAGTCTGTGTTAGAGGAGCAATACCGACCGGTTTGCAGGCTGAGGAAAACAGAGCGGAATGAAATCGTTCTGCTGGAGCAGAAAGAACGCCATGTGCGTATTGTGAAACGCATCTTTGCCGGCGGTTCAGACGTATACCGGAAACTGCTTACACTGAAACACAAAAATATGCCGGAAATTTTAGAGGTTACAGAATTTGGTGACCGAACACTTGTTCTGGAAGAGTATATTGACGGTGTGACACTTTGGGATTTGATGCAGGAAGAGGGATATTACACGGAAAAGGCAGTCAGAAGCCTTATGTCAGAGCTTTGCGATGTTCTCGCCATGCTCCATGCACAGAATATCGTGCATCGGGATATCAAGCCGCAAAATATTATGATCGAGAACAATACGCATACGCTGAAACTGATCGATTTCGATTCTGCCCGGCTTATAAAACCTTGTTATCCCAATGATACGGAATATCTTGGTACAGTAGGATATGCTGCGCCGGAACAGTATGGCGAGGTTCAGACAGACACCAGAGCCGATATCTATTCGATGGGAATATTGATGAACGAACTGCTGACAAAGAAAAGACCCTCGGAACTGCTCTATCCCGGAAAGCTGCAAAAGGTGATTGTGAAGTGCATTCAGGTTTCACCGGACAAGCGCTTTCAAACAGCAGAAAAATTGAAAAGGAGTCTGCACGGATGAAAAAGTGCAAATATTGTGGAAAAGAACTCCACGAAAATGCAAACTTCTGTCCCTACTGCATGAGAAAGCAGATCAATGCGGAATATGTAGCAGCAAAAAGCGTACATGGACTGCGTTTTCGATGGCTTATCCTGGCTGGGGTTGTTTTGATCGCTGCTGTTTTTGCCTGCGTCTGGATCCTGCCGAAAATTTATCAGAAACCGGATGCACAGCAGTCCGCAAAAAAAGAGGATTCTGCCATTGACTATGATGCCTATGTGGGGACGTGGTTCAGCAAAGAAATCAGCAGTGCGGATGAATTTTATGAGAACGGCGGTTCAGCTGTGCAGATTTTCTCAATCGATGACAGGATTGCTGAGATTTCTCTGTCAACCGTACAGAGCGCTCCGGCAAATCGGGCTGCAACAACAGATAAAATATACGGGGAAGTAGACGGAAACGTCATTCAGTTTTCTTTTCAAAATGACGGATGGATGAGTTCTGGTGAGGGGACGATCACGCTGCTGAATGATACAATTTATGCAGAAGTGATATATACCTATAAAGATCCGTCTGCGCTGTGGTATCTGGATCATGCCAATATTTTTTATTTGTGTGACAAGGAAACGCCGTCGCTGTTTGGATAAATCGTTTTGGGAAACTTGGGAATGCCTGGTTTGTACAGATAAATGTCTCTCTCTGTTTGGAGAGAGTGGATTGAAACACAGTTAACGCAGACGGCAGCATGACCGTTGCTGGTCTCTCTCCATGCGGAGGGAGTGGATTGCAATGTAAAAGACAAGTTCTATTTTATATTCTGAAAGGGACAAACATGAAACAAAATTTGACAACAGGGAGTGTTCCGAAAACCGTTCTGGTATTTGCACTGCCGTATTTGCTGTCCTATTTTTTGCAGACGCTGTACGGCATGGCGGATCTGTTTATCACGGGACAGTTTTACGGCGTGGACAGCATCACCGCCGTGGCAAACGGTAGCCAGGTCATGCACATGATTACCGTGATCCTGGTGGGGCTTGCCATGGGTGCAACCGTTATCATTGGACGTGCTGTCGGCGGAAACCGGATGGATGAGGCAGGAAAAGCCGTTGGAAATACGGTGACGTTGTTTATGGTTTTGGCGGCTGCGTTGATGGCGGTTCTGTTATGCCTGGCGAGACCTATTGTCATTCTGATCGGCACGCCGGAAGAGGCTGTGGCAGAAACGGTGCAGTATCTGGTCATCTGATTTTTGGGAATCCCGTTTATCACAGCCTATAATATTATTAGCGCCATTTTCCGTGGCATGGGAGATTCCAAAAGCCCCATGTACTTTATCGCAATCGCCTGTGCGGCAAATATCGGGCTGGATTATCTGTTCCTGGGCGCATGGAAAATGGGCGCTGCCGGTGCGGCGCTGGGGACTACGCTGTCCCAGACTATTAGCGTGGTGATTTCTCTTGCCGTGATTCTCCGGAAAAATACGGGACTGTCTCTGAAACACTCCGATTTTCGCCCGGATCGTATGATGATGGGGCAGATTCTGAAGATCGGCTTTCCGGTTGCGGTACAGGATGGCTGCATTCAGATCGCCTTTCTGCTGATTACCGTGATCGCCAATCACCGTGGACTGGACGATGCAGCTGCGGTGGGAATCGTGGAAAAGATCATCAGCGCTTTGTTTATTGTGCCGTCCTCTATGCTGGCGACAGTCTCGGCGCTGTCGGCGCAGAATATCGGTGCCGGAAAGCATAAGCGTGCCTCGCAGACACTGCGGTATGCCACGATTCTGACGACCGCCTATGGAATCGTGATAACCATTCTCATGGAACTGGCAGTGCAGCCGGTCATGCAGCTGTTTACGCCGGATGCCGCTGTAGTGGCGCTGGGATGTCAGTATATGCGTGGCTACATCATTGACACCATTTTTGCTGGCATTCACTTTAGTTTCAGCGGTTATTTTGCAGCATACGGGAAGTCCTACATCGGATTTCTCCACAATATGGCGGCGATCGTGCTGCTCCGTGTGCCGGGGTCTTATCTGGCGTCCAGGATGTTCCCGGAGACGCTGTTTCCCATGGGTCTGGCTGCACCGGCAGGGTCGCTGCTGTCTGTGGTGATCTGCCTCGGCGCATTTTTCTGGATGAAACGCCGTGGAACGATAGAATGCGCATAGCACATAAAATTATACCAAAAAACAACACCGTGTAAAGCTTGGAAATTGGCTTTGCACGGTGCTTTTTAGCATCTGTCGGGCATAATTTTGCTGCTGGCAAGGCAATTGTGATTTTATACCTCGCTGGAATGATAAAACAGGATACGGTATTGCCTTGGCGTGTATCCGGTCTCATTGCGGAAACATTGGATAAAATGGCTCTGCGAGGAAAAACTGAAATAGCTTGCGATCTCAGAGTAGGGCATATCAGATGTAGTGATAAGCTGTGCCGCCGCCTGTATCTTCTGGGACATAATGTAGGAATGCAGCTGTATTCCGGTTTCCCGATAGAAAAGGGTGGAGAGATATCCCCGGTGGATGGAGACCGCCTTTGCGATTTCTGCAATTTGCAGTTTGTCATGGAGATGGGCAGAGATGTACTCAATGGCTCTCATAACGTAAATGGAGTAGGCGTTTTCCTTTTTCTGTTTCTGCATTCGCTTGGTGAAATCGACTACCATCGTGTTGTGCAGTGCGGCAACCTGGGAGACTGTTTGCAGATGATCCATCTTTTGGATGAAGATGTCGCTGAGGGTATAGGCGGTTTCCCGTTCCATGCCGTGTTCCACGCAGATGCGTGTGATGAGTGCGACAGCTACCACAAAGTGATACCTTGCGTTGCGCAGACTGTCTCCGGAAAGCTTGCCGTATTCGTCGCCGCTGTATGCCTGGTCATCTTCTTTCATAAAATAACGGGAAACGTTTTCGATATCGCCGGATGCAATGGCATTATAATATTGAAATTCCTGATTGTATTCCAGATGCTGTGTCTGTGCTTCACGCTGCTGGAACAGCATCTGATGCAGATCGTGGTCAATGCTCATTTTTATCACCTCAATTGCAATTATACAACATATCTGCGAAAAAATCAACAAATCATATATCATAAAGCGCCGAAAACAGATATAATAAAGCTATCAGATAAGAGAATCCACTTTTCCAAACATTTATCTGTGTTTGGAAAAGGCAGATTCTGAGAAACAGGTTCTGGAATACAGACAGGGAAAGGAAAAAAGAAAATGCGTACACTGAATGGCTATATGCACGGCGTAAACTTAGGCGGCTGGCTGTCTCAGACAGCGGACACCTCAAAAGCACACTATGACAATTTTATCACAGAAGAGGACATTGCCTACATTGCATCTCTGGGATTGGATCATGTTCGTGTGCCGGTGGATTACACACTGCTGGAGGAAGAGGACGGAACACCCAAAACAGAGGGGTACAGCTATCTGGACAACTGCGTGACCTGGTGCAGAACCCACGGCATCCGGATGATCCTGGATCTGCACAAGACCTATGGATATTCCTTCGATCCGCTGGACAAAACAGATAAAACCGTTTTCTTCCGGGATGCTGCACTGCAGGAACGGTTCTATACGCTCTGGAAAATTCTTGCGGCAAGATACGGCGGTGCGCCGGAACTGGTGGCATTCGAACTGCTCAACGAGATCATTGAGCCGGAGGTCGCTGAGGCGTGGAATCAGATCGCACTGCACGCTATCGCAGAGATCCGGGTATTTGCACCGGAAAGCTGGATCATCTTTGGCGGCGTGATGTACAACAATGTTCTGAGTGTGCCGATGCTGGCAGAGGTGAATGACCCGAAGGTGGCATACACATTCCACAGCTATGAGCCGCTGATCTTTACCCACCAGGGTGCGTACTGGGTGGATGGAATGCCGTCGGATTTCCGGATCGCATATCCCAACACCATTGAGAATTACCGGGAATCCAGCAAGATGCTTTCGCAGGAGCTTGCCGGTGCGATCTTTGAGGGAGATCTGCCGGAGGTCGGCCCGGCGTTCTTTGAGGCACTGTTCCAGCCGGCGCTGAAAATCGCAGAAGAGCGTGATATTCCGCTGTACTGCGGCGAATACGGCGTCATCGACCTGGCAGACAACGTGTCGAAGATCAACTGGGCGTCGGATATCTGTGCTGTGTTTGACAAGTACGGCATCGGCAGAGCGTACTGGAACTATAAAGAAAAGGATTACGGCATTGTCAACATTCCCGATCAGAATGTACAGAGAGAACTGGCAGCAAAGCTGTAATGGTCATAACCTGTGAAACCCGTCCTGCGTTTTTGTAATGCAGGGTGGGTTTTGGGTGGATGGTTATTGATTAAAGTGAATTTCAAATAAGTTGGATTCCAGGATGTCATTCACACCCATATCTTTTTGTACCATGTTAATTAGCAGATACAGTGCAGAAAGTGCATGGAGAATATTTTTTAGATTGGCTTTTTGATAATGATAAATGCCGCTTTCATCTTTTTCCGTTCGGTTGTGCTTAACGCTATTGTACGATTTCCACCAATCAGAGGATTCGTTGTCCTTGAATTTCTTAAACGGAACAAGGTCGATCTCTCCGTATGGGAATTTAGTTTGACATCTCCAGTCCTGTAATTTTGGATATTCATGGAGAATCAGATTGATCTTGTTTGTAATGCCGAAAGTGTTTTTCTTGTCCTGTTCCAGAAACCGTTTGCAGTATTCATCTGCTACAGAGTCGATTTCACTACAGATAATCAAATACATGGAGATAAATTGGTTGGAAAAAGTCGCATAATTTTTTCTGTCAATGGCAACATAATCTGACAGTTCGATCATTCGCTTTTCCAAAAGCAGATACTGCTGCCAGTATATTTTAATGATTTCTCTTCTTTCATCCGATTCCATAAAAGTGCCTCCTTTGAAACAACAGATTTTACAACATAATTATATCATATTATGTCTATATAGTCAATCTTTTTTGTTTGGATTTTAATTGACATATGCAGGGATTTCTCAAAAACGCCTTGTATTCCAAGTCCCCATGTGCTATAATACCAAAGGACACAATTACAATCATGAGAATAGACAAGAGCCTGTTTCGCATTTTTGCGGAATGAAACAGGCTCTCAGGAAAGCAGGAGAGAGAAATATGAGTGAAAAATGGGTTACGGCATGGGGCAATGCGATTTCTGTGGCAGAACGCCGCCCGGAAAATTATGCGAAAGATCTGACGCTCCGGTATCCGGCAAAAATGATGCTGGACGGCAGCGCACTGCGTATCACCCTGGACAATTTCTGCGGCAGTGAGCCGGTCACTGTAACCGCTGTATCAGCTGCCGTTTCTGACGGAGCAGACGGAATTGATACGGAAACCATCGTTCCGCTGACCTTTTCCGGAAAGACAAGCGTGACGATCCCTGCTGGAGAATGGGTGCAGAGCGATGCGGTGCGTTTTCCGGTGAAACGGGGCGAGACAATTGCCGTCAGCCTGTACTTTGCCGGATTTACAGAAATGCGTTCCGGCGTTGTGATTACCGGACCGCTGTCCGGCGGATATTTTGCCGTGGGCGACCAGACGGAAGAGGCTGTCCTGGGAATGGATACCTCTAAAAAGACCCACACGGTCTATTTCCTCAGTGACATTGATGTGCTGACAGACGAGGGAAACCGGACGCTGATCTGCTACGGCGACTCCATCACGGCGCAGGCGTGGCCGGATGAACTGATGCTGCGCACCCTGGAAAACGGGGATGGCACGACGGCAGTGATCCGGAAAGCGGCAAGCGGCACACGAATCCTCCGGCGGTATGACAATATCACTTATGATTCCTACGGCTTGAAAGGGGAGACACGTTTTCCAAGAGAGATACAGGTTTCCGGGGCATATGCTGTCCTCATCCAGCACGGCATCAACGATATCATCCACCCGGTGGGAACGGACGTCAACCGGTTCCGTCCCTGGAGCGATCTGCCTACCGCAGAGGAAATGATCGAGGGACTACGGTTTTATGTCCGTACCGCTCGTGCTGCCGGCTTGCAGGTGTACATGGGAACGCTTTTGCCCATCGAGGGATGGCGCACCTATGCGGATTTCCGGGAAAAGCTGCGCAGTGAGGTGAACCAGTGGATCCGGACAACAACAGAGATCGACGGCTGTGTGGATTTTGACCGTGCAGTCTGTAATCCGGCGCATCCCACAGCGTTTGCTGATGGATTCGACAGCGGCGACCATCTGCACCCCAGTGCGGCCGCCTATGCCAGAATGGCGCAGGAAGTGCCGGCGGTGCTGATCCAGAAGGAGCGATAACTTTTATGAAACAGAACTACCAAAAGACCATGTATGCCTGCTTTATCGGCTACATCGTCCAGGCAGTTGTTAATAATTTCGTGCCGCTTTTGTTTGTGACATTTCAAAAGAGCTATGGCATTTCACTTTCCAAAGTCACACTATTGATTACCATAAACTTCTGCGTCCAGCTGCTGGTGGATATGCTTTCTGCCGGGTTCGTGGACAAGATCGGCTATCGGGCATCGGTCATCATGGCGCATATTTTTGCGGCAGCCGGCTTGCTGGGGCTGACATTCCTCCCGGATCTGTTGCCGAACGCCTATGCCGGCATCGTGCTGTCGGTCGTAGTCTATGCCATCGGCGGCGGTCTGATCGAAGTCCTCATCAGCCCGATTCTGGAGGCGTGTCCCACAGAAAACAAGGAAAAGGCGATGAGCCTGCTGCATTCGTTTTACTGCTGGGGACATATGGGCGTGGTACTGCTGTCTACGGCGTTTTTCGCCCTGTTTGGCGTGGAAAACTGGAAGATTCTCACCTTGCTGTGGGTACTGGTCCCGGTTTGCAATACGATTTTCTTTGCAACTGTTCCGTTGTATTCGCTCCACGAAGAGGGCGAAAAAGGGCTGTCTCTGGGGGCATTGTTCCGGCGGAAGATTTTTTGGATCTTTCTGCTGATGATGCTCTGTGCCGGCGCATCGGAGCAGGCAGTGAGCCAGTGGGCATCTACGTTTGCAGAGCAGGGTCTGGGCGTCACCAAAACCGTGGGCGACCTCGCCGGTCCGATGGCGTTCGCCCTGCTGATGGGAACGGCAAGACTGATCTACGGCAAGTTCGGCGATCGGCTGAACCTGGACCGTTTTATGAAGTACAGCTGTGTGCTGTGCATGGCATCGTATCTGTGTATCGTCTTTGTTCCCGTGCCGTTTGTGGGACTGCTCGGCTGTGCGGTCTGCGGCTTTTCTGTGGGAATCCTCTGGCCCGGAACGTTCAGCAAAGCATCTGCTGCCATCAAAGGCGGCGGCACGACGATGTTTGCCATGCTGGCACTGGCAGGGGATGTGGGCTGCTCCGGCGGTCCCACACTCGCCGGGCTGGTGTCCAGTGCGTTTCAGAATGACCTGCACATCGGCATCCTGGCGGCGATCGTCTTTCCGGTGCTGCTGCTGGTGAGCCTGTTCCTGTCGGACAGAGAGACGAAAAAAGCATAATGAAATAAGGCATTTTTTCAAAGCTGTAGGACGTATCAGTTCTACAGCTTTTTTGTATCTGTACGGCAAACAAAGGCACTTTCCCTGCGGACATATCTCGTTTTTATTTCCTCGAAATTGGATGTTTTTTGCCATAAAATGTGGGATTGTGTATTGACAATTCCACATAAAAATGTTATAATAAAATTAAGCGTAAAATCGCAGAATAATGTGCAAAAAGCACAATGCAAAATATAAGCTTAAATAAAAAACTAGTGATTTCAGCGAATAAAACTGCTGAAATCCAAGAAAAACGCTTTTTCATCAAGATGCTTGAAAAAAAGCGGAAATGTTTATTAAAATTGTTAATTCACGAAACAGATGTGCCGTATGGCAGGGGGAATTGTAATGTATCGACAAATAAGCATATGGAAGAGAATCATTTATGGTATATTAGCAACAGTGATGGTGCTGACTTCGTGCGACTGGGGGACGATCTTCATCGCAGCAGAAGCGTTGGGGAATCCCAGCGGTTTTCAAGTTGGGTTTGGAACAGTGCTGTCAGGCGGTGCTACACTGACGGCACAGACCAATGACGGTGTCGGCAGTTTCTACATGATTACCAAGCAGCAGCAGACATTGATGACTGTCAATATCAGACCTGATTTTCAAACAGGTTACGTCAAGGGGCAGGATCTGGAGATCACACTGCCGTATTTGTATTGGGATGAAAAAAATGTACTGGTTCAAGTGAACTCGTTTGACAAGATTCCCAGTCCGCAAAAAGAAAACGGAGAATATATCGGCATAGAGGCAAAGCTGAATAATATGAGTATATTTGGTAATTCAGCTGATATCTATAATGAGAATGGTGATAGAATTGACAGCAGTCAATATGCTCGTGGAAAAATAGAACTGAAAAATGTTTATGAATCACTTTCCCAGGATTGCACGCCGCAATTCGATATCCGGTTTTATACAGCAAGTGACAAAGTAACGATACCGGAAAATACAGCCGCAACGCTGAACGTAAAGTTTTCATATGACAAGTATTATGACAACAGCGGCAATGAATTAAGCGGCAGCTGGTCTACAGATGATCTGGATTCTGAGCAGGAAAAACAGGCACGTACAGTTACTTTTGTCAATTCTAACCTGGAGTGGAGTACAAGCATCAAAAGCGTTCCGATAGTGCAGCTGGACAGTGCAAGTACTGATAAAAGTACTGCGGTCATGTGGCAGAAGTATAACTACATGGTATACGAAGTCACAGTGCAGAACGACTCTACAGAAAAAGAAAGCACCATCGACAACTATTTGATTACATTACAGGCGCAGTATAACCCGGACAAAATGCGGAGTATCCTGGATGAGGATATTCTTCGCTGGTGCGAGGATGATACGAACACGCCAAACACAAATATTTCCGCTGATTTTTATCAGCATCATGACTTTGTCGGTAAGCCCAATGAGGGCGGTGTTCTGATCTATGATGTCACCGATACACCGGACTGGAAAACGGAGTGGGATCTGGAGAATTTCACCAATATTCCCGGCGAAACCATACCGTATGGTTATTCCGGTACAGGTACGATCATTCTGCAAAGAGAAGCTACCGACAAATCCCATATGCTGTATTCCAAGGAGAAAGCGGAGGAACTGAACCAGGGTGACCCCAACGGAAAGTACTATGCTGCCCGGAAGTACATGGTTGCGATTCCGTATCCGAACAACTTTAACAGCAACACCGGATTCAAAAACACTTCTGGACTGACAACAACAATTTCGTTCGGCGGCGGCAGCAGCATTCACTGGTCGAAACAAGGTTCGGACACTACAGAGTTCACGCCCCATACCTGGGATAACTTTGCGCATCACAAATATGTCAAGGACGCAGACGGCAAAGAAGTAACAGATAAGACGGTTGGCATCGGTGCGGTGGATGAATATTACCTGGATGGGTTCAACAGCATCGGCAATATCCCGGTGTTCAATGCCGTTGCAACAGACCACGTGCCGGAAGATTTTGACCTGCAGGAAATCCAGATCAATTTGCAGAATGATGCGATACACTATCCGAACATTCAGCTGAAAGACTGGTTCAAGGTGGATGGAACAGACCTCAATCAGTTTATCCAGTTTGGCTTTACCGATGAAAACGGTGATGTGATCTATAAAACTGCCGACGAATTGGGCTTGGGTCTGAAACAGGATGCCAATGTTAGCGCAGCAGACGAAAAGATCTGGACGCTTGCCATTGGCGACGCACTGACCACACAGGCTGGTCTGACATTCTGCAATGAGGTCAAGTTTGTGTTCCGGGAGGAGATCCCACGCTATACCAACTTCAACGGTCTTATCACCATGCGTGGTGCATTTCCGCACTTGTGGACATATGACAACAAGATCGACACCTCTTATGAGATTCACTATTACCAGCCGCCGACAGCGTCGGAAGACGGCGAAGGCAAGTGGGTTTCGGAGTCGAAAGATATTGATGAAAAGAATGCAGTTATCAAAACGGAGCAGGCAAAACCGGCACTGACCGGCGTAGGCGTTTATGATGACTCCATCGGCGATCTGATACAGAAAGGCAATCCGCAGACAGTCTCTCTGAATGATGATACTGCGGCGGCTCGCTTTGTCATTTCCAACGACAGCATTTCCGAGATCAGCCCGGCAACACTGGATATCACCGGGCTGTACCCGGACGAGGATTACACTGCCGGCGGACTCGTTGCATCCAACATCCTGCTCAGCAAGAGTTTGCTGGAAAAGACAGCGATCGAGAAGATCGTGCTGCACGGAAAGGTGAACAACCGGGGTACGCTGACAGATTTGGACATCACACTGGATAAGCTGGAAAGCTATGGCACAAATGCAAACGGAGACCTGGAAATTCCGAAGTCTGCGTGGAGCGGTAAGCTGACCTATCTCACTGGTATGACCGTGTACTTCCAGCGCATCAGCGACAATATTCCGCTGACGGATGCCAACGATGACGGGAACTGCTATGTGCAGATTCACGGCACGCCGACCACAGAAAAGGATATCACACCTCACGGCGTGCTGAAAACCGATTATAGCTTTGGCGAACACGACCAGACTGCATTGGATCAGACGGTGGAGGATATCGTCGTACTGAACGTGTCCAAAGTGCTGCCGGAACTGAAAGCGAGCGTTCATGCGATTCGCAAGGACGGCACAGAAGCGTACAAGGAACAGTCTGTCAGCTATGACAAAAACGGAAACGCTCATCCCGTTTATCCGACACTGGCTGTGCCGAACCGGAGCGAAACGGAACAGACCTGGTATCAGTTCCTGCTGACCAACAACTCCCGTTCTACCAGCTCTCATGCGCTGCTGCAAGTCAATATGGACAGCGTCGGCAATGAGCCTATCGACTGTCTCCAGGATGTGGAGGGCTTTGATACCCGGAAGATCGTTCTGGACGGCATCGGTGCAGGACGGGCGGCAGAGATCGATAGAATTGAACTTTTTGATTGGGATAATACGACATATACCGCAGACAACGAGGCAAATATTAAGCCTAGTCTGACGGTCGATTCTGATGCCCTGACGGTGGATGCAGACGGCAATGTTACATATACCGTTCCCGACGATATCAAGCGCCTGCGGAGTGTGCGCATCATCTTCTCCCGCATCTACGGAAATGCAGATCTGGACAATCTCAAGGAGATGAATCTGAAACTGTATGGTTCTACGGACTGGACAGGGGATTTGAAAGCATCGGCGCATTTCGAAGTCATTGGCAGCATCAACGAGGCTTCCAAGACTTCCTCTGAGGCGACCATGCAGGTGGCAAAAACCAACCTCCAAATCACACCCTCTGCCAATCGTCCGGAGACACAGGAAAGCGATAATAAGAGTCTGACTGTGCCGAATAAGGCAAATGGTCTGTACTATGGTTTCCTGCTGGAGAATGGGGCAACTTCGGACTGCTACTCCAAGGCTGGGAAGTCGCTGATTTCCGTTGACCTCCAGAGCGTAGGTGTGAAAACAGAAAAGGACAGCGCCAAGATCGTAAAGGGCTATCTGACGGACAAGGTGACGATCTCTTCCAACTACGCCAAGAGCGGCGTGATCGAAAGCGTCAAGCTGACCGCATTCCTGCCGGAGGGCGTTTCTGGTCCGAAACAGGTAAAAACCTTTACCCTGGAAGATCTGGAAAAGAACAAGAATGCGGCAGGGGAACTGGAAATGGACCTGTCCGATTGGAAAGCACGGGACATATACCTTGCGAATATCGAAATCGCCTATGCCGATCTGGAGCGTGATCTCTCTGCGGCGCAGGGCAATGCACCGGAACTGCGTATCTACGGTACAAGCGACTGGTTCGACGATCTGACGGCGAAAATGACAGTGACACCGCAGCATGAGCTGATGAAAGATCAGGCAAAATCTGCGTCTGTGACATTCCACGTAGACCGTCCGGGACTCAGCGTCAACACACACATTTATTATAATGATCAGGAAGAATCCACACGTGCGGCATCGGGCAACACGGACGGAAATGAAACCATTTTCGGCGTTCCCTATGACCGTGACTTCATGCTGCGTGCGGAGTTTGCCAATGAGACCATTTCGGTTCTGGATGACACTCAGATCATTGCGAAGATTCCGTATGAAAAGCAGGGGGAAGAAAAAACCGGTTTCCATACGACAGAACTGCGTATTTACCAGGATCTGATCGACCAGTTCGGTGCATTTGACAATATCATTCTGACTGGTAAGGATGCGGATAACCTGGAGAAAACCGTAACTCTGCTGCCGAAAACCGACGAGAACGGAAAGCTCACCGGTTTCTATACAAAGGATGCGCCGGATACTGTTTATACTTATACAGACGGTGCGCTGACATTCACCAGAGACACAGACACACGGCTGTTCCCGGCGTTCGGTATCGAAAATCTGACGCAGGTAGAACTGAACGGCAGACTGGTAAAGTTGGTGGACAAGACCGCATCGGAAAAGCGGTATATCGAATTTGACGGTTATGACGATTCCCTGTTCGGAAAGACCGATACACTGGAAGTGGAGACACACAACTATCTGGACGGTTTCCGGGAATCCAAGGGCTATGTCACAGAACCATACGATAAGGACAAGTATATCGTCACGAAGAAAGACACCACAGCGATCTACGTTTCCAAGATGTATTTCGACACCACCGTGATGGCATTCTATAAAGATGCAAGCGCCGGAGACAAGAAGTACACTGCAGCAGCCAGTGCGGTGGAGCATTTGCGGAAGAAGTATGCCCAGCCCACAGAAAATATGACGACTTGCTCCTGGAGAAGCGATAAGCATATACACGGCGCAGACGGTTATCTGTTCTCTGAAAAAGAGAAGTGGGGAGATAGTGCGGATAACTCCGAGTTGGAGATCGGCTATAAATCCATCGGTTCTTTCGCTGTGGACTTCCGCCAGTATCTGAACACAGGGAACAATCTGCCCAAGGCAAATCCGACCCTTGCCGGACAGGAACACCAGTCGTATGACTACGTTCGCAATGCGTCTCTGAATACGGCGGCAACTGTGGATATTACATTGGATCTGCCGTCGAATACTTTCGATGCGTACTATCTGAAAATTGATCCTCGTGCCAAGGACTATATCAAATCCGTTACGGCAATCTATGCAGACGGTACCAAGCGCATCTGTTCCGGACAGGAAATTCTCTATGAAGCCAACGAGAGCAATACAAACGGAAACTTTGCACGGCTGAATCTGCTGGGCAGTGATGCGGATATGTTCTCTGAGGACGATTCCAACTATTATAAAAAGCCGGAGAGCTATGACGGAAAAGAACCGGAAAATCCGGTAAAACAGGTAGTTGTGACCATCGACATCAACCGCTACCAGACTGTCAATAATGACGGCAAAACGGCAAAGTCGCCGGACTACGGCACATGGTATGACCAGACAGATTCTTCTACACAGGGAATGTTCGAGGTTACCGGACGTTTCTACCGTATGGACGAGGCAGTTGCCAAAGCACACGCAGATGTGACCGTGGGCAACACCACTGACGACAGAAGTAAGGTGCGGACAGATTCGGGTGTGGACAAGGAAAAGTCGGAATGGTCTTTCACAGATCAGTATTATGCCTGGACACCGAATCATAGCTATAGTCATGGTCATTACTGGACTTATGAGATATTCGACTATACTGCAAAGCATTTGCAGTCCAGCACACGTGTGCATATTGTCAATGACCAGGACAACGTACAGAAGGGTGTCGGCGAAACACCCGGAACGGCAGAAAATCGCAATGCAGAATTTGGACAGGACAATAGTTTTGCAATTCGGTTTTATCGGCAGGGCAGAACCACAAGTGTTCCCACCTCTAAAGTGAATGCAGGATATAGTACATCTAGCCGTTCTGCACCGAACAATAACGAATATCATTGGACAATGAGCAGCCCGTATGTTCGTACCGACCAGTACGACTGGGTGAACAAACTTTCCTTTACGGATAAGGTTGTGCTGTCGGACAGCCTGCCGCAGATTCGTCCGGATGATGACTATGAATACAAGGGCTTTCTGACTACGGGCATTCAGATCAAGAAGGAGATCTATCAGTATTTCCGGGATGACGACAACATCATTTTCACCATAAATGCAAAGAACACGAATAATGACGTTGTCGGGTCTGCACAGACCATTTCTGTTCCGGTGTCTGAACTGAGAAAGATGTACGGCGAAACTGAGGACTGGAACATCTATTTCGAGTACACGCCAAGACAGCAGGACAATACAGATAGCGGAGACGATGGAGACGGCAGTACCGAAGAAGATGCGGATGATGCGGACACCGGTGCAGACGAGCCGCAGATCGAACCGACCTATACCTTAAAAACAGACGACGGCAAGTATGTGGTAGTTCTGGGCGAAGATACCTTTGTGACGGACTACAGCATGACTATGTATGACATTCCGGGTACAGGGGATTATTCTGCGGAACTGACCGACAAGGAAAAGGCAGATTATCACAACCAGAATGCCTGGGATATTCTGGTACAGGGCAAGCCGTATGCCATCAACAAGACAGATAAGGATATGTACGGCGAAAATACTGCCAAGACCAGCGTTTCCACGGATTATGACCCGGATGAGAAAATCTACAGCCAGTCGGATAATGCCACCATCATGGGCTATCTGATCGACTTCAAGGCTGACTATGCGCTGCAAACAAAGAGCGGCACCACATCGGAAAAGCTGTACTACGATTATGACCAGACAGACAACAACACACCGAATCGTGGTCTGTTCCAGGTGAAACTGTTCAACCAGGACAAGCAGAATGCGACCGGACAGGATGCGGCGGCACGCATTAACAGCGCCGCTACTACCAACACCATGGACGGCAGCTATCGGTTGGAGCATATCTACCTGCCGGCATTCCTCCTGGATGGGGATTGGTTCGGCGTGGAGAATCTGACGCTCCGTGTGGGCAGTACGGACGTTCCGGTGAACGTGGTCAAAGGCATTGGCGTAGACGGTATGGCGGACGGTATCTATGTGGTTCACGTTGATACAACAAAGAACGTACAGGGCGAAGAAGTTTATACCATTGATGTGGAACAGATTCTGCGCCAGCTGTATCAGGCAAATTCCAGCGTTCTCGGAACTTATACCAATTCCACCAACCAGAAAACTTATGTCAAGGCATATGTCAGCAGTTTCCAGCTGGATCTCAAGGCGAAAAAGGCAGACCGAAATGACAGCAGTACTGTGCTGGGCGACGGGGAATACCTGTCCGCAAGCAAAAGCAAGGACAAGAGCGCATTCCTGTATGACGGCGTTTATGTAGACCGTACACCGGACGATTTCACCAAGGATGACTGGAATTCCAACTCAACGCCGTCCTTTGGAAAATCCCCCAACGGCTATCCGGAGCAGACACCCAAGAACCAGCTTTCGGCGACATTCACATCGGTTGACCCGAATGCCAATACCTATGTTTATAAGAACACAGACGGTACGGCAAAGGGCAGCAAGAAAGAGGCGTCCTATACCGTCAAGAATCTGACCGGCACGCTGGATGCGGTAGTTACTCGCACCAGGATGTACGACCAGGATTCCAAGACCGGCAACATCGATAAGGTGGACTATCTCCATCTGACGCCGTATGACTACGTAGAGTATACCATCCAGGTGGGTGCGCCGAGCAACGCACTGATTCCGCTGGAGCATACCACAGTGGACTTCTCTGTTCCCAAGGGACAGCGGATCGTTCGCTGGGATGTGGTAGATGCAAATGGAAACATCAAGACAGACGGCAACGCTGCAGAGAACATTCCGGCTGCGGACATCCACGCCACACTGTCAGACGGCGGCACAACGATCGAGGCGGCACAGGGTGTCAAGTACGCACTGCTTGCCAAGTCGGATGCAGACCCGGAAGAAACCGCATACCAGCGGCTGGTGGCTGAACTGGGCAAGGGCGCAAAATCCGATGACCAGATCAAGCCGGGTGAAACGGTTTACCTGCGTGTGACCACACAGCTGACAGAAAACGGCGGCAGCTATGATAATGTGACTGTCGGCACGCCGGATCTCAAGATCCATGCCGCACCCAAGCACGGCTATCCGCAGTATTCTATTTATGATACGGCAAATGGTACGAATTATACGCCGAATACAGACAGGCAGAATTATCGTTGGAACAAGAGAGTAAAAGACGATGCCGGATATTCGTATTACTATCGTTATACCGAGGCTGATGCAGACAAACAGACCCAGTATTATGCACACGTGCAGAATGAACTGACCTATCAGTCTGTTGCGCCGGTAAAGCTTACCTACCAGGTAAACGATGCCAAGCAGAATTACGACGGCAAGGGTGCTGTGCTGACGGTCAGCGACCTGTACAACGAGACCGGACACTACTGCGACACCTATACCATAGACGTTTCCTTCCTGGAAAAGCGTTCCAAGGACAGCGGCGATGTGTTCTACCGAGGCTTTGAACTGACGAAACCCTACACAGTTACAGACAAGTTCGGCAGAGTGGAAATGCTCTATGCCGTTGCAGAGCCGAGTACAAACCCACGGTTTGCAGAGGATGAAAACATTGCATTCAAGACGGATGAGAACGGCGTAAAGGTGACCTGGAAGTCCTATGAATATGACCCGTCCATCACTACAGACCAGGCAGCGACAGCGAAAATGACAAACGACGACCTGCCGAATGTGGTTGGCGTTCGCTGGGTGTACTATGACCTCAGGGGCTTTGACACCACAACTGCGTACAGCAGCACTTCCAAGACAAAGGTCGCTTTGCAAAATGTGACGCTGACCGGTGTCGGCAGATACCAGGATGTCACAGACGGCACAGGCGTGAAAGCGGATACCTATAAGCAGTATTTCACAGCCACCAACACCTATGAACACATCCACAGCGAAAACGAAAACGCAGTGACGGTGACCGAAAGTGGCAGCAGTGCGGCATCTACAGCAACACCTACCGAACACACGGTGAAACTGACGGACAGCACAGTTCTGAACCCCAGCGTTTATCGGGAAAACCCCATTGCATCGTTCCACACCCAGACATTTTCTTCCGAGAGCGACGCATCGGCTGCGTATGACGAAAAGAAAACGCAAAAGACAAGCTATCGTCCTGGAGACACCATCTGGCAGAAAGTGACACTGAAAAACAACCTGGCGGCGCTGAGCAGCGGCAAACAGGCAGGCGAGGAGGGCAGACTCATTAACCCGGTCATCTATGATAAGGTGCCGGAATATTTTGCCGAGACTTTGTACGATTCGTATGGGGTCGGCGCTAGCATAAATTTTCATTTGCGTTTGCTGAATGCAAACGGCAGCGAGAAAGATTTGAGCAATATTGAGCTGTATCTGGCAAACAAAACCGCACAAAATGGGTATGACTACGGCGGAAAAATGACCTATACAGACGGGTTCAAGTCAACCAATGCAACACAAAAGGCATTTAACGATCTGAAACCGGCCGAGAATTCCACATATCAGATTTCCTTTACCGTGTATGAACTGCGCCTGCGTTATAAGGATGCTCCGGATGAGGATTTCGTTTTACAGCCGGGTGAGCAGATCGAGTTCTGCTACTCGGCGACCATTCGGGAAAACGATCTGCCTATGGTGTATACTGCGTCTACCTATGCAGACGATACCGCCGCATCCACTGTGGACGGCAGCGGACTGCACCCGGCATATTTTCCCCGCATTGGTGAGTATTATCAACAGCGTATTAATCACTATTATTCCTGGGATACGACATATGGCAAACTTTATCCCACGCTGACCGGCGGATTCTTCAGTGACGGAAATACCTGGAATAATTTCAAGCAGGTACAGAACAGCAATATCCAGATGGATATGGACTATCTGATGCACGATATTGGTTTCAGTGCGGACAAGAATACCCAGGTGGATATGTGGGAATTCCTGGATCAGACCATTACCCACATTCCGGGTTCTGGTTCCACAGACGCTACCATTGGCGGTCAGAATGACACACTGCTGGATGAGGACTCCCAGACTGCAAAGAATATGCAGACGGTGAAGTACAATGCAAGCTCCAAAATTGATACTGCCGACCAGCTGTCGCAGCTGCCGCAGACGGTGCAGTATATGTCCAACAGCAAGAACCGAGACTGGTTCCGGCTGGCAATGGGCAAGCGGAACAAGGACTATGCAGACTGGGCAAATCTGGATGCTGCAAAGAATACACCGGTTGTATGGAGCGAGACACGTCTGCACCTGCAAAAGGCATGGCTTGCCACCAGCTCGGAATTTGTGACAAGCAATATCCAGTACGAAAAGACAAACGGCGACCGCACCAATAATGTTTTGGCTGACCCGAATTATCCGTATTATGGAACATATTCCGACGGTCATGGAGTGAATTCCTATTACAATAGTGTACATGAGGTGACAGACCGCTCTGGTGCGGCTGCGCTGGAATATGATGAAGATGTCAAGGTACAGCTTCAGGCGTACAACTACGGCGACTGGGATCTGGACGGTGTGACATTCCTGTATACCTATGCCTATGGCATGAAACCGGTGATGAATGCAGACGGGACGCTGGATACATCTGAGATACTGGCGTACACCAACACCGGCGACTCGAAAGCAAATACATTCTCCCAGATCGACGGGACATATGTTACCGCAGAGATCATTCAGAAACCGGGAGACAAAAATCCGCAGTATCTTGCACCAAAGGCAATGCGGGATGCGGCACAGAACGCAAACATCACAGACGGCACAGACGGATATTACACCGCAGACGAGTATACCCCGTATGTGGTGAAGATCACTGTAAAGCAGCCGCTGAAAAAGTGGTACGGCAGAGGCAGCGGCTTCGGCTATATTACACGGGTGACACTTCCGGCAAGAGTATACACCGATACGGCAAGCGGCACCTGGTATGACCGTGTTCTCACCCAGCCCTATGTGGCAGAGGGCAGTCAGAATCATCTGTACTATCAGATCTATGACATCGACCATTGGGACGGTTCCACCAAGGCGCTGACCAAGCACAACCAGCTGTACGGTATGGACTATCTCTGGAGTCCGCTGTATTTCCATTGTGATACGGCAAATGAACAGCTTGATAGTCTGAAATATCTGGCATCCTCTCCGAATATGCCGTCAGTAAACGGTTACAATATCCAGAACAAGGAAACTGTAGAGGAAAACGGCAGCTATCATTTCACCAACAACGACAGCATCGGCCGCTATTCCAGCGGCACGACCATGTTCTTTGCCGAAACTGGTACAAGAGCCGTGCAGCGAAAGCCTTTGGTGCGCAGCTGGGCAACCATCAGCGAGACCATCGGCAAGGATGAAACCGAGATGTATGGCAAGACGGTAGAGCAGTACTACACCGAGACACAGGGCGAGGTCAACTGGATCAACGTCCATGTGGAGAACAACTATTACTGGGATGAGTACGGCTACAGCGGCAGTGCCGGTACTGAAGGGTACAACAACGAAAAATCGCTGCACAGCTATGGTACAGACGGCGGTCAGAAGGGTTCGCTCTCGCTGCCGGTCATCACCAACATTCTGCCCTATGGCATCGTTCCGGTTGCTGCGGATGGCTCTCGCTATACCACGGACAACGACAAAAACAACAAGCCTCTGAACTGGGAGCTGTACGACAAGGATGCTACCACTAAGCTGACAGATCAAATGGCACTCTATGATACTGAGGTCTACTATGACGATTCTACCAAGCGCTATGTGGTGCAGATTTTCGCCAAGGAAGAAAACGACACCGAAAAGGCAATGACGGCAGCTGAACTGGCAGAAAAGCAGAAAAAGGATGCCGCAATCCGCAACGGCAGTCTGTATAATTTCTGCATCAAGACCTTTACCTATGCAGAGCCGGACGATGTGATAAACGGCGTGGAAGAGGAAGACCTGCTGAAAAACTATCTGAATAACTATTCTTATGTTTCCAGCAGAGTGAACGCTTACCGGTTTATCACAGACAATGACATTTCCGGAAATCCGTACAAGGTTTGCTCGGCGGCAGTGATTACACCAATTATCAATTACTATTCCACCTATGCGTTCCGAAAAAAAGACGAACGAAAAGATGCAGTTGCTGCAACTGCAAAGGTGACTCGTCATTATTATGGCGGTGTTTATTATTACAAATCCGAAGATACCCTGCCCATGTGTCCGGACACAGATAACGACGGACTTTCGACCACCATTCCGGATTCCTATGTTATTTTGAAACATAAGTTTGAAAAAGACGGCAGCTATATGCTGGGCAGCATGAGCCGGTATGCCGAGAGCGATTCCATGGAAATGGACGAATACCGGAAGGACAAGCCGCTGTATGAACGCATCCGTTCTGCACTGAACCGGGATGTGACACTGCGTGACAACGGCAGCGATATGACTTTCCAGGATATCACTTCTGCAAATATCATACAGGATGCCGGCGTTGTGAACACGCTGAAGATCCGCACCCAGACACCGTCTTTGAAGGCGGAGAACATGGTGGCTGCGGAAAAGGCAGATACAGGTCTCAAGGGCTTTACCGGAGATACAGAGAATCTGGACGAAGTGAAAACTCGTCAGAAGTATCAGAACAACGGAAAAGACTTTGACTACAGCGATATCCTCTGGTACAGCGCCAAAGTTTCCAGCCAGTCCGAGGCGGATTACCGCTATCGTGGCAGTATTTTCCACGCCAAGATGGTGGTGACATTCCAGCTGCCGGAAAATGTACGGTACTGGGATGAGGACGACCTAATGGACGACTACTATCTGGAATACACAGATAAGTCTGGCGCCAAGCAGACACTGACCATGGCGCAGGCAAGGGATGACGGCTGGGGCATTGAGCTGACACAACGGTACTTTGCTGGAGATGTTGCACCGGCAGAAAATACAACAGACGGACTGACACGGGCGGACTCTGCCACAAAGCGTGGCGGCGAGACGCTGGTGTTCAAGATTACTACGCCGGCAGAAAAAGGTTTCAACTGTAAGGATGACAAGACCTATGTTGCAGGTTATCACCCGGCAGGCTATTTCAACGGCACGCTGAACTTTAAGATCAAGACCCGGATCGACAACCTGGAACTGCAAAACGACACAGACAGCAGCTGGGAGGACTATTACTCCAAGGTCTATGTGACCTTCGAACAGACAGACGGCAAGTTTGCCATTACAAAGGATGGCCTGTTTGCAGAACGGGACGCAGACGGCAAGTACTACACTCGTGGCGGCTGCCTCATGCCGAAACAGGACGAAAACGGCTATGTCTATAACGACTACGGCAATATCGTCTATGAGAAGAAACAGCGGCAGGAAGTTCCGGCAAGTGATATCGTATATGATACCTATGACTTCAACTTCACCGGGCAGACCATGGAGGGAATGCAGCTGCAAAATGCAGTGCGTGTGAAGGATGAAAACAGCACAAAGGACAGCACAATTAAGGAGATCGAACCCTTTGACGGCGTTGTGCCGGGTGAGATCTATCTGATCGCATCCTCTGCAAAGATCGCTGTTATAAAGCCGGAGACCACGGTGCGTGCGGATCTGAACTATGAGCGTGTGCGTGTCAATGACCCGAACTCCTCTATCACCATCGCAGAAGATCCCCATATCAAGCAGGTCTATAAAACAATTAGCTACATCGACCAGGTGTCCAATGACACTGCGTCGGTAAACGAATTTGTGGTGAACTATAATCTGGCGAACTATGCGACACTGCGTGGTACGACCAAGGTTGCTCCGGTCAATAAGCCGGATGTTCTGCCGCACGTTTCCGAGCTGGTTTATCCGAATGTGACGGAGATCTCTACCGGTAACTGGGCGATTCCGTCGGCAGATGCGCTGGCAACCGAATATGCTAAATATGCAGACCAGGTGCATGACATTCTGGAAAATCATCTGAAAGTGTATCCGTATGTACTTATCAGTACGGACCCTGCCAATGAAGCAGAATTCCTTGCACCGGAGACGGAGCAGGATGACGGTATCTATTCCAACGCTTATGCAAACAACGGCAAGGGAACCAGCTGGTGGGTACGCATCGGTAATGAAAATGGTTACGCACTGGATGCAAACCAGACCATTTCGCTGGAGACCGGCAAACTGCATTTTGACAGTACCAATGAGCAGCTGAAAAAAGAAATCACATCCGGCAAGATCAATCTGAACAAATCCATTCGCCAGGTGCGCTGGGTCATCCGGACAGAGGGCTTCACGGAGACAATTTCCGGAACCCAGGTCGAACTGACCGACGCAGAGGCACCCCGGTATTTCCCGGTGCCGAAGGGGCTGTATATGAATGCAGACGCAGACGATGCAGAAGAGGGCAGACAGGACCGCAATGATGTGGACAAGGATCACTATGGTCTGGTATCTCTGAGCGAGAGTATCAAGGAAAACAGTCCTCATGTTGCGTTTACCACTGCGCCGAATGATACATCAATTGCAAACTCTGTACACAACAACCATTTCGCAAGCGTGATCCTGCGCAGCGATGACTTTAAGTATGCGGTTTCCGGAGAAGTCTCCAGAGTGGGCTTTTATCTGGATCCGCAGCTGCCGTGGCTGGGCATTGATATTGATGCCAAGTATTTCAGCGGCGCTGCAAAGACAGCATACAAGTGGGATTCCAATACCAGCGGTATCAGCAGCAGTACTGGCAAGATGCTGAAGTATACGATTACGTATAAGAATCTCAGCCAGGAGCTGTTGGAAACAACTACGTATAACCGAAAGGGTGCGGAATCCGATAAGCTGTCGGAACCGACGGTTTCTCTGGCACTGCCGTACCTGGAGTCTCTCTCTGCGGATAATTTCCAGTATGTGAACTATCAGGATGATTCCAATGGCAGCATTGACGGCTATTTCGTCGGCGATCACTATACCAGCACTGCGGAAAAGAACAGCGACAACCAAGTGGTAACGCCAGCAAAGAATCTGGATGATGTGACGCCGCAGTGGACATGGCATATTGAAAATGAAAAGGGAGAATTTGTTTCTCTGAAAGAAGCCGGTGATGTTTCACTGGCTGATGTAGATGTAGAGACAAAAACCTATGCAGACGTAAAACAAACCGATGTTGCCATGGATGAGGAAAAGAATCCCAACCCCTACTTTGTGACAAAACCGATCTCCACCAACGTACTGAACCGGAAGATCGTCAACTTCAAGTTCTCCGGAACACTGGAGCCGGGTCAGCGCATTGTAGTAGAACTGATGGTGCCGCTGGATATCAGCAACAACAACATCGTGTCTACGGAACTGATGCAGGCAAAGGCATACGGATTCAAGAACGGTTCATTCCGGCCGTATATTCCGGACGACCAGGGCAAGACACAGAAAATGGTTGCTTACGAAGTAGACAGCCATGATGTCAACGACAACGGCAGCAGCGGTGATATGACACTGACGATCACATCACAGGCGATTGCTCTGCTTGCCATTGATAATGTCACACAAATGAAAACATCGACTTCTGATCTGGATTCCGTGAAAGCGGATGTTCCGGTTCGTGTACAGGAAGGCGGCAACTATTCGTACTCTGCCTCTATGCAGAATGCCTCGACCAGCAATGCAGAATATACAACGCTGCTGTTCTATGATGTGCTGCCTTATGAAAACGACACCAAAGCAACCGATGACACCGAGCGTAAATCCAAGTGGAACGGCTATCTGATTCCGGAGTCTGTCCAGCTGAAAAGGACCTCGTCCGGCGGTACGTCATCCTCTAAGGTTGACCCGTCAGAATATACAGTCTGGGTCGGACCGATTACCAAGAAGAACGGCAGCTATGAACTACAGGATGTTGATGCACTCCCGAAACCAGCAGACGGTTTGGATAGTACGCAGAGAAATGAATTTTATCGTAACCTGTATCAAAACATAAACAAAAAGGAGTCGTATTTTGTCAAGCTGTCGGATCTGATGAGCGACCATGAAAACGGCAAGATCTCTGATGCAGAGTATGACAAGCTGGTGCGTGGCATTCGTGCAATCTGGGCGCAGATGAATAATGCGGATACCATGCTGAGCAAGCAGAGTCGTATGGAACTCTACTATGAGATGCACGCACCGCTGAATCTGCCCAAATATGTGGGTACGCCGACAGTAGATGATGAAAACGAAAATGCGTTGTCCACCGAAACGATCAAAAAGAAAGTGGAGGGTGTAACTCAGTGGAACACCTTTGCTTCCGGTTACAGCTCTCCGACATCTGCCGACAAGAGTTACCATGTATTTGAAAACAAACAGGCTGGCGCTTATATTTCCGCACCCAGCGGAAAGGGCTATATCGGCAGCTATGTCTGGAGCGACTTCAATTATGATGGTCAGTGCAACGAGGCGGAATATGAGATGTCTGCCAACGGACGGCTGCTGCCTACCGGAAAGTGGACAACGGATATTGACTTCGACGGAAAGCCGGACGATCCGGGTATCAACGGCGTAAAGGTAGAGCTGCTGACCAAGAAGGGCTACTCTGTCAACGTCAACGGTGAGGCAGTGATTGCCGATCTGGACCCCGACAGCAACCCGAATCCGGAAAAGGTTCGTTATATTGTCATTGACGAGGAGACCGGTCAGCCAAAGACCATTGTAGAAAACAACACCAATTCCTATCAGTATACGTTTGAAGGTCCGGTTGTTTATACCACCGAAAGCGACTATTACGGCAACCAGGGCTACTTCATCCTGTCGAATCTGACACCGGGTGATTACCGGCTGCGGTACACGCTGCCGAAGGGATACGACCAGTATTCGGTTACCACACGGGAACTTGGCGAGTCAAAGACAAGGCTCAAGGTTTACCGTGACGGAAAGGTCATCTATAATGGTATGAGTCATGCTGAAGATGATGCAGTAATTTCCAATACCAACAGCGTTGAAAATATCGAATCGTCTGTGAATCAGCTTGTCGTACAGACTGCACTGATTCACGTTGATGCGGTGGAAGAAGATCCGGCAAAGCACCAGGCTTATGACACTGCCATGACATCCTATATGCTGGGTGTCTCCAGAGGTTATACCTACGGCGGCTGGGCATGGGTCGATGAAACAGACAACAACGGCACCATCGAAAGCGACGGCATCATGCAGGAAACCGAAAAGAAACTGGAAGATGTGACGGTGGAAATGCACGAGGTCGATGCAGACGGCAATATCGCATCGAAAGCTGCGGTAGACGGTGATGGCAATCCGGCAATTTTCCACACTGGGGATGACGGCTATTATCAGTTCCGTCTCTATCCGAACAAGAACTATGTGGCAATTGCAAAGTATGAGGGCAGTGAATCTACCCCGTATAAGCCTTCTCCGTTTGTGCTGCACAACGATCCGCTGGAGGCTGCGGATGACAACGATCTGACCAAGGCAGTGAACAACTTCCGCACACGGCCGTTCCAGACCGGTGTGCCTTATGACGCAAACCAGCAGCCGCTGTTTGAAAATGACGGACAGACCTTCCAGATCAACAAGAGCATTTCTCTGGGATTCGTGGACGGCTCCCGTGGATTTATCGGACAGTGGATCTGGGACGATGAAAACTACAACGGCATCCGGGATACTTTTGAAAAGGGTATCGAGGGTGTGACCGTGACCTTGAAACCGTTCTATTACGACAGCGCTACTGGAAAATGGGTAGCGATTACCGGTGAAGACCGGGATATCAAAACCTCGGAATCCGGTTCCTATGTATTCCAGAATGTTTCGACTTATTACAAGAAGGACGGAAAGACGTACCTGGCTGGCTATCGGCTGTATGTCGATCCGGAGAAGAACGCTGATCTGTACAAAAAGTATGCGATCACCAAGTATAAGCAGTATCCGAGCAGCCGCTCTGCGGAAAACAGTGACCTGCAATATACCGGCGATATGCAGTACTATCTCATTGGCGATGACTGGTTCGAGTATGACGCAAACGGCACTGTCACAGCAACGCACCACAACTATGACACAGAAGATAATATCATTATCATTGCCGGCGAGACGACAAACCAGAACACCAATGTCATTGACTATAAGGAAACCCATTACGATACCGGCGAAGCACAGCGTCTGCTGGATTACAGCGGCGGCTTTACGGAAATTCAGACTTCTGAAGTAACCGGTTATCTGTGGGAGGACAACGGTAAAAATGCAGCCGGGGAATACAAGGAGGCATTTGACTATGACGGTATCCGCAACACGGTGACCGCAGAGGATGGCACGACCCAATTCTACGAAAAGGGAATTGCCGGAGCGACTGTTCAGCTGGAACAGTATGTGCTGCAAAACGGCAGCTATCAGCTGGTTCACACCTACCAGGTAAAAACCGATGCAGACGGCAAGTACACATTCTCTGATGTTTCCACATATGCGGAAATCAATGGGGAAAAGGTGCTGGCACACTATCGTCTGAAACTGCTGTCGCTGCCCAGCGGTATGGAAAACTATGCCGTTACCCGCTATCGGCAGAACGGCGATGCGGAAACCCAGGTGGTGGACAGCCACTTGATCTCGCAGAACGAGCAGCACGGCGCAGGCTACACCGATTATGACATTGCGTCTTATCTGACCTCTCCGGCGGACGGTGACTATTTCATCACCGCAAAGAAGTCTCAGCCGGAGACAGCGCCGGGCATTGACGGAAAAACCTATTTTGAACCGTACATTCTCTATGATGATGCGGCAGCGAACAACGGAAATCATGATTATGCCTACGATTACATCAAGGCAAAGGATTATGACGGCTATGACGGCGGTCTGAAAGCATTTGAAACTGCCTCTGTCAGCGGCGTGGTCTGGGAGGATACCAACTATAATGGTGTCCAGGACGACGATGAAGCAGCATACTATGACAGCGAAAATCCGGCAGTCGTACACTTGCAGCAGTATTTCTATCGCAATGACGAATGGGTGCCGGAAAGTGCAGCATTTCGGATACACGAAACCAAGACAGACGGCAAGTACACGTTCAGTAATCTCCCCACCTATGTGGAAAAGGACGGCGTAAGGTATCTGGCAGGTTATCAGGTGATTTTGAAAAAATTGCCGGATGATTATGCGGCAACGAAGTACTGGAGCAATGCAGACCCGTCAAAGGTTTACAGCAAGCTGTATGTGACCGATGCCGACGATGGCACCGAGGACAGTCAGCGGACAGGTGACCTGCCGATCACTGTGCTGAAGGGCAATCACGAAATGCTAATTCTGGCACAGGAGGCAAAGGCAGGCACACAGTCCAACAGTACAGAACCGTATATCGATTACAACTGGGCATATGTCTGCGGCACGAACATCAAAAACATCGACACCCCGAACACCGCACAGCAGAAGTACTACGATCTGGTGAAGGCAAGAGATTATGCTGATCTGAATGCCGGTCTGAAAGAGCGTGGCGTTGCAACGGTAAAGGGTACGATCTGGGAAGATACGGACTACAACGGTATCCTGGACAATGGCGAAAAGGGCAAGAGCGGCGTTTCTGTCACTCTGGAACAGTATCGCTATGATGTCGATGCAAAGCAGTTTGTCAAGATGGGTGCAGACGAAACAGTCACAACTGACAAGGATGGCGTATATCAATTTACCAAGGTGCCGACGCACTTTGTGATCGGCGGCGTAGACCAGCTGGCATATTACCGCATTCGTGCGGATGTGCCGGAGGGCTATGCGGTGACACGGTATCGCCAGGCAACCAGTGACGCAGAAACAGACAGCGACTGGATCGCAGTGACCAACTATCTGACTGCACCGGGCAACGGGGACTACTTCCTGACGGCACAGCCGTCACAGGGCAATGCTCCCTATGATCTGACTGATGCTGTCACAAACAAGGAATACGATTCCATTTTGAATGCGGACGTGATCGACGTTTACAACGGTGGTCTGAAAGCGTTCGAGACCGGAAAGATTCAAGGCACTGTCTGGTTCGACAAGGACTACAGCGGCTTGCAGGAAACCGGTGAATCGGCAATGCCGACACAGCAGACCGTATATCTCGACCAGTATTATCTGGACGATGCCAGACAGTGGGAGTTTGTCAAGACAGGTTCCGTTCAGACAGATGCAGCCACAGGTAAATATCAGTTCTCTGACCAGCCGACCTTTGTGACGGTTGACGGAAAGATGTATCTGGCAGGCTACCGTCTGCGGTTGAATGCCGTGCCGGATGGCTATGCGGTGACCAAGTACCAGGTGCTGGATTCCACAGGAAACTGCATCAACAGTGACCTGCTGGCAGCATCTCAGGAAACGAATGCAGGTAAGACGGTAGACTTCAACAAGCCGGACGAGTATATCCTGCTGGCAAAGCAGGCGGCGCATGGCGTTGGCAGCATTGAATCGGGACTCCACAGTTACTATGTACGGAAGTACAACAATGTCGATTATGATATTGTCACTGCGGTGGATTCCGACGGCGTATACAACGGCGGACTGAAAGCGATTCAGACTGCGGCAATGGACGGACGAATCTGGAATGACCTCAATTATGACGGCACGATGGATTTGACCGAAAGCGGCTGCAGCAATCTCAACTTGACACTGTACCAATATTATTGGGACGGAACGACATGGAAAAAGACACAATTTAAGAAACAGGCGACGACAAACAGCAACGGTCAGTATCACTTTGACGGCATCCCAACTTATGCGGAAGTCGATGGCAAGCGGTATTTGGCTGGGTATCAGCTGCATCTGGATGCACTGCCGGACGGCAATGCGGTTACCGTATTCGCCAACGACAACAAGCTGCACTGGGACAACGGCGAACTCACTCTCATGGGCGAGCAGGAATATCTGATCGTTGCAGCAGAGGCAAAGTCGTTTACCGGAGAGCATACCGGAAGTACGCCGCAGTACAACGAGTACTATGACCGCACTTACCGTGCAGTTCCGGGTACAGATACGTTTTATGACATCACGGAAAACCGTGACAGCATAAACGAGTACCATGGCGGTATCCGGGCATTCCAGAACGCATCCGTCAGCGGACGAATCTGGAACGATGCGGATTATGACGGCGATATGACATCTGGTGAAACCGGCATGGAAGGCTTGTCGATGACGCTGGAACAGTATTACTGGGACGGCACATCATGGACACCGACCGCACTGTCGAATTACACCGGAACTGTAAAAACCAACAGCAACGGGGAATACCAGTTTGATTCTGTTCCCACATTTGTGGAGGTCGACGGCAAACGCTATCTGGCTGGCTATCGGCTGAAACTGGACGCACTGCCGAAGGACGCTGACGGCAAGATCACCTATGGCATTACCAAGGCAGGCGGTGACAGCAAGTTCCAAAGACTTGAAAACCCGTATCAGAGCGAGAACCTCTATCTGACAGCACCGGATGAATACTTGATTCTGGCAGCAGCTGCACAGCCGAAAACAGATGCAGAATACCGAAAGACCTACGACGGCAGCGACTATGACATTGCGGATGCTGCAGACCAGGCAAACTGGAACGGCGGTTTGAAACAGGTCGAAAAGGCGCAGATCGTTGGACGTGTCTGGGACGATGCGAATTACAACGGCTTGCAGGATAACGGCGAGGGAAACATTTCCGGCGTAGAAATTACGCTGGAGCAGTATTACCGTGATGCGGACGGCAGCTATCAGTCTACCGGAAACACATGGAAAGCATCTTCCGGTACAGACGGCGAGTATCAGTTTAGCAATGTAGACACGTTCTGCAATGTGAACGGCGAAACCTATCTCTGCTACTATCAGCTGAAGATGACAAGCGAAGTGCCGGACAATTACACCATTACCTGGTATCAGCAGGGCGATGATCCCGCAAGGGACAGCGACCTGGATGCAGAGAGCCGTTATCTGACGGCAGGCACTTATTTTGCTTGTGCGGCTGCGGATACGGACAATACGGATTATGCCGTAGACGGCAGAGACATTCTCCGAAAGGAAGATGTTTTCGGTTATGATGCCGGCTTTACAAGCCTAGCAGCCGGGGATATCTCCGGACGGATCTGGATCGACCATGATTACAACGGCATCCAGGATAAGTCGGATGATGATGCCAATACCGCAGAGGACAAGGCGGCAATTGAAAATGTTACCGTCAAGGCAATACAGTATTATTATGACGGCAGCCAGTGGCAGCCGAACGGCACGGCGTATACAGCCAGCACAAGCACAGATGCAGACGGCAAATACACACTGGCGAATCTGCCCACCTGGGTGAGAATCAACAATATGGATTTTGCCGCAGGCTATCAGCTCTGTCTGGAAAATCTCCGCGGCAACTATCTGGCGACACAGTATCGTGTGGGAACTGACCGCACCAAGGACAGCGACCTCAGACTGGACAGCGCATATCTGACAAGCACAAACGAATTTATTGTACCGGCGGCAGATGCGTACAGCGATGCCGACGGAAACCAGAACCGTGCATCTCTACGGGAAGTGCCGGATGCAAACGGTACGATGTACCAGGTAGACCTGGCCCGCAGCAAGAATACCGGACATTATGATGCCGGACTCAAGCAGCAGGACAAGGGTGTTATCCGTGGCACGATCTGGGACGACAAGAACTATGACGGCTTGTACAATCTGGACGAAGTGCCGGTGGCAACATCGGTTCGTGTGATACTGAAACGTGACATCTATGAGAATGGAAAATGGGTGCCGGATGATACATTCGGCGAAGTTTCCAAGATCGTGGACAACGGTTCGTATCAGTTTGACGGTCTGGATGTTCATGTGCCGGGAGATCTGTCTGACGGCAGCGCTGCGGACAACAAGGACCGCATCTATGGTTACTATATCGAACTGGATCTGGCAACTGTGCCGGATACCTATGCGGTGACCAAGCAGTACGCAAAACCGGATCGGGATCAGCTGAACAGTTTCCTGGATCCTGAGGACGGCAGTCTGATGGCAGAGGACGAATCACATATTATTCTGGCAGCTAAGGCAACAGAAGGCGTGACGGAACATACTGTCACCATCGGCGATGTAACATATGCGCCGGCGGATCTGTCGAAATCCATCGCATCGCATAACGGCGGTTTGACGAAGATCGAAAACGCATCCATTGACGGCTACATCTGGAACGATGCCAATTACAACGGCATCCAGGATGCGGACGAAGTGGGTATCGCAACGGCAACCGTCAAGCTGACCCGGAAGTATTACGACGACGCTGACAAGCAGTGGAAACCGGACGATAGTTTTGCACTTGTGGCAGACGGTACACCGGTGGCAACGGGTACACCAGTCGCAACGGCAACGCCGGTAGCAACAGGTACACCAGTGGCAACCGGAACACCGACTGCAACAGTATCCGGTGACGGACACTATCGTTTCGACAATCTGCCCACATTTGTGGAGATCGGCGGCAAGCGCTATCTGGCAGGTTATCAGTTGAGTCTGAATGAAATGCCGGAGGGTTATGCTGCAACGAAATTCCGAATGGGAAATGACATCACGAAGGACAGCGATTTGTATGTGCAGACTGCAACAGGCATCAGCACACTGAACCTGTACAAGGATGCAGACGAGGTAATCATTCTGGCGGAGGCATCCAGCGGCAATGCGTATTACGACAGAACCGTTGGCGGCACAGCCTATGACATCGTCAAGGCGAAGAGCAATACAGATCACGCCGGCGGCTTAACGCCAATCGAGACCGCAGCCATTGACAGCTACATCTGGAACGATGCCAACTACAACGGCATCCAGGATGCGGACGAAGTGGGCGTGGCAACGGCAACAGTTAAGCTGACCCGGAAGTATTATGACGATGCTGACAAGCAGTGGAAACCGGACGATAGTTTTGCGCTTGTGGCAGACGGCACGCCGGTGGCAACAGGAACGCCAGTTGCAACGGCAACGCCGGTAGCAACGGGTACGCCGGTAGCAACGGGTACGCCGGTCGCAACAGGTACACCGGTAGCAACCGGAACGCCGACTGCAACGGTATCCAGTGATGGACACTATCGTTTCGACAATCTACCCACATTTGTGGAAATCGGCGGTAAGCGCTATCTGGCAGGCTATCAGCTGAGTCTGAATGAAATGCCGGAGGGCTATGCTGCAACGAAGTGCCGTGTCGGAAATGATGTCACAACGGACAGTGACCT
>ERZ791926.311-NODE-311-length-45935-cov-142.327049_pt1 | contig 45935 bp, 72 predicted proteins | sample MGYA00510131_ERZ791926 | MGnify/ENA primary metagenome ERZ791926 (study PRJEB30046, sample SAMN00792052) | human gut metagenome | study: EMG produced TPA metagenomics assembly of the A metagenome-wide association study of gut microbiota in type 2...
ATGTGCCGTCGGTATATTTAACAAGGATGGATAATCCGGTGGAATCAAAGCTGTCGCCGGAATAGTATTTCAACTTGCGTGGGAGTGTTTCAATTTCAATTCCATCTATATCAATTGCTAAAACGTCAAAAGATGCACTTTGTTCATCGAATTCAAAAGTTATAGTATTATTTCCACGTTTTGTGAGAATGTTCGGAAATGAAGAATCAATACTTCCTATTGGTACCAGTCCAGATGTATTGTTGTTGTAATACGCAGTAACTACAAGCCCTGTACTATCAAAAGCCTCACCAATAAGATATTTAACCTTTGTTGGCATGTGAGTAATTTCGAGTTTTTCCACTCGGACTAACCACGTGATTGTACCTGTGGCTCCCCATGGAGAACCTGAGATTTCATTGGTTTTTTTATTTAGAGCGATATTTGTCGTCACTTTCGTAGAAAAGGCGTTTTTGTCGATTTTAATCACACTCGCAGGAATCAAAACATTGGCAAGCTGAGTATTAGAAAATGCTAACTTCCAAATGAATTTAACGCCGTTTGCAATCTCTAAATTTTTAAGTGAGGTGTCCGAAAATGCACTTTCTTCAATACTTGTAACACTTGCAGGAACAGCAATTTCTGTGATTTTACTACAGCTTGAAAAACAATATGCTGGTATTCTAGTTATTCCGTTTTCCAGTGAAACACTCGATAATTTTGAGCATGAGTTAAATTGTCTAACTCCATTCAATTTTACACTTCCGGAAAGAGCCAGATTTTCTATTGTGCTATTATTATAAAATGCTCCATTATCTATGGTGCCGCCACGAATAACTGTATTCTTTGCTGATATGTTGTTTATATAAGTGCTTCCACTGGTTGCAAATAGCGCACCATCTCCCCCTATTTCCAAGTGTTCAAGTGTACTCCCTTGAAAACTATATTGCATATTCTTTAATGTGGACGGAAGGGATAATTCAGTAATTAAAGGGCATTCATTAAAAGCTACAGGTGATATAGTTTCAAGTCCCTCGTGAAAGATAACCTTTTTTAAACTTGAGAGATTTGAAAAACTACTTGAACCAATTTCTAAAACTGAATCGGGAATCTCCAGTGAAATCAGCGCACTACTTGAGAAACAGGATTGACCGATTTTTTTTAATGACTGTGGGAACACAATTTGCGTTATTTTTGTTGAATAAAAGTTTCCATCGCAAATTTCTTCCAAAGTATTGGGAAATGAAATATCTTCAAGATTTTCATTCCCCCCAAATGCGCTAACTGGAATTTTCGTAATTCCATTCCCAATATTTACTTTTTTAATTCTCGTTTTTATTGAACTTGGCGTGTTTTTTATATTGGAAAACGATAAAAATTCGCCTGTCCCAGTTACTTTTAGGAGACCAGTTTCGAGGTCAAATGTAATGTTTACATCTTCTAAATTTGGGGTTCCTGCCTGCACATTATACGAATCGACTACAGTAACTGCAAGTTCTGCAGTCAGTCCAGAATATTCAACTATTGAAAACTTTTCTCCTGCCTCAGATGTATCTACCTGCGATACTGTATATCCGCTTTTTATTGTCTCTGTAGTTCCATCGTCATAAGTCACTTCTATGCTTCTTACTCTTACATTACTTTTATCTCCAACGAAATAGCTTGTTCCATAATAACTTTTTGGTAAAATACTTATAGGCGTAGCCATAATCTCCCTCCCTGTTTCAGTAGTAAAAAGAGCACATGAGTTGTGACACCCATGCACTCTGGTTGTTAGTATTCAATCAGTGCGATTCGGATGCTTGAATAAAACACCATCCCTCTTTTTTTATCAATTTCATTGATTGTAAAGTCAATATCTGGAACATATACTTTTGCATTCGTATATGTATTTGTTTCGTCATTCCAGTAGGTGATATTTGCTTTACGCTCTTGCTTATTGATAATTGAGGAATTCATTACATTTTGAATTTTTATTTTTTCTTCTAGGGTTAAATCGTCAACTGTTTCAAATTCTATCTTTGTACGATAATGCGGGAGTGTGTCCCTGTGCAAATATCCTTTCATATCTGTCCACGGATCATTTTCAAGTCTTTGATTCGGTGTGCTTTTCCATGTTGCTCTTTTGATAAATTCATGTGGAAATTCTTGAGTCCCGAATTTTAATAGCCATCCCTGAAAATTCCCTGAACTAAATTCGCTCATGTGCTCACCTACCCTTCAAAGATTCCGAAGCCTGTCCGGTTCCTGTATTGTCCGTTCTGATCGCGAAGCCAGCGGATAAATTCATTTCCGTCAATATTCAATACGATATACTGAGGCGAACCACTACCGCCATTTCCAGATTCTTTCAAAGCTTCCATCATTGCCTGTTTTATCGTCGACAATGGAGATACAACCTCTGTCTCACGCTTGTTATCACCGAGGATTGCTGCAAACTCTCCGGCGTTACGTGGCACAACTGTACCTTTTGCCAAGTATGGAATCTGTGGTGCTGTCATTGTTGGAATGCTGAATCCCCAAGTGTTTCCACCTATTCCAGGGACCCATCCAGGAACTTTGATTTTCATCTTATTAAGAACTCCAATTGCGGCATTGACACCAGCAATAATTCCTCTGATCATTCCGTTTATCAATCCGATTACGCCATTAATGGGAACTTTTGCGATTCCCACAAGTGCTTCAAATACATTCTTGAATATATTTTTTACATTGTTCCATGTTTCTCTCCATCCATTCACGAAATCTGTTTTTACCCAGTTTATAAGAGATTTGAATTTAGATACGATAAAAACTACTTTCTCTTTTATAGAATCCGACAATATAATTACTATATTTGACACCTTTTCTGTTAACGAGTTCCATTTATTTACAAACCCTTCTGCAAATGACCGTGTTTTTTCGCCTATCCAGTCAAATATGTTCCCGAAGAATTCTTTTATGGAATCCCAGTTTTTCACGAGAAGAACACCAGCTGCAATTATTCCGCCTATTGCTGCTATAATAAGTCCTCCTGGTCCGATTGCTGTTGCAATTGCAGATATGCCTCCAAGTATTCCACCAGAGCCTGTCATGAGGGCAATTAAGCCTTTCAACGCAAGTCCAATATTGCCGATATTGCTGATAAGTGTTGTTACTGCCGGAATAATCTTCGCTGTTGCAAACATTCCTATAAGTGCCGCTCCGAACGCTTCGACCAGCGTCTGATGTTCTCCGAGGAAGTTTAAAAACCCTGATACAATATTAATAAGTGTAGGAACGCCTGTTTCAATCAACCACTTCAATGATGGTAAAATAATGTTGGTATATATCCATTCGAGAACGTTTCCGAGAGCTTCAATAATCGGTGCAAAGGATTTTGTGAGGTTCTTAATAGAATCCAGTAACGGATAAAAATCAAGTTTTCCAGCCCAGTCCGCTGTTGCTTTTGCTATCTTTTCAATAAAATCAAGAACTTTTTGAAAAGCATTCGCCAAATTTTGAATAATTTTTGTTCCAACATTATTTTTATTCCATGCTTTAGACAACTGACTTGCAATATTCCCTATAATTTTGAATATGTTCTGCAAAATCCGAAGCATGGTAGATAGCATTTCAGTGCCTGTTCCATTTGTCCAGACTTCCATAATACTTTTTCCGACACTCTTTGCAAGTTCAGCAAGACTGGAAAACATATGTCTTGCAGTATCAATAGTATTCTTGCCCTCCCTGCTCCAAGCTTCCTGAAAAGGCTTCCAGAGTTGCTTAAGTATATCAGATAACTTCTTTGCAGATTCGCTGAGTTTGTCAATCTGGCTTTCTCCTTTTGCCAATCCTCCGTAATCTACCTGTCCAACATTTCCGAGGCTAATATTGTCTGCCTTTACGGTAGGCGTTTTTGTCGCACCAGATATCGCATCCGCCGCTTCTTTTCCAATAACCTTTAATTCGTCAAACGGAGCAATATTCTTTTTTAGAGCCTTGGTCTGCTTATTTAACGCGCTTGTGCTGTCCTTCGTGGAATCTGTTACATTCTGCGTAGCATCAGCCAGACTATCGGCTCCATCAGTAGCACTGCCATAAGCATCTTCTGTGGCTGACAGATCAGTTCCAGCAAGTCCCGCTCCACTGGCTCCCGTCTGCCCGGATGATTTGTTTCCGGTTATCAGTTCCGTGAATGACTTAAAAGCATTTGCTACTGTTGCTAGTTTTGCCAGTAATGTGTTAATCACCTTGATAACCGGCGTGAAGATATTAATCAATCCCTGTCCGACTGTTGCCTTGAGAGATTGCAGCTGTAACTGCATCACTCGTACCTGGTTCGCCCAGCTGTCAGAAGTACGGATAAAGTCACCCGATGCAGCCGATAACTGTTTCTGTACAAAAGCCAGACGGAGAGCTACTTTCTCCTGCTCGGTCATGGCGGATGTGGTTTTACCATAACCGTTCGCCAGTGCGTACTGGTCTAGTGCCGACTGGGTCATTACCACGCCGAGATCTTTGAGCGTTTCCGTTTCGCCCGTAAACACTGATTTCAGTTTGATATACGCCAGATCCTGACTGATGTTATAAAATGATGCCACATCACCAGTCAGCTGTGTCAAAGCCGTTGACATATCGTAAGCCTGCGCCTCTGAGAATCCGAACGACTTAGACATTGCTCCGAACGTACCGACATACCTTTTTGACATTGTCTCTGACAGTCCGGCTGAGGTCATGGCGTTCTTCGCAAATTCATTAACCTTATCAGACATGGTAGTAAATGTAACATCGACCACGTTCTGAACTTCTGCGAGGTCAGAGCCAAGTTCCACACACTCTTTTCCGAACTGTACCAACTTGCCAACCGCAAAAGCCCCACCAATCAGCAGACCGATTTTTTTTACGGCACTTCCAAGGCCGTTAAATGACTTTTTTATTGCAGACACGCCGTTCTGTACGCCAGACGTGTCCATTCTGGTATCAATAATGACTGAGCCATCAGCAGCCATGTGTCCACCTCCTAACTATTTGAGGTTAAGCATCTCGTTAAGCTTATCTTTATAAGCCTGTTCCTCTTCAGAGAGACGCGTTTTTATATCAATAAGATTCTTGTTATCGTGGTAGAATTTCTTTTCCCATTTATCTAATCTTTCGCCAAAAGCTTTTTTTGATCGAATCCCGATAACTGTATTAAGCAAGCATTCTCCTGCTTCCATGAAATATGAAAAAAACGTCCACCAATGCATATAAGGTACCGCTCTAACTTCGCTATGAATTACCTTGTTTACCGCCGGAATAATCATTTCCCCGTCCTGTCCCCAGTCCATCAAGCGTGGCTTCGGCTTTCCCGAATCGTCGTCCGTCTGTCCGCAGTCAATAAATTCACAAGCCTTCTTACAAGCCTCTTCTACGTTCTCTGGTGGAATGCTTTCCCAGTCTTCATAGAGGATCTTCAGCATTACTATTTTTTTTCCGTAGTTGTCAAGATTCGGGTCGTTCTGTGCAATCAGAATATCTATGATTGCTCGAAAATCCGTTCTGATAGAAAAATCCACCCCACTGATATTTAGTGAGGTGGGTAACTCGTAAGCGGTCATTTTGTGTATTTCTCCGTATACTTATCAACAGTAGCCTGCATTTTTTTCTTTCTTTTTTCAATTTCCGGTGCAATTGCTTCTGAAATCTTATCAAGCACGATATATGCAAAAACCTGACCGTTCGGGAATACAGTTGTTGCAGTAATTGGTTCCTTGAATAAATCCATTGAAGCCTCATACCCTAACAGATAGTTCATTTTATCTTCAATCTGTTTGTTCAGATCCGCCATTTCTTTACTTGATGTGACCTTCTGAATGCTGTCCTGCATCTGTTCAAAAAATGGTTCGATTTCCTCTGCTCTTGCTGCAACATTAATGTCGGTCGGGTTCAGCTTAAAGGAAGAAAAGATTTCTCCCTGATTATTTGTGAATGTAAAAAGAAGAAATCCGTCATCAATGTTTGTGTCAATTGTCTTTGCCATTTTCTACACCCTCCTAAAAATTATTCGCTGTCAGCTGTGAATGAGCCGGAAGTAATGTCAAATTTACCTTTGACACGTTCTCCAACGTAATTAACTGTGAACGGAATCTGATAGCCAGATGTGTCACCGCCGTAGGAGGTCGGCACAACGTAGCAATCCTGCTGGTATGCTTCATACTTGCCCGCTGTGGCTTCTGTCCAAAGATGAACCTCAACTGCTTTTGTCTTGAGGTTATCGTCTTTGAGACGCCCATCTACAATCTTCTGTAATGCTGTGAACAGATCGGATGTGGTATCCGCATAGAACGGATCAGCGTCAGAAGAAACTTCATAGCCGTTATGCTTAAATGTGGATTCTCCAAGAATGTTTTTAGAGGTTTCGGTATCCGGGTTGAGTTCGATGTTGTACTCTTCCAGGTCCTTTCCAAGACGTTCAAACTTTGGTGTCAGTCCTCCACAAAGAGAACCGGCATCAATGTAATGAGCCATGTATTTACGGTCAATCTTGCCTGTAACTGCCATAGAAATGTCCTTTCTGCCTATCATTTTTAAAAGGCTGTGTAGGTTAGCGACTATCTCTAATTGATAGCCGGTTGTTACGTTATATTACTTCATAAGTATTTTCGTAGCGTACTGACAATGGCAATAACCAGTCCTGTACACCACTCTCCTGCGGTTCTAAACCATAGGAGTTATCGCGGGCGATACGTTTTATCACTCGCCCCTGTGAAAGCTCGGGAAACGCACTTAAACGTGTCTCAGAGCCATTTATGACAACTGGTTCTCGGCATATCCATTTGCCGAGGCTGTCAAGGAACTTCTGAACAGATAACTTCTGACGTTCCTTGTCGGATGCTGTTCGGTATACCACATAAAATGGGTACTGGCATACCTGGTGCATTGTTCCACAAACATCTTCTTTTTCTGAATAGACCAACGCCCCGTTGTCTGCCGAGAATGCAATTCCTGATTCCTTGCCAAGTTCCTCAAATTTGATTGTTTCATTTTCGTACAGTCCCGGATACTGGTTCAGAAGTGCCTTCATAGCATCTGTCAGAATCTCATACCCGGTTGCATCTTTGCCAATTGGCTTATCTGCCATGTCTACCGCCTCCTGCCTGTGCTTTTACTTTACGTATCCATGTACTACCGTATTGTCGTTTAGCGGCATCGAACCATTTTGCCTGTGCCCGTGGGTGCGCCTGTTTGGTGTATTCCAGATTCTCCTTTGCGGCTGTCTGACCAGAAAACTGACTAACGAGAACTTTCTTTGCTCCACGTCTTGCGTAGGGACTTCCAGTTGCTTCATCAACCATTCCTTTTCCTTCGTACAGAAAACGCCCATAAGGAGCCGCCGCAGCGCATACTTTCCCAGTTCCTTGCAAGGATGCACTCTTAACTCTTGTTCGGTTGATAAAGTCCCCTGTAATCATCGGCATAAACGGAACCATACTGTCCATAACCATTCCATCAAGGAGATACTGGGCTTCCTGGTACTGTCTGGAGAATCTGTCCATATTCAGTTTAATTTTCATATCTCCATCAACTACGGAGAATCCTTTGAAATGATGAATCTTGCTCATATTACTTACCTAGAATTTCAAAATGCGGAATCAGTGTATATGGACCACCTACACTGGTAATCTTGAACACGTTATCCTTATTCTCATTCATGTGCTGATAGAATCCATTTCGGTAATCGCCATCGGTTACTATTTCGCCAGTCCACTCACCCTCCCAGAAGAATGATTCGTCCGAGAATGTGATAGTGTCTTCCAGAGCGTTGTTAATCTGCTGTTTCCACTCTTTAGGCGGTACGTATGGAAGAATCTTGCCATCCTTGTCAATAATGGTTATATCGCCGTTCTGGACAGTATAACGGATGTGTAACTGTGCGTTGTCAGTTGCATCTGGTCCGTACTTCTTAAGAATTGCCCCCTTGTCCGTAATGAGGTCAACACCGGATAAAACGTGAGGGTACCAGTACGCATCTCCAGTCGTGGCTGATTCGTAATAGTTGAAAATCGTCACTGTTTTTTCGTACATGATGCCCTCCTTTTTACAGTTTTAAATATTTGTATCTGTTCTTCTTTGCGTATTTAATGGCTTCTTCTACGCTGTCAAAGCGTTGTCTAACATCCTCTTTCTTAGCAATTCCTTTGGCATGATAATTACCATCATCATCCCAGTTCGATATTACATTTCTTGTTCCAGTCATATAATAGGAATATCCCTGTTTGTTTGGCTCGGCTTGCTTATGTATGACAACGCTTCCTCTTCCAAAACCGCTCGCTCCTCCTCTACCACCCATTACACTTCACCTCGTTAAATTTGTCAGAAAATGCCTTAATTCTAACAATATTACCCTTACACTCTTCCGGTACTTTTCCGTAGAAAATAATACTTTCTGGATGCAATCGTTCAATCATAGCATTATAGCCAGATAAGAATAGGTGTTTTTTCCCTAAACTGTTCATGCATCCCACCGAAGACACCGCCACAGTTCCGCCCTCTGGCTCACCGTCAAAACACCATTCGTAAGAATCTGGCGTACTCCATGAGATTGTCGGAATTACCTTGCAACCATATTCTTGCAGATATGCGCCTATCCAATGCTTGCGATAATGGTTGTATATCTGGATTGCTTTAGGGAAATCGGTGTAGGTACTGAAATCCGGTGTCAAAATGTACCGGAATCTACTCAGCTTGTTTACATATCTGTCTGGATTTCTCCATAGCGCATCGAATTGGTAATCGTCTAAGAAGAAATGAACAGCTTTCTCTTCTGGATTACTGCATTTTCCTCTGGCGTAATTAAAACCAACAAATTCGCAGTTACCCTCGAACGATTCCGGTTCTATCTGTGATATGCCGTATCCGCCAACGCCGGGGAATATACGGCGGTTTAGATTTTCGTAAGCTATACTTGTCTCTCGGTTTGCCATAGATTACTTCTTTCCACTTCCAAAGAACCATGAATCAAAGTTTTTCATTCTGCGCTTTCTAGCTCTGTCATAAGTGGTGGTAGTACGGCTTGTATCGTGCAAAGCACTTGTATCGCCTTTTTCAGAAGTCTTTGAAAATTTGTGCATTTCATCTCTCATGGCTACGCTGGCATTAACTAATTTTCGATGTTCTATAGCAAGCCTTTGATTTTTAAATAACGCCTCTGCACTTTCAAGTTTTGCGATTTTCCTTTTACTCTCGCTCAATCTGTCATTTATATAATTCATTGTCTTTACTGCTTCACTTTTTGTCTTAATTGACTTAAAGTAGCTAGTGTTTTCCGAATTAATGACCTTCTCAAGTTTACTGTCTTTTTTAACAGTTCCGCTTCCCCTTAAAGCATCGCTTTTCTTTGAAGAATTAAAGTACACCTTCGCAATAAGCTTAGAAACTGGCTTCTCGTTATTTAACCCACTACTTCCACCACGTCCACCCATAAAATCACTCTTTCTGCACTGTCTGCTTAATAACCTGATTCACACCGGTAGCTGACAATCCATTAAACATACCGACTGCAACTGCCGTGATATAATCCGTTGCCGGGAAATCCGGGATAATTCCCATTCCGACTGCTCCGAGAATCCCGCCAGTAATTGCCATGACTACTGGAATCCATTCATCAGAGATTCTTTTTGACGCTTTACAGCCCATTCCTACGATGTAGCAGATCATAACGATTGCTACACATGAGCCTAATGTTGAAATATCCATTATTTATCCTTTCTGGTTGGGACTACGTTTCCGCAACCCATACAATACTTTTTGCCGTTTTTATACTTTACGCACGTGCAGTTGTCTACTTCACAACATTTCTTATCGTTTACTTCGACGTAATCTTTCATATCATTTACACTCCTGCATACAATACTGGTATTCCATCGTCCGTCCTTACTCCCATCAGAAGCGGCAATGCTGTCTTAAGGAGTAAATCATTCGTTTTCTGTACATCCCCAGCGGCGGCATACACCGCACTCCATTCCTTTGCACTCGCTCCAATCTGCTGTGGTGTGGCGTAAGAGATGGATTCACTGCCGGAACTTACAGATGTTACAATGCCTGTTGTGCTACCACCGGACCCGATTGTGGTTGATGTACCACTAACGGCGGCATTGGTAGCATTCTTTTCAGCAAGCTCAATCTGATACATTAATTCAGCTAATAAACAGACCGCCTTTTTGATACGTTTCTGAGAGCGTTCGTTTGCTGGCAGCCCGTCCACCAACCTGTCAAACGTCATTGTGTCCACAAAATCACTGGCTCTTTCCGCCAGTCGTGGGAAGTCGGCTTCTGGCACAACTGAACCGAAATATGAAGTTGTGTAAAATTCATAATCTGCATAAGCCATGCCAGTTACCTCCCGTGATCATCATTTTGCTGTTACAGTTGCGTGTCCGGCACTCAACGCCTTATAGGTACTGTCGCACTCAACCACTGTGATTACCTGTCCTGTTGTTGCGGTAATGTCAGATTTTCCATCCCACGCGCTCCAGTTCTTCACATTCTGTCCGTACTCTACGGAAGTCTCAGATGATGCAACTTTGTATTTATATACATTTCCTGCGCTTACTTTTTCCGGAGTAACAGTCACTTTTGTATCTCCGCTCTTACTTCCTGCTGTGGAGTTTACAGTCAGAGTTCCAAGTGTCTGAGTTGCGTTGATAGTTCCGACAGCAACAGCGTCAATATATTCTGCAAAGAGGGTAAGTCCCATGATTGCGAATGATTCAGACACTGCTGTGTGGTAATTGCCCTGTGTATGGAATCCGATCAGATTTGTTTCACCGGATACAGTATATACAAGACCCGCTCTTGCAAAATCAGATTCGTTCGGATCCACGTAGTAAAGAACGATGTTCTCAACGGGTGTGGCGATTACTGTTCCTCTTGGAATTTCACTGTCAGATAACAGGAAGATTGTATTGAATCCCAGGAAGTCTTTCATGTACTGGAAGCCGAACTGATTCTGAATAGAAATCTCAGCTGCTCCGATATACTCGTACACATCCAGAATGTTTACAAATCCAACAACACCAGTCACATTTCTGTGCATCTGCTTGAATTTGTTTTCTACACGACCCTTAGCCATTGCCAGAGCCATCTGGAAAGTGGTTTCCGTGAATGAGAGAGTACCTGTTTTCAGATAGTTGTAAAATCTTTCAGTAACATTGGTCTGAAGCTGGAAGAGGAATTCATCATCGGTCATCTGAACAGCGTTCTCGTAACCGTGATCCTTGATTGCTTCAATAGATACAGCCTTTGCGTATTTCTCGATAGTCATTTCTGCATAGGGTTTTTCTTTTACAACGAATTTGCTGTAAGGGATTTCCTCACCCTCACCAACATTTCCGTTCTGTAATGTACCTTCTGCATATTTTGATTTAAGAACCGCTCCGGGTGTCTTTTTGATTGGACGCATGATACCAAGGATTTCACGTAAGTGCTGCCAGTTTCTTTCGAATCTGGTAACAAAGTCGATCTCACGTGCCTTTACCTGAATATCATTAGTCATAATAAGATTAGCTTTTGCTGCCATATAAAAAAATCCTTTCTACCCATAATTGTTAAGGTATTGGGTTAGCGGCTATACTCTGGCGTATAGTCGGTGTAAAAAAATCACTGGAATAACTGGATATTCTGAGCAATTGCAGCCTGTCTCTCGGACGGGTCTTTGATCGCTTCAATATCTTTCTTCGTCATGCTTCCCGGTGTCTGTTGCTGTCCAACATGAGTAGTAAACCTTGCCTGATTCTGCTGAGCCTGCTGCTGAGATTCATCTACAAAAGCGGATGCGTCAGACTGCTTCATCTGCTCAATCAGGTCGTTCAGCCCGAGGATTTTACCGTCTTTCAGTTTTAATCCAGCTTCTTTGATGTCTGCCATGACTGATTTCTTTGCAGCCTCACTGGAAAATTTAACATCATCGAGTGCTGCTTTCAGAGCATCTGAGAAATCACGGTCATAGATTTTTGCGTTGAATTCTTTCTCTGCATCTGCCGCTTTCTGTTTCCAAGTCTCTAACTCGGTTTTAACATTTGCCGGGTCGATACCGTCAAAACCTTTCAGGGTCTCTTCTGCTGCTTCAGCACGTTCTTTCCAGTCATCACGTTCTCCCTCGACTTTCGACAGGGTTTTTGCTACTTCCTTAGCATTTTTGTAATGCTCAGAGAGTGCTTTCTTCACATCTGCCTGTTTATCTTCCGGGATTTCGATTCCAAATGATTTTAATGTGTCAATAAGTTTCTGCATATATATCCTCCTGGTCGTGTTTATTGACCTGCCGCCGCAGGTATTGGATTAAGCCAGTTAGACCACTGGCAGGGTAATGGAATGAGAGGACTTGAACCTCTGACGTCAAGAATTCAGCATCTCCGCTCTTCCTACTGAGCTACATTCCACATAACCCGGATTCCCGGGTTAGCAAGGTATTTAACGTGTTATGCCTGCCACGAGTTGTTTCGGATATTTATTTTTTTTAAAAGAAAAGTATAAATAACAAAAACCTTAATCAAGGAGGTGAGCCATCTTGCGTGCCAGACGGCAAATACGCACGACAGGATTCGGACCTGTTTAACTTTCCATTAAAGCGTGCGCACCAGCTACTAAATTAAAGAAAGGAGGATTAAAACGAAAATGTCAAAACAACCGTTTTACTTGTGCTTCCTGCTGCACAATTACATTATAACAGATTTCTTTTAACTACCTCTCTACCACTTTTTGCGTTTTTAAAGCATATCCCGAAGTTTTTCTACGTATCTCTTGACAAGATCGCGTTCCTCCCGGCACTCCGCATCTTTAGACATATCGCTCATTTCTGTTGTGAGCTCGTCCAGATGTTCTTCCAGAGCGGCAAGCATCTTCCTCTTGCAGTCTTCAGACTTGCCGGAACGATAGCTTTGCTTCTGCGTCATATAGTCATCGTAAGCGTCTCGCCCATCAGAGCGACTGTAATGTCCTCTGACATAATGTTCACCACGTCTGGCATAAGAATTGCCCCTGTCGTAATCCGGCATCATTCTGCCATCATTTGCGCTGTATCTCCCCATGCTGTCACGTTTTCTTCCGCGCTCGCTGTAATCGTCATTGTATCCGCTACGCATTTCATCAAGGACAGCGTTGTAATACTCCGCTTTCTTATCCCAGTACTGCGTGTTCTTTATATCTTTGTACATATCAATCAGTTTGTATGTCATTTCCAGATTTCCGGTGGTCAGTCCATTATCAGCGATTTTGGACAGCTCGTCTTCGATTCTTGCGCATAAGTCTTTAATATCTCTCATAATCACACCTCCTACGCTTCTCTAGTCACGACAATATTTGCGTTCGCAACAGAAATAGCCTGATCGCTTGTATTCTCTACTGCGATGTTAACGCAACATCCACGAGGTACATCAATATAAATGCCAGAGGACACATTATTATACTGGTCTACTGCTGCCGGTGTGGAAATCATCTGTGAAGATAATACAGGTTCGCCAGAGATTGCAATAGCCAGAGAAATAGCTCCGACAGTACCGCCCGTTGGAATTGCGATATTACCAGAAAAGTCCACGAAGAATCTAGCTTTACACTGATTGGTTAAACCTCTCAGTGTAATGATTCCGCTTCCCTCTCTGTGCTGAATGCAGTTAGACCCTTTAACTGCTGTGTTTGAAAATACTACGTTTCCATTTGCTGCTACAGTCTGAGCAGCTACATTTGTAAATTCTGCCATAAAAATACTCCTTTCATATCACAAAAGGACAGGTCTCAGCCTGCCCCTCTGTGTAATACGGCATAAGCCGACATCCGAATCGATCGAAAGATACTCTCGATATGAAGTTATCAGCAATTACATCCAGTGTTGCATCCGCATCCGTAATATGTGTTCGGATTAGGAACCTGATATGCCGGAATCGGTGCCGGATTAATCGCATTAATAAGCTGCTGTGTCTGTGAAGCCATTGCAGTTGTGAGAAGTGCGCTCTGGCGGTCCTGAGAAGCAGCGCGTCTGAGATCATTGTTTTCAGCCTGCAAGTTAGAAATTTTTTCATTGCAAAGATAATCAAGAATGGCTCTTGTTCCAGCGTTCTGGCTGTCAATAATGTCTCTTGTGTTGTTGTTCATGGTGTTCTGTAATGCACAGGTGTTCTGCGCCATGTTGTAGTTCACGCCCTGAATAGCTTCCCTGGTTTCGCAACAGCAGTTCGCAAGCTGAGCCTGGAGTGCATTGGCGTTCTGCATATTCGCTACAGTATCGGCATTAATAGCCTGCTGAATGCCGAAGCCAGTCTGCATGATGTTTGTGTTGATTCCATTAAAACCGGTAAGCATACCGTTATTCATGGCATAGAAGCCATCACAGAGACCACTGTTGATTCCGTCAAGTTTGCTGATTACTGCGGAATTATCAAATCCTCTCTGAATATCTGCCTGAGTAGCTGCTGTGGCTACATATCCGCTGCCGTTTCCATTATTGCCCCAGCCGTTGTTTCCCCATCCGAAGAAAGCAAAAATGAATAAAACAATAATCCACCAGCTACCATCTCCACCAAACATGCCGTCATTATTTCTACCATTTCCAGTAGCAGCGGCAATATCTGCTAAGCTATAATTTCCATCCATAATATAATCTCCTTTTTGTGTATTTACATCAATCTGGCCAGATTGTAATGTACTATTTCATTCCTTTCAACATGTGCTGGAATTGTCCTGCCATCTGTTGAACTTGATTGAGCTGCTGTTGAGAAATCTTTCCAGACTGCAACATTTTCTCGACTTCTGCTTTCGGATCTCCCTTAAAATTCTGTTTAAACTGCATAAACTGCTGTATCATCTGCATTGGTCCGTTTCCCTGCGGCGTCCCACCGCCAAGTGCGTTAAATAATGGATTACTCATCTGCATTTCCTCCCTTGGTCGCTGATTCCTGTGCGGTATTAGCCCTAACAGGTTCAGAAAATGAATTTAATCGGTTTATAATAGCTTCGTATTTGCCTTTCAAATCATCGTATTCCTGTCGAGTAACATATTTACTGTCCATGTTCTGAACAGGCTGTTTAGGCGGCATCTGAGAGCCTATCTCGTGGTATTCAAATGTCCGCAGTGGCTGTGGCATACCGGATACATCTGTGGATTTTATGTAGAACTTTTCACTCTCTGAATCCATCAGTAAAACGCTTGTCCCAGGTGCTACCAGATAGGATTTTGCGCCGACTTCGCCGGATACCCACAGGATACCACTATTATTCTGTTGTGGTTGCTGTACTGGTTGAGCTGGAATCTGGACAGGCTGTTGCTGAAACTGGTTCATCTGCCCAGGAACACCAAAACTATATTGATAAGGATTGTTATATAATGCCATCTTATACACCGCCTTTCTGATTATATTTTTACATAAAAAAAGAACCGGAAACAGGTCGTTTCTGGCTCTAATTAGTATCCAAAAAGTATCAACACACTTTAATTATTTTATTGTTCACCCTCCGGCTTAATCGCTTCGCTGTAGATACACTCACGTTCATTTGCTCAGCGCAGTATTCAAGAGTGCGCTCCTGACATCTCAGCCGGAACAGTCTTTCTTCGTCCGGCGTAAAATTGCACTCTGTCAAGAACCTGTCTATATCTTTCTTTGTGAACACATATAATTTCATGAGCATACCCCTTACTAATGCTAACGTTGATTCTGCGCAAGATAATTTGTAAGCTTCTGTTTTGTTTTTTTTAATTCCTCGACGTTATTCCCGCTGATCTGACTGTCCAACATTGTTGACAATACTTCCAGAATTAATGAGTCTCGTTCTGCGATTCTCCGAAGACTTTCATAATCTCGTCTATCATGTTCTTCCAGTGTCTCTACTCGCTTATTAAGTCGGAATGCCGGGGTAATCCATTTAAAGATTACGGCTGCCGCCCCTCCGACAATGGACACCCCTCCGCAGATAGAGAGGAAAATCTGTACAAATTCTGATATGTTCATTTAGCTACTCCTTTTCCCAGTAATATACCGGGACCTCATTACCACTATCCCATGTATCGTAATATTTGCCATTCTGTACCGTCACTACATGGCCATCTATGCATAAAATGTATGTACCTGTCGGATGGTCTGTACAAAAGTCGTTGACTGTATAGATATATCGTTCTGACTGTTCTATCAGCTTACGTCTGTATCCATGCTTATAAAGATACGCTCCCCAGACATAATTTGCACTTGGCATATCTGACAGAGCGCATGCCTGTATCATTAATCCGGTAAAAACCGTTTCCCAATCAAGCCCGGTTGCCTTACATATTGCCCGGACAACGCAATCTCCCGTTCTCTTGTCCTTAACAGGATTAGGATTGAAATATTCCCATCTGTCCATCAGTCAATCCCCTTTGCTGTTTTATATCTCTTTGCCGCTCCTCTGGATTTTGCAGCATTCTGGCGGTTCCATTTAGCAATCATGAGTCGGTCTTGCAGCTCTCTTAGATCATTGTCTTTGCAGTAATCTTTGTATGCAGCATTTTGTTTCTGCAAAAGATAAGACTTCCGGTCAAGGTCTTGCTGTAATGCGAATTTTGCCTGTTCGTCTTTGCAGTTATCAACCGCCGCTTGCATTCCAAGGACTTCACGCTTTGTTTTTCGGATTCTTCGCTCATAAGTGCGCTGTCGCTGTTCTTTTTCGTACTGTTTACCTTTGTTGGCTTTGTCCTGCGCTGATAGTTCTGTATAGGGATTAAATTCTCCATCACTGGCTCCAAAACTATGCCGACAGTTGACCCCTGACAATCCACTCGCCGTTCCATATCCGGTCAATGAGAACGGTGGAAATTTCTTGCTCTTGCCAGAACGAGAGTATATCTTGCCTTGCCACCATGAGTGGTTTCCGGGATTCTCACCGCCGTCACCTGTTCTGGCTCCCATGTGAGCACTGACCAGAACTAAATCCCAGTTCATTTCTTCCATGCGTTTTAGAGATATATCTCCCGTAGCCTGAGCCACGCCGGTCCTGACAGAACGTGCTACTGCTGTTTCAATCGTGTCTTTTCTGCCAGATGGATATGTGACAGTAACACCATCACTCACAACGTTATTAACCACCTCTTTGATGGCTTGCGTATATCCAACCGTCCCAGTAATTACATGATTATATGCAAGGTCGCATTGCTCAATATAAAGCCTCTGAGCGGCACTTGCGGTTGTCCTTGTGAAGTTCTTCCACTCTCCCATAGTCGCAAGCATATTTCGCTCCATGAGTCTTATCATAGCTGGCGACTGTTCGAGCGGTACAGGGCTTAATCCTGCCGCCTTGTATACCTTGTCATCATAGTTCATTGCAGTGATTCCGGCATCTTCAAACGCTTCAAGAAGTTCCTGCTGTTCGCGTTTGGTGTATTTGGATAATTCTGCCAGAATGTCTTCTAACAGTTCACCAGATTCCTGTAGCGTTCTGATTCTCCACGCATCGGCATTGGTCAGAATATAATCATCACCTCTGCCGATTCTTGCCATCATTCTCGACACAATCTCAGAGATGATGTACTGATGCAGTTCTTCTGCTATCTGTTCACTGCCCTCTGTTATCCGGCGTAAATATTCTGGGCTTAACATAACTATTCATCTCCAAACAATTTTGGCTCGTCTGGCTGAGCTTCTTTGACCATTGCTTTCGCTTCTTCCTCAGTCATTCCCTCGAATTTTACAAAATACAACCATGCCGGTACTTTATTCGTAGTAACATACTGCCACCATCTTGCACGGTCGTTTTCTCTGACATAGAGGATGTCTCCGAAATCATAATTGACTTCATAAGCCCCAACCGGTGCAAGCCCGTACAAATCAGCATAAACGTTCAATGCGTAAATAACTTCATCTAGGCAAGACTCTAACTTATCCCTCACATCTTTGATGAATTGGACTGTCCTCTGCTGTTCCGCTTCTACTCCCGTAGCTGTCTGAATGCCGCTAGATTCGTTGAAAACAAAGTACCCGTTGGAGAATCCAATCTTGTACCCTAACTGGCTTAAAATGGCGTTTATGCCGGCTATACGGGTATCTGTGTTTAGAATCGGATTGATTTCCTTGTAAAACTCTTTTTCATCCTGTCCGAATACATTCTTTACATAATCTGGTAAACTCATTTCTGAGCATCTGTGTTCCATTGCCTGTGGTGTCATAGCGGAAACAGGCGAGCCGCTTGGCATCAGCAGCCGGTCATCTGCCAGAACAGTCCTCTTAGAATCAAGAATTTCTTTTGCATTACGGCTGTATGCAATGTCCAGGTCTTTTAACTCCTCAATGGCTTCGGCAAATATTGGCAAACCCAATGGTGCGTTAATATCCACGTTATTCGCCTGCGGTGTCCGCAGTACTCCGTACAGAGGTCCATCCAGTTTCTCCCCGTTTGCCTTGAGTATCGGTGGTGTATCTGCCATTAGGTCAGCCCACTTTGTCTGTTTAAGGTCGATTCTGTCGCCGATTGACTGAGGGGATTTTGATACGTAGGCTCTATTTGAAACATAGTACGGATAGGTTGTCACTCCGTCCACAGTGGTCTCAACAAACCTGTGATATTCAAGCCTTGTGTAGTATTTCCGTCCAACTGTATAAGAATCTTTGAATATAATCCCTTTGATTTCCTGATTATCGTAATCCACAATCATCACGTCTGCCGGAGTAAATACGTCAAGGCCTTCACCATTTGGTTTGATAAATACTGTTCCATAAGCACAGCCATACTCTACCCAGTGCCGAATCTGGAAGTATACCTTGTCAATCTGCTCCTGTAACCATGTTGCCCTTGCAGAACCATCTATCTGAATGCCAATCGCCAGTGTTGTAAGTCTGGCAGTCTCAGAACACACAGATTTAGCAAAATTAATCGTCTTGATGTTATTCTTGTCATCTAACCATTCCGGCACGCCCCTATAGATGTTCGCACACCGGTTAATCAGTGATTCCATCTCCGGGAATTCTGCCGCCTGGATATTAAAGTCCTCTTCGGCTTGCTTTTTGAATATCATGTTAAACCACCTTTTTAGTGTTGTTATAAGTCCCATTATGCACTCACGCCCCAGTATTTTATCTCGCCCTGCCTACGTGCTTCTGCTGCTTCTTCAAGCGTGTCATGCCTGCCTAGATCAACTTTTTTATTATCTACATAGATTATTGCTCTATATTTCCCTCTGTCCATGGAAACACCAGTAACACCAGTTGAATTTATTTTTTCCATTCTTTTGTTTCTTGCCTGCTGAGTCCATGTTGCCCATCTGCAATTTTCTGTCGAATAGTCCGAATTTGTGTCTATTCTATCAATACTCAAATTATCAGCATATCCATTTTCTAATGCCCATAGAACAAACGCTTCTGAACTTTTATTCCATTCTTTGCAAACCTTTATTCCTCTTCCGCCATAGTCTTCATAATCTTTGTCATTGGGGTTATTGCATCTCTGACGAATTCCCTGCCAGATTTTATATATTCGTCTATATTTTAGACTGTACCCTCTTTTAAGCATTATTCCCTCTTCTCCTCCACAATGATTCTGTTGCGTATCTACAGGCATCGATTAAATGGTTATTCTCATCAGGATATCCGCTTATAACGTTTCCGTCTTTATCTCTTTCGTATTCGTATTCCGAAAACTCTTTATAAGCATTAGGCGTTCTCTTAGGGTCAATAACAATAGTTCTTGTTTGAAGCCATTTCATAGAATATTCCACACTCCCAGGTCCTTTTATTGCGCCCCTTGACGGGAGTCCAAAATCTCTATAATCATTGATTGATTTAGGTTCAGCAGAATCGCAAGTAATAGTATAATCATCATATTTTCTTTTTAGAATCTCGTCTGCTGATTTCCTATTGCTCCATTTATTTTCGTAAATTTCATCAATGAGATATATCTTTTCAGTGCTATGATTGTAATACAAACGAATAAAAGCATACGGATCAGGGAAAAATCCCCAGTCACACCCCTGAAATATTTTGTCCATGTGACTGATCTCTTCATCTGTAATATCTCTGATTTCCAGATATTCAAATACGTTTCCGCCGTCACCATTTGGAACACCCAGGTATTCATGTTCATAGGCTTCTGGATTGATTTCTTTCAGATGTGCTGCATCGTCAATAAACTTCTGTCCGAGCCACTCCGCCGGGGCTTCCAGATAACTTGAATGATGGATAACTCTTTTCGGGTTAGGTATGAGCTTAATCCTGTTTACCCAGTTTGATTTTGATTTTGGCGGGTTATACGATGAAAAATCATAGGATTCATCGCCGCCACGAAGCACTGACTGATTAACAGAACGTTCCTGAGCATCTCCCTTCATTTGATCTTTTTCTTCTTTCCAGAGGATTCCGATATACCCAAACTCCGGCTTAATAGATTTTAGCTTGGTTTCATCGTCCAGACCACGGAAGTATATTGTCTGTCCAGTCTTAATATACTTGATCTCAAGTGGCGACACCTTGCATTCAAATTCTTCCATCAATCCCAGTTCGTTGATAGCCCATTTCATGTTAGCATATACAGAATCTTTCAGAGTACCAGCCACCTGTCTTGTAATGCAGGCGTGCATCTGAGGATTATTCTTGATAAGCTCAACAATTTTAAAAGCTACGAATGAGGATTTTAGACCGCCTCGACCGCCCTCAAATACATATTCAATGTTGGGCTTAATCTGTCGGTTAATATCCACGAATGCCTTGCCAAGTACTCTGGCAGGAAGTTCATATTTGCTTTCATCTGATTTTGATACAGCTACCAACTGTTCCCATTTGTCCACCGCCTGCATATTTCCTTTAATAGCTTTATCGTATACAGCAGCTACAATACAGGCATTATTATTTGCATCCTCATCAGATATTCCCATCTTTGTGAGTTTCTTTTTCGCAGCAGTCGGGGCAGGATTCTCAGCTATCATTTTTGCTAATTCAGAAAGAGTCTTTTTTTGACGGCGTGCTTGACCTGATGCAATACCACCTTTTTTTGCAATTCTCGCCTGCTCCTCGCCTGCTCGAAACTGTGTGGCCACCCCATTATTTAAATTCTGATCATTTGCCATTCTATCAACATCCAATCATATCCTTTCTGAATTAAAATCCCCTAGCATAGCTATAGTTATATACACTATAATACCATACTAGGGTTAACTACCTCTATACCACTTTTAGTTTTTATCAATTTTATAATCTTCCGGTCAATTTTGCCAAGTGATAATATTCTGCCATGATCCTGCGCTTGTATCCGTAGAAATCATTTTCAGATACCGGCATATCTCGGAATCGTTCCATTGTCCGGTATCCTATGCAGTTTACTATGCTGTCGTATATCTGTGTTTCTATGCCTGGTGCATATTTGATTGATACTTGCAGAAGATTATATTTGTCATTCTCGTCAAGGTGTCTGAAATGACTTTGAAGCGCCGGTATATCATCCGGCGGCACTCCATAGTCGGTTAGTGTAGCTTTTCTAAGATTCATTTATTTCACCTTCTTCATTCAAACTCCAGTCGCATGGCATGCCTCGAAAACATTCTGGACAGTGTTCGTAGAATCCGCAGCCTTTGCAATCCGCTGGCTGTCCAGTACAATATTGCTGTAGTACGTGGTATGCTGATATAGCAAGGTTTGGCGTTATGTCTGGTGTAGGTTTGCTATTCATTTCTTCATCTCCTCCAACTTTTTCTCAGCTTCTTCACGGGTGAGAAATACGTTTTCGCCAATTCTATAGCTAAAAAATATTCTTTCACGCAAATTATCATCTATACAATAAAACCTTTTTACGTGGTCGTTTATAGATATTTTAATAATTGTATTCTCGGCAATTGTTTTATTACTGTAATTAACACTATATAATGTTCCATTAAGCTTACACGGCAATCTCACAAGCAAGCCCTGTTCCTCTAAGTTTTTATATTCTTCCCATTTATCCGCTTCTTCATAAGTCAAAATTCTTGCGTTTACGGGATGTTTCTTATCTGGCTCAGAAAGTTTCATTTCCAGAGTGTCAATTACATCAGCAAGAGAAAATGTAGATTCTTCTCCGAATATTTTATGTAGACGTTCTTCTAACTCTTTATAAGACTTCAATTCTTCCAATAGTTCTGCGACATCTTTTAACCAAGATAACCTCCCATATTCAAAGCAACGGCCGTAAGTATTTTGATGATACGGACAACCAACAGCATCTTTACCGCTGATATAATCTTTTAAATATTCGCCAGCTTCACATAAAATGCGTTTATGCTTTTCATCCTCTATATGCATAAAGTTTTCGTGATCTGCATAACAATCGCCATCGGCATCTTGGCTGGCAACGCATTTAAGGGCTTTTATCATATCGTCAATTATTATCTTTTCCATCATTCCACCTCTTTCAACTTCTCTACCGCCAACTTCAGCGATTCTACAAATTCATCATTCAACGCTGTGCGGTCTGGATTCTCGATAAATTTTTCAATATCTTCAATTGCTTTCTCTTTAGGCGTAAGAACTGTCGCTTTTCCTGCTTTCGCAATTTCAAGAAGTTCATCAATGTCATCTTTCCAGTTGCAGACATTACACAAACTACGGTTACACTTAGTGTTCGTGAAGTACAATACGCATTCTGAACAATCTCCGTTGCAATTGCTTATATCTGCAATACGATTAGCAAACTCTCTTGCCGTCATTTCTTTTGTCCCGAAGAGTTCTGAAGCTTCGTAGAAAGCATCACACTCTACTCCGATACGTACGCTGTGCACCACATCTTTGTTATTACAAAATTTTAAAATATCTGGAAAATGTTGTCCTGGTAATGGTTTACAATTGCCTTTCGAATACCAATGAAATTCCTGCTTCTCAGCTTCTTTGAGAAGCATTTCATTTTCTTCTTCTGTCTTAACCAAGATACATGTATTTCTTAAATCAACCATCTGCGTTTCCTCCTTTAATTTTGCTAATACAAGTGTTCCAACCTCGAATCCATGCAAAACTAAGTTTACTTCTCCAATATTCCTCTTCTTTCTCCTCCGGCAATGGCTTCAATGGACACCATCCGGGGATTGCATCATTGTTTGGAACTCTTCTGTCACCCATCGCTCTGCACCAAAATCCGCTTATAAATTTACATTTTCCGCAATTCTATGGTGTGTCAATCACTAATACTGATTTACCCATCTTCTCTTACCTCTTTTCTGCAAGAATGCTCCATATTGTGAAGGACTAATGATAGTGTCTTTTTTCTCTTGTAGCCTGACAATATCCAAGCCTTCCGTTCTTTTTGTTTTCTTCTCTTGTAAACATAGTAGAAATGTCTTTGCCTTTACTCACTCGCTTCACTTCCTCTCAACATCAGACTTAAAGTATTATATCCCGGACAAGTTCTGACTCCGTTTCTGGTATCTCTTAATAATGCACAATAAGGATATAATGCCACGACCTCATAGACGTGTTCTGTGTCATCTTCGCCACGCTGGTCGATGTATTTGAAACACTTTCCCGGTCTGAGGAAGTACCTTGCACATACATACGCTTTTGTTCCAAATCTTACACTTGCGCTACTCATTCAACTCCACCACCTTTCACGATTTCAACTGCTTCATTCAGGCATTGGGCTGTATACCAATCGTCACCCGATTCTGAACATTTATCTTCGATTAACATTTCCAACTGTTGAACAACTTCATCCACATCAAAAGCTGTCAGCTGTTCATTGACACAATCAATAAACTCTTTCTGTTCAGAACTAATACTTGTGCCAATTTCCCAAATTTTGATGTATTTAATTAATTCGTCCGCATCAATCAGTCTGCTCATTCAATCACATCCCTCTTTCCTCATAATTTCTTTTATACATTTCTCACAATAGCGACCTTCCTGCCCCTCTATCTTGTATAAGGAGCACGTCCAGTGCCTGTTCCAGATGCCTTTATCGCTGCATCTCTTGCAACTACCTTGCTCGTTTCCTTCGCATCGTATTATTTTTAACATTTATTCGGCCTCCTTATATGGTTCTGGTAGTGGCATCCATGCAATAACATCTGTCCAATCAATTTTATTTTTACAATCTGTGCAATCCGCAAGAATCCATTCTTTTTCAAATGTCCAATATGCAATCCAGCAAAATCTTCCATTTGTAACCAAAAAACATTTTATATAAGCCATTTTGATCTCTGGCAATCTCTCACTCACCGGAATCCAACCATTTTCTTTCTCATCCTGTTCCAGATCAGCAAGAAGTAATTCTACAATTTTTGAGATATTATTTTTCGAGAAATAAGCTCCGTTCCCTGTGTTTTCCACCTCATTCTTCAGTTGAATTAATCTGTCTTTAATATGGCTCATGCTTCCACCTCGCTATCTTCTGGCATCTGAAAGATAGCAAATCCATCTGTTTTTTCTTTAAATTCGTGAAGATAACTTACACTGAAATTCAACATGATTTGATATTCACTATAAGCTTCCTGAATCATGTCCAGTACCTTCATGGCTTTTGCTTTGGTGGAATATTCTCCGAGCAAGCAGCACCAACTCATATCTCTTCTTACACTTATTACTCCACCCGAAACTTCGATATCGAATAAAAGTTCAAGTGTAGCTAAAACTTCCTTATTCTGACTTCTGATTAACATTTTGCGTCCTCCTTATAATCCTCAATCGCAGCTATCTTATCCTCGTACATAGCGATTGCTTTTTTGAGCCTGCTGATTTCAACGTTATATTTTTCTAAGAATCTATCTTTTACAAACTGATAATTCGGTACTGCCAACACAATGTACGGCGTTGAATGACCAGAAATTGTTCCGATATCTTCCTTTTTCACATACCCAATGTAGATTCCGTCTGGAAATCGAGTTACTGCTTTGTAGGTTTTTGGCTTCTCAATCACCTCGCACTCCTCAACTCTGATCTTGAAAATATAGTCTCCTAATGTTTTAGTTTCTGGATTGTATTCTCTGTTACTGTCTAAAATGTAGAAATATAATTTCATTTTGCGTCCTCCTTGTTTACTCTTTTATTCCATATTTCAACAGCTTCCTTCCAATCCCATGTGCCTGTGCAAAATGTTAATCCGCATTCACAGTGAATGGCTATTGGATTTCCCCCACTGTCAGGATCGTAAAAAGACGGTTCCCAGTCTCTTTCTGGAATGTATACATTTTTCTCTGTATCTATCTCTTTTCCGCAAAACGGACAAGGTTTTAATTTCTCCATTTTCATTCTCACTTTCCCCATGTAAGCAACTGACACGCTATTGTGCAGTCCTCCATGATTTCTGTATTATTTATGTATCAATTCACCATTCTAATTTTGATACAACCTCGGTTTGCCGAGGATTCGTTATCACTTTCTGTATCTGTCTAAAATTTTCATTATCTTTTCTACATAATCAGCCATCTCAAGAATATCTTCGTCGTCCATCCATTTCAGCCCATATTTGTTTTCAAACTGATTAAGTTCAAACTCCATATCTCTTATCAAAACAAATTTCTCTGCCAGTTCATTTTCTTTTCTGGCATTTTCATCGTATTCGTAAAACTTTTCGCTTTTTCCATGTTCTTTATACATATCTGTTTCGATCTTGGTTCTTTTTGGAGTGATTCTTGTAATCTTAGCCGGAATAATTTTTCTATGTCGGAACGTCGATAACCACCCGCAATTCACCGTTCTGGCAATTCCAACGGTATCTCCTACCTTTAAATCGTCTCTGCTGATTTCTTTTAACTTAATTTTCATTTCTCGTCCTACTTTCATTTAGCCAAATGCTACCTGCCCGTTATTCTGCATGACTTTTTATTTCTCCTGAAAAGCTTAATTCAATTCCCAGTTCTTCCTTGATAGCCTGTACATAATCAATCCATTCAGCCAAACCCTGGTCGATATAGTCCGAAACTTTGTCCATGCCCGCCATGAACTTCTGGCATCTTTTCTGACCAAATCCAAATTCATCATGCAGAACAGCTATCGCCATGATCACGCAGCATTCAGATACAAGCTGTTTGATCTTCTCAGATGCTTTGTCCAGATCCTTTCTTGCCAGGGAAGTATGTATTCCTGTTACTCCCCTGAATCTGCATTCCTTTTCGAGGGCTTCAAGACCGCCCTCTCTGGTGATTCGTCTAGCAAGGTCAAGACCATCTTCCCTGCCACGTTCATATTCACGCATTTTGTTCATTTCTTCACCTTCCTGAACCCGTATCCTGTCGGAGCATAGGCTCTATCAGTACTCGGGTGTGCTGTTTTAAGCAACCCATCATCAATAAGCTGGTTTAAATGTCTCCAGATGGTAGCTCTGCTTGCGTCTACCTTCTCGCAAATCTCGCTGACCGATGGTGCGTATCCAACAAGTTTAAAGTAGCTTACTACATACATGTAGATTTCTTTTCTAAGAGCCTGTCCCTGCTCGTATTTGTTCTTAGTGTTGTACATTCTTTCTCACTTCTCTCTGCTTGAAATCTAATAACTTATTAAAAGCAACTAGACAACTCTTAATAAACTGTTTATCATTATCATCAGGACACATTTCCGCATACTCTCCAAGCTCTATCAGACGATCAGTAGCCTGCTTGGAATATTCGTCTGTAAGTTCGGCTGAATAGAAATCTTTTATAGTTTTCCAAAATTCAGTCATAAACCTTTGAATATACGGAATATCCTTTGCTTCTACTTTTATTTTTATCATCTCCTTTGAATATTGTATACAATGTACTGTATACGCTCTATTTAATTTTATTTTATAAATATAATATATTTATATTATTTTAATATAAGTAACCCACAGTAACCGAGATGTAACCGTACTAATTCGTGTAAACCATTGATTTTACAGGTAGGTAACCGAGTAACCGAGTAACCCTGACTTTCTCATATAGGGAAACTTTTATACTCAATATGTGCATATAAATACTCAAATATATATATGCAGAATCAAAGGTTACCTAGGTTACCCGGTTACCTTTTGGACGAATTGTTTGTTAATCAAACACAATATCGTCTGTAATCTCAAAATCATCATTACAATTCACAAAACCTTTTGGAATTTCATCTACAATTTTCAAGAACACGCATTTTGTAACAATTCCGTCCAGTTTCTTCGCCTTGGTCGGATAACCTCTGCTGTCGGTTTCTACAAGCCCCTTCTTAACAGCCCATGATAAAAATGCTTTTCTGGAGAATCTTCCGATTTTACATAAATCATCAAACGCTGCGCTATAGATTATTGCCGTTGACGTTTTTTCTACCGGGTCATTGTCAATAATTCCCCATCTTTCTGTTTTGATATCTGGGTTATCGTCGAATTTAATTCCGTTCATGGCAATCTTATCAAGTACAAACCAGTAGGCACGTTCATTTTCAGAAACCATTTCTTTCTCTGTCAGGAGGCTCTTCGCCGTCTCAATGTCAATGTACTGACCATCATGGAACAGCTGATCTGTTGCGATTTTATCTGCTGCCAAGATAATGCTCATTGATATACTCTGCTTCTGCATTTTATCATCATCCTGTATAAGACTCTGAAAATGCTTCTGCATGGCTTTTATATCGTCAATGGACATTTCCTTAACTACATTCACAAAATCAATTCCTGCGTACCCGTAGTTCTTTTTAAGCGTATCTGCGGTAAGCTGCGGATCATCAAATATCTTTTCAGAGCACTCAACCTCAATAATTCGGTTAATCGCTCCACCTTGACTGACATATCCTGCAAGCGGACGTTCGCCATTGGTCAGAATGCAGTTCTGCCAGCGGTTCTCCCGGTTCACGCCCAGTTCTTTGTTAGAACGACTTTTCCCTTTGCCAGAACACAAGTCATACACAATTCCCTCGAAGTTGTCCCTGATCTTGGCAGATACCTTGGAAGTATCATCCAGAATTAGTGGAAGATTGTTAAGCATATCAGACTTTGCTTCTAGGGCTACATCAGTTGTTTTAAAATCTCCTATGTATCTGGATTCGCCAGGGTTCGCCCAGACAGAAGCTCCTAGCATAAGTGTTACAGTCTTACCACCCTCGGTTTCACCCCATAAATCCACAAAGAACGGAAGAGCACCGACCAGTTTAATTAGAATGCTTGCAAAACTTGCAGCTAACATGATTTTTGGTTCGATTCTTCCGGTGGTACGAACCCTTTTTACATGTTCATACCACTCTGCTCTGCTACCGCTTACACTGATACTTTCGTATAACTGCCGAAATCTCATATCACCATCGAATACGATATCCTTGTCATAGGGTAAGAAATAATCTCGAATCCACCCGATTTTGCTAGAAGAATATTGGATGTTGATATAATCATCATTGGCATTTTCTACGTCTGACAGATACCGGACCAGATACTTCGCATTTTCCGAAGTGACTGAAATTCCCAACGCTGACAGCCCTACGATTTTAGTCGCGGATGTAATCATTGTCTTTGGAACGATAATTTCAGACCATTTACCGTTTCGCTTATATGCAAGCTTAATCTGCTCTTCTCCAGTCTCCATGTTTTTCATTCGTTCGATTGGAAGAATCGGATGATAACAGGCTATAATGTCCGGTGATCCTGGATTTGTGTTTGATATTCTGATTCCGTCATCATCTGCTATCCAGTTAAGACATTTCATTCTGTCATATTCACAATCGGAGAAATTAGTCCACTGGTCCAGCATAGACACTGTTCTATTGTTTTTCTCTTTCTCGATCATCTGCTTCTGCACTTTCGTGTAAGCCTTCAGCAAATCTTCAAATTTTTTCTTCACGCCAAGCTCCTTGGCTCTGTCCAGAAGAGTCAGTGTAAGACGTGCCTTGTATATCTCGTCTTCCTGACTAAATATCTCGTCAAACACTTCTTCATCCAGAATAGAATCCTTCGTGAGCTTGTTTATCATTTCCACTTCTAATCACCTTCTTCCAATCCTGTTAAAAATCCATGCTTATATAATGCAAGCTGTAATTTGTTCCATGCTTCACACCATCCATCTGATAATGGCCTTACTCTGCCAAGAACAGACCTGTAAAAGTCAATATCGGACAAACATTCCTGCAATTCTTCTTTTTTCTTCCGCTCTGCTTTCTCTCTCATTTCTTTTTGCTTCTGAGCGTGATATATTGCCATTCTGGACGAAAAATCAGGTTTATGGTATGTTCCACCAAGAATCTGAAATGCTGTCTTAAAATCGCAATTATCCATATTCTGAACGAAAGTAAAAATATCTCCTGACGCGCCACATCCGAAGCAATAGTAGCTGTCTTTGTAAATTTTCAATGAAGCAGTACGGTCACTGGGATGAAATGGGCAACTGATAAAGCCAGCTCTGTTCGGAATCATTCCGTATCTGGAAAGAACATCTCTCATACTGTTCTGCTGTTTAATTGTTTCTTTGTCCATCCGACAGAATCTCCATTATTCGTTTTCCAGTATTTTTCTTGTCACAAAATAGGAACTCAACGCCATATTTTCTCTGCATTGTGCATAGAATTTTGTACAGCGTATCGCCGTGCATAACTTTCTGTTCTTGCTCAATCCAGATACCATTTTTCTTAACCCGCTTCTTCGCCCTGGGATTCTCCCACCAGAGGACATCGTCCAGCTTTTCGATTCCTTTCCCGTGTTCGCATAAGAAGACAAGTTTTATTCCTGCTTCATTTGCCCGGATAATTTCAGATCGGAATCTTTCATGCTGTTGACACACATTTCCACATAATTCAGAGAGGTTTTGCTTTCGGTCAACAACCAGCCGAGGATTGTCGTAGTCCATGTAATCACCAACGTAGAGCTTTGAAACGAACCATTTTTCTCCTGCTGCATCAAACGCTTTCTTAATGCCATCAATAACTTTTTGATGCTCTCTACTGTCAATTTGTATCATGCGAACGGCATCTCCTCATCAATTCCATCTGGAATATTCATAAATCCGTCCGGGTCGGATTCTGGATGGGGTGTCTCTGACTTCTGCTGGTTCTGATTAGAACCTTTGCTTTCACCAAACTCAATTTCTTCCACAACAATGTCTGTTGTGTACACCTTCTGTCCATCACGATTGGTGTAACTGCCGGTCTGGATCCTACCAGATAAGTCCGCTTTCATTCCTTTAGAAAAATATTTCTCGATAAATTCTGCTGACTTTCCGAAAGCGATGCAATTTAAGAAATCTGCTTTCTGGTCAGAACCCTCTTTCACAAACCTTCTGTTTACCGCAATAGAAAACCTTGCAATAGATGTTCCATCATTGGTGTACTTGATTTCCGGATCGCGTGTAAATCTTCCTGTAAGAATTACTTTATTCATGCCATTACTCCTTTTCTGCATGCTGTTTATCATAGTCAATTAACATTTTGAGACATTTATGTCCTTTCTCTTTTGTAAGTGATTTAATGTCATTTACCTTGAAGCGAGTCTTGATCTGGTCTAAAAGTTTAGCTTCCGGGTACTTATCAATAATGTTTTTGATTGACATAGTAGTCTCGGAACTAATCATCTCAGTTTCTTTTACCGGCTCTGCTTTCCTGCCGGACGTTTTTTCTTTCTCTCCTGTATTAGTAGAATCACTGTCTTTATTATCATCAATACAAAACAGCCCATTTAAAGCGTATTTTCTGGCATAAGATGAAGCTGCGCCTGTCACCTGTGAAGAATCCATACCTTTCTTAGACTCTTCTTCCCTTGCATAAGCAACGGTTGTAATCTCACCGGTATCTTCGCAGTCGTTCAGATGAGCTTCTGCTCTGACATATATTCTGTCTCCAACAACTTCCATCCGATCTGTGACACTTAACACGGTCTTTGTTTCTGCCAGAAGCGGCTTTACAGCCTCCAGAATATCCTCACAGCTCCTGTATTTGTATTTCCCGAAGGAATTGTACTGTCCTTTAGGGGCTTTCAGTTTTGACTGAATAATACCTAACTTCTCATATATATTCACTGTCATTCCTCCTTGTCATAAACTACATGCTTGCTGCCCTCAACGATCAGCAAACTTGCGATATCTTTCATTGATAAGGTTGATTCGTTATAGATTTCAACCAGTGTGTTGTATGCTTCTGGAGTAATCTTCACAACCGGATTCTCCTTTTCACTGATTGTTTTCTTCTTTTTAGCCGGAATACGGATTTCAAATTCACTCATGAGCATCCCCTCTCTTTGACCAGTTTTGAAACGACATATATTAAATCGCTTATCAGTTCATTTTTATCCTCGTCGTTCATAGATTCCGTAACTTCTTTAATACCGTTACGATCTCGAATAAATACCTTAGATTCATAATCTTCACATGCCACCATAAATCTGCTTGCTTCAAGAGTTATCATAAACTTCCCTCCTTATATGCTTTCTGAGCCACTAAAAGCCCATTTAAAGCCTGTACATAGTTTGCCAATGTTCTTGCCTTATACTGCTCTTCAATCGGGTTATCCGGCACTGTAGCAAGTTGTATGTCGATTAATCTCAATACTTCCTGAATGCGTTCATCCATGCTTACACCGCCTTAAAAAAGCAATAAAGGTTATCTGATGCATCCCCGAACTTCTCTCCGTCGATATCTTCGGCTTTGTGGTATTCGATATGGTCCAGTGACATATCGCAGTTCTCGTAGTCAAGGATATAATCGCCTCTTGACTGAAGCTCACGAAGAAGCTCATTAATGCAACTCACGATTTCCAGACTTGGCAAGAGCTTTAAGATTGCAGCCTGCTTATTCATGCGGACACTTCCCATCTATCAGGAGTCCCAAAAGATATTCTTTTATGGTTCTATATGCAGTGAGACTATATTCTTTAAGTTCAGGCTCATTGTAGATTCTTTCGGATATGTCCCATTGAAATTCGCATTTTCCGCGTTCATAAAGTTCCTTTTTATTTTTTGTTCCGTATACCGTCAATCCTATTGAAGAATAATCAAAATTAATGAATGCATCTGGAACTTCATGTGCAACTCTTTTACAGAGTCCGTACAGTTCATCTATTTCTTTTTCGAACATTTTCATTTCCCTCCTGTATTTATTCCCATTCTTTATTGATCTGCTTAACTGTCCAGCATGTAGTAATCGCAAAAGCAATGTTCAGCCAGACAGGTATGTCTATGTATTTACCAGCAAGAACACACGCCGCAATGATGATATACTGTTTCATCTTACCTTTCCTACAATCCATGCAAGGTTGCTGGCTACCAGTGCGGAAGTTGTGACCAACCATGCAATAAACCATTTTCTTGCTTTTTTTCTACTTTCTTCGACAATTTCTGTCGCAAGAATGAACTCAAGTTCGTCCCATGTCGGAACGTTTTCACATTTATTTGTGCTATTTCTGCTCATATCGTGCTAATTTCTCCTTTTTGGTATTTACAATTAGCAGATACGAAGTTATAATTAACCTGTACCTACTAAGTGTGGTTTAGTTGGTGCAAAGCTCCGGGGCGGAGATGTCGACTCCCTCCGGGGCACTATCACTTTAATGCTTCTTTTCCTCTCCAGACATATCCTGTTTCTTCCCAGAGCTTTCTTGGAGAGATAACAAATTCTATTCTGCCAGAACCTTTTCTGTCGTGAATCACTTTATTCCCACGATACGCCGTACCGATAGGCAACCATCCATAGATGATTCCTGCTCTGACAGATGGTGTAGGAATGCCTGTCATTTTGCTCACGTCTGATACTGTCAGGCGTTCGTTTGAAAATTCCGGCATCTGTGGAATGCCTGATATGATTCTTGCAACCTCTGCAGCGAACTGATGAACTTCTGCATTTTCTTTGACGTAAAGGTTTACTTCTTCTGGGGTCATAATTATTCACCACTTTCTTTTTCTTTTACAAAATGCTTTTCCATCAGGTCGGCAATCATAAGGTACTCTTCCGCAATTTTGCCCTCTCTGGTATTTTTTACCTGTTCGCGGAACTCTGGAATTGTTCCTAAGAAACAACCGCAAGATACTCTGATCTGCTTATCTTCGCACTGAAAGAATGTAGTTGTACGGAACTGAGTGCCGAAACCATGAATGGTTGTATAGTCTGCATTGCCGGAGACCTCTGCATTGCCGGAGACCCTTGCATTGCCGTAGACCTCTGCATTGCCGTAGACCTCTGCATTGCCGTAGACCCATGCATTGCCGTAGACCCATACATTGCCGGAGACCCTTGCATTGCCGTAGACCCATGCATTGCCGTAGACCTCTGCATTGCCGTAGACCCTTGCATTGCCGTAGACCTCTGCATTGCCGTAGACCTCTGCATTGCCGTAGACCCATGCATTGCCGTAGACCTCTGCATTGCCGTAGACCCTTGCATTGCCGTAGACCTCTGCATTGCCGTAGACCCATGCATTGCCGGAGGACTGTTCAAGGTTTTCCTCTTTCTCAATCCACCCACCAGTTTCTCCCTCTTCTACATCTCCAAATGATATAAGCGCCTTGATACGGAAAAGCTTCTTTCCAAAGATGTTGATTTTTGACTCTGCTGTCAGTTCGAATTTTTTCATTGATTGGTTTTCCTCCTTGTATTTTCCTTGATGTAAGCATCAACTTCGCTCATATATTTACTCCTTTCATTATTGCTTCAATTCTTACCACCCTAGCACTAAACGGATTAAAACTGTTGTCACACTTGCTACAATTGCTGGAATCACATATTCCATAATCGGATGGCGTTTCATATTTTTTACCTCCTTACTTTGCTTTTATCTCTTAATACGATTTTTATTCAACCTATTGTATTTCCTTTCCCCTCTACCTATAATGCATTTACAGGCACCGACATGCCGAGTATAACGAAAGGGGAATTATATGGTTGAAACAATTACACGACTGTATCATTGCCACAAGATTCACAAACACGTGACTGTTTATGAAGAGTATGAGGTTTCTGGTAACAGTCGCCGCCTACTGCGGTGCTCATGTCCATATCATCAATACACGGAAATGAAGCCGCACTGTGATGGGTATAATGACCATGGTTTTCAATGTGGTTATGCAAAAAATCAATAACCAGGCTCACTAACTCATCTGGTCGCTCACTTGGCGATAGGTAACAGTAAAGCCGTAGGTCACATTTGCAACAGTCTCCACCAGATTCTTTGCAGTGTTGGCTGACGGCTTTGTTAAATTGCAATGCGTCCATTTACGCTCCTTTCTACTCAATACACATTTGAGCATTGCAGTCCCTGATGCACATTACTGTATTAGTGCATGGATGCCAATTTCTGACATATTCCATAGATTCTTTAAATCTCAGCTTAGGGATGTTATTACGGGCGTTTACTGCGAAGTAAGTCTTTATATCCCTGTTGCATTCAGCAAATACTTTCTTGCCAATTTCCTTGTAAGCATTTGACTCTTTCCCACCAAGGTGAGCAATTACGACACTTGACACTAAGTCTCTAATAGATTCCTGCTGTGCGTAGTCAATAGTCATGGTATTTTCAAGTCTGTTAAGCCGCTCTTCGTGATCTAAGAATCCTGTCGCAATAACCTGTATCTGTTCAACTGTCGTCAGTGGCTTCTGATATGAGCCTGTCTTTCTGATCGTCGGAAGAACTTCATCCATAACCCATGATTCGAATTTCTCTGCCGATGGAAGTTTCGATTTCATAATCAATCGGTACAAATCTCCCTCTGTTATGAAACTCGCTTCCTGATTCCTGCCGAGAGAATCTGTGAGGTGGTGTTTTACCACCCCACGGCAATGCTGTTTAAGTGCATTAACCGTGTCCTTGTAGCCAAGAGCTTTCGCAACGTCAGCTCCAACAAAATACGGTTTCCCGTCAATTTCTATTGTTCGAATTTCTCCGAACTCCCCTGAATTAAAAATCTGTAATTCGTTCATACTTCTCCTTTCTAATTTGAATTAACTACTTCTTTCTTATCTGATTTTTTCTCCAGATTATTCTCGGAAAAGCTTTCCGTCTTACCGAGAATATATCCTTTGTCAAACTCTGACATATTAGGAATCGCGTCTTTCAGCTTTTCAATGATTCTTTTTTCTTTTTCAGACATATACTCACCTCTTTTCTTGTGATATACTCCCAGTAGATGGGAGGTGATTAAAATAAATCAAATTATTTCAATTTTAAAATCGGCTAAAGGAATCATTACGTTTGAAAATGTTTCTTTTATCCTTGGGTTAATAGGGTCTGCTGGAACTGCTTGGCAATTATTTCAATCACGGCGTAATCTTCATTTAAGCTTGCCTTATTTTGGATATAGCCCAGAAAAACAACTGGCTTTGGCTTATATCCAGTTTGACAATCTCTCAAATTCCGTAATATCAATTACAGATGTCTCCATTGTTATTAACGGAATTACATATCCATGCAATAAGTTACCAACTATCGTTGCTTCTTCAGACCGGAAAATCGGTGGAAAAACCGTTTCTTCCGACAGCTTGCACAATATGTCTCTTCCGGTTTGTTTGTCTGGATATGGTGGAAGCAGCGGCTACTTTGTGTTTCAGATTCCATTAGAATCTGTTCCACCTGACTCCACACACCAGACATTTTTAATTTCGACCAGTCGTGGCTCGTCATTTCGAGTTGAACTGAAACCTGGCCGAGAATATTTTCGCTGACGGTGCAGTCTAACATTTTTCTTCACCTCCTTTGTTCTTTATCCCTCAATGCGATTGCGTAACCCAAAGTCATCCGTAAATCATCCTCATTGAGGGATAACAGAGAGGAGATACCATCTTGCAGGAAATCATATTCAGATTCTTCCATGTTTTTTGATTTGCTTTTCTCCTCTGCTACGCCGAGCATGTATCCGAGGTCAAAATCATCAACATATTTAAGTAGCGGAATCAATTTGAGTATGACTTTCTGTTTTTCGCTGATAGTAAGTGACTTTCTAGGTATTGGTTTTACAGATTCTACATTTTTTCGTTCATCTGCTCTTTTCTTTAATTCAGATATGGCAATATCAAAAGGAACATTAAAATATTCTCTTCCTTGCGCCTCTGGAACCCTATCTTCATCAAATAACATGTGCATTTCACGTTCTAATTTAAAAGCGTCTTCTATCTCGTCTGTTGAAAAGATTTGATTTACTTTGTATGGAATCTGTGTTGACCTCTGTTCAACATTTCCAGAGACACCGATTTTTACAAAATCGCCACAATCCATGACATATACTTTACGCTTCAATTATTTACTCCCTTCCGTTCTGGCAACCTTGGTTCAAGAAACTTATCGGTTCCAACAGATAATGCTCCACAAATTAATTCGTATTCATCGAAATCTAATTTGCGATTTCCATTGAGAGAAAGATTGAGCTTCTGAACAGGAATACCAGTTTTGTTGGCAACGAATGTCTGTGTTATGCCGTTATTCTCAAGGTATGACTTGATTTTCTTACCAACACACATTTTCAATTCTCCTTTCTACTTAAGTTTCGTTCCTATCGAACAATTACAGTATAACTTCGAAATGTTCGAATGTCAAGAATAAATTTCGAGAAAATCGAAATTATTTTATTGACAGTTCGAAATTTCTATATTATTATTAATCATGAAAGGAGGAAATCGATAATGACATTTGGCGAGAAAATCAAGCAAGCCAGAACAGCAAAGAAATTAACTCAGAAACAACTCGCAGAAAAAATCAATGTAAAACACAATTCAATTAGTGACTGGGAAAAAGATAAGTGCAAACCAGATATGGACACTATCGAACTTCTATGCGGCGCTCTGGAAGTAACACCGACATATCTCGTGGGTTCTAAAAGCGATGACGATTATGCAACCATAATTGGAAACCTTATGTCAGAACCTGACGTCTTAGACTTTATCGAGGAATATAAAGCACTCGATAAAGAAGATAAGAAAGCAATAAAACAAATAGTTTCATCATTAAACAAAAAGAGCAAGGGTTAATCCCCTTGCTTCTTTGATTTTAGATATTTGATAAGAATCGTATAGACAAATTTTAACTTGCCCTCATTATCACATTTTTCTATCATTTCAATAATCTCTTTCTTATAATCCATAAATAACCCTCCCTGTCGTAACTACCGCCTACACTACAGTATATGTCCGGCTTGTGGGAAATAGAATCGAACATTAGTTCGCTTTTGCTATTATACCACCTATTCCGACTCTTGGCAACTGCCAATGATATACATGAACTCTCACTATTTTATAGAAAAAAACATTTCTTTTTCATCTAAATCACTCTATTTCGTTCTAAATCTTTACAATATGCTCTTAAAATGATAAAATAAAAATACCACGAATAACCGTACTTTACATAACATTGCAAAATCAGCGGTACAAAACACATAATCCGCATAAAAAGTGCGAAGCGTGGCGAATAAAATTACATAGAGGAAAAAAACTAATGGCTAATAACAATAATCTTCCATGGTATTTAAGGGGATTCTGGATTTTTGCGTTAGGAATGTTTACTGGCGGCATTTACTGGATTATCGGAATCGCTATCAGAATCAGCAAAGCGTCCAGAAAACGTGATTATATTTCGCATTATCCGTCTGATTTACATTTTGACTCTGGCAAGATTCCTAAAATAAAGAAGCCAAAATCTGCGCTAACTTTTTTCGGAATAATTGTCAGCGTATTGTGGACTCTTCTTGTTATTTGGATGCATTCCAGTACTCGCGCTGAAGATGATGGACTCTTTTGGGGAGTTATGCTGGTATTGTTTTGGATTGCTCTTTTTATTGTAAAAGGACTCATCTACGGAATAAAAAAACTTATAAATAAAATCTTTATGAAAGACAGTAATGGTAATTCTACTGTTGAGGAAACGGTATTTACTCCACCAGCACAGGACGAATACGTTCCAGAACCGATTACACCTGAGTCATTCCCGGAACCAGTTCCAGTTCCAGAACCTGAAGTCCCACAACTTCCAGTATATGACACAATGGAGGGACACGATTTCGAATACTATTGTGCTGATCTGCTTCGTAATGATGGCTTTTATAATGTAGAAGTCACACAGGGAAGTGGCGATCAAGGGATTGATATACTGGCAGAGAAAGCCGGAATCCGATATGGGATACAGTGCAAATGCTATTCGAATAATATTGGAAACAAAGCAGTGCAGGAGGCATTTGCCGGAAAGACGTTCTACCATTGCCATGTTGCAGCAGTTCTGACAAATAGGTATTTTACCCGTTCTGCGAAACAACTGGCGGAAAAAGACCAAGTGCTTCTCTGGGATAGAGACGAACTTGAAAGACTCGTAGAAAACGCTGAAAGCTAAATAAAAACCACCCCGGCATTGGCGTACCGAGGTGGCGTTTATACATCTCCGAAGAAATGTAATATTCTGGCAAAACATATTGTATCATCTTCGGAGCAGTCGAACAAGACAGAAAATTTGTTCGGCTGTTATTTTTATACTCAAAACAACCACTTAAAGAAAAGAGGAATAAAAATGGCGAAGAAAAGAAAGAAATATCCAAAACTGCCGAATAACTTTGGCTCTATCCGGTATCTTGGCAAGAACCGGAGAAATTGTTTTGCGGTACATCCGCCAGCTACACTGGACGCAACAGGGAAAGCAGTTCGACCGCCCGCGATCTGCTACGTAGACGACTGGATTAAAGGATTTACTGTACTGACCGCATACAAAGCCGGCACGTATCAACCCGGGATGGAACGGGATCTTGAGGTATCCCCTACAACCGACATAGATGCTCTTATAAGCCGCTTGATTGCTGACTACAATACAATCAAGGGTGTCGAGGATAAACACCCGGAAATCAAGAAATTGACGTTTTCAGAGGTATATGAGAAGTTTTACGCATGGAAGTTTCCAGAGGGTTCAAAACTTTCTTATAGTTCGAAGATAGCTTACCAGACCGCTTACTCAAACTGCACGGCTCTGTATAATCGTGTATTCGAGGATTTAAAAGCACCTGATCTGCAAAAAGTCATTGATGACTGCCCGTTAAAGCGTCAGAGTCTCATGGCGATTCTTACGCTGTTCAAGCAGATGTATAAATATGCTGTTTACTCAGAAATTGTAACGGAAAACAAGGCGTTATATGTCCATGTCAATGCTGATAATGACACCGAACATGGAACGCCCTTTTCTGATCAGGAAATGCAAGTGCTGTGGAATAATACCGACAATCAAGAAGTACAGCTCATTCTTATTATGTGTTACTCCGGCTGGAGAATCGGTGAAGTGTTAAAACTTACAACCAACTTAGAAGAAGGATACTTTCAAGGCGGCATCAAAACAAAAGCCGGTAAAAACAGAATTGTCCCGATACATCCCGCTATATACCATTTTGTCGAACAGAAAGTGCTGACACAAGATGGAAAATTATGCGTGTATACTCAGCAGCATCACAGAAAAGCGTTGTTCTATCCTACACTGGAACGTTTAGGAATAGTCGGTGATCCGAAGCACACGCCGCACGATTGTCGACACACCTTTTCTGCGCTGTGCGAAAAATACGGCGTCCGGGAGAACGACCGGAAGCGAATGCTGGGTCACTCTTTTGGTGGAGATGTTACAAACGCGGTATATGGACACAGGACACTAGAAGAGCTCCGAACAGAGATTGAAAAGATAAAAGTCCCATTTGTGACTAACTGTGACTAACGGAATCTTATTTTATCAATTTTATTCATCACAATTCAGAACATAAAAACGCGTGAAACCCTTGTAAAATCAACATTCTCAGCGATTTTACAAGGAATTCAATAATTTCATTTTCATTATTCTAATTGTATTTAATTAGGACATTAAATTAGAACTATGCAAATGTCAGAAAGTCCTTTAAATACAGTACTTTAGAGGATATTCAATTAGGAAATGATTTTTTTGTTTGTGACTAACGTGTGTCCAACGAACTAATAGGATTTACAAAACGAAATGATACAATATGTTATAAGAAGCATGATTCCCGGGGTACTATCCCCGGGAGCTTTTATTTATGAATTTCTGAAATTCTGGTAAATACGCCCTTCGGGACAAACTCAAATACAAACCCATCATCATTCGGGTACGGGATTCTGACGAAGTACCATTTCAGCCCGGAACTGTCAGTTTCTGTGTACTTCATAACCTCTACAACTGCACCCTTTTTGAGTTTCGGGAACAGCTTGGACGGGATTTTGGTGTTTGATTTGGTATAGCATTTGCTGTCTTTTTTCATTCGGGCTACATAGGCAACTGTATTTTGCTTTTTTGTAACAGTGTCATTTGCCGCCGTGTCATTTTCGGAATATCGTAAAACACAATCCCACGGGTAATTTCTGTAGTTTTTAATCAGGAACTCTTTTCCTGTCTGGTCTCCCGGCCGTCCGCCATGAGCAGTACCTTTTTCGTTTATAGATGCTTCTACTTCTTTTCCATTCCCACAGTACATTGCAACATGATGCGTCTCATTCAACAGTACATCTCCCCGCTGGAGTCCTGAACCTGTCGACCGGTTAACCTTGCTGGTTACGTCAGTGAAGCCGCATGAAATAAATACTGCTTTCATATCGCCTGTGTAAGTTGCTCCTTTTGTTTTGACCGGAACTCCAGCGTTCTGCCACGCCTGAATCACCGCTGAAGAACAGTCGAAATCTCCTTTTTCTCCCCAGCGATAATCCTGATCGTACCCATGAGAGCTGTCCTGCGCCCACGATTCCATTTGTTTTATTGCTTTTTCTGTCTTGTTCATATTATTTTGTTCCTCCTCTGGAAAATATGTCTTTAATGTGTTATAAACAAATCTCTGCCGTCTCTTATATGCCCCGACCTGGTTTCCTGTATCGGTCTGACAAGCTGCATAGAGATTATCGAGCGTATATGGTTTCTTAGTCTTTGCCAGAATCCTAGCTACTGCCCCCCTGTCCGCCTTGGTGTCTAAAGTTCGCACACATAGCTTGCCCTCTAGCGTCCGTAACGCCACTTTTAATGGCTTCTTCTGCGTATGTGGCTAATTGTTCATCCATAAGGCTATCTTGGCATTTAACGCCGATTCTGGACGATATAAGCTGAACGATTAAATTTGCGAACTGACTGTTTTTGGAAATGTTAAAACAAGACCAGTCTGCCTCCTGCACCTGCTCCCATAATCCGATATTATCCAGTCGGTTCCATGCTTCCGTATCTGCGTCATGAATCCGTTTCAAAAGCGTTTGTGCTTCAGTTGCGTACCACTGTCCTGCCCCGATTGTGATTGCGTGTTCTTCAGAAGAATTGGTGTAGGCTTCCGTGAAGTCCGAATAATCCTGCTGTCCATAGACCTGCCCGCCGGTTTCGACCGCATAAATAATCTTTCTCAGGACGTTCTTTTGTTCAGTTGTCATGTTGCCCACTCCTCTCGCAAAGATTCTTACCTAATTCTGATTATAGCATTTAGCGTTAAGGCATCTCTGTACCAATTTAAAAATCCGACAGGTGATTGCCTTCCGGATAAGGTTAAACAGTGCCCCGTAAAAGGGTATTTTTTTTATTCTATTTTAGACATTTTTTGTTCGACAAAGATTAACTAAAGCCCCCTTTAGTTAATTACATAAACTCCGATTCATCCATTCCTTTCACTTTTTCTTCATACTCATTGATAAGTCTACGCCATTCTTTTCTTTGTACTTTAACAGGCTCATATTCTTCATCACTCATTACTCCATCGGCATGTTTTAATGCCTTGTAATCAGTGTCAGCAAGTAAACTTTTTAGAGCTACTATTTCGGCTTTATAATTCATAGATTTAATCTCCTTTCACTACGCAATTCGGAAGCAGACGGGCAACCCCACAAAGGTGTTGGAAGCACTGTTGCTGTTGGCACTACCGTTGTTGTAGACACTACAGAAGTTGCTGGTGTTGCCAGTGGGAGCAGAGAGCAGCCACCAGTTGTTGCGATCACCTCCATCTCCCAGTTCTTTTACACGTCGCATATTGCAATTGAATATCGGATACTGCACAAATCCACCCTTGTCATATCCGTTTTCCGCCCACACACCACAACCATATACTTCAATTTCTGACGGGATCCAGAGTTTACCCATATCCTTCCAGCTCCAGGAATTATTAATTGATAACATCCCGGATGCTGAATATCGCTGAGGAAGTAATGCACGTTTGGTCACAATTACAGATTTTAAGGCTTCCGGAAGTTTCGACCAGATACCATCTTTTGTATAGTCTACCAGTTTTACCGGCGATGTTTTACTTGTACCGCCTGCCACATGACCTTTTAAGCTGTTTGCATACAAATACAAATCTGAAGCTAACCAAAGATACTCTGATCCGGTTCCGGTTACTATGATATTGTTTGTACCTGTTGCCGGTGCTTCGGTAAAAGTGATTGTGTGAGTGTCAATGTCGTATGTGTAGCTTGTCACCGCAGTACCGCCAATCGTAACAGACGCAATGCCAGCCATTTCGTTTGTCAGTACAAAAGCTATTTTCGTACCATCACCGGACAAGTTTTCAGTTGGGATAATACCATTGTTGTAATTAACCGGGTTCATTACATGCAGTGTCGGCCACAGGTCTTTACTGATAAAGTCAATATGGTTTGGCACTTCACGGTCACCATATCTCCTGTAGGTGTTGATACCAGCAACACGTGACTCAATCCATTTGTTATCTGTGGTCTGCCAGCGGATATAATCATTCACATGAATACCCGCAAAGTTTCCTGCCTTGATTCTGGCTTTGATCCACTGCCAGATGTCTGAGTAATTAGCGATTTCATCTTTGAATTTTTCAGCAAGGTTTGTACCTTCATATAGTCTGTCGTTTTCTAATAGTGAAATCTCTAAATCTTCCTTTAGTGAACTAGTTTCCGTTTTCAGTGAAGCAATATCCACCTTGTTCTGCTCGATCTGTGCGGCCTGCTCTGTGGTGGCTCCGGGTTGCACGGGGTTCTCTTTGAGATATTTATTTACTGCATTTTCTATCTCTTCTGGAGTCAGTCCACTAACGCCTTTTTGACATAAATCGTATAAATATTTCTCTACCCGTGTAATTGGATCTGGGACATTTCCGGCATAACTCCCAGTTAATTTAGCAAGATATTTCTCTTTTCTTGTTATCGGATTATCTGCCATAGTTACTCCTTTCTGAATGAACTTTACATTCTGAGACTGTCTATTTTAATTATATCACGTAGACGATTTATAGCTCTGTACCAATCAACTAATAGTACGGTAAGGGCTTGAATTTTGATGGTTTTTGAGCGAATAAGGGCTTATTTCGGTTGCTCCGCATAATACATTTTGTATATTTAATCCGCTTTTAACCAAGCTTTCATTTCTTCAAGGTTATAGAAAAGTTTTGCCCCGTCTGTTGTTACAATTTTCTTTACATTGCTGACAGGTAGGTAATCGGTATAATATGTATGATGGAATTGTATATAATGAAAATGCAAATTCATAAATGTATAGTTCCCGTTCCAAGAATATATCCCGTCTGAGTCTTTTTTCACTGCGGGTATCCCAGAAAACGAATATTGATCTGGAAGTTGTCCTTTACACGAATCATGTGGAATAATCCAAGGAGCGTCATCAGATACTGCCCCCATTGCAACGCTATAGACATCTGTATCAGGATGTTCTTTCGGCCTATATATCTTAACACAATACGCCATTTTTTTTGGAAGAATAGCGTCCACTGATGCGCGCATGTGATACCCTGCTTCATCAGTGGTTAATACTGGCGGTTGAACAATTCCTCCTATCGGGTCCATAACGTAAATACCTTTTTTAAACAAGAAGCATATGCCATATCTTACCGGTGGTATAATATCATCTTTTCTCCACAATAATGTATTTCCACCCCATATTTCTTTTGTATCTTTTCCTTTGACAGGAAACCCAGTGATTTCCTGTCTGTTCAAAAACGCCTTATATATCATCTAATCAGCCCTCCTCGAATGTGAAATACAATGTATCTGCCCGGTCAGTTCCTGCGGCTACCAGAGCATCATAATCGGCTTTCTTTATTCGTTTCACACACCTTAATTGCGCTTTTTTTAATTGCTCAGAAGTGCTGCCAGAACCACCAGAGCCGTCCGTAAAATCATCAATCATTGCCGGAGAAAATTCAGAATCCGAACCATCTGTAAACTCTGCATAACTGATTGTCGGCATTTCTGATCGGGTGCGGTTGACGGTTGCGGATATCTCAGGCGTGTCTTTTCCAAGTTGTCGGCTATTGCTGTTGAACGGTGCATTATTGGCAGAATAGGTGTCAATCATGTCCGTAGCGCCGATTTTGAGTGTTCTGCTCATGATGTATGAATGAACGTACCATTGCAGTTCTGTAGGCTCCTGATTGTCGTGCTGAATCTGCTTTTTATAGTAAAGTTCGACTGCCTGTCCAACCATATTCAGTGGGTTTCCTTGAACTTCTGCGGTATATTTTTGCGCGCGATAATATTTCCGCAAATCTTGGTTTACGAATACGCCATAGCAAATTTTCATAATCGGTTCAGACCTTGAAATACCGCCGTATTCGTCGGCATCCCAAACGTAGTTTAACCAGTCCTCGTTTCCTACAAAAAAGCTGTTTCGATTATAATAAACATTGTTCTCGTAAGCTTCCTGCGCTGTATAATCGCCTTGTGTAAATCCGAATGCTCGATTTGGGTCTGGGTCTGTAAAAATGATATTCGGAAACCAGATTCTTCCCTCAGTGGCTTGGAAACTTTTGAATGTGTCAAGATGTATTTCTTCGTTGTTGTAGTATTTATAAATGTTCTGATTACTGGTGGTCTGCCCGTATCTATAACTGTTCTGCCGGAGCTTCAAATACTCAAATTTTCCATCCCTGTTCATCCATCCAAAGCGGTCATTCTGCAAGCATAAATCTTTCAGAATATTTACTACGTTCATCTCATTTGAGTTATTCGTATCAGGGACATAGGTGTCGTCCCAATGCAGTTTTGTACTAACTTGTTCGAGTCCCAAAAACTCAAATAATTTATCCCTGAATTGCTTTTGAGTCAGCTTTTTCTTTTTATCAATCGTCTGGTTTTTATACCACCGTGCAATGTCAGTATTTCGTAATTTATACAGATAATCATATGCGATAAAATTACGTGTCAAGGAATTTGCTTTTCGCTCTGCACTGTCGATTTCACCTGTGAAAATTTTAATTCTTGTTCCTTTTCTCTCAATGTAAACTTCGATTTTTCCATGCGGATAAAACTCTTCCGAGGTACCGTTAAACTGGTCGTGGTGAGCCTGAAACGTTATCTGATTGCAGACACAGCCGCCGAAAATGAAATAACTTTCAGAACAAATAGACTCCTGCAAAGTAAGCGTATTCTGGTCGATATTTTCATTTGTAAGGTCAGCAAATTCGCCGTTAATCCAGTGTACTGTTACTTTTATTGGTTCGGTTTTTTCTTCTTCAACTTCACCAGAGCCGCCGCCAGAACCGCCACTTGAACTATCGTCAAACGGGTTTTTCCCGTCGTTCGTGACTTTAACTTGAAAACTGTCAGAACCAACGAATTTGGAAACTCCGTTGACTGTGGCATTATAAGAAACTGTGATGGTCTTAGAACCTGCGGTGGAACTATCGAAACCAGAAATATCATAACCTGCAATTTCTTCTTCTGTTCCGTCCTGCCTTACCGATGCAACAGTCAGCCCGGACGGGTCGAATGTTTCTCCGATTTTGTAATAAATCTTGGATGGAAAACTTGTGATTCTTATTCCAGAAAGGCCATATACAGTCACTTTAAAAGTAGTGATATGTGTTTTGTAGGTTACTGTGATTGTCTTTTCGCCAACAGATGAACTGTCAAAGCCAGATAATTCAAATCCGCTTGTCTTTATTTCTGATGTGCCGTCGGTATATTTAACAAGGATGGATAATCCGGTGGAATCAAAGCTGTCACCGGAAAGAAATTCTGTTTTTTCTGGAAACGTATTAACTTCAATTTCCGATACATCAACCACTGTCACTGCAAAACTTGCAGTGCGTGTGCTAGCCAGAACGGTAGGCGCTTTATAGGTTACCGTGACAGTTTTCTCTCCAGCAGAGGAACTGTCAAAACCAGATATTTCGTAGCCAGTTGTTTTTGTTTCTGATGTGCCGTCGGTATATTTAACAAGGATGGATAATCCGGTGGAATCAAAGCTGTC
>ERZ791926.332-NODE-332-length-44567-cov-3.320430_pt1 | contig 44567 bp, 36 predicted proteins | sample MGYA00510131_ERZ791926 | MGnify/ENA primary metagenome ERZ791926 (study PRJEB30046, sample SAMN00792052) | human gut metagenome | study: EMG produced TPA metagenomics assembly of the A metagenome-wide association study of gut microbiota in type 2...
TTATAAAGACCTTGGAGAGGGTCTCTAAAAACTACTACTATATAATACGAGGAGAAATATTATCCATGCAAACAAATGGTATTGTTTTTAATATACAGAAATTCAGCATTCACGATGGACCAGGAATCCGTACAACAGTTTTCCTAAAAGGCTGTCCACTGCGTTGTAAATGGTGTGCAAATCCGGAATCACAGTTGAGCCAAGTCCAAATTTTATATGATAAAGAAAAATGTGCTCATTGCGGTACTTGCACCCATGTCTGTCCAAACCAGGCAATTTCTATGGGAGATGACAGTTATGTAGGTATCGATCCATCAAAATGCGCTGGATGTCTTCAATGTGTAAAAAACTGTCCTGCAAAGGCCTTAAGTTACGAAGGAGAAACAAAAGATGTAGATGACGTTGTCAAAGTCTGTCTTCAAGATATTGATTTCTATGAAGAGTCTGGCGGTGGTGTAACAATCTCTGGTGGTGAAGGAATGGTTCAGCCGGATTTTGTAAAGGCTTTACTTGCAAAATTAAAAGAACATAAGATTCATACTGCGATTGAGACGACTGGATATATCAAGAAAGAGATTTTTAGAGAATTGGCTCCGATGTTTGACTTGCTTTTGTTTGATGTGAAACACTATGACAGTGATGAGCATTATGAAGGAACCCATGTCCATAACGAACTGATCATTGAGAATTTAGCATGGGCGATCTCTCAAGGAATTGAAGTTCTTCCTCGAATCCCTGTGATTCCTGATTTCAATGATTCTTTGGATGATGCAAAAGGAATCGCTGCTTTATTAAATCAGGTTGGAGCGAAGAAGGTTCAACTGCTTCCTTTCCATCAATTCGGAGAAAACAAGTATCATTTACTCGGAAAGACTTATTCTTATGAGAATGTGAAAGCATTGCATCCTGAGGATCTTACCGATTATCAGCGGATCTTTTTAGATGTAGGTATCAATTGCTTTTTCTAACCTTTTGAAAATTCCATATACGCAAAAAGCCTTGGCAGAACAGTTTCTTGCCAAGGCTTTTTTAATTGTTTCTTTCATGAATATTATTTCTTCTAGTCTATCACGAAAAACAGCAGTTAACCCTACTCAAGCCAACTGCCATTTCTCTATTTTTGTAAATTATAATGTCTGCTCTGTTCTTCCGATGATATCATCCTGTGTCTTCTTAGATAATACATTAAAGAATGCACTGTATCCTGCCACACGAACAATCAGGTCTTTATGTTTCTCTGGATGTTTCTGGGCATCGATCAGAGTTTCTCTGGATACAATATTATACTGTACATGATATCCATGTAAACGGTTGAAGAATGTACGAATCAGCATCTCTAATTTCTGTTTGTTTTCTTCTGTTGATAACATCTGTGGTGTCATCTTCTGGTTTAATAAAACTCCACCTGTGATCTTCTCTGTTGGAAGTTTCGCAACCGTCTTAAATACTGCTGTTGGACCATTCTTATCTGCATTATGTGCCGGACTGCTTCCTTCAGCTAATGGTTCAAATGCATTTCTTCCATCTGGAGTCGCAATGGTTCCCATTCCCTGTCCAACGTTCGCACTGATAGATGATGTTCCACCATAACGAATACCACCGATCGGTCCTCTGTGGTAACGTGTGTTTGGATATTTCTTAATCTCATCTAAGTAAGAATCGTATGCTTCTACGACTAACTGATCGACATAGTCATCATCATTTCCGTATTTTGGAACGTCATTAATGAGCATTTCCTGAATCTTCTTGTTCTCTTCTGACTGGAAATCGTCTAAGATTGCATTCCAAAGCTGCTCTTTTGTGATCTTCTTCTCTTCGTATACAAGTTTCTTGATCGCTGCAAGAGAGTCTGCCATATTAGCAATACCAACCTGAAGTCCAGAGATAAAGTCATAGACTGCTCCACCTTCTTTGATCGTTTTTCCTCTTCCAATACAGTCATCTGTTAATGCAGAACATAAAACGTCTGGTACATCTCGCTCAGATGCTTTATCAATTGCATTTTCCACAATAACACTATAACGTGTCATTTCTCTGACGGTCTTATCCCATGCTGCTAAGAGATCTTCATATGTTTCCATCTCTGTAAATTTACCATATCCTTTGGTAAATCTCTTACCGCTTGTTAAGTCAACTCCATCATTCATCGCACAAAGCAGAACTCTTGGGAAGTTAATATAAGACATACCGGTACAACGATATCCCCATTTACCTGGAACAGCTGTCTCTACACATCCGATCGCACTATAATTGTATGCATCTTCTTCTTTGACACCCCAATTGATAAAAGATGGGATGATGATCTCATCGTTATTTAATGCTGGCATACCAAATCCGAGTTTCATAACTTCGATACATTCATCAAAGAAATGTTTGTCGATATTGGCATGATAACGGACTGTCAAGTTTGGCTGTGTCAGTCTTGTCTGTGCAACGGATTGTAATACTACAAAACTTAATTCATTGACAGCATCTTTCTTATCGGTTGTCTGTCCACCGATCGTTACGTTTTGGTACATTGGTGATCCTGCGGAACTTAATGTATGTGACTGGGAACGTACTTTATTGATCGTTAATGTCTTGATCCAAAGACATGTTAATAATTCTAATGCATCTTCTTTTGTGATCTTTCCTTCATTGATATCTTTCATATAATATGGATACATATACTGGTCAAAACGTCCATAACTTAAGGAATGTCCGTTAGATTCGATCTGAAGGATCAACTGGATAAACCAAACAGACTGTACAGCTTCCCTAAAGGAATTTGCTGGCTCATATGGAACCTTGGCACAGATCTTGCTCATCTGTAATAATTCTTCTTTGCGTTTTGCATCAGTTTCTTTGTCTGCTAATTCTTTTGCAAGTTTGCTGTAACGCTGTGCAAAATCACGAACGGCTTCAATGACTGTTAAGACTGCTTTATAAAATACATTCTTATCAATACTTTCTGGATCTGTGAAATCTAATGCTGCTCTTAATTCTTTTACTCTTTTTTCATATCCTTTCAATCCATCAGATAAGATTCTCTGATAATTCACTGCCAGATGGGCATCTCCAGCATTTAATTTTCCTTCCATTCCAAAGACACCTGTCTCCATAAAGACATCTACCTCTTCTGGAAGTAAAGCTTCTCCTCTGGCACGAAGATTGTTATTCTCCCAGAACGGTGCGATCTCTCTTAACTGTTCTTTTGTCTCTTCTGTAATATAGAAAACATCTCCGTCGCGTTTCTCAAAGAGATCTAATTCATTCATCACAAATTCCATGGTATATTCCGGGAAGATTGGAGCATTCTTGTTCTTTGTTGCCTGATTTCCTGCGATCAGGGATTTGTCATCAATATAAATACTCATTCCTTCTAAGATCTTCTGAAGCATTAAAGCTCTTACCATAACTCTTGGCTGATTTTGGTTTTCTTTATAAGCTTCTGTTGCCAGTACGGCTCTCTGTGCGTCAATATATGGTTTTGCATCAAGCACTTCCTCACGAAATGCCTGCATGCGATCTGTTAATTTACCGAAATGTTCTGTATTGTTCATGATATCTCCTTTCAGAATGTTTCGTTCGTAACTAATTTATGTTTTATTTGTAATTTAAAAGTAACATTATTTTGATCAAATGTCAATAGTTTTGCTTCATAATTACTTTTATTTTCATTTGAAACTTCAATTATAGATATTATAATAAAACTAAGAGATAACAAATTTCCTGTAAAGAAAAAAACAGATAGACCGTGATGAGTCTATCTGTTTCTTACTTTTACAATTTATTCCACGTTCACATGATTTCCTGCTGCCATTTCATCTGATACATGATCTCTCCTACTTAATTTCAAGCAAAGTTCATCTAATACAATATGTACTGACTGATCAAACAAAGAACTTAACAACTGAATCGATGCTGTTTTTTTATCGCCTTTAATCCTTCCTGGAACTTTTATGACGCAATCTGCCAATGCTCCAAGTTCTGATTCTTCCTTACTTGTCACTGCTATGATCTTTAATCCTAATTTTTTTGCTGCTTTTGCATTACTCAATGTATTTTTTGTTGTTCCAGAACCAGAAATTGCAAGATATATTTGATCTTTTTGCAATGCCGGTGTGATCGTCTCTCCCATTACATAAGGCTTGTATCCGATATGCATCAAGCGCATTGCAAAACATCTTGCTACAAATCCACTTCTTCCTTCTCCATCCACAAAAACTGGCGTTTCTTTTTTGATTAATGTCATTGCTTGATCAAGATTTATCTCATCAAATCGATCCATCACTCCGTTTATTTCTTTCATGATCTCTTCAATCAATCTCATCTTAATGCCTCCTTAAATTTTCTCATTTCATCTTCCATATTGTCTGCCTTTGTGATCGCAGATCCTATGATCACTGAATCAAGCTTAATCTTTGAATTTTTCATCTCTTTGCATACATCCAAAGTAATTCCGCCTGCTACACAAAGTTTCTGGATTTCTGGAAATCTTTTCCGAAACCATTGAATGTCTTGTATGATATTTTTATTTTCACCTTTGTCAACCGATGTGTGCATACAATAGATCGCATTTTTAAAATATTTAATCTTCTCAATTTTTTCTATCGGACATTCCAATAGATCGATCAACATATACTTTTGATATTTTTCGCTGATCTCATAACATTTTTCTAATGTTTCTATAGAAGAACTTCCCATCACCGTCAAAATATCAAATTCCTGCTCATATCCTTGACAAAATTCATAGGCACCTTCATCACATGTTTTTATATCCACTAATAACAGAGAATCTTTTTTATATTGATTGAGTTTTTTTAAAGCAAAAAGTCCATAGTCTTTTACAAGAGACGTTCCAAGTTCTATAATATCTGTTTTCCCAGCAAATAATTTTACCAACTCTTCTGCTTGTGAAAGATTGACTCGATCAATCGCTGTCTGTAATTTCATGATATTCCTCCTAATTTTTCTTCTGATATGTCTTTAGAAATTCATTTAATTCATTGATTGTTGGCAGTCCTTCGTTATCACTTAAGTTCATAACCTGCATTGCTCCGATTGCATTTCCTCTTTCTAGGATTTTCTTATCATCTAGTCCTTCTAATGTTGCAGAGATCACTCCTGCTGCAAATCCATCTCCTGCCCCAACCGTATCGATCACTGGAACTTTGAAACATACTTCCTCATTTTCTACATAAGATCCATCATCCATTCTCTCTTTGGAATAAGATCCAGAAGTTCCAAGCTTGATCACAACTTTTTTTACACCTTCCTTTAAATAAAAGTCTGCGATTTCTTCTTTTGTCAAAAGTCCCGTAAATAATTTTCCTTCACGAAAACCTGGCATGACTACATCGCACATACAAGCAAGTTTATTTGTTTCTTTGATCATCTCTTCCTCACTATTCCATAAAACTGGACGAGGGTTTGGATCAAATGTTACCGTTAATCCATTTTGATGTGCCATACGAATCATCTCTTTTGTCATTTCTCTTGTTTCTTCACTTAATGCTGGGAAGATTCCTGTCACATGAAGGATCTTACTTCCACTAAAGTCCACATCTCTTAACAATTCTTTTGTAGATTTTGATGCAGCAGATCCTTTTCTAAAGTAAATAACTTCTGGATCTCCGGCATCTACCTGGTTTTTGATCTGAAAACCTGTTGGTGCTATATTTGTCTCTTTGATATAACTTGTATCAATCTGTTCCTTTTTTAAAAAATCTTTGATATATTCTCCAAACGGATCTTCTCCTACTTGTGTCATATAAGAAACATTATGTCCTAATCTTGACAGCCCCATTGCTACATTTAATTCTGCACCTGCGATCATCTTTGTAAAATGATCCACTTGACTTAATGGTTCCTTTGTGTCTGCTAAAAACATTACCATTGGTTCCCCGATTGTTAATACTTCACACATAATTTATCTCCTTTTATTTTGCTTTTTTTACTATATTGATCTGATTGGCTATCCCATCTTCCATGATTGGATATTCTAAAAATACCTTTACATCATCATCTAACTGCCCGATCATATCCATCCACTCAATCTTTCCATCTTCTAACATCACTGTTTCTGGTTTTCCATCCTTAAAATCAATATTTTTTAAATGAAAAATGGAAATCTGATTTTTTAATTCTTCAAAAGTCGTATTGGGATCTTCTTTTTGCCAATACCAGTTCCCAAGATCCATAGTATATCCCACAGGTAACTCATATTTATAAATCTGTTCTAATGTTTTCTTGGTGCATGCAAACGTTCCATTTTCTTTGGTCTGATCATTTTCAATTGTATAAGTCAGATCATAATCTTCTAAAATTTCTTTTAATTTTTCTGCACCTTTTTGATCAATCTGGTCAAGACTCCCAATATTAAATTTTACATTCTGAATCTTCATTATCATTGCTTCTTCCAAATAGTTTCTTAAATTTTTATTTGGAAGTTTCTCTTCTATGATCTTCTCCGGCACAGAATAATATAATTTTATTTCATTTTCTTTTGCGGTTTTTGCAATATCCTCAAGTTCTTTTTGATCTTTGATATATTCTCGTCGAACTTCTGCTAGTGATATTCCTTGTTTCTTTATCTCTTTTAGCAAAGCACTTTGCTTGATCCCCTGATCTAGTTTTTCTTTATATACTAACAAATTAATTCCTAATTCCTGTCGCATCTTATGCCTCCTGTTCTTTTAATGGTTTTCTTGTAAATCCAATGATCAATGCGGATATGATCATTCCAACTGCAATTGCTACCAAATATAATAATTTCTGACTGATCGCACCTTCCACAACTGGTGTTACAAAAATTCCTCCATGTGGTGCTGGCAGGGAAATCTGAAATAACATTGCAAGACCTCCTGCAACTGCTGAACCTATGATTCCTGCTGGGATCATGCGAATCGGATCAGTAAGTGCTACTGGCATGCAACTTTCTGTAATAAAACTTGCACCAAGTAAATAATATGTTTTTCCTTGAATCTGTTGATCTTTTGTGAATTTCTTTTTGAATAATGTTGTTGCTAATGCTACTCCAAGTGGTGGAACAACTCCTCCAACCATCGCTGCAGCCATTGGATAATAATTTCCATTGCTGATCGCTGCTACTGCAAATGTATAAGCGACTTTATTGATCGGTCCTCCAAGATCAACCGCCATCATTCCTCCAATTACCATTCCAGTAAGGATTAAATTTTGTGTTCCTAGTCCATCAATAAATCCTGTTAATCCTTGATTTAGCCATGCCATTGGAACAGACACAACACATAACATAACAATTCCTACAACAAATGTACTGATAACCGGGATGATCAGAAGTTTTTTGATACTTTGAAAATCTTCTGGGAAATTACTCAATAACTTATTTAATAGTTTTACTAAATATCCTGCTAAGAAGCCTGCAACAATTCCTCCTAAAAAGCCGCTTCCTGTTGTCTTAGCGATCATTCCACCGATCATTCCTGGTGCCAATGCATCTTGTCCTGCAATCGTATGTGCAATAAATCCTGCAAAAATCGGAATCATCAACAGCATTGCATTATTATGTCCGATCTCATAAAGCACTTTGGCAAATTGATTGACCGAATCATCTCCGATCTTCATCCCAAACATAAAAGAAATCGCCATTAAAATTCCTCCTCCTGCTACAAATGGAATCATTGGTCGAAGTCCTCCCATAACATCATCGTATAATATGCTTCCGACACTTTTTTTGTTTGTTTCACTACTCATATTTTTCCTCCTATTTTATGATCTTATATCGCGTGTATCGTTTTCGTTTATCGGTTTAGTTTACCGGTTAACTAAGATGCTTTTATGATACTCACACAATGTATTTTTGTCAATACACTTTTTGATTTTTGGCATTTTTCACAAAATTTAGCTATTTTATTTCCGATTATCCCTTATATGATTAGGCAATATTTACAAACTTATTTTTAGCAACAAAAAAGAAGAAAGAATTGTTTCATCTCTTTCTTCCAAAATCATTTTTCATTTATTTTAATTTTGTTGATTCATATCGACAGATATCGGCTTTAATTTCTTCATGAATAATTTCTTTTTTGCTTTTTTGTTCTATTCGTTCAAACAATAATCTTGCTGCACTCTCTCCCATCGCAAATGGATGTTGTTCAATACATGTAATTCCAGGTCCACTGTATTTTGCCCATTTTTTATCTGCAAATGCACAAACTCCAACATCTTTGCCAATTTCCTGTTGCATATGATATAAATAAGAAATGATCTTTCTTAACACTTCATCATTATTCGCAAAAAAACAAATTTTCTCATGATGATTCATGATCCCGGCTAATTTTGCCATAATATCTAGTTTTTCTTCATCTTCTAAAATTAAAATTTCACCATCTAATGTATCATCTTGTGAAATGTATGTTTTCACTGATGCTTCTCGTATGGATCTTGTACTGATCCCTATCGTTGGTTCACTGACAAACACAACATATTTCCATCCTTGTGCTTGTAATTCTTCTAACATCTTTTTTGTCACTGCTTCATTGTCATTGACAACACTATCACAGATCACTCCCTCATAGCTGCGGTCTAAAAGTATCATTGGTTTGCTTTCTTCCATCTGACTTGTTTTCTTGATAAACTCTGCGTTATTCCCGATAGAATTTATAATGATTCCATCGGTTTGCTCGTTCATAAATGTTTCAATATTCTTCATTTCCTGATCTTTGTTATTGTCCGCATCTGCGATCAATAATTGTGATCCTCTTCTTCGACACTCTGCCTGCACTCCTTTGATCAACAACGAAGAAAATGGATTTCCAATATCTGCGATCGTAAATCCAATACAATTGGAACGATCTGATTTCAAACTTTGTGCTGCACGATTTGGCCGATAATTTAGCTCCTGCACTACCGTTTCAATCTTCTTTCTAGTTTCCTCTGACATAAATTCATAATCACCATGAAGATATCTTGAAATCGTTGTCTTCGAAACACCTACTGCTGCTGCTACGTCTGCCATTGTTGCTTTTTTTCGTTTTTTTGTACTTCTCGCCACTGTCCTTCACCCTGATTTATTTTCCGATCAAAAGCTTCTTGCCACAAAATGCAAATTCATAATGCTTGATCTTTTCTTTTTTGATTCCTTTTTCTTGATTTCCCACAGATATAACCTGTTTCACTTGATTACCTCTCTTCTCTGATTAGTTTCATTATAGCATCGCAATATTTTTTTATCTACCACAAATAAGCTTTAGTGTTGTCTATAATAAAGATAAGAAGCAACGGATGGGATCAATGTAACAATTAAAACAATTCCTACTCCTGCCATGATCGGATCGATCACTTTCTGAAATCCTAATAAAATAACAATAATCCCACCGATCATCCACCATTTTCCTGCCATTCGATGAGTATAATCCCATGTTGCTTCATCTTCCAACGTCCATGGAAGTTTAATTCCAATCGTATAATTTTGTCTGCATTTTGGAAGATAATTCCCAATGATGATCAAAATGATTCCCATCAATAAGTTTGCCAAGATATCAGCTTTTAACATCGGATATCCGATTGCATTTCCGTAGATCATGATTCCACACCAGATTGATACTAACGGGCAGATACATAAGATCAAATGATAAATTTTTGAACTGATATTCTTTCTCTTAGGATCTAATCCTGTTACGATCGCACATAATGTATGAATTGCTAAAATGAATACGTACATAATAACAACTGCAAAAAATTTACTGCTGTATCCATCAACATTACCTTCGCTTCCAAACCTTGTAACCATTTGATCTGGAAGTTTATCCCATAGCAAAAATCCAGCGAACATTGGCAATAAAATTACAATACAGCTTGCAATAAAAAACTTCTTATTCTTCTTTAACATCATGATTTCCTCCCTTCAATTCTGACAACCATAACATAACTTCCTCAACAACTGATGTATTTAACGTGTAGTAAATATAATTTTTCTCTTTCTTCTCGAAGATCAGCTCTGCTTTTTTAAGAATCTTCAAATGATAAGAAATGGTTGCACCTGTCATATCAAAGTAAGAACCAATCTCTCCAGCGGACATACTACCATCACGCAACATCATAAGAATCTCTCTTCGTATCGGATCTGATAATGCTTTAAATGTCTCTGCAAATCCCATAACTCTCATCCTTTCTGTAGCTATTTAGAAATATTTCTAATTACTTTATAGCATGATGTATCTCGAAAGTCAATTAGTATTTAGAATTTTTTCTAAATAGTTTTCATTGCAGAAATTTAACATAAATATCATTTAAATTTTGTATTTCCCTGTTACTATCATTTTATACACACGAAAGGAGTACTTAATATGATACGATTATTTACATCCGATATGGATGGAACTTTATTAAATGACAAAGGATATATATCTGACCGAACAATCAATGCCGTGAAAAGATTACAAAAAAGCGGAATTCATTTTATTGTGAATACTGGACGAGATTATTACGCTGCCAAAAGAGAACTTGATGCGGCATCTCTTTCCTGTGATATGATCTGTCACAGTGGGGCTTGTACTTATGATGTGCATGGCAATGGATTTCATATTGCATCACTTCCGAAAAGTATTGCGAAACAGATCTTGACTATTTTTGAAAAACATGGTGCTTTTGCTGATCTACTACATTTTTTAATCGTAATAAAATCCGTACTTTAAAAGATGAGATTCGTGATGTTGACCAGTTACACGCAGTATCAACTTCCAAACATGATCTGGAGATCACACACGTAAATGCACAAAAAAGAACAGCTCTGCTTCGTTACGCACAAACAAAAAAGATCACTCCATCACAAATCCTCGCTGTTGGGGATAGTGGGAATGACCTTTCTATGTTATCTCTTGATCTTGGAGTCACTGCTGCTATGGCAAATGCTTCTGCTGCCGTGAAAATGTATGTTCTGTCATTGCTCCTTCTAATGATCAGGATGGCATTGCATTCTTAATCGAAGATATCTTAGATCAAAATGAACTGGCTGCAAGAGTTCATCGTTCTTTTTATTTGGCATTGGATCATTCCAAAATTTAGCTTAAATTATATACAATATTTTTGAAATTGATACCTTAATTTTAGTTTGTCAAAGCCTGTAACGCTTAATTTATCTTTTGTAACATGAAGGGCTTTCATTATCTCTGGCTTATAATTCTGCAGCGATTCCTGCAAGATTCTGCATTGGATGTTTCAGGAAATAATTATAAACTGCAATGACTCTTCCTGTAAAAATAACTGCCAGTACAGTTCCAATTCCAAGTCCTATGATATGTCTTGTAAATACAAGTCCGATGATTCCTGAGATACAAAAACAAGTAACATCAAAAACATTTTTGCCAATTCCCATGCCTTTGCCAAGTTTATCTCCGATCGTCGCTGCAAGTGCATCTGCAGGGTTTGGTACAAGCTTCATATTAACCATCGTTGCTGCACCTATTCCCGTAACAACGATTGCAAAAAATAATACCAGAAGTTTCTGTCCCAATGTATCTGGTACAATATTTAAATACCGGTCAAAAATATTGATAAATACACTTGTCACAAGACTCATTGGAATCTGTAATAATTCATATAATTTAAATTCTTTTCCTTTTAAGATTGCCTCTATCAACACACAAAAGCAGTAAAATACAAAGGTTATTGCTCCTAGATTTAAATGCCAGATATGACAGATATTATATGGAATAGATATAATCGGTGATACTCCTAATAATGTCTTTGTATTTAATACAATTCCAAGTGCAAGCACGATCAAACCGATAAAATATATGATTCCTCTTGTGCATTTTGTTTTCAAAGTTCTCTTCCTCTTTTCTTTTTCTGATTCTCTTTCTAATATTTCTTTTTTTATTTTCCTTTTGAATATCGAAAAGAACCCCGGAGTATCAACTCTCCGGGATTCCTGCTTGTTTATTTTTTAATTATTTTTCTTTGATCTGGCAGAATTTCTTCTTACCTTTCTTTAATAAGATACGATCTTTATCGTCAAAGTCCGCCTTACCAAATGTTGCATCAATTGCATCTACTTTCTTACCATTTACAGAAACTCCACCCTGCTGTACCATTCTTCTTGCATCTGAACGAGTTGTGCAAAGTTTAGAATCTACTAACATTGTAAGAATATCGATTCCTTCTGCTAATTTATCTGCTTCGTATTCAAATGTAGGGGCATCTTCGTTTGCTCCACCGCTAACAAACATTGCTTTTGCAGCTGTCTGAGCTTTCTTCGCTTCTTCTTCTCCATGAACGATCTTTGTAACTTCATAAGCAAGAACTTCTTTTGCTTTGTTGATCTCTGCTCCTTCTAAGGCTCCCAATCTTCGGACTTCATCCATTGGAAGGAATGTAAGAAGTGATAAGCATTCTTCTACTTTCACATCTTCGATATTTCTCCAGTACTGGTAGAAATCGTATGGAGATGTCTTCTCTGGATCAAGCCATACAGCACCTGCCATTGTTTTACCCATCTTCACTCCGTCGCTTCTTGTAAGAAGTGTTAATGTTAATCCATAAGCATCTTTCTTTTCTTTTCTGCGGATCAGGTCAGCTCCTGCAAGGATATTAGACCACTGGTCGTTTCCACCCATCTCTAATTTACATCCATATCTTCTATTCAACTCAAGGAAATCATATCCCTGCATTAACATATAGTTAAACTCGAAGAATGTAAGTCCACGTTCCATTCTCTGTTTGTAACATTCTGCTGTTAACATCTTGTTGACTGAGAAATGAACTCCAACTTCACGTAAGAATTCAACGTAATTTAAATTCAATAACCAATCTGCGTTATTTGCTAAAATTGCTTTGTCGTCATCAAATGTGATAAATCTTGATAACTGCTCTTTGAAACGTTTCGCATTATGATCGATCGTTTCCTTTGTTAACATATTTCTCATATCAGATTTTCCAGATGGATCTCCGATCATAGTTGTCCCACCACCTAAAAGAGCAATTGGACGATGTCCTGCTTTCTGCATATGCATCATTGCCATGATCGTTAAAAAATGTCCTGCTGTTAAACTGTCTGCTGTTGCATCAAATCCGATATAAAATGTTACTTTTTCTTTTCCTAACAGTTCTCTTAATTCCTCGTGTGTTGTCTGTGCGATAAATCCTCTTTCTTGCAGCACATCATATACGTTTTGACTCATTTTATATATCTCCTTTTAAATTCTTTTCTTAATTTGTGTTTATATAATATAGTCCACGGCCTATGCCGTTCCTTTGAACTTATGGGAATTCCTCTATAATCTTATGCAGCCGCTCCCAAGTTCTCTTAACAGATGATCCGGACATTCGTTCTCTTCCTGTATGCATGTCCACCATATCTGATTCTGATGATATAATGTCTGCATGCTGATCTAATACCCCAAAATTGTCACCTCAAAAATATCTTGATTCCTAGTTCTTAAAGCTATGGATCGGTGCTGGAATTCTTCCTCCACGATTCACAAATGCATCGCATGAAAATTCATTCACTGGCATAATTGGTGCATATCCAAGTAATCCACCAAATTCTACCTGATCTCCAACATCTTTTCCGATTGCTGGAATCACACGGACAGCAGTTGTCTTCTGATTGATCATACCAAGTGCCATCTCATCTGCGATCAGTCCTGCAATCGTTGTTGCTTTTGTTTTTCCAGGAATTGCGATCATATCAAGTCCTACAGAACATACACATGTCATTGCTTCTAATTTCTCAATTGTCAGAGCTCCAGCATTCACTGCATCGATCATTCTCTGGTCTTCGCTGACTGGAATAAATGCTCCACTTAATCCACCAACATAAGAGGAAGCCATAACTCCACCCTTCTTCACTTGGTCATTTAACATCGCTAAGGCTGCTGTTGTTCCTGGTGCTCCTGCATACTCTAATCCAATCTCTTCTAAGATCTCTCCAACACTGTCTCCTGCTGCTGGTGTTGGTGCAAGAGAAAGATCAATAATCCCAAATGGAATTCCAAGTCTCTTAGATGCTTCTTTCGCTACTAACTGTCCGACACGAGTTACTTTAAACGCTGTTTTCTTGATCGTCTCGCAAAGAACTTCAAAGTTCTCTCCTCTAACATTTTCAATCGCACGTTTTACAACACCTGGTCCACTAACACCTACATTGATGATCGCATCTGCTTCTGTAACTCCATGGAAAGCTCCTGCCATAAATGGGTTATCATCTGGTGCATTACAAAATACTACGAACTTCGCACATCCAAGACACTGGTTGTCTTTTGTAAGTTCTGCTGTTTCTTTGATGATCTCACCGATCAATTTCACTGCATCCATGTTGATTCCTGTCTTTGTAGAACCTACATTAACAGAGGAACATACAAAGTCTGTCTCTGCTAATGCTTTTGGAATAGAACGGATCAATAATTCATCTGCTTTTGTCATTCCTTTGCTTACTAATGCAGAATATCCACCTAAGAAGTTGACTCCAACTTTCTTTGCTGCTGCATCTAATACTTTCGCAAGTTCTACGAAATCATCTGGTGTCTTACATACATTCCCACCCACTAAAGAAATTGGTGTGATAGAAATTCGCTTGTTAACGATCGGAATACCAAATTCATTCTCGATATCTTTTCCTGTCTTCACAAGATCTTTTGCAACTGTTGTGATCTTATTATAAATATTCTCCTTGACCTCTTCTAGTGTTGCACCAACACAATCTAATAAACTGATACCGATCGTGATCGTACGAACATCTAAATTCATCTCATGGATCATTTTATTCGTTTCAAATACTTCATTCAGATTAATCATGATGCCACCCCACTAAATTCTGTGCATAATATCAAAGATTCTTTCGTTCTGCGCCTGAATTACAACACCGATTTCTTCACCAATCTGTTTTAACTCACTGGATAATAATGCGATATCTTTGGATGAACCAGCTGGATCTACGACCATCATCATGTTAAAGAAGCCGCCTGTGATCGTTTGGGAGATGTCTAAGATGTTAACATTGTTGCTAGCTAAATAGTTACACACCTTTGCGATGATTCCTACACCGTCTTTTCCAACAACTGTGATTACTGTTTTTTCCATTTTTGTTATTCCTCCTAAATGTTTATGATACACTGGTTACGGTAGATACCGTGTCTCTTCTGGCTACTTCGATCGGTAATGTAAAATTATGTAAAGAAATCTTTACCGTCTCGTATGCCAGTTTTTCGTAATTATTTTCTTTACTCAGATGTCCAAGATAAACTTTCTTTGTCTTCTGTGTTGCAACTTCCTCAATCAGTTCAGCACATCTTTCATTCGATAAATGTCCCTCTCTTCCAAGGATCCGTCTCTTCAAATAATACGGATAGCGTCCAACCTGAAGCATATTCACATCATGATTAGCTTCTACAAATAAAATATCCGAATCATATATCTTCTCTACCAGATATTCATCGTAGTCTCCAAGATCTGTTGCAATGCTTGCCTTGGCCCCTTCTTCTGAGTAAAACGAGTAACAAACAGGATCTGCAGCATCATGCCATATATGAGATGCATTGACTTTCATATCTCCGATCTCAAATGGTTTGTCTGCTTCAATCGAATGAAAAAGGCTTTTATCAACTTTCCCAAGGTTCTTATAATCAAAAATCGCATCGATCGTCTTTCCTGTTGCAAAGATCGGAAGTCCATATCGTCTTGCGATAACACCAAGTCCCTTGATATGATCCGTATGCTCATGTGTGATCAAAATTCCATCAAATTCTGGAACGGTAAGATCAAGTTCTGAAAGGGAATTTTCAATACGCTTTGCACTGACTCCACAATCAACTAATACATTCGTCTTCTTCGTTCCAACATATATGCAATTTCCTTCACTGCTGCTTGCTAAACTTGATAGTTTCACGGATTGTACCTCTTTCTTCTCTTCTGGGCTGACCCTATTGGCAAACATTATATCATAAGGTTATTTAAGATTCAAGAATTGCACTGTATTCTTAAATGTACAAAATATCAACCAAGAATCTTTACGATCTGTGCTTTTGTATCTTCTAGATCACCTGAATTATCAATGATATTGCTTGCCATAGATTTAAACTCTTCTTCTTTTTGCTGTTTTTCGATCATCTGTTTGATCTTTTCATCAGAATATCCTCTGGAAGCTTTTAAGCGTTCATATCTTACTTCTTCTCTCGTATAAATATACCATAACTGATCAAATCTCTTTTCATATCCTGCTCCAACTAACAAAGCTGACTCTATGACAAGCAAGCCTTCTGTTTCTTCTTTTCCAAACTGATCAATTCTTGATAAAATCTCTTCATCTACATTTTTATGAGTGATGCTGTTTAATAAGGAAAGTTTTGTTTCATCGTGAAACACGATCTCTCCAAGTATTGGGCGATTGATCGTCTGATCTTCATTTAAAATTTCATTTCCAAATGCCTGAACGATCGCATCATAACTTTTTGCTCCTGGTACCATCAGCTCATGTGCTACATGATCAGATTGAATGACTTTTGCCTGATAATCATTTTTTAGTATATTTAAAATCTCACTTTTTCCAGAGCCGACTCCCCCGGTGATTCCTATGATTTTCATTTATCTTCTCCTTATTTTGCTTCGTACCAGCTTGCTCCCTGTTCAATATCAATATTTAATGGCACACGAAGGCTTACTGCATTTATCATTTCATTCTGTAAAATTTCTTTGACTTCCTCAAATTCATCCAAATGTGTTTCAATCAGGAGTTCATCGTGAATTTGTAAAAGAAGACGAGATTTCATCTGTTTTTCTTTTAATTTCATATTCACTCTTACCATTGCGATCTTAATGATATCTGCTGCTGTTCCCTGAATCGGTGAATTCATTGCTACACGTTCTCCAAAGTTTCTCTGCATGAAATTGCTGGATTTTAATTCTGGGATTGGGCGGATTCGATTGAACATTGTCTTTACATATCCGTCTGTTTTTCCTTTTTCCACTTCTCCATCTAAGAATTCCTTAACTCGTGGATACATTGCAAAATAACGATCAATATATTCCTGTGCCTGTTTTCTTGAAATCTTAAGATCCTGACTTAAACCAAACGCACTTAATCCATAAATGATTCCAAAGTTAACAGCTTTTGCATCTCTTCTTTGTGTACTTGTCACTTCATCCATCGGAATTCCAAATACTTCAGAAGCTGTTCTTGCATGAATGTCCTGATTCTCCTCATATGCGTGGATCAGTTTCTCATCCTGTGACAAATGTGCCAGAACTCGAAGTTCGATCTGCGAATAATCTGCATCTAAGAATATATATCCATCTTCTGGAAGAAATACTTTACGGATCGCTCTTCCAAGTTCCATTCGGATTGGAATATTCTGAAGATTTGGTTCCGTACTGCTGATTCTCCCTGTCGCTGTGATCGTCTGATTGAATTTTCCATGAATTCTCTGATCATCCTGAATAAAATTTGCTAATCCATCTGCATACGTTGATTTTAATTTCGTCAACTGTCTGTATTCTAAGACCATCGAAATGATCGGATAGAGATGCTCGATCTTTTCTAACACTTCCACACTGGTGGAATATCCAGTCTTTGTCTTTTTTGCACCTTCTAATTTCATATGATCAAATAAAACAACACCTAACTGTTTTGGAGAATTGATATTGAACTCTTCCCCTGCTTCTTTGTAGATAGACTCCTGTAATTCTTCAATCCTTCCAACCAGCTGATCTCCATATTCTTTCAACGCTTTCGAATCTACGTGAATTCCTCGTACTTCCATATCATGAAGTGCAAACATTGTTGGAATCTCAATCTCTCGATAAAGATCCATCATCTCAAGTTCCGTTAATTTATCACTTAATGGTTGGATCGCTTCTCTTGAAATATAAGCTTCATAACCCATGATCTTCTTTCCTGCATCACTTAAAACCCCATCTGTAACCATTGGATGTTTCTTATCGATCAATTCTTTTTTGGATGGAAGCATCATAGATTTATAATCTCTTGCAATATCATCATATTCATAAGTGCTTTTTAATGGATTCACAAGATAAGCAGCCAGTGAAACATCAAAAATACTCTTTGTCGTCTCATGGATCGTTAAATGAGACAAATGTTCTTTCACTTCCATCATTGCCACATATCCTATGTTGTCATATAGATCATCAATTTTCTCATATAAAAAATCTTGCGTTATAAATCCAAAACCTTCACAACTAAATAAATATACTTCTTCTCCTTCTGTATTTAATGCAACCCACATTGCATCATTTTCTTTATAAATGGAGATTCCTGCTTCTTTCTTCTTCACTGCTTTTGCAAAAATATCTTCCGCCTCTGCAAGATCGATGATCTCTTTGATCTTAACTTCGAGATCCTCTTGTTCTTCTCCATCAAAACGTTTGAGGATTGCTTTAAATTCCAATTCTTTCAACATATGATACGCTTCTTTCGTATACAAATCACCAAGCTTCGCATCATCAAACGAAATATCAATCGGACTATCTAACTTGATCGTTGCAAGTTCTTTACTCATAACACCCTGATCATAGTATTCCTGCAGATTGTTTTTTGCACGATTGGGTTTTACTTCATCAATATGTGCATATGCATTTTCAATTGATTGAAATTCTTTGATCAGTTTTGTCGCTGTCTTCTCCCCTATTCCAGGAATTCCTGGAATATTATCCGATGCATCACCCATCAAAGCTTTCACGTCAATAAATTCCTTTGGCGTTACCTGATATTTTTCTAACACATCATCTTCATAATAATCTTCAACAACCGTTCCAGCCCTATTTGTCTTTGGAATACGAATCTGCACTTTCTTTGTCGCAAGCTGTAAAAGATCTCTATCTCCAGAGATGATCTTCACTTCAAATCCTGCTTCTTCTCCAAGCACAGACATTGTCCCAAGAAGGTCATCTGCTTCATAACCTTCTTTCATCATCAAAGGAATGTTCATCGCTTTTAATACTTCACGAATCACTGGAACCTGTTCTCGTAATTCATCTGGCATTCCTTTTCTCGTTCCTTTATAATCCGCAAACATTTTATGGCGGAATGTTGGCGCTTTTAAATCAAATGCAACTGCCAGATGTGTCGGATTTTCTTCCTCTAAAAATTTAAACATAATATTCAAGAAACCAAGTATCGCATTCGTATGGAGTCCTTGACTATTGGTCATGTCAGGCAATCCATAAAATGCACGGTTTAAAATGCTGTTTCCATCAATCAATAATAATTTCTGTTTCACGCCAGATCGTTCTCCTTTTCTATAAATGTGCTCTGAGACATTGTAACACAAAACTACAGAAATTGAAAACTAATAACATTTAACTTACATTTATGAAAACAATGGTGTTGACAAATATCGATCTCCATTATCCGGTAAAAATGCTACAATTGTCTTTCCTTTATTTTCCTTACGTTTTGCCACCTGAATCGCCGCATATAATGCAGCACCTGATGAAATTCCAACTAAGATTCCTTCTTCTATTGCGATCACTTTTCCATAATCAAAAGCGTCCTCATTCTCCACTCGAATGATCTCATCATAAATTTCTGTATTTAACACTTCAGGCACAAATCCGGCTCCAATTCCTTGAATCTTATGTGGTCCTGCCTGACCTTTTGAAAGCATTGGAGATGTTGCTGGTTCAACAGCGATCACTTTCACATCTTCTTTCTTGGATTTTAAATATTCTCCAACTCCTGTAACAGTTCCTCCTGTTCCAACTCCTGCAATAAAAATATCTATTTCTCCGTCCGTGTCTTCCCAAATCTCTGGCCCTGTTGTCAGTCTGTGAACTTTCGGATTGGATGGATTAACAAACTGTCCTGCGATAAATGCATCTTCGATTTCTTCAGCAAGTTCTTCAGCTTTTGTGATTGCTCCTTTCATACCTTGTGAACCATCTGTTAATACAATTTCCGCTCCATAAGCTTTTAATAGATTTCTTCGTTCAACACTCATTGTCTCTGGCATTGTGAGGATTACCCTGTATCCTTTGGATGCACCGATCGCTGCAAGTCCTATCCCTGTATTTCCTGATGTTGGTTCTATAATAACAGACCCTTCTTTTAATTTTCCTGTTTCTTCTGCATCAACGATCATCTGATATGCGATACGGTCTTTTGCGCTTCCTGCTGGATTATATCCATCTAGTTTTACTAATAATCTTGCCTGTAGTTTAAATCTTTTTTCTACATTTTCAACTTCTACAAGCGGTGTTTTTCCGATTAATTCTATAACATTTTTATATATATTTGACATTATTTTTACTCCTTTGATTTTATTTTCATATAATTCCTATCTTTTTAATATGTTATTAGTATATCAGATTTTAAAACAATGTCAAACTCTTTTATCTTTCGCATTCCTTTTGACACTCTCATCATATTTTTAATAAAAGAAAAACGACCATGTGATCCTTAGATCACATAATCGTTTCCACCTTTGATTCTTGCTTTATTTACGACATCTTCTAATGTAATTCCACTTAAATATTCTTCAATTACCTGTCCTAATCCTTCCCAGATCTCTATCGTTGGACATTCATGGTAGCGTTCACACTGATTCACCTTATCATCCAAACACGCTACTGGCTGTAAGCTTCCCTCTGTTATCTTTAAGATTTCATAGATCGTATAATCTTTTGGGTCTCTGGAAAGCTGATAACCTCCTTTAGGTCCTCGCAAACTCTTTAAATATCCCCTGATACTTAACTGTCTTACGATCTGTTCCAAATATTTTACAGATATCTCCTGTCTTCTTGATATGTCTTTTAATGCGATCCAATCGCCTGTATGATGCATTGCAAGATCATACATTAAACGGACTGCATATCTTCCCTTTGTTGAAATTTTCATATTCTCTGCTCCATTTTCTTAATTATTGTTTAACATCCAGTAACTGTATCGCTGTCTTTAAGCTTCTGACATCCTGTGCCTCATCAAATGTCAGTTTGTTATCCATTGTCAGAATTGCTGTGTAATGGCCATCCTGTTTATAAATCTTGTAGTAGTCATAAGTATACTGTACGTATTTTTCACTGCCATAAGCATCTCTCGTAGAATCCTCTACATAGTAAAACTTCCCATTTACATTAGAAACATACTGAAGAATCGGATCTCCCTCTACGGTATACTGACAAATTACGATAGCACAATCTTTATGATCTTTTACATTCTTTAAAAACTGATTCCAAAGCTTTTTGCTTCCTTTGACAAATGAATCATATTCAATTACCACAATTCCCTGATATGATGTTTCTTCTGCCGTCATTTCTTTCGGATATTTTGAAAGTAGTTTTTTTATCTGATCATATTTTGAAAGTATTTTTATTTCGATCTTCTCATCTCTTTTTGTTTCTTTTGTGGTTTTCTCCGTCTTCGCACTTGTAGAATCCTTGACTGATCTTCCACAACCTGTAAAAGAAACTGCTGTTAAAAGCATCGCTGTACCAAGTATTGTAGCCATAATTTTCTTTCTCATCATAACTCCTTTCTTGTAATCCCCTTATTTCATATCGTTTTAGTATATAATACTTGTTTTTATGTCTATTGTCAATCTTGTTGTGATGCTTTACAATAAAAATATACAGGGAGGTAATATCTATGAGTAAGATAAATAAAATCACACCACTAACAAATGTAAAATTTCTGAATCTTTATGAATTAGAAGCTGAAAATAAATTTGGAGATACACATCCATATTATGTTGCCAGTCGCAAGAATGAAAATATAATGATGGCTGCCACGAAAGAAGTCATTCCTGATGGCGTTATCATTTATAGTCTGTTTGGAGAAAAAGCTGATCATCTGATCATGGTAAGACAATTTCGTTATCCTTTAAATGATTATATATATGAATTACCTGCCGGATTGATCGATCCCGGAGAATCTATCAAAGAAACTGCAATCCGTGAAATGAAAGAAGAAACAGGTCTTACGTTTACACCCGCTGAATTTGATGATTTCTTAAGTCGTCCTCATTTCTCTTCTGCTGGAATGACAGATGAGACCAATTGCACGGTTTATGGAATTTCTACTGGAATGCCGAATCTTGATCATTTAGAGCCCAATGAAGATTTATCGGTAGAGTTAGTTGATAAAAATGAAGCAAAACGTATTTTAAGAGAAGAAAATCTTTCTGTGAAAGCTTATTATCTCTTATTACATTTTATCCAAAGTGATCCCTCCGATCCTTTTGCCTTTTTAAAATTGGACTAAAATTTAATTTTCATAATTTTTATAAAAATTATTGACATTATGATTCAAAAGTGATAATATATTTTAGGTCGAACAATTGAATCAGCCGATGTGTCGGAACTGGCAGACGAGACAGACTCAAAATCTGTTGTTCTTATGGACGTGTGGGTTCGAGTCCCACCATCGGCATTTGATGAGAATCTCTAAGAAGGGGTTCTTTTTTTTATTGCATAGGAAATTTCAACGAAATCCCCCTATGCAATAAATAAGATGCTGCTCAAAAACATCGAACAACATCTCTTTATAATTATAAACTCTGTATTAATTCTTCAATTTCATCCAAGCAAGCTCCGCAAGCTGTTCCTGCTCCCGTTACCTCTTTGATCGCTTCGACACTCTTCGCTCCTTCTTTGTATGCATCCATAATCTGCCCTGCTGTGATATCAAGGCATGGACAGATGATCTGATCTCGATTCATAACAAATACCTCCATTTTTATTTTATAGAAGTATTATGTGCATTTTCATTAAGGTATATCCACATTCTTTTTCTTTATCTGTTTGTTCACAATCTCAGAAAACAGCTGATATAAGACAGAACAAAACGGAATACTAAAAATCATTCCTACGATCCCAGCGATATTTCCACCGATCGTTACAGCTACTAACACCCATATTGCCGGAAGTCCTACAGAGTTTCCTACAACATGTGGGTAGATAACATTTCCTTCAAATTGTTGTACAACAACGAACATGATGATAAAAATGATAGCCTGTTTCCAATCTACCATAAAGATCAATAAGACCCCGACCCAGCATCCAATAAAGCCGCCAATGATCGGAATTAATGACATCACACCGATAAAAACTGCGATCAGCACCGCATATGGGAGTCCTAAGAATTTCATTGATACAAAAATCAGACAGCCTAAAATCACAGCTTCTAAGCACTGCCCTGATAAAAAGCTTGAAAATGCATTATTTGATAGTCTTCCAACTCGTACAATATACTTCGCAACCCGTTCCGGTAAAAAAGCGACCAATACCTTTTTCACCTGCATTGATAATTTTTCTTTCTGAAGCAATGCATTGAGTGCAAATACAAATCCCAATGCAAAACTTACAATAAATTGCACAACATCCGTAATCGCACTTACCGTTGAATTTAGCATACTTGTTGCGCCGTCTTGTAAAAATGTGATCAACTCTCCACTGATCTTATCCCAGTCAAACGTGATCTGATTCACATATTTATGTACCATTGGTTTATTCGTTGATGTTTTCTCTAATAGGGCTTGTATCTCTTTTACATATTCAGGAATATTGTTTGATAACTTAAATATTGTATCTACCAATTCTGGAATGATCAATCTGGATACTAATATGATCACACCAACAATACTAACGATCGCCATAATAAGGCTTAATACACGTTTTCCTTTTTTTAACTTATAAAACAACTTTCTTTCAAAGAAACTCATTGGAACATTGATGATAAAGGCAACGCAGCTTCCTAAAATAAATGGAAATGCCACTGAGCTTACATAAGATATTCCTGAAAATACAACTTGAAGATTACTTAACACAAGATATAAGATAATCCCAAACGCCACTAAGATAAATGGCATTTTATCATTCTCTTTAAAAAATTTCAAAGCTTTAACTCCTTTATAGGTTTTTAAAAGGGACTGTTAAAACTAACAGTCCCTCTTGTTATCTTTTGCATATCATATACCCGGAATGCCGGTCTCGCGATTTTGACGCCTAGCAGAGCTAGGTGGGTTTTCTCGATCAACGTTCTGCCGTCCCCCGGTATCAGGGCTTGACATCCGGTCGATTATACGAAGTCCCATGATAAATAAATGTAGGTTCAAAATAGCAAGTTATCGTACACCCCAGGCTTCTTATCTGATTTACATTACATATTATACTGTAAGTATGGTAATATTTCAAGTCACAGATACATGAAATTCTATCCAATCTTAATATTTTTTTTACATTGTTGAAATGGTGAGATCTTATCATATCCACTCATATCATTCTTCAAGTCCTTCTTCAAGTAGGCAAACGTATATTTTTCACCTTTTTCTGCATACATTCTAAGCAAGTTTAACAGATAATCTCTCGATGCTTCACACATAATAGATGCTCCAATTCCGTGTTCAAAATATTCCAACGGACTCTTCTGATCGAATTCATCTCCATTATAAATCTTTCCTGCACTGACACGATCAACAAACATCTCTGCCATATATTTCTTTGGAATCTTCATCCCAACTAATCCTGGATGTTCTTTATCAATACTGTAATCAATCCAATATTCAAAATGATGTTTATTCCGTCCTTTATGATGCAGCCATGACATTGAGATTCCTTTCTCCATACGTTCTGCATTATTCGGGCTTGCTGTTCCCTGATAGTATTTCACTCCTACTAGAAATTCCGTTGGGGAATATTTGGACATATCGTGCATAATTCCCTGATAATAAAGGCCCAGTTTAAAACAGCCTTTTGCCACCAGGATCTTATGTCTTGTAATTGTTTTAAAGTGACCAATAAAATGCATAATCCAATCTGCTCCCTCATACTTCTCTCTTTTACTAAGATTTTTCTCTACGGATTATCATAGCAAAAACAATCTCTTTTGAAAAGTCTTTCTCGAAAACTTGTCAAAAATAGTTTTGTTTTTTACAAACAAAAAAATGATGTCAGATGATATTTGTATTTCTGACATCATTTTTTATTTTTATAACTTAAAGATTTGTATATCCCATTAATTGTTTGTCAACTTCACGAGCTGCATCTCTTCCTTCGCGGATCGCCCATACAACAAGTGACTGTCCTCTATGCATATCTCCAGCAGTAAAGACATTTTCTACATTCGTCGCAAAACTATCTGGTTTTGTTTCTACATTTGTTCTCTGGTTAACTTTAACCCCAAAAGCTTCTGTGACATAAGCTTCACTTCCTAAGAATCCTGCTGCGATCAGTACAAGATCTGCTGGAATTTCTTTTTCAGATCCTTCCACTGGAACCATCATCATTCTTCCTGTCTTTTCATCTTTTTTGCTTTCAAGATTTACTAAAACAGCTTTTGTGACTTCGCCTTTTTTATTCATTTTGAATTCTTTGACTGTTGTCTGGTAGATACGTGGATCATGTCCAAAAACCGCGATCGCTTCTTCCTGTCCATAATCTGTTTTACAGATTCTTGGCCATTCTGGCCATGGATTGTTCTCTGCACGTTCATCCGGAAGTTTTGGCATCATCTCTAGCTGAGTAACACTCTTCGCTCCATGACGAATGGATGTACCAACGCAGTCATTTCCTGTATCTCCACCACCGATAACAATAACATTCTTTCCTTTGGCAGAGATATATTTCTTATCTTTTAATCCAGAATCTAACAGACTCTTTGTTGTGGATTTTAAGAAATCAACCGCAAAATAAATTCCTTTTGCTTCACGTCCAGGAACTTCGATATTTCTTGGATTTGATGATCCACAAGCTAAAACTACTGCATCGTAATCTTTCTTTAACTGTTCTGGTTTGATATCTTTTCCAACGTTTGCATTAGTCACAAAGTGAATTCCTTCTTCTTTCATGATTGCGATCTTACGTTCTACGATATGTTTTTCCAATTTCATATTTGGAATTCCATACATTAACAATCCACCAAGACGGTCAGAACGTTCGTACACTGTAACTTCATGTCCACGTTTGTTTAAAGAGTTGGCTGCAGATAATCCAGAAGGTCCAGAACCGATCACTGCAACTTTCTTTCCTGTACGGAATTTTGGTGGTCTGGCTTTAGCTAATCCATGTTTGTATCCATACTCAATGATACTTAATTCATTTTGTTTGGAACATACAGGATTCCCATTTAATCCACATGTACAGGCATTCTCACAGAGTGCCGGACATACACGTCCGGTAAACTCTGGAAATGGATTTGTTTTCTTAAGTCTTAAGTATGCCTGTTCCCAGTTTCCTGTATAGATCAAGTCATTCCACTCTGGCACCAAGTTGTTAAGTGGGCAACCAGATGCCATTCCATTTAATAATACTTTTCCTGACTGACAGAATGGTACTCCACAGTCCATACATCTTGCACCCTGTTTCTGCTGTTCTTCTCTTGAAAGAGGAATATGAAATTCGTTAAAATGTTTGATTCGTTCTTTCGGAGATTCTGCACGGGCGTCTTCTCTTTCATAATCTATAAATCCAGTTGGTTTTCCCATAATTTCCTCCTATTTTCCTGCATTTGCCTTGATATTAAATGCTTCCATCTTTGCCTGTTCACTGCTTAATCCACGTTCTTCCATCTGAACGATCAGATTTAACATTGCTTTGTAATCATTTGGCATGATCTTCTTAAATTTAGGCAGATACTGTTCAAAGTCTTTTAGAATTTCTTTTCCTTTTTCGGAATTTGTATATGCAACATGTTCTTTTAACATATCTTTTAATTCAATAACGTCATATTTGGATGTTACAGTTTCTACTGAAACCATTTCTTTATTTAAGTTCTTATATAACTTACTGTCTTCATCTAATACATAAGCAACTCCACCACTCATACCAGCTGCAAAGTTCTTTCCTGTTGGTCCAAGAACAAGAACACGACCACCTGTCATATATTCACATCCGTGATCTCCAACACCCTCAACGACCGCTGTAGCTCCTGAGTTTCTGACACAGAAACGTTCTCCAGCAACACCATTGATAAATGCTTTACCGCTTGTAGCTCCGTATAATGCAACGTTACCTACGATGATGTTATCTTCTGCTTTGAATTTGATTCCTGTTGGAGGGCAAAGGATTAATTTACCACCAGAAAGTCCCTTTCCGAAGTAGTCATTGCTGTCTCCGACTAACTGTAATGTCAGACCTTTTGGAATGAAAGCTCCGAAACTCTGTCCACCAGCTCCGTTACATTTTACAACATATGTGTCATCTTCTAATGCCTGTTCACCCCAGTGCTTTGTGATCTCTGATCCAAAGATCGTTCCGAAAGTACGGTCAATATTTGTAACATCAAGCTGAATGCTCTTCTTCTGTTTCTTTTCGAGTGCTGGCATTAATTCTTTCATCAGCACTTTCATATCTGCTGTCTGCTCCAGTTTGAAATCATATACATTCTTGTGGTTGTAATCCATCTTCTGTGCTGGATCATATTTATATCCAAGAATCCTTGAAAGATCTACATGTTTTTCAGCCGCTTTTGCATTTGGTTTTAATAAGTCTGTACGTCCGACTAATTCATCAACTGTAGCTACTCCTAATTTCGCCATGTATTCTCTTAATTCCTGAGCAATAAACTTCATGAAGTTTATAACATATTCAGGTTTTCCTGCGAATTTTTTACGAAGTTCTGGATTCTGTGTTGCAACTCCGACTGGGCATGTATCTAAGTTACATACTCTCATCATAACACATCCAAGTGTTACAAGTGGTGCTGTTGCAAAGCCAAATTCTTCCGCTCCAAGCATTGCTGCGATCGCCACATCACGTCCACTCATTAACTTACCATCCGTCTCAACGATAACTTTATTACGAAGATCATTCATGATCAGATTCTGATGTGCTTCTGCAAGTCCAAGCTCCCAAGGAAGTCCTGCATTGTAGATAGAGTTTTTAGGAGCAGCTCCTGTACCACCATCATAACCAGAAATCAAAATAACCTGTGCTCCGGCTTTCGCTACACCAGATGCAACTGTTCCGACTCCTGCTTCAGATACAAGTTTTACAGAAATTCTTGCATCTCTGTTTGCATTCTTACAGTCATAAATTAACTGTGCCAAGTCCTCGATAGAGTAAATATCATGATGAGGTGGTGGGGAAATCAAGCTTACACCGGCTGTTGAATGACGAGTTTTCGCAATCCATGGGTAAACCTTCTTACCTGGAAGATGTCCACCTTCTCCTGGTTTTGCTCCCTGTGCCATCTTAATCTGAATCTCTTTTGCACTTACTAAATATTCACTTGTTACTCCGAATCGTCCAGATGCAACCTGTTTGATCGCTGAACAACGGTTTAATCCATCTCTTCCGACTTTTAATCTCTCAGGTCTTTCTCCACCTTCACCACTGTTTGATTTACCACCTAATTTATTCATGGCAATTGCCAGTGTCTCATGTGCTTCTCCAGAAATAGATCCATAAGACATCGCTCCTGTCTTGAAACGTTTAACGATAGAATCAACGCTTTCTACTTTCTCAATTGGAATACCCTTTTCTGGATAGTTAAATTCCATTAAACCTCTTAAGTTTCCTGGTTCTAATTCCTTATCGATCATATCGGTATATTGTTTAAACAGATCATAGCTTCCTGTTCTTGTTGCAACCTGAAGTGTATGGATCGTCTGTGGATTATAAAGATGCTGTTCTTTTCCACTTCTATATTTGTGACTTCCTGCACTTTCCAGTGTCAGATCATTTTCTAATCCTAATGGATCAAACGCTGCTCCATGTCTTGCATCTACGTCTGCTTCTAAGTCTTTTAAGGAAATACCTTCAACTCTGCTGACTGTATTTGTAAAATATTTTTCGATCACATCAGAATTGATACCAATTGCTTCAAAGATCTGTGATCCCTGATAAGACTGTAATGTTGAAATACCCATCTTAGATGCGATCTTAACGATTCCATGAAGGATCGCATTTGTATAATCTTCAACAGCTGCATAATAATCCTTCTGAAGCATATTTTCATCAATCAGTTTCTTAATTCCCTGTAATGCAAGATATGGGTTCACTGCACATGCACCATATCCTAACAATGTTGCAAAATGATGAACTTCTCTTGGTTCCCCGCTCTCTAAGATCAGTGCAACAGATGTACGTCTCTTTGTCTTGATCAGATACTGATGCATTGCTGATACTGCCAATAAAGAAGGGATTGCCACATGGTTTTCATCGACTCCTCTATCAGATAGGATAATGATATTCGCTCCATCTCTGTATGCTCTGTCTGTCTCTACAAACAAGCGATCTAAGGCTTTCTCAAGAGATGTATTCTTGTAGTATGTAATAGGAAGTTCTACAACCTCAAATCCCTTTTTATTCATAGATTTGATCTTTAACAGATCTGTATCTGTAAGAATTGGATTGTGTACTTTTAATACGCGGCAGTTCTCTGGTTTCTCATCTAAAATATTACCTTCTTTTCCAACATAAACTGTTGTTGATGTTACAAGTTCCTCACGGATCGCATCAATTGGAGGGTTTGTTACCTGTGCGAATAACTGTTTGAAATAGTTAAATAATGGCTGATGACGGTTGGATAATACCGCAAGTGGTGTATCATTTCCCATGGCTGCGATCGCTTCAGATCCATTTAACGCCATTGGAAGGATCGCTGTACGAATATCTTCATAAGTATATCCAAATGCTTTCATCAGTTTTTCGCGTTCTTCTGCTCCATATGTTGGAACTGGTTCATTTGGAATCTTTAAATCTTTTAATTCTAACAGATTACTGTCTAACCATTCACCATATGGCTCTTTCTCTGCATATTTTTCTTTCACTACATCATCTGCGATCACTTTTCCTTTGATCGTATCAACTAACAACATCTTTCCTGGATGAAGTCTTTCTTTCACTACAATCTTTGTTGGGTCGATGTCAAGAACTCCGATCTCAGAAGACAGGATCAGCTGATCATCATCTGTGATGTAATATCTTGATGGACGAAGTCCATTACGGTCCAGTACTGCTCCTACCTGATCACCATCTGTGAAAATGATAGATGCTGGTCCATCCCATGGTTCCATCATCGTTGCATAATATTGATAGAAATCACGTTTTTCCTGAGAAATAACTTTATTATTTTCCCATGGTTCTGGGATTGTGATCATGATCGCATGCGGAAGATCCATACCGCTCATAACTAAGAACTCTAATGTATTATCAAGTCTCGCAGAGTCAGATCCATTTGGATTTACGACTGGGATCAGTTTGTGCATCTCATTTTTAAGATATTCTGATTCCATATTTTCTTCTCTGGCAAGCATCTTATCAGCGTTACCACGGATGGTATTGATTTCTCCATTATGTACGATAAAACGATATGGATGAGCTTTCTCCCAGCTTGGTGTCGTATTAGTACTGAATCGAGAATGTACAAGTGCGATCGCTGATTCATAATCTGGATCCTGAAGATCGTTAAAGAATGTACGAAGCTGTCCAACTAAGAACATACCTTTATATACGATCGTTCTGCTGGATAATGAAACAACGTATGATTCTTCATTACTCTGTTCAAATACTTTTCTTGCGATATATAATTTACGATCAAAATCAAGTCCTTTTTCAACATCCACAGGTTTTGCTACAAATCCCTGTAAGATCTTTGGCATGCATTCTAATGCTTTCTTACCAAGAACTGTTGGTGTTGTAGGAACTTCTCTCCATCCAAGGAATGTCATTCCTTCCTTCTCAACGATGATCTCAAACATCTTTTTCGCCTGACGAAGTCTCAATTCATCATTCGGGAAGAAGAACATTCCGATTCCGTATTCTCTTTCTTTTCCAATATTGATATTGGCTGCCTTACAGGCTTTGCTAAAGAACTTATGAGAAATCTGAAGCATGATTCCTACACCGTCTCCTGTCTCTCCTGCTGCATCTTTACCTGCACGGTGCTCTAATGTCTCAACAATCTTCAGTGCATTATCTACTGTCTGATGATTCTTGACTCCCTTAATATTTACACAGGCACCGATACCGCAGTTATCGTGCTCAAAACTTGGATCATATAATCCAGGAATTTGATTTGTCTGTTTCATATCTATTCATCCTTTCTCGATGTACTGTCTCGTGTTTTTTCTTATCATACCGAAATTTTCCCTAGTTGTAAAGTATGAATTTTCTTAAGTTGTCTGATAATTAGATTTCTTAACGATTTATATATTTATTTTCTGATAATATATCGAATTATCTCTTATTTTCTCGTTTACTGAGTCCTATTTCTCAAAAAGTTTTTTAAAAAAGTTGTACTATTTTGTCATTTATACTATACTAGATAACGTCCGTTTCGACCATTTTTGATCGTTTCGACAATCTTTTATATATATTTTAGAAAGAAGAGGTTTTATTTATTATGAACGAACAAAAGACAAATCCGCTCGGTACCGAGAAGATATCAAGTTTGCTTCTTCGTTTCGCTATTCCTAGTATTATCGCTATGGTCGTAAGTGCCTTATATAATATGGTAGATCAGTTTTTCATTGGACGAAGTGTTGGAATGCTTGGGAATGCAGCAACAAATGTTGCCTTTCCTTTAGTTATCACCTGTACTGCCATCGCCTTGATGTGTGGAATCGGCGGGGCTGCAAACTTTAATCTTTGCATGGGCCAACAAGAAAAAGAGGAGGCTGCTTCCTTCGCTGGAAATGCAATCACAATGCTTTTTTCACTTGGTGTGATCCTTTGTATCATAACAAGATTATTTTTAAAACCAATGATGATCTTATTTGGCGCAACATCTAGTGTTTTAGATTATTCTTTAATCTATACAGGTATTACATCTCTTGGATTTCCATTTTTGATCTTAACAACAGGTGGTACGAACCTTGTCCGTGCTGACGGAAGTCCAAAGTTTTCCATGACCTGCACTTTAACTGGTGCGATCATCAATACGATTCTTGATCCAACCTTGATCTTTGGTTTCCACATGGGAATTGCTGGTGCTGCTTGGGCAACCGTGATCGGACAGGTCGTATCTGGAATCATGGTTATTTTATATTTAAGAAAATTTAAAACAGTAAAACTTACAAAAGAAAAGTTAAGACCACATCCTTATTATATAGGAAGAATCGTTTCTCTTGGTATGGCGCCATTCTTTAATCAGGTTTCCATGATGGTCGTACAGATCGTTATGAACAATGTTTTGATCCGCTATGGCGCAAAATCTTCTTACGGAAGCGATATTCCATTGGCATGTGCCGGAATCATTACGAAGATCAATATGATCTTTTTTGCGATTAATATTGGTATTTCTCAAGGATTACAGCCAATTATCAGTTATAACTATGGTGCAAGAAAGCTAGATCGTGTCCGTGAGGCTTATTTGAAAGCTGCGATTTCTGCAACGATCATCAGCACAGTTTCTTTCATCTGCTTCCAGCTGTTCCCACGACAGATCATTGGAATCTTTGGGTCTGAAAGTGAAGCTTATTTCCGTTTTGCAGAGAAGTTTTTCAGAATCTTCTTGTTTTGTACCTTTATTAATGGATTACAGCCAATTACTGCAAACTTCTTTACAGCAATTGGAAAGGCAAATCGTGGTATTTTCCTTTCATTGACCAGACAAGTTATTTTCTTGCTGCCTTTGATGATCATTTTGCCGATCTTCTTTGGAATTGAGGGAGTTATGTTCTCAGCACCGATCGCAGATGGATTTGCTGCGGTATGTGCGATAACATTTGCTGTGAAAGAATTACGGTCGTTTCAGAAATTTTAATTAGTATAACAGAAATGTATTGAGTATTTGCAAAAACATAAAGAAAGATAGAGGTACAAAACGATAAAAATCCGTCAATGGAATTCGTTTTTCGTACCTCTATCTTTCTTTATGTTTTTATGAATACTCAATATATTTCCGTTATACAATTAAATTTTTAGAATGTCACATCCTTACCATAATAGATACATTCCAATATCTTCTCCATATCCTCAACAGATGTCTCACGAGGATTAGATCCCGTACAAGCATCCCCAACCGCTCTCTCTGCGATCATATGTTTCTTCTCAAGGAATTCTTCTTCATTCACGCCAAAATCTTTCAGATTCGATACAATATGAAGACTTGCTCTCAGATCTTCCACTGCTTTGATCAGTGATAAAGTCAGTGCTTTATCTGTAACTCCAGGAAGTCCTAATTTTCTCGCAATCATTGCAAATCTGTCTTCACAAACTTTGGCATTGTATTGAATGACATATGGAAGATAGATTGCATTTGCACATCCATGAGGGATATGTCCTGTATTAAAGACTGCTCCTGTCTTATGTGCCAAGGAATGTACGATTCCAAGCAACGCGTTGGAGAACGCCATTCCTGCTAAACACTGTGCGATATGCATATTTCCTCTTGCCTGCATGTCTCCTTCATAGGATGCTTTTAGGTTGTCAAAGATCATCTCGATCGCATGGATCGCTAATGGGTCTGAGAATGGAGAATGTAATCCTGCAACATATGCTTCAATTGCATGGGTTAAGGCATCCATTCCTGTATGGGCCGTTAATGTCTGTGGCATTGTCTCTGCCAATGATGGATCTACGATCGCTACATCTGGTGTAATCTCGAAATCAGCCAGTGGGTATTTAATTCCTGTGCTGTAATCTGTGATCACTGAGAATGCTGTTACCTCTGTTGCTGTTCCTGAGGTTGATGGAATTGCGATAAAGGTTGCTTTGTTACGAAGTGGTGGGATTGTAAATGGATCTTTGATATCATCAAAAGTTATCTCTGGATGCTCATAAAATACCCACATTGCCTTTGCTGCATCGATTGGTGATCCCCCACCCATTGCAATGATCAGGTCTGGTTCAAATTCCTGCATCACTTTGGCACCTTTCATAACCGTCTCTACGGATGGATCTGGTTCGATTCCTTCGATCAGTTTTGTCTCAATTCCTGCTCCCTTCAAATATTCAACGACCTTGTCAACAAATCCAAAACGTTTCATGGACCCGCCACCTAGGCATAATACCGCTTTGCTTCCTTTGATTGTTTTTAGTGTCTCTAATGCGTTTTCTCCGAAGTATAAATCTCTTGGTAATGTAAATCTTGCCATAACTAACATCTCCTTTACCTGGATGACCGAAATTGAACCTTTTCTTATATATCCAACATTTGAATATCCGATTTCAATCGATTGTTCCGCTACAAATACATTGTACATTATTGTTAAAATTTTATCAATACTTTTCTTACAGCTTTTTATTATTTATACTTTTGACACTCTCATCATTCATACGTATAAACAGAAAAAAGAACCTTGTACCATCGCAAGATCCTTTTCTCTTTCGTATATTCTTATTTATGATCACGAACTTTTAAATATTCCTCTAATCCATGTCTTCTCAACTTACATGCTGGGCATTCTCCGCATCCATCACCCATCACTCCATTATAACATGTTAGAGTTTCATTTCTTACAATATCAAAGACGCCTAATTTATCAGCCATCTCCCATGTCTGTTTCTTGTCAATCCACATCAATGGTGTAATCACTTCAAACTCATAATCCATGGCAAGTGTTAATGTTGTTTCTAAAGATGAGATAAAAACATGGCGGCAATCTGGATATCCACTGAAATCACTCTGGGAAACACCCGTTACTAACACATGAATATCTCTTTGTTTTGCAAAAACAGCTGCAAATGTTAAAAATAACATATTCCTTCCATCAACAAATGAATTTGGTGTTCCTTCTTCTGGTGCTTCATGATCCACTTCCATATCCACTCTGGTAAGAGAGTTTGGTGCTAACTGATTTAACAGTCCCATATCCAGAATATGATGTTCTACACCGTGTTCTTTACAAATTTTCTTTGCACATTCGAGTTCCTTTGAATGTCTCTGTCCATAGTTGAATGAAAGCGCGATCACTTCATCATATTTCTTCTTTGCCCAGAAAAGGCATGTTGTGCTGTCTTGTCCACCGCTGAATACAACAACGGCCTTGTTTGGTTTTGCCATTTTGCTTCTCTCCTTTTTTTATTTTCCTGCCTGCATCATGAAATGCCATTTTAATGTGGAATCTGTGTCAAATGCTCCTCGAAGTGTTGTTGTCACTGTCTTGGCATTTTGTTTTTTGATTCCTCTTGCACTCATGCAGCTATGACATCCTTCAATATAAACAGCTACATCTTCACTTCCTGAAACTTCCATGATAATTTCTGCGATATCACTTCCGATCCTTTCCTGAAGCTGTAAACGTTTTCCAACCATATCACAGATTCTTGCGATCTTACTAAGTCCTAATACCTTGTCTTTTGGCAAATATGCCACAGAGACTTTCATATCATACATTAATGCCATATGATGCTCACAATAACTAAAAATATCAATATCTTTTACGATCACCATATCTTTATGATCTTTGACACTTAGATCATCTTCAAATGTCTTTGAAAACATCTGTGCAATCTCATGATTGCTGTAATTCATTCCTTCAAAGACTTCTTCATACATTTTTGCTACACGATCTGGTGTTTCTTTTAACCCTTCACGATTTGGATCATCTCCAAGTGCAACAAGAATACCTCTTACATGTTCCTTGATCGCTTCTTTATCGATTGCCATAGTATTTCCTCCTAAACGCCTGTCTTGTCAGGATCCCATACAACTTTATGAATCTGAATCTGGAACCTGACTTTGTTAAGCTTGTTTTCTTTCATAAATTCAACGATTTCTTCTGGTTCGATCTTACCAAATACAGGACTGAAGTATACGATTGCTTTTTCACAAAGGCTGAATCTTTCAATGATTTCTTTTGCCCTGTTTAAATCTTCCCTGCTTCCAATAACAAATTTAACAACATCCCATGGTTTTAAATATTCCATATTTTCAAGGCACATATTCTCTTCCATATTACTGGATGGAAGTTTGTAATCCATTGTCATTGTCAGTCTGTTGTCTCTTTCTTTATAATATCTGATCGGTACACTTCCATTTGTCTCAATCTCAATCTCAACTTTTGGCATCATCAAGATACTTCCGATCAATTCTGACACATTTTCGTCAAGAAGAGGCTCTCCACCTGTTAATGTTACAAGTTCGACTCCTGCTTCTTTGATTCTTTCTACAATTTGCGGTGCCGTCAATAATTCACATCTTGCATCTCTTTTATTGGCCCATGTTGTGTCGCAGTAAGAGCAGTTTAAGTTACATCCTTTCAGTCGGATAAACATAGCAAGACGGCCGGCTTTCTTTCCTTCTCCGTTAATACTTACAAAGGTTTCGACTACTTTAAATGTTTCCATCTCATTTACTCCCCATATGCTGCCATATTGTTTGGTGTCTCATAAACTTTCGCTAACTTGACATCATATCCGATTTCTTTCACTCTATCATAAAAATATTTTGCAAAACTCTCTGCAGTTGGGCGAAAATCTACGAAGATCATTTTGAAATTTTCCTCTTTCAATGCTTTTACTGTCTTCTCTTTCAATGTTCCATCTTCTATGATCAGACTATGATCAAACTCATCTGCTAATTTTTTAATATCATCTTTTAACTGTCCAAAATCGACAACCATTCCTCGAATCTGCCCTGTCTGTTCTAATGTTTCACTTTGTACGGTAACTTCTAATTTCCAACGGTGACCGTGGATATTGCTGCATTTTCCTTCATAACCCGATAAAAAATGAGCTGAATCAAAGGATGCATGTGTTGTTAACTGATACATTTTCTTCTTTCCCTTCTACATATATTTACAATCAAAAAAGGATACAAGCACGCGTACCTGTATCCTGAAAATCTTCTTCTCAGTCCTAGTTTTGTTTATAGACAGGATGGTACGAATGAACTGTCTTTGATTCCTAAAATCTTATCTAGTATATCATTGTTTTATCAAAATAGCAAACAGAGATTGCAAAATTTCACAATCTCTGTTTACTTATTATAAATATTACTTATGAAAATATGAGGAATTAATTTATTGTAAATGGTTATTTACAATCTTATTTATTTAATGGTTTCTTTGTAAATGACATAACAATCATTCCAATAACTGCACCAACTGCTACAGAAATTAAGTACTGTACTGGATTCGTGATAACTCCAATAACAAAGATTCCACCGTGTGGTGCTGGAAGTCCACATTTAAATGCCATGGATAATGCACCTGCTACTGCAGATCCTACAATACATGGTGGCAGGATATGGATTGGATCTCCTGCTGCAAATGGGATAGCTCCTTCTGTAATAAATGATAATCCCATGATGTAGTTTACAACACCAGATTTTCTTTCACTCTCTGTAAAACGATTCTTGAAGAACGTTGTACAAAGTGCGATCGCAAGTGGTGGTACCATTCCTCCAGCCATAACAGCTGCCATGATCGCATACTGTTCTGGTCCTGCATTGGCTACTGTTAACTGTGCTGTACCAAATACATACGCTGCTTTATTAAATGGACCACCCATATCGATGGACATCATTGCTCCAAGGACTGCTCCTAAAAGGATAGAACTTGTTCCACTCATAGATGATAGGAAGTTATTCAGTCCTGTATTAATCGCTCCAACAACCGGATTAACCGCGATCATCACAACACCCATAATTAAAATACCACAAACTGGGAATAGTAAGATTGGTTTTAACCCTTCTAATGCACTTGGTAATTTATCAAACAGTTTTCTTAATAAAACCATGATATATCCACCAACGAAACCTACTGCTAATCCTGGTCGGTCTGCAATACTCATTGCAATAAATCCAGCTAAGATTGGAAGCATAAATCCAAATGCCTGTTCACCGATCGTCTTTAGTAAGGCTGCAAGTGGTGTATTCTTACCGAAGTTTGCTGGGTTGATCGCCTGATTATCTACTAAGAATGCAAGAGCGATCAGGATACCTCCACCGATTACAAATGGCAGCATATGAGATACACCATTCATCAGATGTTTATAAATCTGACGTCCAACGCTTTCACCCTCTGCACTATCTTCTTGTGCTGCTGCTCCTGAATGATGATATGTTGGCGCTTTCTTATCTAAAATTGTCTGGATCAGCTCTTCTGGTTTATTAATTCCGTCCGCTACTTTTGTCTGAAGAACCTGTTTTCCATCAAAACGTGCCATCTCAACATTCTTATCTGCTGCTACGATGATTCCATCACAATTTTCAATCTCTTCTTTTGTTAAGACATTCTTTGCTCCACCTGAACCATTTGTCTCAGCTTTTAATGTAATTCCCATCTCTTTTGCTTTATTCTCAAGAGATTCTGCTGCCATGAATGTATGAGCGATTCCTGTTGGGCATGCTGTAACTGCAAGAACTCTGATCGTTCCATCGTCTGCTTTCTCTTCTTATACAGCAGGTTTCTCTTCTTCCTTCGCCGCCTCTTCTGGGAATTTTTCTGTTTCTTTCTTGTCGATCAATGCAAGATATTCTTCCTTGCTTGTTGCCTTCAATAAGCTGTCCTTAAATACTGGATCCATTAAGATCACAGATAATCTTGCCAATGCCTCTAAATGCACGTCGCTTCCTTCTGCTGGTGCTGCGATCATAAAAAATACGTCAGATGGTTCTCCATCCATTGCTTCATAATCGACTCCGTCTGGTACTGTCATAGAAGCCAAACCAGCCTTAGTTACTGCTTTGTTCTTAGAATGAGGAATTGCAATCCCTCCTCCGATACCAGTTGTTCCATTAGCTTCTCTTGCTAAAATGCCCTTCTTGTATTCTTCGCGATCTGTAATGTTTCCGCCCTTGACCATTAAATCAACCAAATAATCAATTGCTTCTTCTTTGCTGTTAACCCTCACGCCAAGATCAATCGTTGCATCCTGCAACAGCTCTGTAATTCTCATACAGGTCATCCTCCTTTTTCAAAATAAAAAACGCCAAAATCAATCATTTGTTTCTTTTTTTTCTTCATTATAACACAGTTTCAGTCAAAGTCAATCATTTTAAACCATTTTCTTTCATATTTTTTAAAAAAAGAAATATTAAAAAGTATAACTCTTTTTAATATTTCCCTTCCTTTTAATTTTTATTTAACTTTGATCGCCCAGCGCATCTTTGTTGATTTGGCTCTTCCGTTCTGGGCACATTCCTCTTTTGATGGACGAATAACATCTTTGGCTATATCACTGTAGATTCCTGCTTTCTTCCCATACTTAAACGCGTGTTTTACAAGTCGATCTTCTCCGGAGTGGAATGTAAGGATTGCAACCTTTCCACCTGGTGCTAATGCATCTGGAAGTTTCTCCAATAATTCTTCTAATACTTCAAACTCGCTGTTTACATCAATACGTAAAGCCTGAAATGTTCTCTGGCAGGATTTTTTAACTGCTTCTTTTCGCTCTTTTTCCGGCAAGAAGTTTAATGCTCTTTCAATGACATCTTTAAGATCTGTTGTTGTCTTAATCTTCTTTCCTCGTTTCATTGTTGCAACGGTTTCTTTTGCGATCTGTTTTGCATATGGCTCATCTGCATTTTCAATGAGCATCCCTTCAAATTCAGCCTTCGTAATATCTTCTAAACGCTCTGCCGCTGAAATTCCTTTTTCTGGATTCAGTCTTAAATCTAATGGTCCTTCAAATTTATAAGAAAATCCTCTTTCTGGATTATCAATCTGCATGGAGGATACGCCAAGGTCGGCTAAAATGAAATCGAATGGTCCAACTTCTTCGGCTACCTGATCAATATTAGCAAAATTAATATGCTTGATCGTTAAGATATCTTCTCCAAACCCTGCATCATGCAGACGTTTCTCTGTCTTTACAGATTCGATCGGATCTACATCTAATGCGTAGATATGACCTTTGCCCTGTAACTTTTCTAACATCTTTCTTGTATGTCCGCCATATCCTAAGGTTGCATCCAATCCTTTTTGTCCCGGCTGGATGTTAAAAAATTCAAGAATTTCTTTTACACAGATGGAAATGTGCATTCCTGCCGGTGTACTTCCTTTACTGATGACTTTTTGAATCGTATCTCCGTATTTTTCTGGGTTTAATTCTTTGTATTTCTCTTCGAATCTTCTTGGATGAGTCCCTTTGTATCTGACTCTTCGTTTGTGTTTCTTTTCTGATTGCTGCTGTTCCATTGTTTTCTACCTTTCTTTAAGCATATATAAAATTATTGTGCATGCCTCTTCAACGCTTCCAAGTAAATCGCCCCTAATCTGCTAGGTTTCGTCTTCTTATGTGTCACATACCCAATATGCATCTCGCCTTCTTCTGCAAGCGGAACTGCGATAATATTCTCTCCATTTAATTCCTTATCGATCACACCGCTGCTGATCGTATATCCATTTAATCCGATCAGCAAGTTAAACAGAGTTGCCCTGTCTCTCACTCGAATGTTCTTTGAACGCACTTCCGTACTGAACATCTCTTCAGAATAATAGAAAGAATTATGTTCCCCCTGCTCAAATGACAGATACGGATAATCTTTGAGATCTTCCATTGTGACCTGATCTTTCTGTGCCAGTGGGTTCTTGTCACAGATAAAAATATGTGGTCTTGCAACAAATAGTTCTGTGAATTTGAGATCATTTGCTTTCATGATCTTCTCAAGGACCGATGCATTGAATTCATTGAGATATAAAATTCCGATCTCACTTTTCATTCTGGCTACATCATCGATGATCTCATAAGTCTGAGTTTCTCTCAGACTGAAATCGTAATTCTCGCTTCCATATTCTTTGATCAAGTCTACAAATGCATTGACTGCAAAAGAATAATGCTGTGTTGAAATGCAAAATTCCTGTTTCCCACCACTTTTATGTTTATATTTCTCTTCGATCAATGCCGCCTGCTCCAATACCTGTCTTGCATATCCAAGGAAGATCTCTCCTTCTCTGGATACATGAATTCCCTTGTTCGTGCGGTCGAAGATCGTGATCTGCATCTCTTTTTCCAGTTCTTTTAGAGCTTTGGTAAGACTTGGCTGTGATACAAAGAGTTCTTCTGCTGCCTTGCTGATCGTTCCAATCTCCGCAATTGTTACGACATATCTTAGCTGTTGTAATGTCATGGTCTCTTCCTTCTTTAGTCTTTTTTTATCATTATACAATAGTTTATTTTATATGGCAAAGGCTGATTATTTCTTTTAATCTTACTCACGATTCTTTAATGCGTCAGAAAGTCCAACTTTGTAAATCTTACGCACTAACAGCTTGTTAATTATCAGATATGTAATTACAATTCCTACATAAACCAATGCATATATTTGCCATGTGAAACTTAAATTCATACTACAAGCTATATTGGAAACCATAACTGGATACATCGCATCCATTAATTTCTTGGATAACGGAACACTGATCAGTGCTCCAATTGCGATCATATAGAAATTCCCATCTAGATAAAGCTTCTTAATCTCTTTCTTTCGATACCCAAATACTTTCATCAACGCAATATTTTGTGCAGAACGATCAATCATTACCTTGATCATTAAATACATGACAATTGCAAAGATGCTAACAGAAAGTCCAACGATCATTCCCATCATCGGAATCATCATATTGATAAATACATCTGAACTCTCCTCAATTGCTTTTTTACTTGTCGTTGCATATAGTTTTCCAGAGTCAATCGACAGTTTCTTCTTTGATACAACCATATTGTAATAATCTGATGATGTCTGAAAGAGATTTCTCATGCTGTTGATATTCATAAATGCATACAATCCAGAAGAATATTGTGTGATATCTGCTACCTGAAATGCGTAATCCATTTCATTCTCCTCATCAGACAGTATGATTGAATCACCTTTTTTCAGATTATATTTCTGTGCCATTGCAGATGAAATAACAACTTTGTTCTTTGCATTTGGAAGATCTTTATCCTGACTGAAATATGGATTATCATTTTCTATACCGATCAGGGAAATTTCAAGATCATATCCCCATATTTCTTTATGCAACCCTTTTACGAAACATGCATCTCCACCTTTTGGTACTTTTTTATCCGGATATTTATATGTATACATATATTCAAATTTTGTATCTTTCTTATTTTCTTTGCTGATATGATCACACATTACATAGCAGTCCAGACCGATCATCATAACCAACAGTGCAATAAACATTCCAAAAACTACTGTAAACCCGGCTCTTGCCTCACGCAGTGACTGCCTGATCCTGAATTTTGTGAGAAATGGCATATCACCTAATTTGACTTTTGAAACATGACTCTTCTTTTGCTCATCTCTTATCATAGAAAGTGCTGGCCCTGACAGTTTCTTTCTTATAACAAAATAGTTTACGATCACTGCAACGAGTGGTGGCATAATGATTCCATAAACCAACAGATAGATCAGAAGTTCTGGAGTCAACTCTGGTATAGAAAAATAATCATAACAATCCTGCATCTGTGTTGGAATTCCTATCGGACTATATCCAATGATCATTCCTGCTAATCCTGCCAGAAATGTTACGATCACCGGAACTGTCAAATAATATTTTAGAAGCTGCTTCTTTGTCACTCCAAGCGCATACAATGTTCCAATAATACTATTTTCTTTCTCAATTTCATGAATGACAAAAACAGATATTACATAGGTAAATAAGATCATAATGATAACACCTGCTACCATTCCAGCAAGTTTATTAATAACCTGATCACCTGCCGCTGCCCCAATTCTTATGTTATCGTCTGCCTTTAAAAACTGAGTCAGATTCGATGTTTCCATATCAAATGCTTTCATCAGTTCCTCTGTTCCTTCTTCCAATTGATCAGTTCCTTCTTTTAACTTACTACTTCCATCGGATGCTTTTTTAACACCATTTGTATAAGCCTTGATTCCATCTCTATATGTTTTTAAAGCATCTAACTGTTCTTTGGCAGATTCTAAAGATAATCTTGTAAGGCCATCACTTGATTTTTTGGTCAAACCTTTTAAAATACTTGCATAATTATTCTCTGTCAGCGATGTTACTCCAAAAGATGCCAGTTGGCTTTCTGCCGTTTTTAAATACGCCTGAAAGATCTGATCCGCACCTTTTTGCAATGTTTCATTATTTTCGCTTAACTTATTTAATCCGTCTGACATCTGGGTACTTGCATCGGTCAGTTTTTTGATGCCATCTTTGATATCATCTTTCTTTCCGGCAGTTTCTTCCCAATAATCTTTAAAATATGGGTCATCTACATCATCTGGATTAAATGTAATCTTTTTTAGTTTATTTTTTAGCTGCTTCTGAGTCATTGCACCATTTAAACGATACGCATAAATATATTCTTCGGATTGGATGCTGTTTTCGTTATTTTTTAGATTCTGATATACATCTTCCGTCACAAATGCCAGACCAAACTGCTTGCTGTCTACGGTACTATCTGATAACTTTTCATAACATGCATCGTAGTCTGGAACTGATCCGATTCCCGTTACTTTATAAGAGTCCCCATCAATCGTAATATTAGATCCTACTTTTAAGTTATGTTCTTGTGCATATCTTTTTTCCACAACAACTTCCTGTTCATCTCTTGCAAGTCTTCCTACATCCAGATTGATCTGATCGACTTTGTTACGATTCTTAAAGATTCTTAACTTACTTCCATCTTTTTGTCTAAAATCAAGATAAAATGTCTCTTCTAATGTAATTCCTTTCTTAGTAAGAGCCTCTTTTTGTTTTATCGTTAGCGGCACGAATACCTGAAACTGTCCGTCTTCCAACTTATGTTTCTTTGCTTGTTTTGCAGTTCCATCAACGATCGTATCTGCAGCTCCGATCAAACTAATAACTAGATACATACTGATGATGATCAGAAAAGACAGTGCGAGATAACGGAATTTATTCTCTTTTAAATTCCTCCATGCTCTTTTTCTCAATACTTTTTCCATTTACAGATCCTCCAGTAGTTTTGCAGGTACTCTTGTTTCATTTTCGTATTCTTCACTGATCTGACCATCTTTGATGATGATAACCTTATGTACCATATTGCGGATTGCATTGTTATGCGTTACGATCAGCATGGTTGTGCCATATTGCTGATTGATCTTCTCTAATAAGATCAGGATATCTTTGGATGTTTTCGAATCGAGAGCCCCTGTCGGTTCATCGCAAAGAAGCAGCTTGGGATTCTTGATCAATGCCCTTGCAATCGCACATCGCTGCTGCTGTCCACCAGATAATTGTGCCGGAAATTTATCTTGATGTTCTGTTAGTCCGAGTGTATCTAGCAGTTCTTCCATATCCAATGGATCTTCCGTTAAAAACTGGCAGATCTCTATATTTTCTTTGACTGTAAGATTTGGTACCAGATTATAAAACTGGAAGATAAACCCTAGATTAGCTCTGCGGTATTCGGAGAGCTCATCTGCATTTAATCCTGATATTTCATTGCCATCGACTTTGACTGAACCAGAATCCATAGTATCTAATCCGCCGATACAGTTTAGCATTGTAGATTTTCCTGAACCACTGCTTCCTTGGATGACACACATCTGTCCTTGTCCGATGTTGGTTGTGATTCCTTTTAGTACTTGATTATAGCTTTCGCCTGATCCGAAGCTTTTTTTCATATCTTTTATTTCTAAATACATATATAGTTCCTTTCGCTTCTAGAAGTTAGTCTTCTCTAACGTATAGTTAGTATAATCTAACACCATTATAACAAAAGTCTACAGACTTCACAAGATTGTGATTTGAATGACGGAAATTATTGGTGGAATATTATAACGTCTAACATACACACCCTTCCGTTTGAAAATTCTTAATTTTATACGAGAA
>ERZ791926.334-NODE-334-length-44433-cov-6.905764_pt1 | contig 44433 bp, 45 predicted proteins | sample MGYA00510131_ERZ791926 | MGnify/ENA primary metagenome ERZ791926 (study PRJEB30046, sample SAMN00792052) | human gut metagenome | study: EMG produced TPA metagenomics assembly of the A metagenome-wide association study of gut microbiota in type 2...
GCGCAAGTACATGAACAAGTTCGACCAGATTCAGGCGTTGCTCGGACTGACGGACAAGGAGAAAGGACAGATTCTTTCCATCAATCAGGCGAACGACCCGTCAAGGCTCTATAAAGAGGTATGGATCGGGCTGGGCGGCACGCAGTCGGCGGTCTATGCCACCGAAGTGAGTGCGGAGGAATATCTCGCCTACACGACCGAGGAGACCGAGAAAATGGAGATGTACGCCCTTGCCGAAAAGTTGGGCGGCGACATCGAGGCGGCGATCCGGCAGCTTGCCGAACGTCGCAGGAATAAGAAGTAATAACCCTAAAAACAAGAAATTTATGAATATAAGTAAAAAGAAGTGGCTCACGTTGAGCAGTTGCATGATCTCCCTTGCGGCTTTGATGCTGCAAGCCTGCACCGAAGCGAAGGAAACGGACTGCGACAAGCTGTGCGGGAATTGGGTCAGCGTGGGCAGGAAACCCGATGTGCTGATTTACCGCGAGGGCGACGCCTACAAGGTTACGGTGTTCAAGCGCGGTGGCCTTTCGCGTCGTCTGAAACCCGAAACCTATCTGCTGCGCGAGGAGGAAGGCAACCTTTTCATCAACACGGGTTACCGCATCGACATCGCCTACAACGAGGCGGCGGACGTGCTGACCTTCTCCCCGCACGGTGATTACGTCCGAAAGGACATGGATACGAAACAAGAATAGAAACTGCTAAATCCACAGTAAAATAATGAGAACAAAAATCATTCTGCTTTTCAGTGCGTGCCTGCTCCTTGCGGGTACGGCGCGGGCACAATGGGTCGTTAGCGATCCGGGCAACCTCGCGCAAGGCATCATCAATGCCTCGAAGAATATCATCCACACCTCGAAGACGGCGACTAACATGGTGTCGAATTTTCAGGAGACGGTAAAGATTTACGAGCAGGGCAAGAAATATTACGACGCCCTCAAATCGGTGAACAATCTCGTCAAGGATGCCGTCAAGGTCAGGAACACGATCCTGATGATCGGTGAAATCTCGGACATCTACGTTACGAATTTCCAGCTTATGCTGCGCGACGAAAACTACACCGCCGAGGAACTGTCGGCCATCGCGTTCGGCTACACGAAGCTCTTGGAGGAGAGCAACGACGTCCTTAAAGAGATGAAAGACGTGGTGAACATCACGACGCTTTCGATGACCGACAAGGAGCGTATGGACGTAGTGGACAGGTGCTACAACCGGGTGCGGCGATACCGCAATCTGGTGATGTACTACACCAACAAGAACATTTCGGTAAGCTACCTGCGCTCGCGCAAGAAGAACGACATGGACAGGGTGCTGGCTCTTTACGGCAGCCGCAACGAACGCTATTGGTAACCTTAACTCCATCCGCTTATGATGTTAATGACAATAGAGTTCGACAACCTGCATACTATCCTGCGCTCGCTCTATCAAGAAATGATGCCGCTCTGTTCCAACATGGCGGGGGTGGCCAAAGGCATCGCGGGATTGGGTGCGCTGTTCTACGTGGCCGTGCGCGTGTGGCAGTCGCTCGCCCGTGCAGAAGCCATCGACGTGTACCCTTTGCTGCGGCCTTTCGCCGTCGGCTTCTGCATCATGTTCTTTCCGACCGTCGTTCTCGGTACGATCAACGGGGTGTTAAGCCCCGTCGTACAGGGTACGAACCGGATGCTCGAATCGCAGACACTCGACATGAACAAGTACCGCGAGCAGAAAGACAAACTCGAATACGAGGCGATGATGCGCAACCCCGAAACGGCCTACCTCGTCTCGAACGAGGAGTTCGACCGGCAGCTCGAAGAACTGGGCTGGTCGCCGGGCGATATGATCACGATGGCCGGAATGTATATCGAACGGGGTGCTTACAACATGAAGAAAGGCATCCGTGACTTCTTCCGCGAGGTGCTGGAACTTTTGTTCGCCGCTGCTGCCTTGCTGATCGACACGCTGCGGACGTTCTTCCTGATCGTCCTGTCGATTCTCGGCCCGATAGCGTTCGCTATCTCCGTCTGGGACGGCTTTCACTCCACGCTCACGCAATGGCTCTGCCGCTATGTTCAGATTTATCTGTGGCTGCCCGTCGCCGACCTGTTCAGTACCGTGCTGGCGAAGATTCAGGTATTGATGCTTCAAAACGACATCTCGGAGTTGCAAAACAACCCGAACTTTTCGCTCGAAGCCTCCAATGGCGTCTATATCGTGTTCCTTATCATCGGCATTATCGGGTATTTCACGATTCCGACCGTTGCCGGATGGATCATTCAGGCCGGAGGTTCGGGAAGCTACGGGCGTGCCGTGACGCAGCTTGCAGGTAAGGGTGCGGCATTTGCCGGAGGTGTGGCCGGAGCCGCCGTCGGTAACGTAGCCGGACATTCGGGCAGGCTCGTGGGACGCGCGGGCAAAGCCGCGTGGAACCATACCGCCGGAAAATTATTCAAACGAAAATAATCGAACAACATGGAATTTAAGTCATTGAAAAATATCGAGACATCGTTCAGGCAGATACGCCTGTTCGGTATCGTCTTCATTGCACTGTGCGCTCTGGTGGCGGTGTTCGCCGTCGGGAGTGCCTACCGTTTCGCCGAGCGGCAGCGGGAGAAGATCTACGTGCTCGACGGCGGCAAGTCGCTGATGCTCGCCCTCTCGCAAGACCTCGCGCAGAACCGCCCCGCCGAAGCACGCGAACACGTGCGCCGCTTTCACGAGCTGTTCTTCACCCTCTCGCCGGAAAAGAGCGCGATCGAGCACAATATCAAACGTGCCCTGCTGCTCTCGGACAGGAGTGCCTACAACTATTACACGGATTTCTCCGAGAAAGGCTATTACAACCGTATCATCGCGGGCAACATCAATCAGGTGTTGCAGGTCGATTCGGTGGTCTGCAACTTCGACCGCTACCCCTACGAGGTCAATACCTACGCGCGTCAGATGATTATCCGCGAGAGCAACGTGACGGAGCGCAGCCTCGTAACGCGTTGCCGTCTGTTGAACGCCTCGCGTTCGGATGATAACCCGAACGGATTTACCATCGAGGGCTTCACGATTCTGGAAAACCGAGACCTGCAAACATTGGAGAGATAAGCCCATGAGAAAGTTAATCGAACGTCTCGGCAAGTGGACGGACAATCAGGACGAGCGGTTGCGGGCATGGCTCGAAGCACTCCCGCAGCGGACGAAACTTGCCGCCGTACTCGTCATTTTCGCCCTCTGCGCCCTCTTCACTTTCGGGACGGCTCTTTACGAGATAGGCCGGGAAAGCGGGCGGCAGATAGAGATCGAACATATTAGACAGTTAGACCTGCGGCAACGGCAGGACAGTATCAACCTTTTCAAGTATTATAATTATGACAGAGAAAGAACAGAACAAGAATCCTACGGCCTCTCCCAAAGAGGAGAAGCCTGAAACACCGCTCACGGAGGAGCAGCGGCAGAAGCGTCGCAAGATGCTCGTGTACCCGCTTATGGGATTGCTTTTCGCAGGCTCCATGTGGCTGATCTTCGCGCCCTCCGACAAGGACAAGGCCGAGGCGCAGCAGGGCGTCGGCTTCAACACCGAAATGCCCCTGCCCGTGGAGGCGGGCATCATCGCCGACAAGCGTACCGCTTACGAGCAGGCGAAGATGGAGGAAAAGCAGAAAGAGCGGCGTGCGCAGATGAACGACCTCGCCGCACTGTTCTCGGATAAGGACGATAAAGCCGAGACGCAGTCGGAGGAGTTCGACCTGCTCGATCCCGAACCGCAGCAGCCCGCCCGCAACTACGGTGGAGGTTCCCGCCCGCAACGGACGATACGTTCGTCCGCTGTGGCCTACGAGGACATCAACCGCACGTTGGGCAATTTCTACGAAACACCGGCCGAAGACCCTGAAAAGGAGGAGATGCGCGAGCGTATCGAGGAACTGGAGGCGATGATGGCTCGGCAGGCGGAGCCGTCCGGCTCGACGCTCGACGATCAAGTGGCCTTGCTCGAAAAGTCCTACGAGTTGGCGGCCAAGTATATGCCCTCCGGACAGGGCGGCACGTCGCAACAGCCGTCGGCAGCCGATACGAAGGAGGACAAAAAGACCGTGCGCAATGGCAAGGCGGTGGCACAACCTGTCGGTCAGGTGGCCGAACGCATCGTCTCCACCCTTGCACAGCCTATGACCGACAGCGAGTTCATCACGGCGCAGACCGACGAGCGGAATCTCGGATTCCAAACGGCGGTCGGAACCTCGTCGGCTGTCGGACGCAATACCATTCCGGCGTGCGTGCACGGCAACCAGACCGTAACCGACGGGCAGGCTGTCCGCCTGCGGCTCACGGAGCCGATGCAGGTGGGCGGAGTGCGTATCCCCCGCAACACGGTCGTCGTGGGGGCGGCACGGGTGCAAGGCGAACGGCTCGGCGTCGACATCACCTCGTTGGAGTATCAGGGGACGATCATCCCCGTCGAGCTGGTCGTTTTCGACAGCGACGGACAGGAGGGTATCTTCATTCCCAACTCGATGGAGGTAAGTGCGGCCAAAGAGGTGGCGGCCAACATGGGGGCGTCGCTCGGCAGCAGCATCAACATCTCCACCGACGCGGGAGCGCAGCTCGCCTCCGACCTCGGCAAAGGGTTGATTCAAGGCACGAGCCAATACATTGCCAAGAAGATGCGCACGGTCAAAGTGCATTTGAAGGCAGGATATAAGGTCATGCTTTATCAGCCGGAGAGTTAAAGAGATAGAATAATCAGCAAATAACCAATTATTAAATCGGGGTTCTTGACCCCGCCACTAAATCCACAGTAAAAATGAAAAAGATTTTTGTAATGATGTTCGCCCTTACGCTGGGCATGGGTGCGGCAAACGCACAGGAAGTAACGAACGCCGAGACCGTCGAAACGACGGAGCAGACGACGAAGGTATCGCTTTGTAAGGAGATCTATCCCGACGCGGAGCGGGACGGCGACCTCTATCACGGCCTCACGCGCAAGCTCTCGTTCGACCGCATGATCCCGCCGCACGGGTTGGAAGTTACCTATGACAAGACCGTGCACGTCATCTTTCCGGCGGCGGTGCGCTATGTCGATCTGGGTTCCCCGAACCTGATCGCGGGCAAGGCCGACGGTGCGGAGAATGTCATCCGCGTGAAGGCTACCGTGCGCGATTTCCGCGCCGAGACCAATATGTCGGTCATCACCGAGGACGGCTCGTTCTACACGTTCAACGTCCGTTACGCGGACGAACCGCTGCTGCTCAACGTCGAGATGTGCGACTTCATCCACGACGGCGAATCCGCGAACCGCCCCAACAACGCGATGGAGGTGTACCTCACGGAGCTGGGGAGCGAATCGCCGCTTTTGGTACGCCTTATCATGCGCTCCATTCACAAGCAGGACAAACGCGAAGTGAAGCATATAGGCTGCAAGCGGTTCGGCGTGCAGTATCTTCTGAAAAGTATTTATACGCATAACGGATTGCTCTATTTCCACACGCAAATCCGCAACGGCTCCAACGTGCCGTTCGACGTGGATTTCATCACCTTCAAGATCGTCGATAAGAAGGTCGCCAAGCGTACCGCCATGCAGGAGCAGGTCATTTTCCCTTTGCGTGCTTACAACTACGCCACGCGCGTAGCAGGAAAGAAGGACGAGCGCACCGTCTTCACGTTCGACAAGTTCACTATCCCCGACGACAAGTGCCTCGTCGTGGAGCTGAACGAGAAGAACGGAGGCCGCCATCAATCGTTCACCGTCGAGAATGAAGACCTCGTGCGTGCCGGTGTCATCAATGAACTCAAAGTGCAGTAACCATGAAGCGGTTTCTATTTTTCCTCATCGCGTCGCTTGCCCTCTCTGTGGGGCAGGCCGACGCGCAGCGATGCCTCCCCAAGATGCGGGGCATCGAGCTTCGGGGCGGCATGGCCGACGGCTTCTATTCGCACGCCGACCGCAACGATGCAGGTTACTACATCGGGGCTGCGCTCTCGACCTACACCAAAGGCGGCGACAAGTGGGTATTCGGCGGCGAGTACCTGCAACGCTATAATCCCTACAAGGAAACGCGGATTCCGACAGCGCAGTTCACGGCGGAGGGCGGTTTTTACTACAACTTCCTCTCCGATGCCCGCAAGATTTTCTTTTTCTACCTCGGTGGCTCTGTACTCGCTGGCTACGAAACCGTGAATTGGGGCGACAAAACCCTGTTCGACGGTTCGTACCTTACCAGCAAAGATGCATTCATTTACGGCGGTGCGGTGTCGCTCGAAATGGAAGTCTACCTCGCAGACCGCATCGCCCTTACGGTAAATGTCCGCGAACGCTGCTTGTGGGGCGGCTCGACGGGACATTTCCACACGCAGTACGGGATAGGCATCAAATTTATCATCAACTGACAGATTTATATGACGATAGATGAGATGCGGCAGCTGCCGTTGGAAACTTTCCTGCAACGGCTGGGGCACAGCCCGGCCATGCAGAAAAGAAACGATTTGTGGTACAACGCTCCCTACCGCGAGGAAAGGACTCCTTCGTTCAAGGTCAATACGGACAGAAACGTGTGGTTCGACTTCGGGCTGGGACGCGGCGGCGACATCTTTACCCTTGCCGGAGAACTCGTCCGCAGCACGGATTTTCTCACGCAGGCGAAATATATCTCGGACACGGTGGGCGGGAATTTCGTGCCGATTCCAGCTCCTCGACCCGCGAAAGAGCGGGTGTCGGAATCTGCATTTCAGGAGGTCGAGCAGAAAACGCTGGTTTACGATGTGTTGAAAGGCTATCTCTCGGAGCGGGGTATCCCCTCCGGAGTGGCCGCCCGCCATTGTCGGCAGGTCAGCTACCGCGTACACGGGAAACCGTATTTCGCTATCGGATTTCAGAACGTGTCGGGAGGTTGGGAGCTTCGGAGCAAACTGTTCAAGGGGTGCATACCGCCGAAGGATATTTCCCTTGTATCGAGACAGGGAATGCCGACGGATACCTGCGACGTGTTCGAGGGGTTCTTCGATTTCCTCTCTGCCGCGACGCTCGGACTAACCGGAGGAAACGATGCGCTGGTGCTTAATTCGGTCGGCAACCTCGAAAGGTCATTCTGCTATCTGGACGGGTACGGGAAGATAAACTGCTATCTGGACAATGACGAGGCCGGACGAAAGACGTTTGAAGCCCTGCATACCCGATACGCGGAAAAAACAGTCGATTGTTCGAGGGGCTATGCCGACAGCAAAGACCTGAACGAACATTTACAAAAGAAATTGAGTGAAAGAGTAACGAACAACAAAACATTAAAATTCAAATTATGATTAAACGTATCAGCATGATAAGATTGGGTATTTCTTTTTTCATCGGGATAGCGGCCTGCCTGTTTTCGTCTTGCGACAATGAGCTGGATATTCGGCAGGCATATCCGTTCACGGTGGAAACGATGCCTGTGCAAACGAAAATAGCAAGAGGCGAGACCGCCGAGATACGATGCGAACTCAAACGCGAGGGGCGCTATGACGGGGCACGGTACACGATCCGTTATTTCCAGCCCAACGGCAAGGGAACGCTCCGTATGGACGACGGCACGGTATTCCTGCCCAACGACCGCTATCCGCTCGAACGCGAGGTGTTCCGCCTCTACTACACCTCCGCTTCGACCGACCAGCAGACCATCGACATCTACGTCGAGGACAACTTCGGGCAGGTCGTACAACTGACCTTCGACTTCAACAACGAGAACGAGGAAAAAGAGGAGGTGCAGGTGTAATTCAGCTATGTTATATAGATAAAACCTCCGGCAGTTCGGGCTGTCGGAGGTTTCTCGTATGCTTCGGTTGGAAGCTATGCCGATATGAGGCTGGCAATAGGTATATGGCGTTGCAGCCATTCTTGCACGTGTTCTGCGTTGTATTCGGAGGTAATGACCGCCGTGTGGTCGCCGATTTGCGTGAAGCGCGTGCTTTCATAACCATCTATCCACTCTTTGAGCGAGGCGACGCCCCACGCTTCCGCGTCGTCGAAATAGTTGTCCAATACGCGGATCGGCTCCGCAAAGGTTACTATCAATGTCTGGTAATTTGTTGTGTTCGTCTTCATTGTTCGTCTATTTATTGTTATTATTCAACCATATATCCCGTTTTGCTCGGCACTCCTCCAATGTCGGGGCGACGCAAGAGAATAATTCGCCGTCCGTATGCCGGTAGTCATATTGGCAGAGCCGTTTCTTTCTGCGGGGAGAAAGAGAGAGGGTAAAATACTCGTGGCGTTCTTCTCCCGTAGGGCAAACCGACACGCCGTTTACAGTCATTTTTGTTTTCATTGTCGTAATCTTTTTAGGGGTTAAAACTCTGCTTTCATTAGTCTGCACCTGAAATACTGGCTTTGATCGCTGGGCTTGCGCTGGTGTATATAGTTATCAAAAGGTTTTGATAATTGGATTTATCACAAGAAAAATAAAATCAAAAGTGATATTGAACTTATTAACATAAACGATTGATTCACAAACAAGTTCTTTTATTTTTCACTTTTGATTTTATTAGTATTAAACAAGCCCTTTCAGGAAAGCCTTCAGTTTAGGGTCTTTTTCCCAAGACTTCTCTATTGTAGGGGTTCCTATATTTTCATACGCCTTTTCTAATGCTTCTCTTTTTAGCTTAGAATCCGCTTTTGCATAAATTTCAGTAGTCTGTATTGAAACATGTCCGAGCATATCTCTTATGTATATAAGATTAACTCCCGCTTGCAACAAGTGCATTGCTCTGGAATGTCGAAGCACATGAGGACTTACAACACCGGGGAACAATTCCGCATTTTTTATTTTGGCTATAGAAACGTACTTTTGCAATATGTATGTCATGCCCGTAGTGGTGAGCTTTTCTCCCCAACAATTACTGAAAAGGGGGCGGCTTCGTGTTGAAAACGAATTAAGGTTCTGTTCCTCCATGTATTCCATTAATAATTGCATAATTCCGTCCTCTATTGGAACAATTCTTCTTTTTGTTCCTTTGCCCAATAATTCGACAGTATATGGTTTTGATGTCCTGACAGATTCAGGGGTTAAATCAATGATTTCTTGTACCCGTGCTCCTGTATGATACATTAAAGCCAACAATGTCATATCCCTTCGCCCGTGTTTTGTGTCTTTGGGTATTTGTTCCAATAAATACTTTACAGCATCAATCGTGAGATAGGAAATACTTTTCTTAGAAGCCCTTTTTAGCCGTATGGTACAGATGTCTTTCCATTGTGACATATGCTTTGGGTCCTCGCAAATCATGAACCTGAAAAAAGAACGGATTGCCGCATATCTTTGATTTCGGGTGCTTGCGGAACTCCGGCGTTCATCCTGAAGCCAATTAAGAAAACCCATAACCGTTTTTCGATTGATATGATAAAATGAGAGGTTCTCCGCTTTCACATGCTCCTTATCCTGCATGTAAGTAATAAACAAGACAAGAGTGTCACGATATGAACGTATCGTATGATGACTTGTTCCACGTTCCTTAACAAGGTACTCCATGAAAAATTTTTCCACACACCTTGCAAAATCTTCATATTCATTCATTCTTGTATAATATTAAATGTTTTTGTACGACACATATCCTTATACATACTGGATGTAACGTCTGGAAATTTGCTTATTAAATCCGGATACATACTTTGGGTAAGTCTTAAGTAATGTTCTGTATTTATGGGATTCTTATGCCCCATGAAAGTTGCAAGAATTGGAAGCGTACAGTATATGTCCATTCCGTTGCGAACCATATTAACCATTGTATGAACACATGCCGTATGACGGAGGTCATGTACCCTTGGCCCGTCATGGTTTCCGATATAAGGTATTCCTGCATTGATTATTATCTTATGAAACCAACGGCTTACCGTACTGGAACCGACTCTTTTTCCCGTACCGGAAACGAACAGATAGCTGTTCGGAGCAGTAATGTCTGGAATGGATAGCCTGTTCCTGTAACTTATATACTGTCGTAGCACAATTTCAAGGCTATCGTTTATAGGAACCAAACGCTGAATATGGTTTTTGAGACTATCCACAACAATGAAATGTTTCTCAAAATGAATATCCCGATTACGAATATTCAATGCTTCGTTTATTCTCAAGCCTGTACTATAAAGTAATCTTATTAATGAAGGTAATACCATTAATATTGTATGTGAATGGTATTGACTTGTAATTCTTAGCTTGTCGCACTCTTTGAAGACCTTTTCCATTTCTTCATGTGAAAAGACATAGGGAATAAAATCTGACGAGGGATTCTTATGTGGATACGGTATGTAGCAATCATTTCCGACCGTACACATATATTTAAGAAAAGCTGTCATCATCAGTACCTTGGTGTGTATTGTGGTACGTTTCCGATTAACAGATGCCCATTCATACCAGCCATCATACATTTCTTTGGTAATCTGTGTGGAGGTCAGACTGTTCTGTTGAAAATAGATATCTAATTCATGGAAAAACCATTTGGTTTGGGTTGCTGTATGTCCGATTGCTTCTTTCTCCTTTATATACGCATACATATATGGAGAAAGCACACTATTATATCTCATTTGATTAACCATATAGTACCCCTCCTTTCTGATTATAAAAGTCATCACTAACCGGAGGTACAGAAAGAGAACACCGCAACAAGGCATTAATGTCAATCTTTAAGTACGAAAGCGTAGTTTCGGTTGTACTGTGCCCAAGCGCTTCTGAAATAACTGGCATTGAGATTCCATTTTCTAACATTCGTGATGCCAAACTATGCCTTAAGCTATGAGGTCCGTGATGTTTTTCTTGGAATTTGACACCTGCTTCCCGAAAATATTCCACTAAAATACATCTGAAAGTTCCTATTGACAGCGGTCTGATTGGAGGGCTTAGAGATAAAAAGACCGTTTTAATATTTGATTGAGGGCGCACATAACGGAGATACTCTGCCAAAGCATTTCCGACTTCAGTCAATAGAGGAAGGATAACTTCTTGTCCTGTTTTTTGTTGGGTCAATCGTATAACATTATTCTCCCAGTCTAAATTGTTAAGATTGAGATTAACGATATCAGATCCTCGCAGTCCCAATCTGGAAGCGAGCAATATCATGGCATAATCTCTTTTTCCTTTACAGCTACTTCTGCAAACCGCATTTTCAATAGCCAGCACTTCTTCTTTCTCGTAATAAGAAGGAAGTTTTGTTCCTTTTTGACGTACCATACCAAACAAGAGTTCTGACAAGTCCCTATTCGTTTTGCCTGCCGTGAAAAGATAGGATAGAAAACGTCTTAAAGAAGAAAAACGGTCAGACTGTATATTATGCCGGGAACTGATAAAAGCATAAATATCCGTATCTGACAATGTAGAAAGTGTAACTCCACGCATCTCCATTAATACTGAAAAGTTATTCAGCTGAAACCTGTATTGTCGAATCGTTTCTTTACGGACACGGTTCTCCTCGCTGTAACTTTTTATAAACTCCAATGCAGCCAAACCGATTTCCCCCGGAAATGGGTAATCCTTGTATTGGTATCGAGAATGTTGTTGGATAACAAAAGTTTCTTGTCCTTCAATATAAGCATTTAATGCCTGAATTGCAGGTATTACTTGTCTGCATCTGTACTTGTTTACACTTTGCTCGTATAAATTGTTGATACATTGTTCGCCTATTTGGGGAACATATTCACATACATTATATGACTCCATGTATCTGCAAAGAAAGGCACAGCCTTTGAGACAGCATCTTATCTGCTCTGCCGATAATTTGTAGATACAAAAAACCTTTTCCGCAAAAGGAATCAAATCTTTACGGGCTACTGATTTTATTTGCATAATCCTAAATATTTAATGGATGGCGACTTTGCCAACCCAATGCAATAATAAGGATTTGGAGTGATATTATCTATAATTATTATCATAAGTATCACTGAAAAACAAGCAATTATAAAAAAGAGTATTGCTTACTTTTGATTTTATTTTTCTTGTGATAAACCCATAGATGATGTGCACCGAAACCGTACACGAAATGGTCGTCGAGCGGCACTTGGGCTTTCAGTTTCTCGATGCCTTTGCGTAGGCTGTTTTCGTCGTCGGCAAAAAGAATCGTGTTCACCAGACGCAAATAAATCTCTGTTGCTTCGTCGCAATAAGGACAAAAGAATGTTTCAATCGTTACGTTCATAATCCTATGTAATTAAAGTGTTAATAACCAAACAAAAACTCCAATGATACACGCGAGGGAGAATCCGGCGAGGATGATGCTCCATATCACCTGCAACACTCCGCATACGAGGGCTTCGGCTACTCCGGCGGTGAAATACACTACCCACAGAAAGAGGGCACAAGGGACGACTGCAAGGGCACGTAAGGCTGTTTTGATAATCTTTATCGGTATCATGGCTGTTGTTTTTTTATTTTGATGCGGATTTGAGAGTGGAGGGAGTGAGTTTCTTATCCTAATCTGCCGCTCGTTTATCCGACATTTTTTTTGATGCGTCTTTCGGTCGTATCGGTCGTTTCGTTTCAGGGGCTTTTCGGTGTAGAGGTTAGGACGTACAAGGTTTTTGAGAACAAATACCTCGTGACCGCAGGGCGCAGGGAAGATTTTTCGCAAAACCGCAAGGCTCGACCTTGTTCGTCCGTGAAGACCTTGTAAACACCTTTGCACCTGCAACGTAACGACGCCACGATACGATGGAAAGACAGCGAAATGGAGGTAAACGAATTATTAGGCAGATTCGAGAAAATAGAAAATAATAGTGCCTGCACTATTCCGAGAATATATAGGGTGGAGGGTGGGATAATGATATACTCCCCGTATCTGACAAAACGGGAAGTTATATTGTGGCGATGACGTTTAATAAAGTGTGGGTGCGGACAATAGAAAATAAAATAGCAGGAGTTGAACCTGCTATTATTTTATGGAAATTTTTATACCCGATATTTTGCTATCTCCGGTTTTTGAGCTATATTTGCATAGAGTTGTTTGAAGTAGTGCAAAACGCGGCAATCCGAAGCAGTTGCTATTTTGCCTAATCATTACCTATCGTATTTTGAAGCCTGAATCTATGGCTTATCTTCAATAACTTATCCCAAATCTGTATTTTTTTCTCAAAAATGGGGAAATTACTTAAATAGAATAGGTTTTATAGAGAAAAAAAGTGATGCATTCTGTCAACTCATCCGACAGTGATTTTGGCATACAGAAAGATTGCATTGTCCGATTTGCTATATCTTCATTTATAGCAATCATACTCTGGGTTTATGGAATACCGGGGAATGAATAAAATCCCAATTCTCTTGCTACCTTTGGAGAATATACAGCCGGAAGAATAAGTGACAAGTTTGACAATAATACACTTTTTCCGTATTATCAATTTTTCCAGTTCTCCAAATCATCATTGAAAGGGTAAACGGAACGCTATCAATCAATTTTTTTTCCTTTGAAACATATCATTTATAAGTAATTTCCCTCATTCTGGCAAAAAAAAGTTGTATACTATTCTTCTCTTCGTTGGTTGTAGGCTCACGCCGCCTGAGTGGGTATTATCATCAATTGTAATAATCATATGGTATATAATTGGCTTTCAGTTAACTCCCACATACCATTGTTTATGTGATGGACAATGAGGCTTCATATCCTTTTTCCCTCCATTGGCTGAATGAACATAGCTTTAGGGAATCACTTTTGCTCCGTTTGATAATACAGCATATACAGCCGCCAAGAAAAAAATAAGCAATACCGCCCTTCTATCCGTGAACGTACTGCCTATTGATTGCCTATGTTTCCAGTATCTCTATAAAATACACTTTCCTGCCCCTGTCATTTGTCCTCTGTTTTTCCACAACAGGAAGATACTGTTTCAGGTCCGTTGCCTTGGCTGTTTTACCTGAAAGTCCCAAGCTGTCGTATATCTTCTGTAACTTGGCCTTTACCTCCTGTTTGGAATAAAGCATGCCGGGAACGAACTCCTGCCTGCAAACATCCCTTATCGGAGTCTGTGCGCATAAATTATTATAGGCATCCTCAACATCAGCCTCACGAAAACCAAGACTTGACAAGGCATCATAACCAAGAGTTCCATACCACCCGTGAAATCTGAAATCAATGAACGGATTTTGCAAGAGCTGTGAATCGTAGTGTGGGTATTGATTCCTAAAATTCGCATATCCTGCAAGCCTGTCCTTGTCAGGTGCATTATAATACCACTGCTCAAACTGTTTCACCTCATCCGGCTTCTTCCGCATCCCAACCGCAGACTGGATGCTCGTCAACAGTTGGCAGGAATTGTTATAATAGTAACTTCTCTGGTACCACCTGTTCCACATTGCCGCCATTACCAGATGATTGTAACCTATCGTCGTTTGCCCGTTCTCCTGTATGAGGTCAACATAATCATCCGCAAACCTCTTCTCCGATGCCTTGTCTCTATAGAGTTGCACCAATAAAGTCTTGGCTTCCTTCGGGGCATTGTTGAAAGTGTCAAGAATCCTATACGTATTCTGCTCCATCATCTTCTGTTTCTGTTCAAACTCTGCTTTCGTCACAGTGGTAGGGTAGGTCTTGTAATATATCGTGGCATCATGACGGAACGGATTTGTATCAAGCCTCTGTCTGCCGAGAATCTGAGGTATATCCAACATGATGTCAAGGGTCTGCCACTCCTTCCCTGCATTGATGAAGATATAGGTGCTTGCATTGTCCGAGTAGAAATCCACACCTTCAAAAGATGCCTTCGTGCAGAAAGTGAAAGGTTTGTTTTTAGGCTTGTTCCTGTCCGTATCCAATCCGCCTATCGTGAATCCTTTGGGCAGCTTTGAGGACTGGCTTTCAGAACACAGGATGGTCACCTCATCCGGCTTCAGACTGTTTTGCCCGATTATTCTTATGATCGACTTGACCTCATTGAGAAATATGCAGGCTTCACGGGAACAGACTATATTTCCGTTCACTATTTTCCTTTCAAAATAGCCGTCCCTTCTGTAACGTTGTATCAGTTCCCCACACAGTTTCTCAGCAGTCTCACCGTTCCTCATTTGCCTCTCCTTCAATGTCGGCTCTACAATCACATCAGGATCCCACTCCAATTTATAGTAAGGAATGTTGGCGAATTGAGGTATGTAGTTCAGATAGATGTCAGGGATAGGGGTAGCAGATAAGTAACATATGCGTTTTACTTCATTATCAAGCCGGATGAGAAAATTCATGTCCGTACTCCCCTTGAACGTCGCATCACCCATAAGACACTGGAACTCATCGACCACAAAGAGGCATGAATCCAGCATATTATTTCCTCTAAGGACACCAAGAACCTTGTCCGATGAATCCAGTGTAACCAGTATCTTGGCAGGTTTTGACAAGGGAGCAAATGGTGTGCTTCCATGATGATAATTCAGGTACGAATCAAGATCCTGCATCTTTTGAATTATTGCTTGCGCCCTGTTACTACACAATGGGACATGGAAGTGGAAACTGTCGGGGTATTGTCTGTGCTTCTCTTTCAACACCTGAAGTCGAGGCGAAATTATTACCACAGGAAAGTTCGAATTGAGAAACAGGGATGTACCACCACAACCGGTTACAGTCTTGTTCAGGATAAACTTTCCATCCAACGGCAATTCTCCATTCAAGAGATTTTCATAATCACTCATATACCTGCAACCTTTAGGCATACTAATTGATATCATATTATTTATATCGTTACCCATAATTGTGTTATTTTGTTTATACTCATTTCATATATAAAGGTTTGCAATGTTTTTATATACTCTTTTTACACTTCGATGAGTAAACGGAACGCATCAATATTTTTCCTTATGCAATCTATTTCTTTTAAGTAAAATCCCTCATTTTGACAAAAAAAGTTACACTAAATTATTGTATATCTTTCTTCTTTCGTTTGTTGTAGGCTCACGCCGCCTGAGTGGGTTATTATGATATAGTGTATAGTATAACCAATCATATAACCTGCCTGCGGTTGACTGTCGACAGGAACTTACCGGATACGTTATCTTCATTTATGGCCATTGTCCGGAGGTTAAAGTGGAAGTGGGAAATATGTATTGCCGGCAGAATCATACACTGTCTTTTGCTATTCGATAAGAGGGGGACAAATTCAGGGGGATACAAATATTGCTTATCGGATAAGGAATTATGAACCAGACCATTATTTTTTTATTGGGGTGTATCTAATTTGTCCCCCTCTCCTTATCACCAACCATAACCAACTTTGATATATAAACAGTAAAAAGATATTCAAGGGGCAAAAAAATAAAGTGCCAAAGACTACCGGGAGATGATATATGGCTTTTCTCCCGGGTTTTACAGGCACTGATCTTTCCTGCCCTCCACCATGCAGAAAAAAAAGAATAGAAACATCCGGACTGTCTCTATCTGATTGTAACGTTATCTCCAAAATGCCCGTACAATACCATCAAAGGTTATGACGGGAGTTTTGTGATGATATTGGTAACTTTACGCTGCATACCATACCATCGGACGAGGTATCATGCAATTTTTTATGTTACTTGTTTCGTATTGGATGAGTCAACGGTACGCATCAATATTTTTCCCTTTAAAACCTTTTCTTTTTAAGTAACATTACTCATTTTAGGAAAAAAAGTTGCATTCTGTCATCATATTTTATTTCTCTTTCGTCTGTTGTAGGCTAACGCCGCCTGAGTGGGTATTATAATAAATATGCAGTATATGTATAATTAACTTGCCTTCGGTTAACTCATAAGGTAGCATTTTGCAATATTTTTTACCTGTATCCTTGATATATGGATTCTTTATTGGTTTTGATGAAATTTTAAAGGAGAGCTTATACAGCGTCTCCTTTATCTTTCCAATCAGTCAGTACATTCTCAAATCCAGCACTTGGCATTGGATTTGACTAACACTCTGGTAAATTTCTGAAGTTCGGTTATCAATGCCTGCACTTCATTCCTTGTCGGTTCGGGAAGGGTAATGTCCTGTCGTGAGTTCCTGCCGATATTGACCTGTACAGGAGAACACATCCTGACAAGTTCAACCATTCCGGGCAAGTCGAATTTTATCAGAGGTTCACAGGTCACATAGGTTCTCATTCCAAGGTTCGCCAGTTTTTGCATGGCTTTGGCACGTTTCCGGGTATTTGGAGCATTCCTTACGATGTCCGGATAAAAGACATTGGTTTCTATGGTCATACACAAAACCGATTTCTGCATTACCGGATGACTAATGAACTCCAAAAAACGTGAAGGGTCCTTGGACTGGAAAAGATAGTTGTTATTAAACAGGTTACAATAATCCAGGAACCGGGTAATCCAGTCCGAAGGTATATCGAAAGCCCAGGCATCCGTTCCGCTGCCAACGAAAATGAAATTGCCTTCACCTAAGTTTACTTCCAGCTCCTTGGGGTCAAACCGTATAGGAAGCAGACCATCGAATTTTTTCATGTAACAATAGGGGCAGTCATGAAAACATATCCCTTTTATTGCATTCCACGTGTGGGTAACAAAAGGATACATGTTACCCCGGCTTTTTGTCAGTGCCATAATTTCTGTTTTTAAGGTTTAATTAAATCAGTGTATTGTAAATATCAATGTTCCGAAACTCTTTTCTTCGGTCTTATAGGCATTTCCCACATGGCCTCTGATTTCCTTTTCATCCATTGTGTCATCTTCCCAACCATCAATGAAATACTCAATAGCCAATCCTTCGTCAACGCCCCATTTACACATCCAGCATGCTAACCTAAAGATGCTGTTTCCCCTATTGCCTTTTTTCCAATACTCCGGATTGTTCTTTTTCCAGTGGGAGTTCATAATGCTGATGATACTTTTGTCCGACACTGCTTTTGTCCCGGATGATTGAGGCATCTGTACGTGTGGCTTTATGGTGGAGACATAATGGAATGGTTCAGGCGAAGGGTTAATCCAGATATATGGATCGTAACTCAGGTAATTTCTGCGTGCAAGGTCTTTACAGCCTGCATCATTCCTGTCAGCCACATAGAACATGTTTAGTAGCTGATTGTATAAATCCCCATGTCTGGCCGGATCTGTATTGTCATGCAAAACCAAAGCTTTCAGTCCATTTCCACTGGGTGTAATGAAAACACTTAGAACGCACGGTGTCATTTTCAGTCTGTTTTCCAGGCTATACATATCGTATGGCGTTGCTATATGGTCAAAATCCAATGCCGTCACACGCGAGTATTCAATCAGCCCCGCACCGTTAAGTTCCCTGAATGTACCGTTATAGGCAACAGCGGGCAGGAGTCTGGCTTTCCATTTCTGCATGTCACCCGGGGCTACACTCCTGATTTTTGCAATGGCTTGTTGTAGCGTATAGTCTCCAAACTCGTTGTCGTGTAATTGCATGTCTCCCGTACGAATCATCTGTATAATATCACCCAATCCCGGATAAGTCAGATTGTACTTTGTCCAATTAATCTTTTCTGTCAATGTTACTTTCATAATAAACTTGATATTACTTCTTTATCCAACGTAGATTGGAAGCCGCATTGTTGGACATGTCGCCGTCGATATGCTCCACTTCCCTATAGACCTTCGGATCGGGATTGACCAGGAATGTCTCAGCAACGAGGAGATCGACATAAGCCTTCTCCCCGCCGATGATGATGTACTGTCTGCCGTTGGCCTCCCCGAATACCGGCACATTGCCTCCGTTTGCGGATGATGGCATTGCCGGACCGGTACGGGAGCCTCCTTTTTCAAGGCTTTTTCTGACATCCGACCATAACCTGTATTTCCTGATGTCCCTCATGCCCCGTGAATACAGACCTTCATACAGGTCACAGAGGAAGTCCACACTGTCATATATCCCCAGTTCATAGGCCTTCTCGAACCATCCTGTCGCTTCCTTGTACATTACGGGAGTTCCAAACAGCCCTTTGAGGCGTATTTGTCCCATTGTGAAAGCCGACAGTCCGTCACCTGAATCCGCAGCCTGCCCGAGTAACCCGATGCCTTTCCCTATATCCTGCGGACATCCCTGCCCTTCCAGGTATATATGGCCCAGATTGGCTTTCGCTGTGGGGAGTTCCTCTGCAATACTCTCCAGAAAAGCGATTGCCCTACCGGTATCACGCTTTACAGCCATCCCTTTCAGGTAATATATGGCGACGGCGTTGATTCCAAACACGAATCCCTGCATCGCCGAACGGTCATACCATAGGAAAGCCTCGTCGGTATTTCCCTTATCCTCATAATACATACCGGTCAGATACTGGGCCTCTGCGTCACCTGCCTGGGCCTTTTCCAAAATTCTTTTTGTTTCTGTTTTCATGTTTCTTTCATTTTTGAAATTGAACATTCTTTTTAAAATCACACATGTAAGGATTTCGGGGTTTTGTCAGACGGCAGTTTTTTATGTGTGTAAGTTGAAGCGGGGAGAATATGCGGATGATGGCCCAATGAATTTGTCTGGCAGTCGTTTTGGTGTGTCAAGACTTTCCGGTAAGGGTTATCCGATGAAGATGGTAGTTGATATTGAAAGTGTAAGTATGGCTCAGAGATTGAAAAAGGAGTTCGGATTGTAGAAGATAAAGGATAAGGGAGACCGGGATGTTTACTGTTTCCCTTTTCTTTCCGGTCAGAATAAGAAGGAATAACCCAAGGAGCAAAAAAACGCTGGAATTGATTGAAGGGGCTATGGCTGGTGTTAATGAGAGATTGATAAGAGAGGCTACTTCGTACCCTGCCAGAGTGGAGAGAAGAAGAATTCATTTTGTTTTCTTCTTCTCACTTTTGTAGACTGCGAAGCCGGTCTACTCTTCTATATCCTCATTTAATCATTGTTTCACCCGTATTTTTTTACTTCTCTATATATTAGAATGTACATCAAAAAAGTCCGGATAACAATTTTTTCTTATTAGCCATCTTCCATAAATCAAAAAATAAAAAGAAGAGCTTCCCACCCTATTACAGGCAGGAAGCCCTCCAACACAACAACTAAAATCCAGTTAGTCAAAAGTACTGTGTCTAAAGAATCTCACAATTCCACGGCAAAAATACAGATAATACACATGACTCTCAAAAATAAACTGATAATATATATCTTGCCGCCGGTTTTATCCCCCCACATACAACTTGAATATCCATTATTGGGCGAACTGGAGATATATCAGTGGGGGAAAATGTACGGCGGCGGTGGATATATCCTGATTTCGTATTATCTTTGTGCCATCGAAACTCTCTCTACATAACAATAGCAATAGAACTACTGTCGATATGCTCTGTCCGGTGATGGATGGGGCATATTTTATCGAGTGATGTGTATTGTGAGATACAGGTCATGAGTTTTTTATATCAGAACAAGGAAGTGCCGTAACCTTTTTCCAACGGACAATTACTATATTTGCACCGAAAAATGGATGGCAGTATGACAGGAAAAGAAAGTTGCCGGTTTGACGAGGAGTCTGTAAGGGATATCGTCCGCTGGGCATTGACGGCACAACTTCCCAAGGATATATGTATTGATTCGGAGCATATAACGGATGTACGTGAATATGTAAAGACAAGTATCCGGGAAATAAACTTATATTATCCCAATCCTTTATACAATTCAGCCATCATCCGGTTATACAGGCTCAAGGATTTTGTGGAAGGTATCCCATAGCAGACTGTTTTTATCACGCCAGTATAACCGGAAGCCTGACATATCCCTTACCTTTGTTTAGCCATGATAACATATTTCCAATAATAAATCCAATTTCTTGTCCGGTCAGTGATGATAGGATGAGAGTTTTTTGTATGATTTCATTTGCATATTTCATCTGAATATCCTAACTTTCAGACATAGATTTAGAAGTTGTATCCAAGGGCAGTCAGAGCCGGTATTTGTTTCTCCGTGAGGATAAATCATCATAATAAACTGTTTCATTTTTGCTGACTGCCCTTATGAATTGTGTGTATCCATCCGGTTTTCATCTCAATATATGGATACGATATTCGAGTAGTATTTCATGCCCGTTCTGCCAGTGATGATAGGACGGGTATTTGCTTGTCTCATCCGGCTGCCTTATCTTTGAGGATGTTGTAGGGTAATTAGATTGGAGACAGTTTGAAGAATCTTATTGTCTGTGAAGATAGCGTTTCATAAGCTCTATACTTGGGCCAGGCTGTCTTTTTCACTCTACAAAAAAACAGAAGTCTTCCGGAATACAGTGAACACTACCGGCAAGAGATATATAACCGGAACCTGACTCTACAGATTAACACCATTATCCGGAAGGCTTGAATGGATATAACGGAAAACATGTGGGGAATGTTCAGTTATCTTAAGGGCAATGAATTAAAAGTGCCTATGGATTATCGGGAAGTGGGGTTATATATTATTCCCGGAGACTCAAGGCACATCCTTAAATTGCCCTAGAAAAGAAGAGAAGTTACTTTTTCTTGACAGACATCTTAATTGTGCCTATCTTTGCGGTATGATATATTTTACTTCTATGAGAACGGAACTGATAGAGAATATTTGTTTTACTGAGGCAGAGTACAATATCAAGACCGAGGGTGAGGATTGTGCTTCCTTCGACAAGTTCATAGACGCGATCCTTATGTTTGTCAATGAAAGTGGGGGCTCTCTTGAGGATGCTGTGGATATGGCGAATGAGGCTTTCCTAGGGTTATGAAAAACAAGAGAGGCCGTAATTTGAACTGTGTCAGCTAAGGAAAAGAATAAAATATTAACTTTGCTAACACAGTTTATTTTATGAGTGAAGAATTTGATTTTGAAAGTATCAAGAACAAGGCTCTTGAACAGTTGAAGTCTGGTAAGCCCTTGTTAGGTAAGGACGGTGCTTTTGCTCCGTTGTTGGAGAGTATATTAAATGCTGCCCTTGAAGGTGAGATGGACGCTCATCTTTCTGAGGATGAACGCATGAGTGGCAACCGTCGTAATGGCAAGATGCAAAAACAAGTACAGACTTCGATGGGAGAAGTCACCGTATCTACCCCTCGTGACCGTAACTCCACCTTTGATCCCCAGTTCATAAAAAAGCGTGAAACCATTCTTGCGGAAGGTGTTGCAGACCGCATCATCGGACTTTATGCTTTGGGAAACAGCACACGTGAGATAAGTGACTGGATGGAGGAGAACTTGGGTAATCGTGTGTCTGCTGAGACGATTAGTGCCATCACCGATCGTGTACTTCCGGAAATAAAGGCATGGCGTTCCCGTAGCCTGGACAGCGTTTATCCGATAGTCTGGATGGATGCCATTCATTATAAGGTAATGGACGACAGAGGCTGTGCCGTAACCCGTGCGATTTACAATGTACTGGCTCTGGACAGCGAGGGACATAAGGATCTGTTAGGGATGTATATCTCTAAAAATGAGGGTGCGAACTTCTGGCTGAATGTATTGACAGACTTGCAGACCCGTGGTGTCTGTGACATACTCATAGCTTGTGTTGACGGATTGAAAGGCTTCCCGGATGCTATCCAAAGTGTGTTTCCTGATACTATTGTCCAGCTCTGTATTGTCCATCAGATACGTAACTCCGTCAAGTATGTCGGCAGCAAGCACCAGAAGGAGTTCATGAGAGATCTGAAACATGTCTATGGTGCGGTAAATAAGGAATCCGCTGAGACAGAGCTTCTTAATCTGGAAGAAAAATGGGGTGAGAAATACCCTATCGTTATCAAGTCTTGACAGGATAACTGGGAAAGGCTTACTGAATACTTCCAGTTTACGCCGGATATACGACGTATGATTTATACCACGAATACAGTCGAGGGATATCATCGTCAAATACGTAAAGTCACAAAAAACAAGGGCGTGTTCCCTAACAACACCGCCCTTGAAAAGTTGGTTTATCTCGCTTATCGCAATATACGTAAGAAATGGACCATGCCATTAGCAAATTGGGCAGCCATCGCACAACAATTAGCGATAAAGTTTGGAGATAGGTTTAAATTGTTGTAACTTTACGCTCGTCGGGAGTGCTGGTGCACCCCCTTGGCGCTGGCCGATCCCCGACCGATGAGCTTGGAAAAAAACGCCGCATGACACAGTTTATTTTACGCCCCCAAACAAGAGGCAAGCTGTCAAAACTTACCTCTTGTACACTACCTTGACTCTTACTGAAACGGCGTATTCTCCCTCAACATCTGATTCCTATACACTATTCCCTGCTCCTTCTTGCTATACAGTTCCATCCGTGAGACACCAAAGCTTTCACGGTTGGCATTATAGTTGTTGATTGCCATCCCTTCAATGTCATCCTCAGAGATACCATGCCTGCCGAATGTACCGATGAGATAGTTCAAGGCAGCATCGTATAAGACACCGTACCGACATAACCATTTTGCCCGTGAGAGGATGGATCTGTGCCTATTTCCATCTTCATAACTGTCCGGATACTCTTTTCTCCACTTCCTATCTACGTAGTTAATAAGCGTACTGTCCTTCCATAACCTCTGAAAACCTGTATTCCTCTCAATCTCTTCCGGCGTGTGGATAAAACAACCGCCTGAACAACCCTTATTATAACTCTTCACTGCCGGTTCGGGAATGGATGGGTCATATTCAAAGTGATAGGGAATCAACGTGTCTTTCTCCGGGTTGACATAGACTTCAGGATCATAACTCAGGAAGAACGTGCGGCTGAGATTATGACAACTCTTATCGAATTCATCAGTCCCTGGATATAACCTTTGCTTCACCTGCCGGAAAAGGTTGTAATGATGCCCCGGGTCGGTGTTGTCGTGAACCATAGCCGCCTTCACACCTTGGTTGCTTGGGGAGAACCATACCGCGTAAAGATGGAGAGGGTCGGCATATTGAATGAGTCTTTCCTTGAACTCCCTCGCAGCCCCATGTGACCCGAAATCGTCAAAGTCAAGCACAAGAAGATTGGAATACTGGCGCAGGCTGGTCGGGTCATCGTTCCTATAGTCGAATATTCCGGAAGGTGCTATCATGGGGAGTCTGTGTTTCTCCTCCCTGTAGGCCTTCTCTGTCGTCTGTTTTCTAACCATGTCTGTCTGTTCCGAAAGTTTGGGATCGGATGCTATAAGTTCAAGGATGTGGTCGAAGTTATAATGGATCCTGCTTCTTGAATCGCTTGAATTAAAGTAGTAGCTGATTGTTTTGTTTATCATATCGTTGTTGGATTTTAGATTGTTATTGTACCGTGAACCTCCCCCAGGAGACCGGACCCGGCTTTTCTTCGGGAGAAAGCCGGTCCTCTCAGTATCTTCGTCTCTCGGGAAGAACCACTATTTTTCGGTAAAGGAGCTATAGGAACTGTCAATGGGAGATTGAAGAGAGAGGCTACTTCGTACCCTTCCAGAGTGAGAGAGAGAAGGAAGGATGTTTTTTATTCTTGTTTATTCTTTTTCCTCTCACTTTGGTAGACCGCGAAGCAGGTCTCTTCTTTCATTCTCCATTATATACTCCTTTCATTTACTACATTACCCCCTTTTTTTTACTTCTCTATATATATTAGAATGTCCATCAAAAAATAGGGGGTGTCACAATAAATCTTATCTTAGCTCCTTCACTGTAAAAAAGGAATCCGGAATATACTATGCTATCACCAGATTTATCCCCATAGTCTTCAGAACATCAATCAGGGCTTTATATCTTCCCCTTTCTCTTTTGCCTCTTTTTATACCAATCATCTCCAGATAACAGAAAGTAACCTCCTTCGTATATTCACTATCCATGGTTATAGCCCTCTGCATATCCTTGTCATACCTGGCCAACAGTCTGATCTCCTCTTTAATGTTGCTCCTGATCTTCATCCCCTCCAGCCTCTTTTCCCAGTCATTATGAGAAACGGAAGCCTTGCCTATGACCCTGTTCTCATTGAAGTAGGCGTCCATTCTCTCTATGAACCTTTCATCAAAATCATCAGTATGCCAGACCGTATATACCTCACCCTCGATATGCTTCCTGATGCCTATCCTCGTTATGAGCTGTGAGAAATACCAGTCCTTCTGACTGTGCGGGTCAGTGGAGGTACCATAGGCCCTCCGGATCTTTGCCGATTCGGTGTTCGGAAGGTTCCAGTCTCTACTAATGTTTCCGGTATACGCTCTCTCTGTGAATGGGTATGAGTATTTTCTCCAATTCCACTTTCATTGTAGAAAAAGGGAAATGTTATGGCCTCTAACAATGCCAGTTGATATGAAAGGCTATCCGGTCATTTATGGTATCATCCATAATCCCGTTCAAAGAGAAAAAGGGAACATCCACCTTAAAATCTTCTTCAAATCGCACTATTATGAGTGACAATGTTTATTTTTTCATGAAAAGGTATAGATAGATGAGTACAAATAAAAAGTTTGTCTGTATAGTCTATAGAGACATCCTAATTCTATTAAAAAATGGGAAAAGATACATTCGAAAGTTTTGCTTCTTCGGATTTGTTGCGAAAGCATATTGCCTTAGGTGAACCGACTTTGTCCGAAAATGAAAGACAAGGCATGTGGAAAGCCATAGAACGCCGGACCATATTGCGCTCACGCCGTTCCTTGAGGATGTGGAGATGGTGTGCGGCTGCTTCGGTATTTGCCATTGTCGTGGGAAGTTGGTTGTTTTCCCAGGCTTGCTTTCAGTCCGATCCTTACGGGAAAATGACCAGACTGGTGAATGTGGATACTTTACGTCATATTTCTTTGTATTTAGGAGAGCAACAAGTGGAATTGGATGGACAAATAGAAGTCCGTTGCTTGGCGGCAACCAATCAAGTGGAGGTTAAATCGGTAAGTGGCGCATCTTTTAGACTATCGGCTACAGAACAGGAAGAAACTTATCTGCAACTTGCCGTACCGGCAGGGATAAAGGCTGAGGTGGTCCTTGCTGATGGATCACGGATAACAGTTCGTGAACAGTCCAAGTTCAGTTTTCCGTTGTGCCTGGCTGGAGAAAAACGAAGAGTTTATTTGGAAGGAGAAGCCCATATGAAGATAGCCCGGAATATAAATAAACAGTTTGTTACAGAAACTCGGAATATGAATGTGACCGTTTTGGGGACCGAGTTTCTGGTATCGGCTTATCCCAAGTCTTCGGAACAGTCCGTGTTGCTGGTTTCTGGAAAAGTTGAGGTGGAATCATTACAAGGTAGTCGACTTGTGTTGTCTCCCAATCAACGGTACGTATTCAACACGACTACCCAAAAGTCAAGCCTGGACAGCGATGTGGATCCCACTCTTTATACATGCTGGAGAGAGAATCTGTTGGAGATAAAGGATGAACCCCTCGGAGATGTCCTCAAAAGTATAGAGGCTATCTATCAGACGAATTTCAATTATGATTGGAACGAACTGGCCCAAATACGTATCAACGGCAAACTGGATGTTAGTGTGCCGTTGGATGAGTTGCTTGACAGGCTCGTCAGGATAGCCCCTATAAGGCTGGATGGGACACGGAGAAAAATAATATTGAATAATAACCGCTAAAAACTCGAATGCCTATGACATAGAATTTAAGACAGGAAAACATGAAAAAGGGCCGGAAAATGTTCGCACCATTTGCCAGCCCAGACTTTGAAAATTAAATAAACTAATAACCAAAATCTATTATAATGAAGATAAAACAACATTATTTCTGCAATTATACACATTTTTTGTGGAATAGACTCATATTGATAAGCTATATTTTATTTTTTGTCGGAACATACCCGCAAATGCTTCATGCTACGGAAAACGCAGGAGTCATGATAACCGACGCTGGAGAAATCACTATTAAAGTAAGTAACAAGTCCATCAAAGAGGTGTTGGTGCTCATTGAAGAACAAAGTAAATTCGTTTTTATATACAATAGCGAGACTGTCAACCTAGATAAGAGAGTGACCATGAACCTCACTTCCTCTTCCATCAATGAAGTGATGGGCACTTTATTAAAGGGAACTCCTTTGGCATACGAAATATCCGCACGCCAAATTCTCATCTTTACGAGAAACGGTGGAAAGCAGAACGAGCAGCGACAGATTATGGCTACCGGTATAGTAAAGGATGAACATGGAGAGCCGCTAATTGGAGTGAGCGTACAAGTGAAAGGGACTACCATTGGCGCCATTACGGATATGGACGGTAACTTCTCAGTAAAAGCCAATAGCGGTCAAGAACTTGTCTTTTCATATATCGGTTACAAACGTATGGAACTGAAAGCAGCCCAGAACATGAATATATTGATGACAAGTGACTCGGAACTGCTGAGTGAAGTGGTGGTAGTGGGATATGGTACGATGAAGAAGAGTGACCTTACCGGCTCTGTGGCCGCTGTCAAGTCAAAAGATTTCAACAAGGGGCTGGTTACCTCCCCTTCGCAGTTGATACAAGGTCGTGTTTCTGGTGTGAACATCACCAATAACGGCGGTGAACCCGGAGGCGGTGTAACGATTCGTGTACGCGGTTCTAATTCTATCCGTTCTGGACAAGACCCTCTGTATGTAGTGGACGGTGTGCCTCTTGACACTTCAGAAGAACAGCAACCTTCCGGTGCAAGTATTGCCGGTGTGGGCAGCAATGCCACGAAAAATCCTCTGAATTTCTTGAATCCTGATGACATAGAGTCTATTGATGTTTTAAAAGACGCTTCTGCCACTGCCATTTATGGAGCACGTGGTGCCAATGGTGTTATCATGGTTACCACAAAAAAGGGAACTGAAGGAAAGGCAAAAGTGGCTTACTCGGCATACGGTAGTGTTTCGTTTCTACCCAAGCAGTATCCCATGTTGAATGCATCACAGTATCGCTTGTTTGCATCGGAAAAAGGGATTGAGATTGAAGATAAAGGCGCCAATACCAATTGGCAAAATGAGATTTTCCGCACCGCTTTCTCACACAATCACAATCTTTCCATTGGTGGAGGCATGAAGAACGGAAGCTACCGCGCATCACTTGGATTCCAGGAACAGAAAGGTATTGTAAACCGCACTGGCATGAAAAAATATACAGGACGTTTCTATGTAAACCAAAAAACACTGAACAATCGCCTTAACATCGAAGCCAGCATTACGGCTACCCGTACCAATGACCAGCGTGTGCCGTTAGGGGAGTCCGGTGGTTTTGAAGGAGATGTACTGCTGTCGGCTTTAAAAGTAAACCCCACCTATCCTGTCTACAATGAAGACGGAAGTTTTTACCAAAAGAGCAAGGATGTGCGTAATCCGGTAGCCATGATCAACCTTACGGATGACAAAACGGAAACGGATCGCGTGCTTGCCAACATTACCGGGACATTGGACCTCTGGAAAGACTTGAAATACAAGATGAACGTAGCTTTCGATGAAATGAAGGCATCACGTAAAGTAACCCAGGATGCCGGCCTAATTTATCTGACCGATAAAGGTACAGTGGATATTAATAATGTAGAGGGAAAAAGTTTCCTGATAGAGAACTATCTGACTTATAATTTTAATATCGGAACCAAACACCGTTTCAACCTGTTGGCCGGACATTCTTACCAAAAGTTCCGTAACTATCGTTATGGCTTCTCTGAGAATGGTTTCGAGATAGATGGCATAGACTATATTTATGATTTAGCCTTTGGCAAGAACAAGCAGATAGAAGGTAACTCCAATATTACAGTCAATGAGCTCCAGTCATTCTTCGGGCGTATCAACTACAACCTGATGGACAAGTATCTGCTTACTGTGAACTTTCGTACCGACGGTTCCACCAAGTTCGGCGACAACAATAAATACGGTTTCTTCCCGTCAGCTGCATTGGCGTGGCGCATGAGTGAAGAGAAGTTCATTAAGAGACTGAATTTCTTTGACAACTTAAAATTACGCTTCAGTTGGGGTGTTACCGGCAACCAGGAAATACCGAATAAAATTTCAAGAATCTTGTTGGGAACAGGCAACAGCGAAGGTGCCATTTTGGATGGAGGGACGTTGGTGGTGCCTGGAGTGACTTTAAAGCGTACTCCTAATCCCGATTTAAAGTGGGAACGTTCAGAACAATTGAATCTTGGCATTGATTTCTCCATTTTCAACAATCGGTTGAACGGTACGGTTGATTACTTCTCAAAGAGAACACGTGATGTCTTACTGGAAGTATACTCTATTTCTCCGGCACCTACCACCAAAGTATGGAGCAATGTGCCCGATATGAAGATTCTTAATACGGGATGGGAAATTGGGCTGAACGGAATCCTGATTGACAATAAAGACTGGCATTGGAGCATAGGCGCCAATTTCTCAAAGATAGAAAATGAAGTAAAGGATTTGCCCATGTCTTATCTGCCTACCGGTAAGCCCAGTGGACCTGGTATTGATGGTTTTACTTCGCAGGTCATTAAGAGTGGTTATCCTATCGGCACGTTTTGGGGATATAACTTTCTTGGTTTCGATGAAAATGGAAAGAGCAAGTATGAAGTGGATGAGAATGGCAAAAAAATAGAAAAGTGCATTGGCAATGCCCAACCGGATTTTTCCATTAATTTCAATACAAGTCTTTCGTATAGGAATCTTGACCTGAGCTTGTTCTTTAATGGAGTGGTGGGCAATGACATCTACAACAATCTGGCTAATGTGATGGATAATCTCAGCTTGTTTTCCAAAGGTTTCAACACAACGGTGAATGCCACCAAATCGCCTGAGGCATTTGACAATGTACTTGACTATTCCAGCCGTTATATCGAAGACGGATCATATCTTCGTCTGAGCAGTGCAACATTAGGATATAATGTTCCCTTAAAGTCAAATAAATGGGTCAGCAATGTCCGTTTGACACTGACCGGGAACAACTTGTTTGTCCTGACCGGATATAGCGGTTATGATCCGGAAGTAAATGCCGGACGCAGCACAGACGGAGTGCCTTCACTCGGCATCGGTTGGACCAGTTATCCTATGGCACGCAGCTTCAGTTTTGGTGTAGCCATTGATTTTTAATTTTTAATTGATTACTACAATGAAAAGAATATCAGTTATAACTTGTATACTGCTCATCGGCTTCATGATGGCAGGATGCACGGACCTCAAAGAAGAAATTTTGAATGAGAAAGACAGTTCGGATATTATCTCCGACTCCAAGAATGCGCCCATGCTGGTTGCTCCGGCCTATGCTTACCTACGCGACTTACAGAGTCGCAGCGGCGTATGGCTGGTATTGGAAAGCGTAACCGATGAAATGCTGTTTCCCACCCGTGGGACGGACTGGAACAATGCCAACTACCGCACTTTGTTCACACACGAATATGACAGTAAAAATACCTATATTAAAAATGCCTGGAACAGTTTTATGATAGGTATCACCAAATGCAACACTGCCTTGCAATACCTGAGCAAACTGCAGCAGACGGAAGAAGTAAAGGGATATATGAACGAGGCTCGTTTCATCCGTGCGCTTTGCATGTATCATCTGATGGATTGTTTTGGCAAATTCCCCATACGTGAATATGCAGAAATTGACTATTCCAAGAAACCGGTCATTCTGGAACGTCCACAAGCCATTGAGCGCATTGAGAATGAATTGTTGGAAATCATTCCTCTACTGAAGGAAAAGGGTGAGGTTCCATATGGGCGTATCACTCGCGCGGCTGCTCAAATGCTGTTGGCAAAACTTTATCTGAACAATCAAGTATATACAGGAACAGCTCCTGACTTTACTGACGGAATCGGTAAATGGACAGAGACAATTGCACTGTGTGACGAAATCATCGGTTCCGGCAAATATAAGTTGGCCGATGACTTTTGGAAACTTTACATGGCTTTCAATGAAAGCTATTGCGACCAGACGGAAACAATCTTACCTATTATCTATAATATGACCGCAGGTTTGAAAGGTATTGACTGGCTGAATATCACTTTGCATTACAATCAGACATTCGGGACTTTCAAAGGAATGTGGAACGGATGTTGTACGACTCCCGATTTCCTGAATACTTGGGACACAACGGACTCCCGATATCAAGACAGTCGTCTGAAAAAACAGATAGGATTCAATTTGGGAATTTTGATAGGGCAGCAATATGGTTTGAACGGGGAGAAACTGAAAGACCGTACCGGTGCGGATTTGGTATATACACCGGAGTTCAGTGTACAGAACTCATCAGAAGCGCAGGGAGCACGTGTCGTAAAGTATGCACCGGATCCGAATTCGACTTATGGCAACAAAAGTGAGAACGATTTCCAGTATTATCGTCTTGCCGACGTTTACTTGATGCGTGCCGAGGCCAAAATGCGCAGTAACGATGCCAAAGGCGCCTTGTCTGACATCAATGCGGTTCGCAGGAAACGCAGTGTCCGACCTTATACTTTAGATGAACTGACATTAGAGAAAATTTACAATGAGCGTGGTTATGAGTTCTATTGGGATGGTCCTTCACGCCGCAACGATATGATACGATTTAATAAATATTGTCAGGCACGCTATGAGAAACCGGCTTCTGAGACCTATAAGATTTTGTTGCCTATCCCGCTGAGCGCCATGGAAGCCAATCCCGAACTGACGCAGAATAGTGATAAGTACGAATAATTGTCCACAAGGCTATAGCCCCCTCCTAAGGCTCTGTCGTAGTAAAGGCAGAGCCTTTGTGTCAAAATTCCAAAGTTTTTATGAAAAGATTATATATTGGCTGTTTACTCAGCCTATTGTTTGCCTGCTCATCGCATGCCGGGCAAAAGGAGTTCCCATTGCCCCGTTGGATTGAAGAAGCGATATTCTATCAAATCTATCCTCAAAGTTTTCAGGACACGAACGGAGATGGTATCGGAGACATACAAGGCATCATCAGCCGTTTGGACTATATACACTCATTGGGATGCAATACCATTTGGTTGAATCCATGTTTCCATTCGGCATTTATGGATGCCGGCTATGATGTGATTGATTTTTATCGTGTGGCTCCCCGTTACGGCACGAACGATGACTTGCGCAGGCTCTTTGATGAAGCACACCAACGCGGTATGAGAGTGGTGCTCGACTTGGTTGCGGGGCATTCGTCCGACCAGTCTCCCTGGTTCAAATATTCTCAAAAACGAGAGCGGAACGCCTATACCGACCGCTATATTTGGACAAATGACTCCACGGTATGTCCTGACAGATTCGTTAAGGGAGACTTTAAACGCAACGGAAGTTATCGCAAGAATTACTTTGAGTGCCAGCCTGCCCTGAACTATGGATATGGCAACCCTGATCCTAATAATCCATGGGAGCAACCGGTGAGTGCCCCCGGACCTACTGCCACTCGTTTGGAACTGATCCACATCATGGACTACTGGATGCAGATGGGATGTGACGGTTTCCGTGTGGACATGGCAGGCTCGTTGGTGAAAAACGATCCGGATTTGTCCGGAACTACCGCTTTATGGCATAGTATCCGCACTCATTTCCAAGAGTTATATCCCGAAGGCATACTGTTGGCCGAATGGAGCAATCCTCAAAAAGCATTAAAAGTGGGATTTATGATGGACTTTATCATCCATTTCGGCAGAACTGGATATAGAGAACTGATGTTCAATGAAGCAGGCACCTATCGCAGAGACACCTGCTATTTTGATGTCCGCGGAGTGGGAAATCCGGAATTATACATTCACAATCTGTACAAATGCTTAAAGGTGGCAGACAATTGTGGGCATGTATGTATTCCGACCGGCAACCATGATTTCCAGCGTATTCGTTGCGGGCGTCGTGATACAGAAGAACAAGTGCGTACAGCCATTACATTCTTCCTGACCCAGCCCGGAGTACCTTGTATCTATTACGGCGATGAAATAGGCATGCGTTTCATAGAAAATCTTCCCAATAAGGAAGGCAGTATGCTGTCCAGTGGAAACCGGGCAGGCTCCCGCACTCCCATGCAATGGGACGCTACACCTGGAGCGGGATTCTCTACAGCTTCTCCCGACAAATTCTATCTGCCTTTGGATTCTTTTACCAATCGTCCGAACGTGGCAGCCCAAGAATGCGACTCTACTTCCCAGCTTCACTTTGTACGCCGTCTGTTGAAGCTGAGACAGGAATATCCGGCACTGGCTTGTCGTGGTGACATTGAATTTTTCCAAGAAGGGGAAAATGCTTATCCGATGGTGTATGAGCGCAGGAATGGTGACCAACGCATTTTGGTATGCATCAATCCCTCAGGACGGGAAGTTAGGACTGTCCGTAAGTATACCGGTAGCTTTAAAACAGTTACTCCTATACTTACGGAAGGAAAACCACAGGGATTAAGGGCATATAAAGGGCATCTACATTTAGATGTGCCTGAACTTTCAATAGGAATTTATCAAATAGACTAATATGATGAGAACAAATATTTTACTTGTTATTTTGTGCTTGTCCTCCTCTTTGTGGGGACAGGATCCGTGGAAAATTATTGCTACCGATATTCGACCGGATCATTATTATGGAGTGACTGTAGGCAATGGAATGTTGGGGATTGTCTCATCGGCATATCCATTCCGCACGGATAATGTGGTATTGGCGGGAAGTTACGATAAATATGGACGTGGACGCGTCAGTAATTTCCTTAACGGATTCAATATGCTGAATACTTCGGTTTCCATAGACGGAAAGACCGTCAACTGCAGCAACATATCCGGTTTTACGCAAACGCTGGACATGAAAAATGCCATGCACACCTCACATTTCTCTTTTGGAGAGAAAGCAGATGTCACCTACTCTTACTTGGCATTGAGGCAATTGCCTTATTGTGCCTTATTGGTAGTGGATGTAAATCCAAAGAGTGATTTGACTCTCTCTGCCGTCAACATACAAGAAATTCCAGACGCTTTTCGGGATGGACAAATGTATTACAATGAAATCAACCGCCGACATGCGTCCGTTAAACTGTTGACCACTCAGGCAAAGAGCCCCACAGGACATTTAACAGTCTGTGCTTCTTCCGCTTTTCTTTTCCCTGAAAAGGTGGGTGAAGAACCTCGTGTCATTCATAACACACCGAACAGCAACAGTCACCAAATGCGTTTCTCTAAAAAATTACAGAAAGGGGAAAAATATCGTTTCTGCATTGTCGGATCTACACTAACTTCAGCTCATCATCCCGACCCGACAAATGAAGTGGAACGGCTTACTGTATTTGCACATCTCGAAGGTTGCGACCGCCTGCTGGCACGCCATTTGTCTCAATGGGACGAATTGTGGGAAAGTGATATTTTGGTGGAAGGAGACGCTCAAGCGCAGCAGGACATCCACAGCATGATTTATCACCTTTATTCATTTGTCCGTGAAGGTTCAGCACTTTCCATATCACCGATGGGACTTTCCGGATCGGGATATAACGGACACATCTTTTGGGATGCCGACACATGGATATTCCCCACCCTGCTGATGCTGAAACCCCAGTTGGCAAAATCCATGATTGAATATCGGTTTAATCGCCTGCAAGCAGCCCGGAAAAATGCCTTTGAGCACGGCTTTCGTGGAGCCATGTTCCCTTGGGAAAGCGCTGACAGTGGTTTTGAGGAAACTCCAGTATGGGCACTTGCCGGAACTTTTGAGCATCACATCACAGGGTGCGTAGCATTGGCTGCATGGAATTATTATCGAGTCACTCAAGACAAAGACTGGCTGAAAAAAAAAGGATTTCCAATCCTGAAAGCAACAGCTGAATTTTGGTTGAGCAGGGTCGAGAAAGGGAATGACGGCACATATCATATACGGAATGTGGTAGCTGCCGATGAATGGGCAGAGAATGTGGATGACAATGCCTATACGAACGGTGTGGCAAAATTGAATCTCAAAGCCGCTTCCAAAGCAGCCAAACTATTGGGAGAACCGATAGTACCGGAATGGAACAAAGTGAGCGAAGGACTGGTTATTCTCTCGTTTCCCGATGGAGTGACGCGTGAGCATGCCCAGTATGACGGTGAAAATATCAAGCAGGCAGATGTAACTCTTTTGGCTTATCCGTTGAAATTGATTACAAATTCCACGCGGATAGAGAAAGATTTAGCCTATTATGAGACAAGAGTACCGGAAAAAAACACCCCAGCCATGACGCAGGCTATCTTCTCTTTGCTATACTCGCGCTTGGGCAATGCCGAGAAGGCGACTCATTTTTTCAAAGACGCCTATCTTCCTAATTTAAATCCACCCTTCAGGGTGATTGCCGAAACGAAAGGAGGAACCAATCCTTATTTCATAACGGGAGCAGGTGGTGTGTTACAGGCTGTGATGATGGGGTTCGGAGGACTGGACATAACGGACAATGGCATTGTACAAGAGAAAACCGGGGTACTTCCCACACATTGGAAAACACTTACTCTGAAAGGTATTGGAACAAAAGGAAAGACATACTTGCGGAAGAGGTAAGCTGCATGCACTGACGCAATTTAGTCATGGCACGATGAATGAGATTTCTCGTTGATTGATAATTCATACCCAATAGGGCAGGGAGTTCATTCAACGGGATTTCTTGTATATAATATAAATAAATGGCTTCCCGTTGGCGGGCAGAGAGCGTTTCCAGAGCTTTGGCCAGTTGCTGTTCCATCTCTTCATCATAGCAAGAGGCCTCTTCTTCAAATGCATTCCGAGAAATCAGTTCAATCTCAAAACGAACCTCATCCATTTCTTCTAAACACAGAATGGAATGAGCCTGAGATAAATTCAATAATGTCCGTTTCAGAGCGATAAAAAGATATCCTTTTACAGATACAGTTTCTCTCAGATTTTGTCTGTTATTATAGAGCTTGACAAACACATCCTGAATAGCATCTTTGACCAATTCTGCATCAGGGGTCATTTTCCGACCATAAGCATACATGGCATCGGCATACTTTTCAAACAGGTACGCAAAAGCATTCTTATCGGAAGATAAAAATGCATGCCAAAGTTCTTGTTCTGTTTGGAATGTTTTTTGTCCGATATTCATAAAGTTAGATATTATCTAGCAAATGTACATGATATTTTTGAATTATTCAAGTCGCTGGTATAAGTTTGCATGAACAAACTTCATCTATGATTTTCCTATCTATAGAGCAGAAAAGTTTCCCCTTGCTCTTTCGATATGCAAAAGTTAATTATGAAACGGCAGCGATAGTTCTATTGAGCTTTATGAAGATGAGGTAGATTTATTTTGATATGTATTCAGTATTATTCAAAAATGACACAAGTGGTTTGTCGCCAATAAAACTGGACCGATGATAGACTTCATGTAAAAGAAACGATAAGTGGGAATGTCCTTCGGCCACGGTAAATATAAAGCTGTGATATATGAATCATAAGATATATAATACATGGTGGCCTAAAAAGAGGAGATGTTATCCTACAGATTTACTTTCCATTATTTCGATTAATAGAAAGTGCAGAATAGGAAAAATGAAGAGGCAAGCTATAAACTCATCTCTTCCATTATCCTGTCTATCTTCCGCATATCACATCATACGCGGAGCAGCCTTTCGTATAATCATCTACCCCAGGCTCAAACTCCTTCCACCATTCCCAGACATGCAGATTATAACCTTTCCATTGCAGCGTCTCTATCTCTGCCTTCCACTCATAAGACCATTGATTGTTAAGACGTGGACAGACCAGGATGCGTAGATGTCTTGGAATACCTGCCATCAATTCCTCCGACAACACCTTTCCGCCCGTTGAGAACCATTGAAAACCGGGAAAAAGCCTTGTCATCCCTTCAGCCACGCCATCATCATTCACAATCACAATCCTCATGTCCGGGCGGTATTCCATTGTCGGATTTGGAAGATGATAAAATGAAGGGATATTTTTTACCTTGGAGAATAACACCCTCAACCTTTCATCTGCCCCTTCCCTTCTCAGCGTCTTACTCCCGAACCTTTTATTCCTGTATGCATTGCCGACCGTATACCTGATCTCACCGGGCGTAAAATCGGAGGAGGCGTAAGGGAGAAGGATGTCAAGTGCCTCGTCTCTCCCGATACCGTATTCACAGAGATTGCAGGCCGTATCATAGACATACCCGTTACGGTTGCCTCTCCTGAATCCCCCTTCCGTCCATGAGAGTATGATCCTGAGCCTCTCGTCCATATCGGTTATCGGGGCTGTGTAGTTGGCTGTATCCGGATTTATGGCCATCTCCTCTTTTACCTCAACCGGTTTGTCCCATACAAGTGCTCCAGGGTTGAGATGGAGGTCAGGATCGTAGGTGACGTTCGTATATCTTGCCACATCCTGGGCTCTTCTATCCTCATCCACGCCAAAATCCTCCGCAATGGCCCTGTAGTATAGTTTATGGCTTTCAGCGTCAAGACTGTCCGGAACCTTGATCAGCACCTTGAGCCCTTTTCCGGATATTGAGAGGAAGACCGAGTATACATAAGGGTTCTTCATCAGCCGTTCCTTCTCTGAAAACACGTCCCCGTCCAGATGGTCTATGTCGATGGCCATGATACCGCTATGCCTTATCAGCCTGTCTTTCCCGCGTCTCTCGAATATGCCTGAGAATGAAAATCCGGGAGCGTCGAATTTAGCCCGGTCCATTTCCTCCCCGGTCCTGGCGTTCCTGACCTTGTCCGCATATTCCCTGTATTCACCCTCCTGAATCTGACGGAGGGCATAATCCACACTCATCCTTTTTGCCGGAAGTGTGTTGCTCTTGCTTGTATAAAAATCTATATCGTTCATTGTTGTTTGTTTTTAAGTTGTTGATGTGTGGAGGCGTTCGCTGTTTGGGAAGCGAACACCCCACTATGTCAGATTATCGGTTTATATGTTAGATATTTAAAGTGTCCAACAACTGTCCACGGTGTCCATCACTGATCACCACTGTCCACAATATAAAAGATGGACACTTGTATCTTTTCTTTCTTGGGTCATTCATCCTTATATTCTGTTCTGTCAGGTATTATAATATTGGATACCATATGAATCTGACAAAAGAATGACCCAAAAGAAAGAAAAAACTCATTTCTCTCTCTCTTTCTTTGGGTTATTTCCTTGTAATATTCCATTATTAGTCATTATACATAGGATACCATATGAATTGGATAAAGGAATAACCCAAAAGAAGAAAAAATGGATAGTGGTGTCCATTTATTTTTATAGTGGACGGTAATGGACACCGTGGACAGTAGTGGACATTGATGGATATTATGGATGACCGGCTAAATCATTGGTGTCCATTTATTTTTATATTGGACAGTGGTAATCAGTGATGGACACCCGTATTCAATCAGGCCTAGGGTAAGACAAAAATCATTCAACCAGCCTCAGGCTTATAGTACAATGCCCCGACAGAGAAGAGTAAAGGCAGAGTTCTTTCAGGGATTTCATGGGTGAAGGGTTGGCCCTCAAAAGCCAATCCCTTCACTTCCACTACTCCCCATCCTCAATATCCATCTCCTTCAGCCTTTTCCCTACAGTGGTGGGTGAGAGGTTCAGTTCCCCGGCTATCTTTCTGTTCGACATACCCTGCCCGTGCAATTTCCTGATCTGTTCGAGCTGCATATTGTCTGCATCCTTCAAAAGGTCACACTCCCTGGCTGTCTGGATAGGAATTTGGGTGTCCATTCCGGTCTGGTGAAGCTGTGCGGACTGTATGAAACGGAGCATGGTGGGGTCGAGCGTCTTGTCAATCACATAAGGTATCACATGGTTCCCCTCCCATACTATCCTGCCGTTCCTGCTCTTGAGCTGCTTCACGTATCTGCCCGTCGAGGGATTGCTGCTGTCAGTACCTATGGCGAAGACCGACTGAACGAAGTTGGTGAGCATGCTGGAGCCCAGGCAGTGGTTGATGTCAAGGGGTGTGAACGGCTGGATCTTCGGGGTATGGTTGACTACAAGGATAGAGTAGCCCTCCTTCGCCCAGTTACAGAACTCCTGGCAGATCGGTTTCACATCCTCGGCCTTCATCCCCCCGTTGTTGACAAGAAAGGTGAGGTTGTCAAGAATCAACACCCTCGCGTTCACCTTTGCCATCATCTTCCTTATCAACGGCAGGAACCTGCCCGAATCATAGAGGCCGTCTCCGACCATGCTTAAATCCGGGCGGTGGAGATTATCGGGCCAAATATGCAGTTCACCGTCCCTTGAGGTATATCTCTCCTGGAACTGCTTCATGGAGAGTTCAAGGTCGAGATACAATACGGTTCTCCCCAGTTGCCCACTTATATGCTCCGCTATCTGGACCGCATAAAGGCTCTTGCCCGTATTTGTCCGCCCGAAAAGGATGGCGAACTCGTTCTCGAACCACAGGGCGTTTCCGTTCCCGTCACCTCCCCATAATATCTCCGGTACGGGTTTCCGTTGTTCCTTCATCATCATGCTGTTCAGGGATTGTCCCATTATAAAGTCAAGTCCGTCCGCTCCGTCTGCCTGTTGTGTATTCCTGGGTGTGGATACGGGTGTTGCAGGCGCCGTGTATCCATCCTCCCTCTCCGTATACCATTCCTTCCCGCTGCCGAAAAGGTTGAATTCCGGCACTTCTATGGGTGGCACGACAAGAGGTATGTACGGCAACGGGCTTTCCGCATCATTCCAGCATTTCTCAAGACTGGCATTGATGGAAGCGATAGTTTTTTCATCTGGTTCTAATTTTTCAGTCATCATTTTATCACAGTTTTTAGTTGTACATTGATTTAATCCACACGTATAAGAATCTCCAGTTTTCAGACCGCCATTCTGATACCAATGAAGAAAGGATGACAAAACCGGCCACTGTCCCGCCATCCCTCCATGACTGAAAACTGAAAATAACTTGTACACAGATTAGGGCATGACTGGAAATGGCGCGCGTTTTTCATGTCCGGTGCGCTATATATAATAAGGTATAATTGCCCAACGTCCAGCATCCTTCCAAAGCCTTATTATCGAAGAGACAATGCTCACAATGAAGGGCGCCGAAAAAATACCTGAATATAAATTGCCATAGCCAAGAAAAGGCAAAGGAAATGACCAGGGGGGATGGACGGCGCTCTTCTATTTTTTCTTCTTCCCTTCTAAATCGCGTTTTTGCCATCCTAACCAGCTCAATGCCTAATAACTGAAACATAAATAACATAAAGCAATATGTTTGAAAATCTAATCAATAAAATATTGGGAGTTGAGCGGGAGCCTATGCCCAATCGTCAGGAAACTGTTACCGCACCTGATGTCACCGAAAAAGCGGTATCATTCGAACCTATCCCTGAAAAATACCAAAGAGACATTGAAGCGCTCCGGAATAAATATGGAGACGCTTTCAAAACCGGTCTCTGCATCAATCTAACCCTACAAGAGGCTTTATCAATCATGCCGAGGGTAAGAAGGAGACGTCTTGATTCATACAGAGGGTTGCAATCCTATTTGATGAAAGAATGGGATATAACACTAACCATTAAATCACAAAAAACTAAATCCAAATCATTATGAAAAACTATTTTATAGCAAACGGTGAGATTTTAGACACTTCTATGAGTATTGAAGAAATGGAATCACGGGTACAGGAATCATTAGACGAGAACACTTCCGGAATGGCGCAATTCAGAATAAAGGAAATCAGCGAGAAGGAGGTCAGGATGTTCTTTGTCAGGGACTTCGACTATAATCCCGACAAACCTATCATTTTTGACGCTGACATGGCCTTGATAACCGGAGTGGGAATAGGAGCCTTCCAACTTCAGACTGTAGGAGGATACCCAATGATACATCCGCTAAAATTTGCCGGGAAGAACTTCTATACCGACATCACAAGCTTTATCAGGTTCTATAAATTCCAGCTGTTTGAAGAGACGGGGCAGACAGTGGAGCATATCGGAATCAGATGCTATTCGGATCGTATCTTAATGCAGATAATCTTTTAATTCTTATGAATGTATTGGTAGCATGTGAAGAGAGTCAGGCCGTTTGTCTGGCTTTCAGGAAACTAGGCCATAATGCTTTCAGTTGCGACCTTCAGGAATGTAGCGGTGGACATCCCGAATATCATTTTAAAGGGGATATGTTTGACGTGATAGCAAACCGTGGGGGAACTTTAGAGAATGGCACTAAACACTTTCTTGACGGTAACTGGGAGCTGGTCATAGCCCACCCTCCCTGTACATTCTTGGCTGTCTCGGGTGCAAAGTGGTATTATCACCCCGACGATAAGAACCTTCCAACAGAACAGAGAAGACCCCATCCGAAGTTCCCCGACAGAGCCAGAGACCGTGAGGAAGCTATCAGTTTTTTCATGGATGTTTCAAGGGTTGGAGTAGATAAATTAGCCATCGAGAATCCAGTCGGTATAATGAGTAGCCGGTGGAGAAGGCCTGATCAGATAATAGAGCCTTGGATGTTCGGCCATGAAGCAAGTAAGAAAACTTGTTTATGGTTGAATAATTTGCCTCTCTTGGTACCGACAAATATAGTGGGGAAAGGTGAGGTGCTGACATTCAAGAACGGGAACCGGATGCAGAAATGGACCTCGGACATATTCTTCTCGGGCGTGTCGGCTGAGGAGAGGAGAAAACTGAGGAGCAAGACCTTCCCCGGGATAGCGGATGCGATGGCTGATCAATGGGGAGGAAAGATTATAGCAGCGTAGAGAATAACAACAAACACAAAGAATTAACTATGAAAGCAATATATACCACTATCGGAGCATCCAACCACTCCGATACAATAAGAGAGGAACATGATTTTTATGCTACATACCCCGAAGCCATAGACAGATTATTCGAGGTGGAGAAGTTTCCTGATACTATATGGGAACCTGCCTGTGGAATGGGGCACCTGTCTGAAAGGATGATAGAATTAGGCAAGGAGGTTTATTCCACTGACCTGATAAACCGGGGTTATGGTACCGGTGGCGTTGATTTCCTGAAAGCCACTGGAAACCCTTATGGAGCTGTCATTACCAACCCTCCTTATAAGATAGCCCTGGAATTTATAGAGAAAGCCCTGGATATATCGGATGAAGGGACCAAAGTAGCCATGTTCCTGAAGCTGACATTCCTGGAGGGAAAAAGACGTAAACCGTTCTTTCAGACCAATCCACCACGAAAAATCCATGTCTTTTCTTCCCGTGCCGTTGTTGCCAAAGGTGGGGATTTTACAGCAGCTCAGGCAAACGGGAATGCTATCGCTTATGCCTGGTTTGTTTGGGAAAAAGGTTATAAGGGAGATACTGTAGTGGATTGGATCAACTGAAATACAGCGTAGGGAAACGATACATTCCGGAACTGGCAATATGACAGAATGTTGTGCTCTCGCCGGATAATATAAATTTATTAATTCATTAAATAACAGAATTTTATGAAAAAGAAAAGTACAAACAGTACCCAACAATTGGGTAAGAAAATATTTATAGCAGGTAAAATATATGACCTGCAGACAATGGACAAGGATGAGGTCGAGGCGTCAGTGCAGGAGTATCTGGACAGTGCAATCGGTAAGGACAGAGTCAGGTTCGAGCTGTATACAATCGGAAATATGACCGCCATGTCCTTTCACCGGGGATTTGATTACAGCCTTTACAATGCTGATCCTATGAAGGATATCATGGACGCGGACGCTTTCATGATGACCGCCCACGAATATGACGGTTTTGAGATGCCCCGGCCTTTTCCGACACTTCCCGTTCCAGGATTCGGCTATCCCTACCGGATAGGACAGACTGATTTTCTGGACGCATACCGGAAGAGTGCCAAGGTTCTCGGGGCAAGTAGGATTAAGAACGCTTCCCTGGAGATAAAGCCGCAATCCATCGTGTTGAGGGTGCAGGTTGGATAGGGAGTGAAGAGGCATAAACGGAGAAAATATTCCAGATTGGTCCGAGTCGGTTTACAGTGTCGGGAAGTCGGCAGAACAGAGCTTGGAATGATTTCCCGCAACCTTTACCATCAGCCTGAAATGAATAGAGGATGTGGGGGACTTTGATTAATGTAGAAGTCGTAGTACAGAGAATGTATTACGATTTCTTTTTTGTTGCAGTAATCATTATGATGCGGCAGAGGATGCGGCGGTCATATACTCACTGATGGGATGCTGCAAGGCTGCCGGAGTGGATTTCAAAAAGTGGACGCTTCACTCCCTCAACCACATATATGAATACGGCAATGACTACCACAAGAGATTTTGTCCAATTACTACTTCATAAGCTGAAAAAATTGACTATCTTTAAAAATATAGAGGAAAATATCGGAATATCGTTGAAAATCTACAAGAATTAGCCGGGAAATCGGGACTTTTTGCAAAAATGATAAGGAAATTATCATTTTTTTGCTGGATAACCGACTATAGATGCCTCAGACGGAATCAGGTAAATATCTACAATCAGATTTTATGATTTATCTTTTGGGGCTTTGATATATAAACCTATCGTTGATAGGCTTCATTTTTCGATAGGAATGCAGTAGGATGAAGAATATATACCTTCATCTAAAAATACCTGATGTTATGATCCATTTTATCACCTCTCTACCAGTTTGTTTATAGATTGAAAGACTGTTCAACTAAATATATAGGAAATTCTGAAGGGAGAATATATGGTGAAAAACGATTCAAAAATTATATGGTACATTGTCTCTTAAAAAAAAACTATAACGAATTAGCTGAAAAAAATTGCATAATTGAAATATAATATTTATATTTACGCCGTGATAACGCAATGAATATTACAAATTCAAAAATAAAACTATCTATATCGGTCAATACTTTGGTGAAATTTTACGAAACCTTTAAATTGAGCACTAAAATCAGCTAAGGCTGGTTCAAAAATACTAAGGAGAACATTGAAATATTGTCAAAAACGAATAGTTAAGCATTAAGAATTGTTCTTGAAAAAAGAGGCTAAATTGCTGATGACGAACTATAGTACAGTCCGTTGTTTTTAGTAAATTAGAAGTTTATCAATTCTTCTGATTATGGTTAAAGAAACACTTTTTGTGCAATCTCAATATGAGACCATAGTCCCCTCAAAACAGTTGTGAATAAACGCAAACTTTTATGCAAAGCCTTGTTATATTAGGTCACATCAATTTCCCTCAATAGGGTAGATATGGATGCTTTTCAGAACAGATATACCGTACTTTTTTAAGAAATAAACATTCAATTGATTCGCGTTCAACGATTCAATGTACGGAATACGAGATTAATAAAAAACTTATGGATTGAAGGTGTATGTGAAAACTCTCAAGCGGTACGTAACTTTATTTATCTGGTATTTGATGGACGGTGGATCGGACAAGTGCAACTGTATTTCTCTACGACGATTCACTGGATATATGTGAAGTTCAGGATTACTACAGAACTAGGCCCTAATTGGAATTTTGCTTTAGTAATATGTAGGGGGCAGCAACTGTTAGTTAATTGACTTTAGAAAGCTGTTTTTTCATTTTAACGCATCACTCACAACTGTTAACTTGATCAAAGCGGTATGCAAGAGGCTGGAAATGCCATTCTTCATGCAAGTCAATCATACACGATGCTTATATGCTTAAACGATTTAATTGTGTATCCGGTATCAGGCCAGCTCCACAAGTTATTGACAAATTCTCAAAGGACTCATTTTATTTACTGCCAAAGCCGATTAGGTTTGGCTAATTTTTAATGAATTATTGATTGATATGTCGTCACTAAAAAAAATATCGCTGAAGGATATTGCTGAAGCTGCAGGCGT
>ERZ791926.339-NODE-339-length-44193-cov-4.872808_pt1 | contig 44193 bp, 37 predicted proteins | sample MGYA00510131_ERZ791926 | MGnify/ENA primary metagenome ERZ791926 (study PRJEB30046, sample SAMN00792052) | human gut metagenome | study: EMG produced TPA metagenomics assembly of the A metagenome-wide association study of gut microbiota in type 2...
TGTTACCTCCACATTCTTTTTTATTTTGAATGTCCGCAAAATCCGTCCTACATCCGAGGGTCGCCAAGGACAGTCTAAATCGTGCGACGCATATAAAAGCTTCTGAACATTCGTACCTGTTCCGAGTTTTTGAGTAGAGCCGAGCAGTACACGGACATCTCCTTTCATAACCTTTGCAAATAATTCCTTTTTACGCACCTCTGTATCTGCATCGTGAATAAAGGCTATTTCGTTTTCGGGAATACCTTTGTCAATCAGCTTACTGCGAATATCATCATATACATTAAACGTACCGTCTTTTTTTGGAGTTGAGCTATCGCAAAATACAAGCTGCGTACCTTTGAAATCTGAGGTCTTTTGCCATATATCAAATACATTATTTGCACAAGTGCTTACCTTTGTACCGTCCTTATCGGGGAGCATATCATTCATCAAGCGTTGGTCAAGCGCAAGCTTGCGTCCGTCATTCGTAATTTTGAGCATATTATCAATAGTAGGGTCAACACCGCCTTTGCGTACGTTTTCAGCGCGTTCTCCGAGTTCGGCTACCATTTGCTTTTGCATTTCGGTAGGCTCAACAGATATATTGTGGTATTCTGCTTCAGGTACAGGTAGGTTAAGCATATCAGCAGTTTGAATATCCGCAACCTCACGAAACATATTCATCAGTTCGGGTATGTTATAGAATTTTGCAAAACGTGTTTTCGCTCTATATCCCGTACCTTCCGGAGCGAGTTCAATCGCGGTTACGGTTTCTCCGTAAGTGGACGCCCACGCGTCAAAATGTTGTAAATCGTGTTCTGCAAGCATATCATACTGCAAATATCTCTGCATTGTATAAAGTTCTACCATAGAATTTGAGATAGGCGTACCTGTTGCGAAAATAACACCTTTATTGCCTGTGATTTCGTCAAGGTATCGGCATTTCATAAACATATCACTTGACTTCTGCGCGTCCGTCTGCGCTATACCGCCGACGTTACGCATTTTTGTTACAAGAAATAAATTCTTGTAGCTGTGCGCTTCATCAACAAATAAACGGTCAACTCCCAATTCCTCAAAGGTAATAACATCATCTTTGCGGTTTTGGTTATTGAGTTTTTTTATCTTTGCCTGAATACTGCGCTTTGTGCGTTCCATCTGCTTGATGGTAAAGCGTTCCGCGTTGTTTTCTTTCGCTTCGGCTATACCCTCCATAATCTCCTGTAATTGACGGCTAAGTATCTGATGTTGCCTTAATGCAGACATAGGTATTTTTTCAAACTGCGAATGACCCATAATAATAGCATCATAATCACCTGTCGCTATACGCCCACAAAACTTTTTACGGTTTTTCATTTCAAAGTCTTTCTTTGTAGTAACAAGAATATTTGCTGCGGGGTATAACTGTAAAAATGCGCTTGCCCACTGCTCCGTCAAGGAATTAGGCACAACAAATAACGGCTTATTACAAAGCCCCAAGCGTTTACTTTCCATCGCTGCCGCGACCATCGCCCAAGTTTTGCCTGCGCCTACAACGTGGGCGAGTAAAGAATTACCGCCGTACATAATACGCGCAACTGCATCTATTTGATGTTTTCGCAAGTGTTCTTCGGGGTTCATACCTGAAAATGTGATATGGCTTCCGTCATATTCGCGGGTACGGATATTATTAAGCTTCTCGTTATACATCTTAACAAGCGTTTCTCTGCGCTGCGGGTCTTTCCATATCCAATTATCAAACGCGGCTTTTATAGCTTCCTGCTTCTGCTGTGCTATGGTAGTTTCCTTATGATTTAATACAGGTACACGGTTTCCGTTTTCATTTTCCTTGTAATCAAAAATACGGACATCTCTAAGATTTAGAGTGTCCTCAATGATTTTCAGGGCATTTGCGCGGTGTGTGCCGTATGTATTATTTATCTTTACATTACCTTTATCGCTGCTTTTTCCTGATACATTCCAATTACCTGTCAGTTTTGAATAATAAATATCAATTTCCCGTCTTGCACTCAATGACGGATTTAACAATTCAAAAGTAAATTGTTTTATATATTCAACAGGTATCCAAGTAGTACCGAGCCGCACGGTGATTTCGCTTGCGGTTAGGTCTTTCGGCTGTACGGCGGTCAAGGCTTCGACATTTACTGTATAAGCGTCAGGATTGATTTCTGCATTTCGCTGTGCAACCTCTAACTTTTTTCGGACATTGCCTGATAAGTATTCGTCGGCGGGTAAATATTTATTGCGTCCGTCATTTTCGCTTATGTATTCGGGGTTTAAGAATATAACGCCCTTTAAGTCCTCAAACAATTCCTGTTCGGTTTTACCTGTGAGAGAGGACATAAATTCCATATCAACCTTTGCCTTTTCGCCAATCGACACGGCTAATGCTTCGCTTGCGGTATTAACGCTTGTTATTTCCTTTTTTGCGCCGATTGTGCGCTTTGTGAACATATCCGCCTTACGTTCAAGCTCGCGTTTATCGTTTAAAACTTCAAGCGAGCATAACAGAAAATAGCTGCTGTCGCTTGAAAATGCCATCTCATTACCGCGTGAATTGATAAGTCCGTATTTTTTTGTGAAATTGTCGTATAAATTATTCAATTTATACTGCTGTTTCTTAATTTCATAGTCAGGAAAATCAAGCGTCTGATATTCGATAAGCGTCCGAACGCAGTCGCGCAGTTCTATCATACCTCTGATACGGCTTTGTGCGGTAGCGTTCAATTCAACCTTAGTCATTATACTGTTTTCACGGAAATAAATATCTCCGTCCACAATGGTATAGCTGAAATTCTTAACATCAGGGTCGGCGGGGATTGATATACCATTATCATCTGAAATATCGTCAATCTCATATTCCGTAATTTGTGCGTGAATATTCTGTATTGCTTCGTTTAACAGTTCCTCAAGGTCAGCGTCCCCATACGCTTTACAATTTAGCTGCATACCGTATTGACCGCTTTCCTCGACCAATTCACCGAGCACCATATCGGGATTGTCAAGGAAATATTGATTGATAGGGTGTCCTGTTTCGTGCTGTCCAACGTGTACCCAATCAGGCTCAATATCTGTTATTCTGTCGCGCTTCTGCAAAAACAGAATATCCGCCGTAACCTCTGTACCAGCATTTTTCTTGAACGTATTATTCGGCAGACGGATTGCGCCCACAAGGTCGGCTCTTTGCGCTATATACTTACGCACCTTTGAATTTTGTTTATCCATTGTGCCGCTTGACGTTATAAAGGCAATAATGCCGCCCGGTCTGACTTTATCTAAAGTCTTTGCGAAAAAGAAATCGTGAATTAAGAAATTATGCTTATCATATTTCTTTTCCAAAACCTTGAAATTACCAAAAGGAACATTACCGATTGCAACATCAAAGAAGCTGTCGGGGAGTGTACTATCCTCAAAGCCTTGAATGGCTACGCTGTTCTTTTGATATAGCTGCTGTGCAATTCTGCCGGTTATGCTGTCTATCTCAATACCGTAAATCTTACTGTCTGATATACTTTCGGGCATTAGTCCCATAAAGTTACCGATGCCGCAAGACGGTTCTAAGATATTACCCTGCTTAAATCCCATATTTTCCATAGCCTTATACATTGCGCGTATAACTACGGGCGGAGTGTAGTGTGAGGTTAGAACGCTTGCGCGCGCCTGCTCATATTCATCATCAGTAAGTAATGATTTTAATTCATTATACTTGCTGTGCTTTTCGTCAAAACAGTCTGCAAGACCGCCCCAACCGACATAGCGCGATAATATTTCCTGTTCTTCAGGAGTTGCAAGCCGATGTTCCGTTTCAACCTGTTTGAGCGTCCGTATAGCCGCTATATTTGCCGCGTACTTTTCACTTGCTGTACCGTAACCGAGTTCATTATCGGTGATAGTAAAATTATGACACTCCGACATAGGAATTTCGGGATATATAACCGTATTCTGAACAGGCTGCGGCTTTGGTATATTCGGCGGCGGCAGTTCCGGCTGTTCTTGAGTCTGTTCCGCTATAATGCTTATCTTTTCCGCGCTATCCGTTTCCGCAATGCGCTCCGCAAGCGTATTTTCTGCGCGTTCCCGTACTTCATCACTGATAGGCAGCGAATAAAGGGCAGAAGCAGAAGAATATCCTACATTGTTGAAAACATAGTCAACATCAGTTTCTTTCAAGGCTCCCGCCACAAAATAATCCTTTCTTGTGGGCATTTCACTTACTTTACCGCTTGATATGTCATAATTCAGTCCGGTTTCTATGTGGGAATAGATTTTACCGTCAACCGCTATTGTTACATAATACCACCCCATATTCCTGCCGCTTTTGTCATATGTACCATCGTTAAACTCAACATTAAGCAAGGTATATGGCTTTAATCCCTTTTGCTCGGCGATTGCGTTATCTCTTATTTCACGCTTCCGAAGTGCGTAAATAGCCGCTTCCTTTTCTGCACTTATAATTTCGGGATTATACCGCGTAAAACAAGCGTCTATATACGTTTTCTGTACTTTTACTGTTTTAGCTTTCGGAGTAGCAGCGTTGCCGATAAAAAAGGACGTACCGTTATCAAACTTTATAGATATATCGCTTGTACCGCGCCATTTTCCCGTACAGGGGTGCGTTTCAATTTTGCCTGTCGTAGCACAAAATGACTGTGCGATAATATTTATTTTCTCCTGCATAGACAAATTTTCATATTTTTTGGCTATGTCAACCGCCTTTTGCTGTAATGCCGTAAGATTTGTGTCAGGAGCGTTCTGCTCTTGCTCGTCTGTAATGGGTGCGTCCATTTCAGCTTCTTTTGGTATAAACATTTCCGATATTTCCGTCATAACCGCATATTCGGTTTCTGTCATAAATTTAAAAGCCTCAATATTGTTAAACTTATGACCCCATTTATCGGGAATGACAATTCTATTCCAAGTACCGCCATCAGTATCGTACAGTATTCTGTTTTCGCTTTCTTCTGTGCGTTTTAAGCCGTTCTCGGCTAAACGCTGAAAAAGCTCCTCGGACGGTGTAATATCAATAGTAACAAGAGTTCCTTTATTGCGAGGTACAACAAAGACATCTGCCGTATCAATAAGATACATATCTTTTGTGATTTCTGCTTTGCTGTTAAATACAGGCAAGTCGCTATTTTTGATAAGCACATCATACGTCTGCTCAAATGAATACTCGTGTACTTTTTTGTAAAATTCGGGCATATCGAAATACAACTTACACAATTCTATATTTCCCGCTTTGAAAAGGTCTAAGACAGCCCTTTTTACAGCCGCATCACATTCAAGCCTTGCATTTTCTTTATCTGAATTATGGCAAGCGTTTATATATCTTTCATAATTCAAAACCTTACTTACAATAACAGTGATATATTCATCGTACATATCTTCTGCTTTTTGTTTATCGTTAGTTCTGTGTCGGAAAACAAGCATATTTTCAGCATAGCGGTCAATATCCTGTTCTGATAACCATTCGGGTTTTTCAGGCAGCATAGCATACAATTCACGCATTTTAGAAATTTGGTATTGCACATTTCCCGCCCATAAGTGTCCCTCATATCGGTTTCCTGCGCCTAAAAAGTATTCGCAATCCTGTTTTAATCGGCTTAAAAGACGATACTCAAACTCATAGGCATTTTCATTGTCTGCTTCTAAAACATCTGTTTCTGTATCCGAGTCCGTTTTGATAAAAACATCATCGCCGCTGTCAGCTACATCTTGCTCTTTGTTATCTTCTAAAAAGCCTACAAGATACCCGTTTTCATTCAGGACTTTTGTGTATTTTTCAACTATATGTGAGGAAAAACCGACCATAGATAAATTCTCACCGTCAATTACTTTTGGCGTGAGTGTTAAATCTAAAATCTCTGCGGCTTTTTCGGCTGCCGAGCCGTATATCTCATAGAAAGCACCAACTTTTTTAAGTGTTATGCTCTTAACTTCTGATAGTTTAGGCATAGAAAAAGCAGAGCCTTGTACTTGCTCTGCTTTCATAATATATTCTTTTTGTTCCGCTTCGGAGGGAAGCACCATATCAAATATACTTAACTGTACACCGTTTCTGATAACACGATTTCCTCCGCCGAATGGAGAAAGTTGTTCATCAAACCTGTCCATCTGAGCGGGTCGGTCGCTTTCAGTTCCTCGTTCACGTTCTCCGCTGCCGCCATCTGCGATACTATTGTCTGTACCTGCTGTGTTGTTGTCTTGTCTATCTCCTCCAAGTGTTTCAGAAGTTCGCCTTTCATCATCAGCAGGGAGTACAGGGTCGGACGCTGTTTTTTCAGATACGTCCTCCGCATCATTCCGTATTTGCCTAACTGATATTCCTCTGTCGGTACTGTCAGGTTCGGTATCTGATAATCTCCTACCTTCGTGTATGTTACTGCGCTTGTCATTTTCATCAGTCCTTTCTTCTTGAACATCGTTTTTATTTTTTTCACTTTCATTATACACGCTGTTTTTATTTTCTGCAAATTTTTCTCGTTTTTGTTCATTATGAATTGTTTTTGCAATATCCCTTAAAGCGTCCTCCGCAATCGTACTCACGGCATTACCGAGAATACTCATTGTTTCGGGCGTATTAAAATCGCGTATATATTGAAGGTCGTATTCGTCAATCACATCATCAGCGCGTAAGCCCATACGCTGTAAAATCATATATGCAACGGATGCTTCCGCTGTCTGACGAAAACGCAAGTCAAGATTAACATCATCAAGTCCCGATAAAAAACTATCACGACGCGCATACTTCAGGTCGTGCAGATAGTCGGCTTTTCTGTCCTCAACTGCGGAATATGAAGCATTTATTATTGCGTCCCTGATATTATTTGCATTTGCTATATCACCCAAAGACCGTTCAAGTGTTTGCATAACCGCACTTTCATATCGGTCATCATATTTCCATAGCTTAATCTCGCGCTTACCGAAACTGTTTGTATCTGAAATATCAAATACATAGTCGAGATAGTATTGACTGCCGTTTTCCCTGACAAGCGCAATAGGCTTCGCGTCCTTGTTGACCCATCTATGAGTTTTGTTCACCCAATCGCTCATACTTGCACAAGCTGTTGCTTCAGAATTTTGTACAAAAATAAGTACTTGATCGTTAAATGGATATTTGAAATGCCACGCAGCAGTGCGTAAAAAGTATCTCCATATATCACAATCAGCTATCGCCTTCGTTGAGTTTTGTAAAAGATTAAAAATCCTCTGCATTTCATCTGCCACTCTAATTCACCTCCAATCAAAAAAACATTACATAGTATCATCTGTAATGCTCATTTTTCTTATTTGCGATTTTCCTTTGCCCGCGAAGTTTGTCTGCGCCGTGCTGTGCGTCCGATAATGTATCATAATCGCCGTTATCAAGATTTTCAAAGAATTTTGTAACATCTCGCACGTCCATACAACGGAGGGTATAGCATAAGCGATTTACTGCGCCTAGCGTATCAGACTTTTTATTTACTAAGTCCAAAATACGCTCTCCGCGATTATTTTCGGGGTACAACTCAATTTTGAGTGTGCGCGCGTTGTCAAGCCGGATTAAGTCCTGCGGTGTCAGTATGCCCATCTGCTGTAAATCTTCGCGTAATACGATAGGTAACTGCGACAGGTCGGCAATATGACTGTTCTGTAAAAACTGTATTTGTGCTTTAATCATAATCGCCGCCTACCTTTCCATATCCTTATTCTTTTTCGGCTTAGTACGCGGTTTTTCCTTTGCAGATTTTTCAGTTTCAAGCCGTTTTGTGAGCCATTCAGGGTAATACTCTTTCTTCAAAATACCAAGCACATCGTATCGCTCAAAACGTGTATTCTCGTCTTTATATAAATAGTCGCAAAATACAGCCGAGCCGCGCGCGTCTGCTCTTGCACCGTTGCCGCCTGTGCAGCGCACAATTTGATGCGTTTCTGTTCGGTATTCAGGACGAAGAACATTCGGCGCAATAACAATAATTTCACCTGTTAAGTCCCTGTCTGTGATACTGTCGCACATATCGGCAGTAATCATAGTTTTAGGACAGTCTTTTGTTTCGGCTTTTAGCTTGTCAACCTGTCCCTTGAGTCTGTTTGAATATATTTCAGCAATTTCAATAAAGTCATCACCTACACAAGCATTACTATACCGTTCAAATAACTCGTTTTTCTCATAATCAGCTACCATATAATAATTACCGTCGCTGTTTTTCATATCAACACCGAGGACGATTTCCTTATCACCGATATGAATGGAATTTATAATCCTGTAATTATCCGCCATTCTTACGTCTGCCACGCTTGCCACCTCCGATTTCTTTCTTGCCGCAGGCGGGAGGATATTTCTTTATATCCTCTTTGTGCTGTTTCTTTGATTTATAAAACGGGCAATCGCCGTTTTTGCAAAGCATTTTTTTCAATATGCTGCACTGTTCCGTCCTTGCAAAGCAATCCTTATACATTTTCCTCATCTCCAATCTCAACTAATTTTATATAGCTGTCAATACGCAATCCCTCCGCCGCCGCGATTTCGTAAAACTTATCCATAACGCGTTTTCTGCGTTCTGTTAGCTGTTCACGGTCAGCCTTGGTAATTGCGTCGCGGGCGGTTACATCTATATAACCGCTGCCATTGTAATTTATATTCGGACTTCTGCTTGAAGCCATAGAAATTCCTCCAATCAAAAAAGCCGACATTTTCTATTTTGAAATATCGGCTTTGTGTTTTTTATCGTCATCGTCAACGATTTCAATTTTATCATCTTTTACGGCAAGAATAACGCTGCATATCAGTCCTGCACTTAACAACGCACCTACCGCAAAAGCTATAATTAAATCAAGCATACATACCTACCTTTCCGGCTCGCTTCGTTTGCGCGCCCAATTTGCAAGTAATTTTTCGATAGTGTCCTCCATCTGTTTTACAGTAAAGGTTTGCGGAAAATATTTTCTCAACCTGTTTTCTTTCAAGGTAATACTTACTTTTTCGGGTTTTTGTTCCTGCATAATGGATAACACAACATCACCGTTTAAGCGTCCGTCCTCTGAAAAACGGCGAAGTTTTTTCGCTTGTTCGATAGAGGGTGCAACTTCTTCCGCTTCAATCGCCTTCAACACATCAGTCTGCTCTTTTGAACCAAGATATGATATTTCAACTGCCGCGTTCATAGCGATTTGCTTATTGTCTACCATATCAAGAATCGGGTCTATCAGATTTGTCAGACGAATATACCGCTGTATTTGTGCAGGACTTTCTCCAATTTCTTTTGATAATTCTTCTCTTGATGTGCTACCACTTAAATTATGTTCAATTTGAACATAATTTTCTTTTGTTGGTCTACCTGCTTTTCGCCGCATAGCTTCTAATTTTAGCTGATATGCAAAAGCCTTTTCACTCGGTAATATATTTTCACGCTGCAAATTGCTGTCTACAAGCAAAATTGCTGCGGTATCATCATCAAGATTTTTTATAACAACAGGTACTTCGGTAATGCCCGCGATTTCACAAGCCTTTGCGCGTCTGTGTCCTGACAGAATTTCATAACCGCCGTCTTTGTGGGGTCTTGCTATAATGGGGGATAATACTCCGCTTTGCTGTATGCTTTCCACTAATTCGTCCATACTTTCATCAAGTAAAACCTTAAAAGGCTGTTCTTCAAAAGGCTTTAATTCAGATAAGGGAATAGGTTTTATTTCTTCGCTGTTCCTTTCCTCGTTTGATTTAAAAATATCATCGTATGAGGTCAGTCCTATGTTTATTTCGGGTCTTTTCACTGTCAAGCACCTCCTTTGTCAGATTTTTATATGCCTCTGCAACTTTGCCGTTCTTATCATAAGCGTAAATGCTTTTGCCTACTGCCGAGGTTTCGGCGGCTCTTATTGACAGAGGTATTTCCGTTTTGAATATCCGAATGTTGCTCCCATACATACTTCGTATCAAAAATGATATTTGTTTTGCAAAATTAGTACGGTTATCCACCATTGTAAGCAATATTCCTCCAATTTTTAAGCTGGGATTTATCTGCCTTTTGACTTTTGCAACACTTTTCAAAAGCTGCTCCAAGCCTTTTACGGGGAGATAGTGCGCTTGAACAGGGATAATTACTTCATTTGCGGCAACAAGCGCATTGACTGTCAGCATACCTAATGAGGGCGTACAGTCGATTATGACGTAATCATAATTATTTTTAACTTGATTTACATAGTCTTTTAAGATGCGCTCACGGCTCATAATATTTACAAGTGCTGTTTCCATACCTGATAACTCAATATTTGCGGGTAGAAGGTCAATACTCTCTGCGTGATGCAGAATACCTTCGTCAGCGTTAATCGGTTGTTCCTCAATCACCTTTTGCATCAGCGTTGAAACAGTAATATCCATACTATCAGGATTTTTGTAACCAAGACTCTCGGTTAAACTTGCCTGTGCATCACAATCTATTAAGAGTACACGCTTACCCTCGTTCGCAAGACCGATACCGAGATTTGCGGCGGTAGTAGTTTTACCAACGCCGCCTTTTTGATTTGCAATAGCTATTACTTTACTCATTTTTTCACTCCTCTCTGCACATATTATACATATCACGTCTGACCCTGTTTGTCATTGACGTTTCGCCGGTATTTGCCGCATTGTATAACGCGGATATGAGATACGGCGTTTTATTGTGGATTGTCCACGTTACATCGTTTAGGTCAAGCAGCAGTGATTCGATTTTCCCGTATGATAGCTGTCCATACCGTATCCGCACCATCTCTGCCGGTATTTCTTTTTTACCGATAGTGTAGTAGGCGGTATCTACAAGCATAACGTCTGTCATAACTTCCACTATGTCATTGATTAACTCCGTACTGTTTGTTGTTATCAGTGTGTCATAATCAATCTGCTCTTTTATCTGAGCAACTGTTTTGTTGTATCTGTCAATCCATCTTTCATTTTTAGAAGTGCTGTTCTCACGATTTGGCATATCTTGATTGATAGAATTGATATTACTAAAATCAGTATTATTATATTTATTATTATTTCGCTCTGTTTTTTGCAAGTCCGGACTTTCGATTTGTGGAAGTCTTGACTTGCAATTTTTAGAAGTCTGGAAATCTAATTTTTGTAAGTCTTGTTTTTCGCTATTTGTAACTCTTGAATATATCTGTGAATTATCTGCACCGACAAACTTTTTCAGATATATTTTATCTGCCTTGCCTTGTCCCTGTTTTATACGCTCTATTAAGCCGATACCTTTCTTTGTGTCGAGTTCTGCAAGCAACTTTACACCTTTTCCCGTACTACAATTCATATCCTCCTCAATATCGTCAAGTTTATAGAATATATACGCTCTGCCTTGTTCATCAAACCAACCGTTACGAATTGATAAACTCATACGGTCAAGCATAAGACCGTAAAGAATTTTCGCACTGTCAGACACCTGCTTGAATTGCGGTGATGTTATAAGTACCTTCGGTATGCGGTAAAATGTAAACTGTTCGGCTTCGTTACCGTAAAAATAATCAAATTGCATAAGGCATTACCACCTTTTTGAATACAGCCATTATATTTCCCTCCTAATAAAAATTTGTAATAAAAAAGAGAGTACCTTTCAAAGTACCCTCCTAAAAATCAAGCTATATGCTTATTAAATTCTTTAAATGTAACTGTGGACTCTAACGCGTTCCTTGCCAATACGCCCATTTTTTCAGTAACGTGAGTATAATATTTCAATGTAAATTCAAGTTTTGAATGTCCAAGCATCTCCTGAACATATCTTGGACTTATTCCACTTTCCGCAAGAATAGTCGCATATGTATGACGCAAATTGTGAAATTTGAACGGTATTCCTAATTCGTTTTTAATTGTGCGTGAAAGGAATTTTATACTGTTTGTTGTAAGCATTTCACCGTTCACCTTGACATTTACAAAATCAGTTACCTCTATAAGATTTTCTTTGTTTTTAATTAACCTTTCCGTAACAAAATTGCGTTTATATCCGTTGCCGTAAAACTTACGATTTTCCTCTTGCTGCGCTTTTAAAGTCTTTAAATAATTACAAAAGCTATCGGTTATATTTACGCTTCTGTACGCATTTTTTGTTTTTAACGGGCAGAAACACCACTTTTTATCCTGAAACAACAACTGCTTCTTGACATCTATTTTTTTATTTTCAAAGTCAATATCACTCCATTGAAGTCCAAAAACTTCACTTTCACGAAGTCCTGTATTTAATGCAATATAAAATGAAGTAATAACATTTGTGTTTTCCAGCCGATTGCTCATCTGCATCAATTCTTCGTTTGTATATGAGCGTATTTCTCCAACGTGGCGAGGGTCGGGCGGTGCTGTAACTTCTTCAAAAACATCTTTTTTCATATATTTTCTCTTATAAGCATACCCGAATAAAACTTTTAATAGTTTATAAAGTCCTTTTACATACTCCTCGCTATATGAGGTCATTTTTTCATTTATAAAGTCATTTATACTGTTTGCGGTTATCTGATACATATAGAAAGAATCAAATCTGTCCGCAAAATGATTTTTATATAATGATTTATACCTTACAATAGTTGCATATGCACGGGTTGCCGGAGCTTCTGTTTCTATAAACTCATTATAGACTTCTTGAAAAGTTATTTTTTTGTTTTCTACATAATCACCTGTATTATGAAATTGATATAACGCATCTGTAAGTGCTTTGTCGGCTTCTTTTTTTGTCTTATATCCACCTTTTTCAATTTGATTTCGCCTGCCGTCTATCTTTCCAAAATCAATACGGTATGACCAAGTAGTACCTCTTTTTCTAACGCTGCCTTTCATAGTAACTCCTCCTTATTATGACTATAAATTTAATTTTATCAGTTGCAGCATTAAAATCTAAAGTCGAGCAATAATTTTTTGCTGATAATTCATTTGCCCACAAATACAAATTTTTTTATGCCCTCAAAACCGCACGGTTACTGCGTTTTCAGGCATTTTTGTGGGCAAATTCAAAATTTCTTGTAAAATTTTGCCGTTTGCCCACCATTTGCCCACAAATAATAAAAATACCCTTGGATACAAAAAAACACGATTAACTACATTTCGTTAATCGTGTTTCGTGACTATGCTTTATAAACGGCTTAGCTATGCGGTTTATAAAGAGTATTTATTTGTATCTAATCGTATCTACGATTAACCAAAATATCTCTTTAAAAGACCCTCAAAGCCTTTTCCATGTCTTGCCTCGTCTTTTGCCATTTCGTGAACTGTGTCGTGAATAGCATCGTAGCCAAGTTCTTTTGCTCTCTTTGCAAGTTCAAGTTTACCTGCTGTTGCACCACATTCAGCCTCTGCTCTAAGTTCAAGATTTTTCTTTGTTGACGGAGTTACAACTTCGCCAAGAAGTTCGGCAAATTTTGCAGCGTGTTCAGCCTCTTCCAAAGCGGCTCTCATATAAAATTCACCGATTTCAGGGTAACCCTCGCGGATTGCCTGTCTGCTCATTGCGATATACATACCAACTTCTGTACATTCACCTTCAAAATTAGCCTTTAGACCTTCGTAAACATCAGCTTCAACCTGATCCTTTGCGCCTACTCCGATAACGTGTTCACATACAAAGTTTAGTGCAGTACCCTCTTCCATAACAGTGAACTTTGAACCCGGAACACCGCACTGTGGACATTTTTCAGGTGGTTCGTTACCCTCGTGAACATAACCGCATACCGGACATACATACTTTTTCATAATAAATTTCCTCCTTAGAATTAATTATTTTTTTTACTACTACAATTTTCGCAGATACCGTAAAATATAAGCGAATAGTCTTCTATATCTGCATTTAATTTTTCCGCCGCTTGATTTTTTATCTCGTCCATACCGTCTAAATCAACATCGTATATTTTGTCACACTTATTACATACGAAATGAAAATGTCGGTGGACAAAACCGTCGAAATGTTCTTTGTTTGCGGAAGTGCTGATTTTTAAAATATCTCCGTTTTCCGCAAGCTGTGCAAGGTTTCTGTATACAGTTCCAAGACTGATGTTTGGAAATTCCTTACGCAGATTTTCGTACAGCCAATCAGCCGACGGGTGGGAGCGTGTACTTCTAAGCAGCGTTAGAAGTGCCTCACGCTGTTTTGAATACTTCATACATTTCACTCCTTCAAAATCAATAATGATAATCATTACTGATTTATGAGTTCATTATAACAGACGTTTTTCGGTTTGTCAATAGTTTTTTGAAATAAATTTAGATTAATTTTGTGTAAATTTGATTTTGGGTATTGCCACCACTCCTCAGGGAGAAAAAAAAGGCTCCCATAGAGGGGAGCTGTCGGCACAGCTGACCGAGGGGTGGTTGCGTGTGGCAAACGATGATTGCCCCTACGGAGTGTGGTTGATGAATAGCCACCACTCCGTCACTGCGTGCCACCTCTCCTCAAGGAGAGGCAAGAAAGGCTCCCATAGAGGGGAGCTGTCGATAAGGTCGACTGAGGGGGCGCACATTGCAAAATACTTTTTTATTCTAAAATTTACGATATTTTTTGATTAGTCTTGATTTTATCGGCGGTTTATAATATAATATAGAAGTAAAATTATGTTTACAGGAAAGGAACTGATAAATATGAAGAAAATGGAACAGCTTTACGAAGGAAAAGCAAAGAAGGTTTTTAAAACTGATGACGAAAATCTTTACATCGTTGATTACAAAGATGACGCAACTGCATTTAACGGTCTTAAAAAAGGTCAAATTGCAGGTAAGGGTGTTGTGAACAACAAAATGTCAAACTTCCTTATGCAAATTATGGAAAAGAACGGTATCCCTACTCACTTTGTTGAAGAAATTTCAGACAGAGAAACTGTTGTTAAGAGAGTAGAAATCGTACCTTTGGAAGTAATCATCAGAAATATTGCGGCAGGTAGTTTTTCAAAGCGTTTTGGCGTTGAAGAAGGCAAGAAATTAAACTGCACAACTTTGGAATACTGTCTAAAGAACGACGACCTTGGCGATCCTATGATTAACGATTATCAGATTATCGCTATCGGTGCCGCTACTAAAGAGGATCTTGATATTATTGCTGACCTTACTTTTAAAGTAAATGATGTTCTAAAAGCATATTTTGAAAGTATTAATATAGAACTTGTTGATTTCAAGATTGAGTTCGGTAAAACTCCTGACGGTCAGATTATTCTTGCGGATGAAATCTCACCTGACACTTGCCGTCTATGGGACGCTACAACTCACGAAAAACTTGACAAAGACCGTTTCAGACGTGATATGGGCAATGTTGAAGAGGCATATGCAGAGGTATTTAAACGTCTTGGACTATAATTAAGTGTAGACCGAATTAAATTGCCCGGCTCACCATTTTTTGTCGAGGGTCAGTACATATGTACGGCACTGTCGACTGCAAAGCGGCAATCTGAACAATTTTTTTCGGTCTTATAAAAAATTTAGAGGAGTAAATGAAATGGCAACAAATACTTACGAAAGTCCGTTAAACTCACGTTACGCGTCAAAGGAAATGCAGTACATTTTTTCTCCGGACAAGAAATTCTCAACTTGGAGAAAACTTTGGATTGCACTTGCAGAAAGTGAAAAAGAACTTGGACTTGATATAACAGACAAACAGATTGCTCAAATGAAAGAGCATATTTACGATATTAATTATGATGTTGCAAAGGCTCGTGAAAAGGAAGTTCGTCACGATGTAATGTCGCACGTTTACGCATACGGCGTACAGTGTCCGGACGCAAAGCCTATTATTCACTTGGGTGCAACAAGTTGTTATGTCGGTGACAACACTGATATTATCATAATGACAGAGGCTATGCAGCTTGTTAAGAAAAAGCTTGTATGTCTTATCGGAGAGCTTGCAAAGTTTGCAAAGGAATATAAGGATTTGCCGACATTGGCATTTACTCATTTTCAGCCGGCACAGCCTACAACAGTAGGTAAGCGTGCGTCATTGTGGCTTGAAGATTTGCTTATGGACCTTGAGGACGTTGATTATCAGCTTTCAAAGGCAAAGCTTTTGGGCTGTAAGGGTACAACGGGTACACAGGCAAGTTTCCTTGAACTTTTTGAGGGGGACCATGAAAAATGTAAAATGCTTGACAAGAAGATTGCCGAAAAAATGGGTTATGAAGAATCATTCCCTGTAAGCGGTCAGACATATCCGAGAAAACTTGACTCTCAAATGCTTAATACATTGAGCCTTATTGCACAGAGTGCGTACAAGTTCTCAAACGACATCAGACTTCTTCAACACTTAAAGCAGATTGAAGAACCGTTTGAAAAGTCGCAAATCGGTTCATCGGCAATGGCTTATAAGAGAAACCCTATGAGAAGTGAAAGAATCGGCTCTCTTGCAAGATATGTAATAGTAGACGCACTTAATCCGGCAATCACTGCATCAACACAATGGTTTGAAAGAACACTTGATGACAGTGCAAATAAGCGAATTTCAGTTCCTGAGGCTTTTCTTGCAGTAGATGCTATTCTCAGCTTGTACATCAACGTTGTTGACGGACTTGTGGTATATGATAAAGTAATTAATCAGCAGTTTATGCGTGAAATTCCGTTTATGGCTACTGAAAATATTATGATGGATGCCGTTAAAAAAGGCGGCGACAGACAGGATCTTCACGAAAAAATCAGAGTATATTCTATGGAGGCGGGAAAGACTGTTAAAATGGAGGGTAAGGAAAACAACCTTGCCGAACTTATCGCCGGTGATCCTGCATTCGGTTTGACTTTGGAAGAAATTAATGCTGTTATGAAACCTGAAAATTTTGTCGGACGTGCTCCGCAGCAGGTTGAAGATTTCTTAAAGGATTACGTTGAGCCTGTTCTTGAAAAGAACAAGGATTTACTTGGTATTGAAGTTGAAATTAACGTCTGATTTATTTGAAATATAAATTTAGAGGTAATTATATGAAGAAAATTATATTTTGCCTTGTTGCGGTTTGTATGGCTGCGATGTCGTTTGTGACCGTACACTGCGAGGATAATATTAAAGTGATACTTGACGGCAAAACGCTTGAATTTGACGTTCAGCCACAAATTATAGACGAACGCACACTTGTGCCTATGCGTGTGATATTCGAGGCATTGGGCGCGGATGTTGAGTGGGAAGAGGAAACTCAGACTATCAACACAAGACGTTCGGATACTGATTTGTTTTATATCAGTATGCGTGTGGGTGACAAGACAATTCATAAGGAGTCGGTTGAGGCGAACTTGCCGACATCAAACGATATTGAACTTGATGTACCGCCGATGATTATAGACGGGCGTACGCTTGTTCCTGTTCGTGCGGTTTCGGAGTGCTTTGGCTGTAAGGTAGAGTGGAACGGCGAAAGTCAAACTGTTATTATTGAAAGCAATTCTGACAATAATACAGATACTGACGTGCCGACACCGTCACCGACAGAAACGCCTGTCAATTCAGTTAATACAATCGAATATAATGCCGATAATGAGCAGTATGCAAGTTATATGAAAGAATTTAAAATTCTTGACGCGGTAAAAAATTCGGACGGCAACTATGATATAACATACACACTTCAAACATATCTTGAAGGTCGTGGTTTGGTTGTGGTTGAATTTAGGTGCCTTGATGAAAACGGCAGTGAAGTTGACAGATTCGGCGGAGCATTTCAAGGCACAGATTATACATGGAGCGCTCAAGAGGCGAAAACAACAATTTCCGGTAAAACAACACGCATTGAGCTTGTAATTGAAAAATAAGTTATGAAATTAAAAATCAGGCAAACGCTTGGTTAGCATAGGAGGACAAATACATGGTAAAAGCAATAGTTGGTGCAAACTGGGGCGATGAAGGTAAGGGCAAGATTACAGATATGCTTGCTGCTGACAGTGACATCGTAATCAGATTTCAGGGCGGTGCAAACGCAGGTCACACTATTATAAACGAATACGGAAAATTTGCATTGCATCTTCTTCCGTCAGGTTCATTCAATCAGAATGTAACAAATATGATCGGAAACGGTGTTGCACTTGATATTCCTGAACTTATAAAGGAAATTGACGAGGTCGTAAAACGTGGTGTTCCGAAGCCGAACATTGTTGTGTCAGAAAGAACACAGGTTCTTATGCCTTATCACAAGTTGTTTGACCAGTACGAAGAAGAAAGACTTTCAGACCGTCAGTTCGGTTCTACAAAGTCAGGTATAGCACCGTTCTTCTCAGATAAATTTTCAAAAATCGGTTTTCAGGTTTGGGAACTTTTCGAGCCTGAAAGACTAAAGGAAAAGATTAAGAACGTAATCGAAGTTAAAAACCTTATGCTTGAACATATCTATCATAAACCACTATTGGACGCAGATGAGCTTTTCAACACACTTATGGAATATGCCGATATGATTAAGCCGTATGTGATTGATTCGGTTGCATTTATGCACAATGCAATCAAAGAGGGTAAGAAAATTCTTTTGGAAGGTCAGCTTGGCTCGCTAAAAGACCCTGATTTCGGTATTTATCCGATGACAACTTCTTCATCTACTCTTGCCGGTTACGGTGCGGTCGGTGCAGGTATTCCTCCGTATGAAATTACAGACATAATTACAGTTGTAAAAGCATATTCATCAGCAGTAGGCGCAGGTGCATTTGTTTCGGAAATATTCGGCGAAGAAGCAGATGAACTTAGAAGACGCGGCGGTGACGGCGGTGAATTCGGTGCTACAACGGGCAGACCGAGACGTATGGGTTGGTTCGACTGCGTTGCGTCACGTTACGGCTGTCGTGTACAGGGTACAACTCAAGTTGCATTTACTGTACTTGACGTACTTGGTTATCTTGATGAAATTCCTGTATGTGTGGGATATGAAGTTGACGGTGAAGTTATCAGAGATTTCCCTACAACAAACAAGCTTGAAAGAGCAAAGCCTGTTTTGAAAGTTCTTCCTGGTTGGAAAACTGACATCAGAGGTATCAAGAAATATGAGGACTTACCGGAAAATTGCCGTAAGTACATCGAATTTGTTGAAAAAGAACTTGAAGTGCCTATTAAGATTGTTTCTAACGGTCCTTCAAGAGAAGATATTATATTGAAATAATTAAAATGAACCCAAGGGGGAATTTGTTATGGACGCATCTAAAATCAAATTGATTATATGGGACCTTGACGAAACCTTTTGGAACGGTACTATTTCAGAACAAAAGGTCGCACCTGTTAAGCAGGCTTGCGACCTTGTTTTGTTATCCTCAAAAAAGGGAATTGTCAATTCGATTTGTTCCAAAAATGATGAAAAGCCGTGTATCGATAAGCTGAAAGAATGGGGTTTGGATAAGTATTTTGTGTTCAATTCGATTAACTGGGAGCCGAAAGGTCAGAGGATTAAAGATACTGTCGAAAGTATGAATTTAAGAACTTGCAATGTACTTTTTATTGATGATAATAAGCTGAATTTGGAGGAGGCAAAGTTTTTCTGCTCCGATATTATGACAATGCTGCCCGATAAAATCGGTGAACTTTATGCGGCGGTTTCAATGCTTGATAAGAATGACGAAAAATTATCACGTCTTGAAAGTTACAAGGTGCTTGAAAAGAAAAATAAGATTAAAAAGAGTATCGGTTCAAATGAAGAATTTTTGCGACAGAGCAATATTCACGTTGATTTTCATGCGGATTGTGCGGAACACATTGACAGATTGCATGAGCTTATATTCCGTGCAAATCAGCTTAATTTTACGAAAGTGCGTTCAACGAAAGACGAACTTAAAGCGTTGTTTGAAGATAAAAATGCGAAATGTGAATATGTAACGGCGTATGACAAGTACGGTGAATACGGAATTGTCGGCTTTTATGCCGTAAAAGATAATACGCTTGTGCATTTTCTGTTTTCGTGCCGTACGCTCGGTATGGGGATTGAGCAATATATATATGAAAAAATCGGTTGTCCGAAACTTGATATTGTAGGTGACGTGTCGGTTAAAATCGGTAAAAACGAGCCGACTGTAACGTGGATAAATCAAGATAACGTAAAGACGGATAATGAATTTGAGGACATAAAAAATACCGGTTTTAATGTGCTTATAAAAGGGCCTTGCGACTTAAATCAAATATTTTCGTTCATAAAAAATGAGGATATATTCGATTGTGAGTTCACGTATGTGAGCCGCGAAAAACAGTCGCTCGGTGTTGCGATTGAGGGTATGAACCATACTTCGCAAATTGTAAATGCCTATTCGATTACAGACGAAGAAACAGCCGAAATTTGTAAACTGCCGATATGCGACAGCCAAATGTATTCGGACAGCATTTATAAAAATAAGTATGGAATGATTTTTATAAGTATTTTGACTGACGCTAATCTCGGCGTGTATCGAAATAAAAACAACGGTGCTGTTTTTGCGTTTGGTGAGTATATTTATCCGCTTACCGACAAGGCTATGTGGAAAAAGTATATTAATAAAGAAGTTTATACCGCAAATTGTGATTTTAAAGAAAAGGATTTGCAGAAGATTGCGGAAGAATATGAATTTTTGGGCAGACTTACACCAAAGCAGACGGCGGAAAATCTGCGGTTTATCTATGAGCATATCAAAACCGATACGGAACTTGTTATTTTGCTTGGCTGCGAACGTGAGTACAAGGATAATAAGCTGGAGGCTTGGGTGAACAGGCACAATGACCACAAGGAATATAATGCGGCGGTACGGAAAGAATTTGACGGCTGCAAAAATGTGACGTTGTTTGACGTGAATGAATATATAATGTCGGACGATGATTTTAACGACAGTGTAAACCATTATAAAAAACGTGTGTATTACTTGATGGCACAAAAATTTACCGAAATGATAAATGCTCATGCAAACGCAGATGTAGCAAAGCAAACGTCAAAAGCAAAACTTGCTTATTTAACATTAAAACAAAAAATTAAAAAGATTGTTAAACCAAACGGTTAAATTTTATATTGACAAAACAGTTGCATTAGAATAAAATTAAACTATTGATTAAAATAATTTGGGAGATTATAAATGAGTATACGAAAGGTAACTATATGCTTGGCGGTGATTCTTTTCATATCTGCCACCGTACTTGCATTTACATCTAATAAACGTGCAGAAAAAAAGGCTGAAAAAGAATATACGCCTACCGTACAGACGGTCACAATGACGGCTGTCGGCGACTGTACGTTGGCAACTGACATAAACGCAGACCCAAACGGCAGCTTTAAATCGGTTGCTGAGTCTTTAAACGGCGATTATTCATATTTCTTTAAAAATGTTTCACCGATATTTTCGGAGGACGATTTAACTATCGTAAATTTTGAGGGTACTTTGTCAAATCAAGGAACAAGACAGGATAAGCAGTTTGCTTTCAGGGGTAAGCCTGAATATGTACAGATACTTACATCGTCAAGTGTTGAGGCGGCAAACCTTGCAAATAACCACAGTGCCGATTACGGTGACGTAAGTCTTTCGGACACGATAAAATATTTGAATGAGGCCGGTATCTCCAATTTTATAGGTACGAATACTGCGATAAGAGATGTAAACGGAATATCGGTCGGACTTGTCGGAATTGACGCACTTGACGAAACAGAGGCGGCAAAACTTGAAAATGTTATCGGTTCGGTTAAAAGTCTTGGTGCACAGCTTGTTATAGTAAGTATTCACTGGGGCGAAGAAAAGGCTACCGCTCCGAACGATACACAAACAGAGCTTGCACACAAGGCGATTGACGCAGGTGCAGACCTTGTTTTGGGAACACACCCTCACGTTTTGCAGGGTATTGAAAAATACAACGGTAAATATATAGCGTACAGCTTGGGTAACTTCTGCTTCGGCGGTAACAATAACCCGGCGGACAAGGACACAGTTATATACAGACAGACATTTACGTTTGTTGACGGGGTTATGCAGGAGGACGATAATATGACGCTTATTCCCGCAACAATTTCGGGTCATGATGAGTATAACGACTATCAGCCGGCAATAGCTGAGGGTGACAGAAAGACTCAAATAGAGAATAAGTTGATTGAATATTCGACACCGCTCGGACTTTCTACGCTTAATTTCAGATAATTTGTTTTTACTATTGACAAATGGCAGTAAAGTTTAGTATAATATAACACAGATTAGATGAGATTAGAACAGACAGAGCATATTTTAATATGATTTTTATGCCTCTTGGACTTATCTGTCTGAGAGGTTTTTCTGTTTTTTCTTGCAAAAAAGAAAGGAAGATGTAAAATGAAAAATTTAAAGAAGATTATTGCAATGGGACTAACAGCCGCACTATGTGCCGTTTCTTTGGCAGGTTGCGGAGGTTCAAAAATCGGCGGTGCCGACGGCGAAACGGACGTAAATGTTGCAGATACATACAAAATCGGTGTACTTCAATACGCAGACCATCCGTCGCTTGATAACTGCCGCGAGGGCTTTAAGCAGGGACTTGATTCAGAGGGTATCAAGTATGATATTACAGAATCGTCTGCAAAGGGTGACGACTCAACAAATACACAAATCGCACAGCAATTTGTTTCACAAGGTATGGACCTTGTATGCGGTATCGCAACACCGTCTGCACAGGCTTGCTACAATGCGGCTTATGAAGCAAAAATTCCTGTAATCTTTAACGCAGTTTCAGACCCTGTTGCCGCAAAGCTTGCAGAAAGCGATACACAGGCAATGGACGGAATTACAGGTGTAAGCGATATGTTGCCTGTTGACGAACAGTTAAAGCTTATCCGTGAAATGTTGCCTGACGCAAAGAAAATCGGTATACTTTACACAACAAGTGAAGCAAATTCTGTTTCTACAATAGAAACATACAAGCAAAAAGTAGGCGAATACGGTTTTGAACTTGTTGAAAAGGGTATTACAAATGCCGCTGAAATTCCGCAGGCAGTAGACCTTTTGGTAAGCGAAGTTGACTGTATCTCAAATATGACAGACAACACAGTTGTTGAAAACTTGCCTATACTTCTTGAAAAGGCAACTGCTAAAAACATTCCTGTATTCGGCAGTGAAGAAGAACAAGTAGGAAACGGCTGTATAGCGTCAGCCGGTATCGACTACATTGAACTTGGTAAAAAAGCAGGCGTTATGGCTGCAAGAGTGCTAAAGGGTGAGGACGTTAAGAATATCCCTTACGAAACTCTTACAGAAAGTAAAATTACTATCAACACTGACGCCGCAGAAAAAATCGGAGTAACAATACCGCAGTCAATCACAGACAGAGCTGCGGTCAAAAACGCTCCGTCTGAATCATGATTGAAGGACTGATAGTCGGAATACTTGAGCAGGGACTGATATATGGAATAATGGCTATGGGTGTGTATATCACCTATACCATTCTTGATTTCCCCGATTTGTCTGTAGACGGTACGTTCCCTCTCGGAATAGCTATATGCTTTGTGATGATTAATAACGGTCTTAATCCGTGGCTTGCATTGCTTGCGGCATTTGCCGCAGGGTGCATAGCCGGTATGTTTACGGGAATTTTCAACGTAAAACTCAGAATACGTAATCTTCTTTGCGGTATTCTTACTATGACGGCTCTTTATTCGATAAATTACGGAATAGTCGGAAAAGCGTCGGATTTCCTAAGTATGGATACAACGACTATTTTCTCACAGACAGCTTTCCTTTTCGGAAACGGTCACTTTGCATTGTACTCTAAACTTGTTGTTATTCTTGTGATTACGCTTATCGCAAAGTTTGCACTTGATTGGTATATGCGTACCAAGTCGGGATTTCTTTTAAGAAGTGTCGGAGATAATGAGGGGCTTGTAATCACGCTTGCACAAAATCCCGGAACGATTAAAATTATCGGTCTTGCGATTGCAAACGGACTTGTTTCGCTTGCCGGTGCAGTGTACTGCCAATACGGCAAAGCGTTTAACGTTGCTTCCGGTACGGGTACTGTTGTTATGGGTCTTGCCGCCGTTATTATCGGCTCGACTATATTTAAGAAAATTAAATTCCTCAGAATTACAACAGGCGTGCTTTTCGGTATGATTATTTATAAGGCTTGTATTTCAATCGCACTTGCCGCAGGCTTGCGTTCACAGGATACAAACCTTATGATTACGATTTTGTTTATCGCAACACTTTGCGTAGACGAATTTTTGCTTAAAAAAAAGAAAGTTGGGGTGAAGAAAAATGCTTGAACTTTCTCACATTTATAAAACTTTTAATCAAGGAACTATTGATGAAAAGGTGCTTTTTTCGGATTTTAACATAACAGTAAACGACGGTGATTTTGTCGGAGTTATCGGTTCAAACGGTTCGGGAAAAACGACTATGTTAAATGTCATTTCGGGCGATATGCCGATTGACAGCGGAAGTGTTTTGCTTGACGGTAAGGAGCTTAATAAGCTTAAAAACTTTAAACGTGCTCAGAGAATAGGCAGAGTTTTTCAAAATCCCGCAATGGGAACCTGTCCGTCAATGACTATATGGGAAAACATGTCTATCGCAGATAATAAGGGTAAGAATTTCGGACTTTCGTTTGGACTTAACCGTCAGAGAAAAGACTTTTACCGTTCACAGCTTGAACTTTTGGGTATGGGACTTGAAAACAGACTTTCAACTCTTGCAGGCTCACTTTCGGGCGGTCAAAGACAGGCACTTGCACTTATTATGGCGACTATGATCAGACCTGATTTGTTGCTTTTGGACGAACATACAGCCGCGCTTGACCCTAAATCTTCTGATACGGTTATGATGCTTACGGATAAGATTGTTCATGAAAAGAACATAACAACCATTATGGTAACGCATAATCTTCGTCACGCGGTTGAGCATGGCACAAGAACTGTTATGATGCATAACGGCGAGGCTATTATGGATGTTTCAGGTGCGGAAAAAGATAATAAGACAATAAATGACTATTTGACAGTGTTTAACGAAATAAGTATTGAATGCGGAAATTAGCATAAAAGCTGAATTTGGATATATTCAAATTCAGCTTTTTTAGTATAAAAATCGGCAAATATTTCATTCTCTTCTTGAATTTTTATTCATTAAAGTTTATAATAAAAAAAGAGGCTCAAGAGAGATATTGGAGCCATTTGGAGTAAGGGAGAAAAAACTATGTTAAAAAAATTAACCGCATTTTTGACGGCAGCTGTAATGGTTACATCAGTTGCGTCAATACCGGTGTTGACGTCATATGCCGACACAAATTCAACTACTGAAAAACGAGTAATGGAAAAACTTGATCGAGGCACTGTTGCCGTTAAAACAAATGACGGTGTGTATTTGTCGTGGCGACTTTTGGGTACGGAAAGTCTTACAAATCAAGCATTTGATATATACCGTGACAGTGAAAAAATATACACAACAGGCGAACACGATGCAACTTGCTATACCGATTCAAAAGGCACGGCGGATAACAAGTATACAGTTGTGCCGAAAGGTGAGGCAATAGACAAAACAGAGGCGGTTGATGTTTGGACAACAAACACAACATATAAAGGTCGTTCTGTGGCATATAAAGACATTGCGTTTAAAGTTCCTGACGGAGGAAAGACGCCGACAGATGAAGAATATACATATACCGCAAACGATATGAGCGTGGGCGACCTTGACGGTGACGGAGAATATGAATACATCGTAAAATGGGACCCGTCTAATTCAAAGGATAATTCCGTTAAGGGTTATACGGGCAATGTGTACTTGGACGCATATGAGCTTGACGGCACTCTTCTTTGGAGAATAGATTTGGGAGTTAATATCCGCGCGGGTGCGCACTATACTCAATATATGGTCTATGATTTTGACGGTGACGGTAAGTCGGAAGTCATATTAAAAACAGCACCGGGCTCAAAAGACGGTGAGGGTAATTATGTCTCAAAAGCAGGAAAAAATATAACCAAGGGTGACGATAAAAAAGATTACAGAAATTCATCCGGTTTGCTTATGGGCAAGGATGGCGGACCGGAGTATTTAACTGTATTTAACGGTGAAACAGGTGCGGCAATGCAGACTGTTGATTTTGACCCGCCGAGAAGCATTTTGACATCTTCCAAATGGGGCGACAGCTATGCAAACAGAAGTGAAAGATACCTTGCAGCGGTGGCATATCTTGACGGTGTACATCCAAGCGTTGTTATGACGAGGGGATATTATACATATGTGTATGCGGCGGCATATACTTGGGACGGCACAGACCTTAAAGAACAATGGCTTTCAACTAATACACCGACAGAAGCAAATGGCGGTACAGGTTGTACCGTAAAATATGCAGACGGTACAAGTAAAAATAATACAAACAAAACGCTTTATGCACAAGGTGCACACAGTGTATCGGTAGCTGACGTGGATAATGACGGATATGACGAGATTATTTTCGGCAGTGCGGTTCTTGACCAAGACGGAACTGTTTTGACGTATGACGGTTGAGGACACGGTGATGCGGAACACGTTTCGGACTTTGATAACGACGGAAAACAAGAAATATTTATGGCACACGAGGCAGGTAAGCACAATGATAAAATAATTCCATATGCGGTAGATATAAAGAGATATAATGGTGATATTATGCTACAAGCCGCAAAAGGAGATATAGGCAGAGGTATTATGGATAATGTCGATGATAAATATGCACTGTCAAGCGGTAATCTTTCGTTGTTCTGGTCGGTAGCGGCTGACGGTATATATAATCAAGCCGGTGAAAAAGTAGGAAATATACCTAATTCCCATGGAAGCAATATGGAGAATTTTGCAGTTTATTGGGACGGTGATTTGGGACGAGAATTGCTTGACGGAAATAAACTTGTAAAATACAGCATAAAAAGCGGTACGGAAAGAATTTATTATGACAGTAAAAATTCAACATTGCCGGGTTCAATAAATAACAGTACAAAGTCAAATGCGTGTCTTACAGCCGACCTTTTCGGTGATTGGCGTGAAGAAATCGTGCTTAGATACGGTGACGGTGTGAGAATTTATTTTTCGACTATTCCGACTGATTACAGACTTACAACGCTTATGCACGACAGTCAATATCGTTGCGCAATAGCATGGCAGAATGTCGGATACAACCAGTCGCCTCATACAAGCTATTATATAGGTTCGGCGGCTTTGGCGAAAGATTCGGGTGGCAACACATTAAACTACCTTGCACCGAATACGTCATTTACTGAGGTGACTTATCCTGACACATCGTCAATTACACCGCGTCCGACAATCAAGACAACGCCTGAACCTGTTTCGGTTTCTGTCACTGCGGACGCAGACACGTATCTTGTTGACGGTACAACAGCACACGGATCTGATGAAGAATTAAAAATTAATCAGGCGACAGATTATTACTCGTCAACATCTCCGGGATTAAAGGATATTAAAGGTTTGGGGTTGATACGTTTTGACCTTTCTAAATATGCCGGTAAAAAATTAACTTCGGCAACATTGAAATTGTACGATAAATTTACTAATACAGATAAGAGAAATTCGGTTTTGCACCTCGATTATTGTTCAAAAAATGATTGGGATGAGGCGACCGTTACTATAAATGATATAAAGACAAGAGGCGAGGGTACGCCGTTATCGTCATTGGGTTTACAAGTGTCACCTGCATACAATGTCGATTATAAGGAAATATCGTTCGATGTGACGGATGTGATAAAAGAGAAGTGTACAGATAATTTGATTACGTTTACCTTGTGGACAGGTACAGGACGTGAACAGGTTATCGCGTCAAAGGAATACAGCGGTACAGACGCACAGGGGCCGACACTTGTTTTGGAATTTGAGGGAGAAGAGCTGACACCAACGCCAACGGTAGTGCCAACGGCAACACCAACATCAAAGCCGACACCAACGCCAACAGTAGTGCCAACGGCAACACCAACATTAAAGCCGACAGCAACACCGACGGTAGTGCCAACGGCAACACCAACATTAAAACCAACACCGACACCAACGGTAGTGTCAACGGCAACACCAACATTAAAGCCGACAGCAACACCGGCGGTTACTTCAACATTAAAGCCGACAACAATTCCGACAGCAATCCCAACGGTGATCCCAACAACGACACCAAATTTGGCAAACAACAAAATCACAGCTATGATAAATAGCAACAACAAACTTGATGTCACACTTGATTTTGAAAATGTGGATATGAATGATGTTAATGTGTATGTTGCCTTTAAGAATAACGGTAAACTTGTCGGATTGAAAATGCCACAAACAAGTGAACTAAAGGGAATAGAGTTGATTGATAAAGAGTATACGGATATAGAGGTTTATGCTTGGGATAAAAAACAGAAACCGTATGCGAATATAGTACGTATCGTTAATAATGTACAATAAACAAAAAACTGATGTGGAAACACATCAGTTTTTTTGTTATCTTATAAAATTAGTTTTTCATAATATTTCATCTCTTATTAACCGATTATACCGCAAACGTCCTCTGCAATTTGCTCAGGAGTAAGACGGTTTGCTTTGACGATTTCTTCAGGGTTATATCTGTCAAGAAATTCTTTCTTTAAACCGTAATTCAATACCTTGACGTCAGAATTGCCGTAAAATCTTGCAATCTTTTCGCCGAAACCGCCGTCTAAAACACCGTCCTCGACTGTTATAACAATGTCATGGTTTTCTTTAAGCTGTTCCAAAAGCTTATCGTCAGTACCTGTAATGTAAATCGGGTTTATAAGTGTAGGTTTTACACCTGTTTTGTTTTCGATAATTTCAGCCGTTTTTGCACCTACCGAATAGAATGAGCCAAGTGCAACGATTGCAATTTTACTGCCGTTTTGAGTAACTTCATATTCATTTAGCTTGCTGAAGTCCTTTGTAACCTTTTTGCCGTCTGATACAACACTGATAGGTACACGGATTGCAACAGGGTGGTCGTTTTGCTCAATACTCCAATCAAGCATTGCAAGGTATTCTTCCTTTGTTGTCGGTGCAAGATAGACAAGATTAGGAATGTTAGACATCATCGGAATATCATATATGCCAAGGTGAGTAACGTCATTCATACCGTAAACAGATGCCCAATATACAAGGATTGTTGCAGCACTGTTGTTGATACATAAATCCTGTGAAAGCTGGTCGTAGGTACGTTGAATAAATGTGCTGTAAACACCGTAAATAGGTTTGCCACCGTTCTTTGCGATACCCGAGGCAAGTGCAACGGCTGTTTCTTCGGCGATACCGACGTCAACAAATTGTGAGCCAGCCTCTTTTCTCTTGTCCTCTGTGAAACCGAAAACAGTAGGTGTGGCAGATGTAATTCCGACAATAGTCTTGTCCTCTTTCATCTTCTTCAAAAGAATGTCGGCGGTCATTGATGAATAGTCTTCTCCGTCTTGCGGCATATCAGATTTACCTGTTTCAAGGTCAAAAGGACCGCAGTAATGCCAAGCCTCTTTATTCTTTTCAGCTATTTCATATCCTTTACCTTTTTGCGTACAAATGTGAACAACAACCGGATAAGTGCTGTCTTTAACTTGCTTGAATGCGGTGATAAGCGAATCAATGTCGTTTCCGTCTTTTACGAACACATAGTCAAGTCCCATTGACTTGAAAAGATTACATTCGGCTTTTCCGTCTGTATCGCGAAGCTTTTTTAGGTTTTTATATAAACCGCCGTGATTTTCAGCGATTGACATATCGTTATCGTTTACAACGATTATAAGATTGCTGTTAAGTTCGCTTGCAAAGTCAAGACCTTCAAGAGCCTCGCCGCCCGAAAGTGAACCGTCGCCGATTACGGCAATGATATTTTCCTTATCGCCCTTTAAGTCACGACCTTTTGCAAGACCGCAGGCAAGTGAAACGGAAGTTGAAGTGTGACCGATTGTAAAGAAATCGTGGTCGCTTTCGTCGGGATTGCTGTAACCCGATACATCATCATACTTGTCCTCGTACAAAAACGCATCTTTTCTGCCTGTAAGCATTTTATGCGGATAGCTTTGGTGAGAAACATCATACACGATTTTGTCTGTCGGTGAGTTAAAGACATAGTGAAGTGCGATTGCCGCCTCTACCATACCGAGATTAGGACCGAAGTGTCCGCCGTGCTTGCTTAGCTTTTGCAAAAGTGCTTGACGCATTTCGTCTGCAAGAATGTGAAGCTGTTCACTGTTTAAATTCTTTACGTCTGTCGGTTGATTGATTTTTTCAATATACATTTAAAATTCCTCCATAAGTTTATTTAATGTTATTTACCTATTTTGTTTTGGATACAATGACTTTAGCAACGTCAATCCCAAGATAATTCGCCTGTTTTCACGGCTGTTTCGTAACGGTCGATTTTGTAGTCCAGTCGCTTTAATGTGACATTCATTTGTTCCATTTGGTCGAGTAGATTTTTTCTTTGCTCAACCAAAAGCTGAAGTCTTGCCGGAATGGTTTCGTCACCCTCTTGACAAAGCTTGACATATTCGATTATAGATTCGACAGGCAGACCGGCACTTCGCATACAAATAACGTGCTCAACCCAACCTAAGTCGCTTTCCTGATAATCACGAATACCGCTTGATGTTCGTGTAACAGGCGGTATCATTCCGATACGTTCGTAATATCGCAAAGTGTCCTGCGAAATATCGTATTTTTCGCTTACTTCTTTTATAGTCATTAAAATCACCTCGCATATATTTTTTATTTACAAGTATATTATAATACTTGGAGTTTACTCTAAGTCAATAGTTTTTTGAAAAAATTTTTAAAAATAAATTAAATAGGGGAAAGAATTTTAAACAAAAAAACAGACAAAACCTTTCGGTTTTGCCTGTCTTATTATCATATTCGATAATGAATTAGTTTTCTTCGTTAATCTTAGCTTGAGCAGCTGCAAGTCTTGCGATTGGCACACGGAATGGTGAGCATGAAACATAGTCAAGACCAATCTTGTGGCAGAACTCAACTGATGATGGGTCGCCGCCGTGTTCACCGCAGATGCCGATGTGAAGTTTTGGATTAACCGGCTTACCAAGCTTAATAGCTGTTTCCATAAGCTTACCAACACCCTTTTGGTCAATCTTAGCGAACGGATCGTTTTCAAAGATTTTAGCGTCATAGTAAGCGTCAAGGAACTTACCTGCGTCGTCACGTGAGAAACCGAATGTAAGCTGAGTAAGGTCGTTTGTACCGAAACAGAAGAAGTCAGCTTCGTTAGCAATTTCGTCAGCTGTTAGAGCCGCACGAGGGATTTCGATCATTGTACCAACTTCGTACTTAAGTTCGATGCCTGATGCAGCGATTTCAGCGTCAGCTGTTTCTACAACGACTTTCTTAACGTACTTCAATTCTTTTATGTCGCCGATAAGCGGAATCATAATTTCAGGAACGATTGTCCAATCAGCGTGAGCCTTTTGAACGTTGATAGCTGCACGAATAACAGCCTTTGTCTGCATTTTTGCAATTTCAGGATATGTTACTGCAAGACGGCAACCTCTGTGACCCATCATAGGGTTAGCCTCGTGCAGACCGTTGATAATATCATTAATAGCCTCAACGCTCTTGCCTTGAGCCTTTGCAAGCAATTCAATATCTTCTTCTTCTGTAGGAACGAACTCGTGTAGAGGTGGGTCCAAGAATCTGATTGTTACAGGGTTACCTTCAAGAGCCTCGTAAAGTTGCTCAAAGTCACCTTGTTGCATAGGAAGAATTTTATCAAGAGCTGCTTCTCTTTCTTCAACTGTATCAGCACAAATCATTTCTCTGAATGCGTCAATTCTGTTGCCTTCAAAGAACATATGCTCTGTACGGCAAAGACCGATACCTTCTGCACCAAGCTCCTTAGCTTTCTTAGCGTCAGCAGGAGTATCTGCGTTTGTACGAACTTTTAGTGTTCTGTACTTATCAGCCCATGACATAATTCTGCCGAATTCACCTGCGATTGATGCATCAACTGTTGGGATAATACCGTCATAGATATTACCTGTTGAACCGTCAAGTGAAATTGTATCACCTTCGTGATATTCTTTACCGTTAAGTGTAAACTTCTTGTTTTCTTCGTCCATTGCGATGTCGCCGCAACCTGATACACAGCATGTACCCATACCACGGGCAACAACGGCTGCGTGAGATGTCATACCGCCGCGAACTGTAAGGATACCTTGAGCGGCTTTCATACCTTCGATATCTTCAGGAGAAGTTTCAAGTCTTACAAGAACAACCTTTTCGCCTCTTGCAGCCCATTCTTTAGCGTCGTCAGCTGAGAATACAATCTTACCTGCTGCAGCGCCCGGAGATGCACCAAGAGCCTTACCCATTGGTGTAGCAGCCTTTAGAGCGGCAACGTCGAATTGAGGGTGAAGTAGTGTATCAAGGTTTCTTGGGTCGATCATTGCAACAGCTTCTTTTTCTGTTCTCATACCTTCGTCAACAAGGTCACAAGCAATCTTCAAAGCAGCTTGAGCAGTTCTCTTACCGTTTCTTGTTTGTAGCATATAAAGCTTTTTATTTTCAACAGTGAATTCCATATCCTGCATATCTCTGTAGTGATCTTCAAGAAGTTTGCAAACATCCTTGAACTGAGCAAATGCCTCAGGGAATTCTTCTTCCATCTTTGCGATTGGCATTGGTGTACGAACGCCGGCAACAACGTCTTCACCTTGAGCATTTATAAGGAATTCACCCATAAGCTTCTTTTCACCTGTAGCAGGGTCACGAGTAAATGCAACACCTGTACCGCAGTCATCACCCATGTTACCGAATGCCATTGACTGTACGTTTACGGCTGTACCCCATGAATAAGGAATGTCGTTATCACGACGGTATACGTTAGCTCTTGGGTTATCCCATGAACGGAATACGGCTTTAACGGCACCCATAAGCTGTTCTTTAGGATCTGATGGGAAGTCTTCGCCAATCTTTTCCTTATATTCAGCCTTAAATTGTGATGCAAGTTCCTTTAGGTCGTCAGCTGTAAGCTCAACGTCAAAAGTAACTCCCTTTTCTTCTTTCATCTTGTCGATAAGTTCTTCAAAATACTTCTTACCGACTTCCATAACTACGTCTGAATACATCTGAATAAATCTTCTGTAACAGTCCCAAGCCCATCTTGCGTTACCTGACTTCTTAGCGATAACTTCAACAACGTCTTCGTTAAGACCAAGGTTCAAGATTGTATCCATCATACCCGGCATTGATGCTCTTGCACCACTACGAACAGAAACAAGAAGTGGGTTTTCCTTATCGCCGAACTTCTTACCTGTAATTTCTTCCATCTTGCCGATGTACTCGTTGATTTCAGCCATAATATCAGGATTGATTGTACGACCGTCTTCGTAATATTGAGTACAAGCCTCAGTTGTAATTGTGAAACCCTGAGGTACCGGAAGACCGATATTTGTCATTTCAGCAAGGTTAGCACCTTTACCGCCAAGCAACTCTCTCATAGTTGCATTACCTTCTGTAAAAAGGTAACAATACTTTTTTGCCATTGGATTCTCCTCCTAAAGTTATAAAAATAGTAGCGACGGCGTCTGCCGCCATATGTCTGTATATTAATTATACCATAAATAAACGAAATGTCTATATTATTTATTCAATTTTTTTATAATTTGTGAAAAATATATCATTGTTTAGATATTTTTTTTATAAATCAACAAAAAAACACCGATGTGTCGGTGTTTTTTAGATTATTTTTTTACGTCTTTCATTTCAAATACGTTAATTTTCGGTGCTTTGTATGACTCAATGTAGTCAAGTGTTTCGTCCACGTCATCGAAAATTTTGTAAAGAAGTTTACAGCCGGCTCTCAAAAACTTTTCCTTGACCGCAACTTCAAGCATATCAATCATTGCGTTGTAATATTCGTTTACGTTAAGTATGGCGATAGCTTTGTTATGTCTTTCAAGCTGTTTTAGAGTAAACACTTCAAAAAATTCCTCAAAAGTGCCTATTCCGCCGGGAACAATAACAAAAGCGTCCGCTCTTTCTTCCATTATACGTTTTCTTTCACGCATTGTGTCCGTTCTGATAAGTTCCGTACAGTCTTGGAAAATACGGCCGTCAACACCCATATCTTCATCATCAAAGAAATTCGGTACAACACCGACAATTTCGCCTTTCTTTTCATAAACACCGCGTGCAACCGCACCCATAAGTCCGGATGCACCTGCACCGTAAACAAGTCCGTGACCTCTGTCAGCAATTTTACGTCCGAGTTCTTCGACTTGGCTGACATAAGATTTATCTATTGTGCTGCTTGACGCTCCGAATACACAAATTTTCATAATACATACCCCTTTCTGCCTGTTATTTTTGAGAAAAACTGTTGTAGAAAACAGTTTCGTTTAAATCTTTTCTGCTTGAATGAGCCGCCGAAGGCTCTGCGTCGTCTGACGGATAACCTGTCGGTAAAAATGCAACGGGAACATAATTTTCAGGCAAATTGAATTGCTCTTTTACGTCCTTCGGATTAAATGAGCCTACCCAAGTCGTTCCGAGCCCTATGCTTTTTGCCGCCAACATCATATGCGTTGCAACGATAGCCGCGTCGATTTCACCCTCGTCGTGTCCGTCATTTCCGCGCGTCCAAGATGTTTCTTTGTCGTAACATACAAGGAAATTAAGCGGCGGATTAAATGCAAATTTCGTGCATTTGCTCACCTTTTCAAGTTCTTTTTCGTCGGTAAGTACAAGTATTCTCTGTGGCTGAAAATTTACGGCGGTAGGCGCTGCCTGCATTGCCGCAAGAATATAATCTATCTTTTCTTTCTCTACTTTTTTATCAGAAAATTTTCTGAGCGAAAATCTGTTTTTTGCCAATTCTAAAAAATCCATTTTTAATCACTCCTCATCGTATTCTTTCCTTATTATTGTTATTTTATCATAAATATTATTGTTTGTAAATAAATTAAATTTTAATAATAATTGAATTTTTTATAAGTGTGTGTTATAATATATGCAAATGAGAAAAAGGAGGTTTTCCGATGTATACCGTTGATTTACACAATCATACAAAATTCAGCTATGACGGCTCGAACACACCCGAAGAAGTAATTGAAAATGCAATCAGACACGGTGTTGACGTTATCGGTATAACCGACCATCAATTCTCAATCGGTGAAAATCTTCCTATATATTATGAATATATTCAGCATTGTAAAATAAAATATGCCGATAAAATAAAAGTTCTTTGCGGTCTTGAAATCGGTACACGTCCGACACCGCCGGAATCGCTTCCGCGTGCAACGGAAAATTTTGATTATGTACTTTTTGAATGCCTTGACGATACAAGGGCAATAGATTTTTATGAATTTTTGGAATGGCGAAAGCTGTTTAAATGCAAAGCAGGTCTTGCACATACCGATATTTTCAAACTCGGTGAAAGATACGGACTTGATATAATAAAAATTTTACGTGACAACGATATTTTTTGGGAACTGAATACTTCGGGAAATTACATATATTATTATGATTTTCTTACCAACGAAAAGAAACAGCAGATAATCAAAGAAAGCGGAATTCCCGTAAGCGTCGGTTCTGATACGCATTACATTGCGGAATATCGTAAAAAACAAATTCGCCGTGCGAATGAATTATTGCAAAAATTAAATATTCCTTTACCATAAAAATGACGATTTTTAATCGCCATTTTTTTTATTGTTAAAAATAAAATCGAAAAAGTTTTAAAAATATTGCTTAAAATCGAATATTGTTATATAATATAAATAATTGTGATAAAATCGTTTTGTCTGTAATCTGAATAGGAGTGATATTTTTGAAAATAAAAAGTGTTTCAAAAAAATCCGTCATACTTATGGAGTTTGACTGGGTTTTGTTTATAGCAACAATCTGTTTGTCGGTGTTTGGAATAGTGATGATTTATTCGGCTACGCGAACATTGCAGTCGAATACGAATGTAATAGTGCAGTCGGGTGCAATGGTTATAGGTTGTGCGGCAATGCTTGTAACGTGTTTTTTCGATTACGAACAGCTTAAAAATCTCGTCAAACCGATTTATATATTCGCCGTAGCGATACTGCTTTTGGTATTGGTGTTTGGTGTCAGCGGCGACTGGGGTGCGAGGAGCTGGATCAGATTCGGTGCAATTGGTATTCAGCCTTCGGAAATCGCAAAAATTTGCTTTATAGTAACTTTTTCGTGTCACTTATCCAAAGTGCATGACGATATAAATAAACCGCTTACGATTTTAGGATTGTTGCTTCATATCGGCGTGCTTGTAGGTTTGATTTTGTTACAGCCTGATATGGGTAGTGTGTTGGTATTTTTGTTTATGTTTATATGTCTTATGTTTGTTGCAAAACTTTCATATAAATATATATTGCCGATTGGTGCGGCAGGTGTCGCGTCATTGCCTTTTATATATAAGTATGTACTTTCGGAATATCAGCAGAAACGTATTCAGGTGTTTTTCAATCCAAACCTTGACCCAAGGGGCAGAGGCTATAACGTAATTCAATCTAAAATTGCGGTCGGTTCGGGTCAGCTTTGGGGTAAAGGATATTTGCAGGGAACGCAAAACCAAATGGGTTATTTGCCTACTAAATATACCGACTTTATATTCAGTGTAATAAGTGAGGAATTTGGTTTTATTGGTGCATTGCTTGTTACGGCGGTGCTGTTCTTCATAATTTATAAATGCTTTAAAACCGCTCAAAAAGCCGATAATGCTTTCGGAAGATATATTTGTGTCGGTGTCGGTGCAATGATGTTGTTCCACGCATTTGAAAATATCGGTATGTGTATCGGACTTATGCCTGTTACGGGTATTCCGTTGCCGTTTGTAAGCTACGGCGGTACGTCACTTGTTGTGAATATGATTGCAATAGGACTGGTGCTTAGTGTGTCGTATCACAATAAACCGCGAAGTGTGTTTGACGTATATTGATAATTAAGACTGTCGACAAATTGTCGGCAGTTTTTTTGTTTACTCACAAACTATCGTCGATTGAATATTATATAGTAAGGAGGCAAGAATTTCTCGCTTGCCTTTTTAAAATATTTGAGGGGAGTGAAATTTATGTATATATTGATTGGATCGGTCACTACTGCGACAAGACTTAAAAAAGCTGCAGAAAAAATTATCGGCTTTCCGGCATATGTTGTGCATACGCCGTCCGCTTTAAATCAAGGTGGCTGTTCCTATTCCGTGCGTGTTGATGACCGTGCACTTAATGAAATCAGAAAGATAGCCGGAGATAATGAGATTCCGATTAGACGGATTTATATAGAAAGAACAGTAAACGGGGAGCGTGTTTATGATGTTGTATCTTGATAACGCGGCAACGACTTTGAAAAAGCCTTTGTCGGTGTATGCGACGCTTTTTAAGAGTACCTTGTTTTCGGGCGGAAATGCAGGACGGGGAGGACATAAGATGAGTATGGACGCAGTGCGTGCTATTGTGGATACACAAGATTTGATTGCACAGCTTTTTAATATAAAAAAAGCCGAAAATATTGTTTTTACGCAAAATGCGACGTATGCTCTGAACACTGCCATTCTCGGCACAATGTCAAACGGAGGACATATTGTCGTAACGGAGATGGATCATAACAGCGTTTTAAGACCTGCATATTTGTTGGGTAATTATACCGTTGTAAAAGCGGATAAGAGCGGATATGTACACGCGGAAGATGTTGAAAAGGCTGTGAGGAAAGATACAAAGCTTATTGTTTGTACACACGCGTCAAACGTGTGCGGAACAATTCAGCCGGTGTATGCGATAGGAAGAATAGCGAAAAAGCATAAAATACCGTTTTTGCTGGACGTTGCACAAACGGCAGGGAGCATAAATATTGATGCGGAAAAAATGAATGCGGATATGATAGCTTTTCCGGGACATAAAGGTCTTATGGGACCGCTTGGAACAGGCGGATTGTATGTGAAAAGTCCGGAAGAACTTGCACCGCTTGTGACGGGCGGAACGGGAAGTAATTCGGAGAGCGTTTCCCAGCCGGAATTTATGCCCGATAAGTTCCATAGCGGTACGATGAATACACCTGCAATTAAGGCTTTGGGGGCAGGGGTTAAGTATGTTATGAAATACGGCGTTGATGTAATCGGTAAGTATGAAAAAATGCTTTCCGAAAAATTTAAAGAAAATTTGATGAATATGGATAATGTTACGGTATACGGGAATGATAACAGTGTTGCGACTGTCGCGTTTAATGTGGCAAATCTCGGAAGTGAAGAAGTTTTTGAAATGCTTAAGGGCAAAGCGGCGGTAAGAGCGGGTTATCATTGTGCACCGCTCGCACACAGAGCGATAGGTACATCGGATAGGGGAGCGGTCAGAGCGTCGTTCGGAGTTTTTAATTCAAAAAATGATGTGGCGAAAATGACTGATTATGTGCATAAAATCAGTAAAAATGTGTCGGGATAGAGAAATCTGTCCCGGTACATAAAAATGACAAATTTTTTTGAAAAAAGTATTGACAAATGCTTTTTGGTCTGTTATAATTAATCAAGTCAGTTGGTGAGTAGAGAACTCACTGAAAGACAGATTGAATTATGCGGGTGTAGTTCAATGGTAGAATTCCAGCCTTCCAAGCTGGTCGCGTGGGTTCGATTCCCATCACCCGCTCCAATATATGTGTCTGTAGCTCAGTTGGATAGAGCAATTGCCTTCTAAGCAATGGGCCGGGGGTTCGAATCCCTCCAGACACGCCAATTTCTTTTTGAAACTCAAAAAGAGTTTAGTGTGCGTAGATAACTACCGCCATCATATGGTGGGTATAGTTCAGCTGGTTAGAGCGTCAGTTTGTGGCACTGAATGTCGTGGGTTCGAATCCCACTACCCACCCCATTTTAATTTTAATATACAGGGATATAGCCAAGTCGGTAAGGCACCAGATTTTGATTCTGGCATGCGTAGGTTCGAGTCCTGCTATCCCTGCCAGGGCCATTAGCTCAGTCGGCAGAGCACTTGACTTTTAATCAAGTTGTCCGGGGTTCGAATCTCCGATGGCTCACCAAAGCTGCTTAAACACTACGTTTAAGCAGTTTTTTTGATGTTTTGATTTATTTTTCTGTGTACTTGATTTTTGATAAAAATATTAAGAATCAAGAGGTATAAAAAATATGAAAATTACAATGAAAACAAGCAAGACAATGAAAGAATTTTTTGATGATTTTATTATCGCAAAAAAGGCGCAAGGATTGGCAGACAAAACAATTAAAAGTTATCAATCACAATTTAGAGCAATAAATAATCATTTAGATGTTAATGTTCCAATAGAGGATATAACAAAGTCCGATTTAGAAAAAATGGTTACAAGTATGCGTAATTCAAATCTTGCCGCAAATTCCATTAGTACCTATGTACGCATTTTAAGAGTGTTCTTGTCTTGGTGTAATGAAGAGGGAATAACAAATTTGAATATGAAGCCGTACAAGTCAGAAGAAACCATAAAAGAAACATATTCAGACGGTGAACTTAAGAAGCTATTGAAAAAGCCAGATTTACGGAAATGTAACTTTGCCGAATATCGGTCTTGGGTTATTGTAAATCTGCTCTTAAACAATGGCTGCCGCGCTGCAACAATACGCAACATACAAAATCAAGACGTTGACTTGGATAATCAAGTAATATATCTGCGCCATACCAAAAATAAAAAATCACAAGTTATTCCACTGTGCAGCGAATTATGTTCAATCATAAGAGAATATATGCGCGTGCGCGGCGGCGGAAATGATGAATACTTATTTCCTAACGAAAGCGGCGAACAACTGAAAGAATACGCACTCCGAAGCAGCATAGCAAGGTACAATAACAGGCGCGGTGTCCAAAAGACAAGCATACATTCCTTTCGTCATACTTTCGCGCGGAAATATCTTGTTGACTGCGGAGGTAATGCGTTTACGTTGCAACGGTTATTAGGTCATTCCACGCTTGATATGACTAAACATTACTGTGCTATATTTGACGCGGATATTGTAAAGAATTACGACAGCTTTTCACCATTGGCGCAATTAAAATCCAATAATAACAAGATTAAAATGGATAGAAACAGAACAAAGTAAATCAAATTGGAACAAATCGGAACAAATCAGATTATGACGGAATAAAACGGAACAAATTAAAACAAGGTGGCTGAAATAATAACTTTCAGCTACCTTTTCTTGTTTAGTATTTACTTTGTATCTTTTCTATGTGCTTCTGGAAATCATCAACTACATTTTGAGGACTTTCTATAACTGCGCGATTACCAAATCCGCAAATCCAGCCGAAAAATTGCGGACTTACCTCTACATCTGCTATAACTTTGAAGTGGTTATCATCATCTTTCATATAAAAAACATCTGTTCCGAAGCGGTCAACAACTGTATCTAAAAGCGGATTTATAAACCGCATTGTAACCTTTTCTTTTGTACCTCCGTACATACCAAAAGTGCGGCGCGTGTATGTAGTTAAATCAATTTCTTTGAAAAAATCTTCACCTGCTCTTGGTTCGTCAAGCAATTTCAAGTCTTTCATACGGTCAATGCGATATGTGCGGAATTTCTGTTCCTTGTCGGCAAATGCCAGAAGATAGTAGTTACCGTCATTTATAATTAGCTTGTATGGACTTACAATGTATGTATCACCTTTTCTGCGCTCTACTTGCTGCATATTACCGATAGAGTATTTAAGGTATTTAAAACTGATTTTCTGCGGTGTGTGCGGCTTGCTGTTTTGCTTCTTTGCCATAGCAGCGTTGATATTGCTTATAATCTGCATTGTTCCCTTTTGTTTGGATTTTACTCTGTCCTCCAGAAGTACATCAGCTTTTAAATCTTCCGCTTGGTAAACACTGCAAAATTCGCCTAATGTATCTATTATAGTTTCAGCTTGATTTTTTGAAATAAATTTAGCAGCATAAACGCATTGTGCCAGAAGCCGCAAATCGTCAAATTCAAATTTCCTTGACATCAGTTTGTATTTGTTTTTGTGTCCGTTTACTATATCCATACCGAATACATCACGCAAAATGTTTATATCGCGGTAAATGCTGCGCCGCTCTGCGGAAATATCACATTCTGTTACAAGGTAGTCTACTATATCTACTGTTCGTACATAATTGTTTTCGTCTGAATTTTCAAGCAGATATTTAGCAACATATAGAATTTTTAGCTTTTGATTTTCTGATTTTGGCATTGCGTGTACTCCGTTCCGTATAATGATAATTAAATAATATCATTTCTCTTGGACGTTTACAATAGCTTATATAAAAATGTTTGCGCGTGGCGGCTAACCGTTCGCGCAAATAACTATTGATTTATGGATAATTTATGATATAATAGTAAGTACCACAATCTTTATTTTCATAATAGTGTAAATTATTATGACACAACATTTAATATTGTTTTATGAATATTCGACAAGAATATTCCTTTTTGGCGTTGATATAAAAGTTTTGTGTTTTTTTGCAAAAAATGCAGGCTTGGAAAATAACTTTTATATTGACGACTATAATTTGTTGTGTTTGTAATGAAAGTAAAGATGTGTGGTAACATTAAATCTAAGCCGCGTTTTTGTGCGTGGTATAGGATTTTATACCACGCATTTTTTATTGCGTGAAAAATGGTGGAAAGGAGAAGCGGAACGCAAGCCGTAATTTGCGGAAAATATATACATATTGCGGAGAAAGGATTAGGTTTTATGAAAAAAATAATAACTTTGTTATTAACATTTATTATGTGTATTTCGCTTTGTGCTTGTGGTAACAGCAAAGGCGATGTGTCTGGTAGTATTACTACAAAGCAAGCAACAATCGCGATTAAAGATTATTCCCTGGATAGTGTGTATGATACATATAAAAAAAATAAATTAAACTGTATAACAGTTTTTTGTGATTATACAAACAATGGAGAGTCGGAAAGTAGTATGTTTTTGTCAGGAAGTGTTACAGCTTTTCAAAACGGAGTGGAGTTAAAAGAACCTAACGGTAAAATTACAACATATTTTCCTCAAGGTGTTAAAGAAAAAAACACTCGCGTAATGACTGGATATTCGTATACAACGTATTATAATTTTGTTTTAGAAGATAAAACAGCTCCTGTTGTTGTAAAAATTTCTTTAGGAAACAAGTCATCAGAAATAACTTATGATTTGGGGCAAGAAGCAACGGTTAATAAGAATCAATCAGATGAACCTGGTGTAGTTGAATTGGAAAATGCAAGCATTAAAGTGAATAAGTGTAAATTTGGACAGTATGGTGTTGATAAACAATATAGACAATATACTTGTGCTATGATTATATGCGATTATACAAATAAGAGCGACAAGGAACAAAGTTTAGCAAGTGTCATACAAATGCAGGCATATCAAAATGGCAAAGAGTTAAACAGCCCGGAGTATTATGGTTCGTTTAATCAAATAAAACATTTTAAAGATGATGCAATTCCAGCAGGTGAATCAACCACATCTGGATTTTGTTTTGTGCCGGAAAACAGTAATGACCCTGTTACCGTAAAAATTACAGATTTTCATGGTGCTGAACTTACAGAAATAGAGCTTGTTAATGAATAATAATTTGATAAAATAGTTATCGGGCAGCATTTTTACTGCCTTTTGTGTTTCCTCAAACATTTACTTGCGGCGGCTTACCTAACACAAAAGCATTTTAAGGGGGCGGCTATAATTCGGGAAAACGAAACAAAACGCGCCTTATAGCTGCCTTGCGCGGTCTGTTTCCGCACTAAATCAATATAAAATTTCCGCAAACTTTTTGGACAAAGTCTTTCAATGTTTCCATTACAATTTTTATATATTACTGAGAGATACAACAATATTATATTTCTTAAAAATATAAAATAATGGAGTGATAATAATTGAATAAAATAAAAACTATAAGTTTTCGTGTTGATGAAAACACATATAACACCTATTCCGCATTAGCTGCCAGAAGCAAGCGCAAACTTGGCGATTATATACGTTTGCTTCTGGAGGAAACAATTTAGAAAAGAGGTATTTCAAATGTTTTTTGAAAATGAATTTTTGCGCGACAAGTCAAAAGGCAAATACGGCGAATAGATAGTATTTGATTATTATAATAGTATCGGCTGCAATATTATTGATGTTAGTGAAGATAAGGAATATTAGCAAAAAGATATTGATTTTTTGATTGATGGTATAGGTTATGAGGTCAAAACGCAAAACTGTATTTTAGAAAATAAAATCTGTATTGAATTAAAATCTAATGTTGAAAAAAATTATAATGGTTGGTTTTATACTACTGCCGCATAGTATCTTGTTTTTGTGGATAAGGTCAACAGCATTTTATATAAAATCCCTGTTGAAGAATTGCGCGAATATTATTATAAAAATATATAGAATATCAAAGCGCGGCAGCAGCACAACACCTATAAAACAAGCATTATTGCTTTTATTCCAATAGAGGAATTAACAGAAATTACAGAAAGGATTGAAACCGTATGACGGATAAGGAATTTTATTAGAAAATGGCTGATTTTCATACAAGAGAATTAAAACGCTCTTTAATTCCACATGATGAATTTAGTCAAAAAGAATTTTACGATTTTTACAAGGAAAAAAATGATTTAATGCACGAATACTGCCTCCAGAAGCAACAAGAAAAAGAGCTTGAAAAAGAGATTGAAGAAAAAGCCTATGATTGCGTTGAGGACGCTCTGGAGGACTTTCTGAAAGGCTTTAATGGCAATATTGACATCAAGTTATAAGATACGCCCTAAAACGGTTTAAATGCTGTTTTAGGGCGATTTTCTTTTTATAGAGAATTATCCGCGTATCGGCTGCCGCAATTAAAAGTAAAAATCACCTACTTTTATAGGGTGTGGTGTATAGTTTTCCTCTTGCTCTGATATGTTTTCTTCTTCTGGATATAATTCTTCTACTGGCTTTTCTTCGCTATTTATAGAATTATTTATAGTATTTGTACTATTATTTATTTCTATATCCTGCGACAATACAGAATTTTCGACAGGCGGAATAGTCAATCCGTCCGCCGTAAAATCAATTCCGTCCGAAAAATCTTTTGTGGTGTTGTCGTGGCTCGGCTGAGGCTTTTCAAAAAATTCATAGGTATTTCCTTTGATGTGTTTTATATAGCCTTTGTTCTCTAAGATGTGAAATTGGTCGTGATATGTTGACCGCGCCATATTTATATCTTTTAGTATTGCTGCAGGCGATAACGCTAATTCAAAATTATCAGCATTAGAAGCAAGATACATATATAATTTTAATGCGTGTGCGCTTAAATCTCGGCTCGCAGCTTTCCAATTTTCATTTTTTATTCCCAGAAAATCAGTAGTTGCCTTTTCTCTGTGAATTTTTACTGTCCTCTAATTTGGATAAGTTTGAAAATTATTATTTGGCATAATATATGCCCTC